>UMJU01003395.1_pt1 | contig 46394 bp, 73 predicted proteins | sample 1966161 | NCBI WGS metagenome assembly UMJU01 (sample SAMEA4836156, study PRJEB28245) | human gut metagenome | biome: gut microbiome; material: fecal sample | place: Denmark | collected 2008 | reverse complement strand
ATTTTTAGAAATCTTTTCATCTCTTGTTTCATTGCTTTTTTCTAAAACATCTATACTACTTTTATTTGTTTTATTATCTTCTTTTAATGTACTTATATCTTTTTGTGCTTGCATTAATTCTTCTGCATTGTTATCTACTACATCTTGCATTTTATCCCAGTTTTCATTTAAATAACCTTGCACATCAAATTGTTCTGTAGAATTTACATCTCTATGTATATTTAATTCTTCAATCTTTTTTACCGCCATTTCATTCCTCCTTTAATCATCAGTTTCATACCAGCCACTACCAGCTATTTCAAAATAATTTGTATTAGTTATTTTTAATTTTTTAGCAGAACTCTCTAATGCTTGTATTCTTATTTTTCTATCTTGTGGGATAAATGCTACATTCAAATTGTCTTCCAACAATGAATATACCAAGGCCACATTCAACGATTGCTGTCCAAAATACTTGTCTCTTGATACAAATGGCAAACCTTCAATAACAGCATAATTTTCAGTTCCATTTAATTTTGTAATTTTACCTCTTACATAAAAATCCACAAAAACAAGTTTTCCTATTCTTTCATATTTTCCGACTTGAGTAGTATATGTTATGGTTGGAGCTTTATTCTCTACAGTATTGATGCTTGGTGTCCATGTTCCTTCTTTCATTTTATCTTGTTTACCAGCTTCAATATTATTCTGAAATTCAGTCAGTGTAGTTTGATTTAACTTTGTTACCTTATTTATCCAATCTATTAATTTCATTGTTTTTCCTCCTTAAGTACCTTTATTTCATTTTGAAGTGCCTTTACCTGTTGTGATAATTCTTGTATTGCTTTAGATAATGTAGCAATAATCGGTAATTCATTAATATAATATCTTTCTTCAAGTGTATCTGTTTTTTCTCTTTTTATTATAAAATTAGGATCTATTTCTTCCATATCCTGTGCAATATATCCAATATTATAATGTTTTCCGTCGTCTTTTTTATCAAATTGTTTATGTTGAATCTTATTTATTATATCTAATGCTTTTACTTCACAATCTTTTATATTGTCTTTTATTCTTCTGTCTGATGATATATTACTTGCATATACATTTCCACTTACATTTAGATCTCCGTAAATTGAAGCTAAACTTCTCACATACACATCAAAGCTTACTTCTTGTCCAGTAGTTCCAAATCTAATTGTTCCACCGTATGCTGATATAGAACCATCGTCTTCAAGTAAAGTATAATCATTGCTATTTCCAAGTCTAAATGAATTTGTTCCACCTACATTTCTATAAAATGATATATTATCTAATAATTTTATTTTTTTATAACCTGTTTCCAAATCTTGTGTACTTATAGAAAATAATATCTCGTCAGTATCTGTGTTAATGAATTGAATTGCATTATTTACTTCATCTGCATACATTTTTATATTTCCGCCAATTATTCCTGTTGATATTCCATCTAATAATATATTACATGAAGCTAGTACTAATTCTCCGTACGATGCATCAGAAGCTTTCTCAGCCATTTCAAAATTTTTAATATAAAAAATTGGGTGAAACTTATTATCTGATTTTGTTTTTATTCCCCAAGCCATACCATTCGAAAGCTTCTGATTATAATCGGCTAAAACCGAAAATGCGATATATTGATCATTATCTTCTTTTTGTACTCCCATGTCTCCAAATATTGTTGTTCCATCACTTTTATAGAAATGTTGTCCTGTTTTATCAAGTGCCATCAATACTTTTTTATTGCTATCTAATATTGCAAAACTAGCGTTATTATTTATTATCATCATTTGTATAAATTCTGATATTTGATTCCATGCTAATTTTACCGCTTCAGCATTTTGTTGAATATATGTTCCAACTTCTGTTTTGCCAACTTTTTTATTTACTTCTGATGTTATATTGTCTGATACTAATTTTATTGCAGCATTCATTTCAGTCGTTTTAGAATAACTTTCAAGCTTTTTATTTACATTAATATCAACTTGTTCTGCAGTTTGATTTATTGCACTATTCATTTCAACCTTTGAAGCATATATATTAGTCATGTCATTTTGAATTGCAAATTTAGCTTTCAAACTCGCTGTATAGTTTTTTATTGATAATGTGTTTGTACCATCAAATAATTCAATTGAAAAATCTCCTAAATCTTCTGTTGCTGCAGTTGATTTTATACTTCCATCTGTATTGATTCTTCTTATTACTTTTGCTTTTCCATTTTCCAATATATATTCGTCATATGTACTGCCATTTTGTCTTAACACATCTTCAATTCCTAGTTCATATTCCTTTGAATTTCCTTTTGAATCTGTTATTACAATTAGGCTATCTCCAAGTAAATACAAATCATCACTTAAAACTACATCATCACTAATTTTCAAACTACTAAATACATCATTATTTCCATAAATATGTAACTCGATTAATTCTCCTGCAACTGCATTTCCTAGTGATATTGTTTTATTTCCTTCAATTACATTTGTTGTTTCTTCTATGTGAGAGACTTTGTCACTTATACTATCTATTGTCTGTTCATGTTTTGTAAGCTTTTCTGTGTTTTCTGTTGTTTCCTTAGCTAATTGAGTTAATTTTAAATTTTCTTCGTCTATTTGACTTTGAATTTTTCTATTTATAACTTGTTGACTCTGTTTTCTTGTTGTTGTATCTTGTTTTTGTTTTATTGCTATTTTACTTTTTATGTCTGCTATAAATCGTTTGTTTAATGTCATTTCGCCTTGATAAATTACCTTTTTGCCATCAATATTAATAATATCTCCAATATCAACAGCTGGATTTATTATTGTTGTTCCTTCAAAACTATAAAAATCTAAATCTTTTACAGCATCATATATTTTTTGGATATCATCTTCTTCGCTAATAAATAAATTCTCTTGTCTAATCCAAAGTGTATCTTTTGTTTCATCTCCTACTTTAAATGATTCTGTTCCATTCTCATAAGCTACTCTTGATATCTGATGTCCTTCACCCCATTTGTAAGTTTTAAATAACCTTTGAGGAATTATTTCTTCATCTTCTCCAAGTTTTTTTATTTGAATTTTACCAGTTCTACCAGCACAACAAAATCCTCCAGCTTTTTCTGAAATATAACTCATATACTCTCTTGCTTTTACTTCATTGTCATAAACATATATTTTTTTATTAGAATTAAGAAAAGAGCTTGTTTCTAATTCAAGCCCTTTCTTTTTACATATATCTTCTGCTATTTCACTTAAAGTTGCATAGCCTTTTTTCTTTATCAATTCACTAGCATCATAATATCCATCGTCTGCATCTAATTTTATAATATTGTCTACAGCTTTTATATTTATTACATTGCTATCTTCATCGTCATAGTCATCTACATTATAAATCCCGTATTGGCATCATTTCAAAACTATCATCATGCTTTGCTAAGCTTTTTACTTGTAATTTATTTAGATCACATACTAGCATTTTATTTAACTCTGCAACTGTTATAGCATGATTTACTAAAACACCATATTCTATTCTTATTGTCTTAGGATTCGTTATTCCTGAATTTTTATGTATTTTCATCTCTATGTATTGACTTGGAACACTTCCTAACTCTAGTTTTTCATCAAATAGCTCTCCTCCATGTTTAAAATCTAGCAAATACTTTGGATTTAATAATACATCATCTATATAAATATTAGTAACTGTTAGTGCATTGCTTTTATATATTGTTTTTATTGCTTTTTCTGTTAATCCTTTATACATCGTTTACCTCCAAGACAATTTGCTTTTGTGCATCTGTTAATTCTTTTTGCATTAAATTAAATGATGTTTTCCATTTTGTCTTTTCTGTTTCTGTTCCTTTTTCTGTTTTTATCATTTCAACTTTTCTCTTTGAAACTCTAAACTTAGCTCCTTCTAAAAATCCACCTTTTACAACTGGAATTTTTATATCCAATATAAATGGATTCTTAAATGTTTTTTGACATAATTCTTCTGCTTCTTCTTCTGTATTAAAATCCCATGACATAGAAAGCTTTAACATTCCTACTGCGATAGGATTATCAATTAAGGAGCCATCATCATTTGATGTATAACTATCTTTGTCTGTATCTTCTATATCTGCGCTATATGTACTTGGTGTTGGTAAATTTTCCTCTTTTCCATGTTCTCTCCATAACATAATTTTATCCTCCTATTAAAGCTTCTATGTCTTTTCCTGTTCTTCTTGTTTTATCTCTTAAATCATCTAGTAATATTTGTCCTAGTTTTTTATTTCCTACATTAATTGTTATATTTATTGGTCTATCACTATTATCTAATGATGCAAAATCTGATAATACATCTTCAATTGTTTCTCTCATTATATTTTGTGGTGTTACAATTTCTGGATTTGATTTTACTCCTGAATATTCACCTGCTACTACTGCTGTTGCTTCTGTTAACACTCCACCTTTTGCAAGTCGTGGTAATGAAATTGTGCTTATTTGCAATGAAATTGGATTTAAACCTATAAAAGAACCTACTGCATTGGCAACCTTACTTATACCTGATAATAGTTTATTTATACCTTTTATAGTTCCATTTACAAAGCTTTCTATTCCACCTAATATTTTATTAATGATATTTTTTATTCCATTCCAAATTCCATTCCAGATATTAACAATAGTTGTTTTTATAGTATTAAATATAGTTGAGATTTTGTTTTTCATATAGTTAAATGCTGTTATCACTTTTTCTTTTATTGTTGTAGCTACTTTAATCATTGTTTCTTTTATTGTATTCCAATGTTTAACACATAAAACAATTATTGCTATTAAGGCTGCTATTGCTAATACTACTAATGTAATTGGTGAAGTTAAAACAGCCGTAACAACTGCTGCAATTCCTGCAACTATATTATATAATCCAAGTGCTGCTACAACTAAGCCTATTGCAGTTGCAATAGAACCTACTACAATAGCCCAGCCATCTAATTCATCATTACTTCCTGTTAAAAAGCCCACAAATTCATCAACTTTTTGTGTTACCCATTCAACTGCTTCTGTAAGTTTTTCTATTGCCAACACGCCAACATCTAAAAACCATTGGAAAATTGTACTTTGTGTTATTTTTTTTATTACTTCCAAAAGGTTATTAAATGCATTTGCTAAATTTTGTACTATGGCATCTCCATTTGCATTATTTTGCCATGCATTTTTTATGGCTTCTGATATATTTCCTATTATTGCTAATATATTTTCCAAAATTGAATATGCTGTACCATTTGTTATAATATTTTCGAAACTTTTCCATACAGATGAAATTAATCCACCTATTTGTTCTGCTGTTGTTTTTAGTTTCTCAATCACTTGACTTCCGTAATTATCCCAGCTTTCTTTTAGTGGCTTAAAAAATTCATATAATTTTTGTCCGAATGAACTCATTTGATTGTCCATTTGTGACAAATCTATACTAGGTGATGTTGTTACATCGCTGTTACCTGAGTTATTATCTGAAACATTGTTAATTTCACTATGTACACTTGATAAAGATTTACTTGTTTGTTTTGCACTACTTGATGTATTTTTCATTGATGAAGCTGTTGCTTTAGCAAATATGTTTACTCCTGACATTGCATAAACTACACTTTGAATAGCTTTCATTAATTGATATACTAAACTAGTTACATATTGTATAATTGGTGCAAATACACTTCCCATTGCATATTTCATATATTCTATATTTGCACTTAATTGTTGTGCTCCTTTATTTTGACTTCCTAGCCAAGCTTGAGCACTACCACTTAATGCAGAGTAGACACTTCTTAAACTAAATAATGCTGTAGCATATTTTAATACATGTCCTAGTCCATTTTTTATTCCACTATTCCATTGTTTTATTTGATTTTTAATTTTAATTGTTATTCCTGATATATTATTCATAGATGGTGTTATTTTCTTTAAACTTGAAAAAAAGCTAGAGAAAAAGTTTCCTTTACCACCTTTTTCTAGCTTATCTTTTTTATTGTTTAATCTTTCTAATTCTGCTTCCGCTTCTATTATTTCTTTAGTGTTTAAATGTATCTTACCCTCTTTTGCGTTTTCTAGTTTTTCTTCTACCTCACTTATTTTATATTTTACTAATTCTAATTCTTTTGAGCCTCCCACTTGTTGAATTTGTTGTTTAAATTGTCTAACAAATGGAATAACTTGTTGAATTTTACTTTTTATCATATCCCACAAATTAATTGAATTAGTATTTGGTTTAATATTTTCTGTATTATTATTAATGCTTCCTCTATAGCCAGTTATTTTGGTTTCAGGAGTTTTAATCTCAGGTGCTTTTATTTCTGGAATTTTAACATCTTCTGATGCACTTTTCAGTGTCTTTAAATGTCCTGTTAATTTTATTATTTCTTTAGAATAACCAGTAATATTCTTTATATTAAATGTTTGTCCATTTATTGTCATTCCACTAATATCGTTTGGATCAAAATTACCATTAGTATTTTCTTTTGAACCTTTTATATTATTACTTTTTATGCTTATATCTCCGTGCAGTATGTTGCTTATGTAATGCATCTAATTCTTTTTTTACTTGTCTTATTTGTTTTATTGCTTCTGCATTTGTTATTTTAATCTTTATTTGATTATTTTCAGAACTTTTTTTCAAATTTGCTAATTGTTTTTTTACTAACATAAATGATTGATTGATATTTTTTTGAAATTCTTTCATATCTACTTTTGAAAAAGCTTCTTGTGCTTGTTTCATTACTTCCTTTATTGCTGGTAAAAACTTCTCAAATTCTTTTAATGCTTCTTCTACTTTTGCAGTTACAATGATTTCTATTTCTTCCACTGTCATAAGCTAGTCCTCCTTTCATTTTTATATTTTTTGTTATATAATCTACCTATCTCTTCTCAGAGATGTTATCAGGTATATAATGTTTCTAAAAGAATATAAATACAAATAAAAACACCTACCTAAGTAAGTGTTTTTTCATATTTTAATGGTATTTGTATATATATTCTATTATTTTTCTTAGTATTTCCAACAATTTTTACTCCATCTATTTCAAATTCATTTATTACTTTACCTGATATAGATAAAATATCAGCTTGAGTAACATTTTGAGAAAAGATTCCCTCGTATTCAGTTATATATTTTTCTTTTATGATATTTATAACTTTTACATCGAATCCAAGTTCTTTATATATCTCTTGTATTTTATCAATAGTAATCTTTAGCTCTATATCTGTTATTTGAGTTAATTTATATTCACTCTTATGAACTATTACTTCTTTTTCATCATTATAGCTTAATTTCTTACTATTATTTTCTATACTGATTAATGAATTTGTTGTCTTAAACTTATTGGGCTTGTAGTTTCTTTCATTTTGTAATAGTGCTGTAACTATATTGCTTATTAATTTTATAATAAAAATTAAAACATATATTTCTACTTTAACAACTATATAAAATAAATAAAAAGGCAAGCATAATAAGGACCATATCAATTGAAACATTTATCTTAACCATCCTACTTTAATAATTGTTGTTTTTTTCTTTCAAATTCTTCTTGTGTTATTATGCCTTCATCTAGTAATTTTTTAAATTTTAGTAGTTCATCAGCTTGTGATATGCTACCCAAAGAAGTCTTTTCACTATTAGAATTACTTTGTAGATCATTTATTTTTCTTATCATTTCTTCTGCTGTTTTCTTAGTAGCTTCAATTACTATCATTTCAGTAATTCCTTTTATTCTTATTGTAGCTAATGATAGTGTTGTTTTATAATCTACTGATTGTATATCTTGTATTTTAATTTGCTTACTTATAGTCTTTCCTAAAATCGAACTTAAAAAGAATATTCTTTTATTTGTCAATACTATTACTCCAGCATTTTTCTTTTTAGTATCCAATCCAATATTTACTTTTAAATTTTCATTATTAGGTTCAGTATACACATTGTAAACACAGGCAAACTCCACATTTTCATCATTTGATAACATTGTTTCTGCCTTTTTTATCATTCCAGAACATGCCAAAATTCCTAACATTGTTCCATTTCCTTTTACAGCTTCTTTTATTGTCATAGCTATTTCTCCCCTTTATTTATTATTATAAAAGGATTATATCACTTTTTTTGAAAAATGTTGTCGAAATTTGTCGAAAATATGTTTTTTTATATATTTTTTAACTTTTAAATAGCATTCTTTGTTCTTCTAATGTTTGTTCTTTTCCTTCTTCATCAAATAATTCTTTGTAATTTTCTCTAATAAGAATTACTTTTGCATTTTGATTCATACAATCACCTGCTATTAATTTGTTTGTTGCCGCTTCTTGCAAGTTTATTTCACGCTTTAAATCATCAATTATTTTCATAAGATGTGTTTGACAATATACGTTTATTTCTGAATATCTACTATTCCAAAATTCATTTGGTTTCATATCAAAATAATAAGCCAAGGGTTCTATTGAATATATCAATTCTATCAAATTATTGGATTCTTTTATTATTTCTACAATATCATTTAATCCTCGTAATTTTGAAATCCTTGTTCTTGAAATTGTTTCTCTGCTATTTTGCTTACTACACTTTCTGTTGATTTTTGAATTAAGTCGTTCATATTCATTGTTAATAAAGGATTTGATGTCACTTCTTTTAATTCTTTCTTTGACATCTTCTTTTTGAAAAAACCCTCTTCATTCAACGCCTCTGCTATCTTTGAATATAAATCACTGATTGTTATTCCTTCTTTTCTACAATCATCTATAAAATCATAAACTTCTTCTGATGATGTAAATACACTTTTTTCATCTTCATTTTCTGCTAATTTAAATATTATTTTCGACAATGCTTCCATATCTAATATAGAATATGCTTTTGTAAATACTTCTTCAAAATTTTTATTTTTTAGTAGATTAGCTATGTCTACTATTTTTCTTGTTTTTAGTACTAAATTAATTGTTTTATTTTTGGTTTCTATATTCATTTTCTATCTCCTTTGCAAAAGAGAGAAGATTTTACCTTCTTACCTTCTCTTAATCTTCAAATTTTGTTGCATCCCCTTCAATTGGATATCCATCTGTTTCAACAACTTTTGAATTTTTAAACACTCTCATAGTGTCTTTTATAAAATCTCCATCATTAACTTCTTGACCTGCTATATCTATTGTACATTTAACTGTTTGAACTAATGGTTTTCCTGCTACAGATGCTGTTGATTCTGGATATTTTAAAAATAAATATATTTCTGTGTCTGCATCTGCTATCCCTGTCATTGTTTTATGTGTCTCTTGTATAAACATTGTTTCGATATCAACAGCTTCTGCTTTTCTTTTTCCTTTTGCCATTCTTTCTTCATCTAAATCTAACGCACTATAAGTTTGCCCATCTTTTAAAGCTTTTAATTGTCCAATCTTCTGAACATAACCTATTTTAATTCTATCTCCTGTCAATGTTGTTGAATATGATAGTTCTGTCTTCATAGCAATTTGTGGTGTTGTTGTTTTCGCTGTACTTCCTTCCATCTTTAATTCCTCCTTATTATTTTAAATTAAAAGAAGCCGTTATTGAATTATAACGAACTTCAAATGTTATTGTTATACCATATTTTTGCAATATAGAATCGTATATTGCATGGCTGGTATTCGTCCTTATAAAATTTAATTCTTGAAGTCTTGTACTAACTTCATCTGTCATTTGCATCGCTTGTCTTTGTTTTTCATTCCAACATGTTATAGATATTTGAAATGTAGACTTAATTGGAAATGCGTTTTCAGTTAAATTTACTGACTTTAAAGGTGTATGTAATTCTAAACAAGGAAATTTACTTGTTGTTGTTGGATTTGTTAATATTTGTTTATATTTTAATGTTTCTAGTTGTTCATATATTAAATCACTAAAATCTTTTATACTTAAATCTCTCATTTGCATACCTCCTTTAACATCTGATCTAATTTTTCCTTGATAATCTCTGCATTTTCATTTCTACTTTTAAATTCAGCATCTCCAAGGAAATGATTTGCCTTCATTCCATGAGCTATATAAAAGTCCATTCCTTGAATATTTACAACTGGATAAGGTAATGCTTTTTCAACCTTATTTACTGGAATAAACCATTCTGTGTAACCACTTTGAATGAAGTGTTTTGATTTTCCCACATGTTCCATCTCAGCATTAACACCAGTTCCAAAGTATTCAAAAAATAAATATGAGACTCCATTAGACATAAATCTAGAAGGATCTGCATAAACCCTTCCTTTTACCTCTTTAGTAGACATATCAACCATTTCGACTAAAATTCCTTCTGAATTATGACCTTTTTCTAGCCTTATTGCATAACCTCTAATGTTATTTAAAACATCTTCTGTTATTTCTTTTGCCATCTCTGGTACCTTTTGAATTATAGCTTCTATATTTTTAAAATTATGTTTTACTTTTATGTTACAATTAAAATTAATCATTTTTGCATTTTCTCCAATATATATAACATTGTACTACCTATTTTTAAAGTATCTTTTACATAATATTCTGGTGTAAAATCTTCTAGCTCCGATATATTTTCAAATGATATTCCATCACCTTTATTTATAAGATACTTTCTTGTAGTTCTTGCTTTATATCTACTATAGTCAACTTCTCCTGTTGATTTCCTATCGAGTTCATTTATATCCTGCTGAATATTTAAATAAGCTATACCAACATTACTTTCCTTTGCTAATTTATATACTTCTAGTTCATTCAAGTCTTTTAATGAAATTTCATTTATTTCTTTTACCGACAAGCCTTTTCCTTTATATCTCCACTTTTTTTCTGTTTCTCCGATGGTCTTCTATTTCTTTATATTCTGATATGTAGACTTTTGTTAAATCTCGTAATAACATTAAAGTAGCCTCCTTATTGTTGATACATCTATCCTTAATTTTTTTTCTATATCATTAAATGTTGAAGAAACACTTCCTTCATTTCTTGATAAAAGGCCTTCTGCTCCTCTGCATAAATATTCGGATATAACAGCTTTTTTTATGTATGGAAATAACTTTTTATCATCTTCTTTTCGATTAGAAGCAGCACAGGCAATAGAAGTCATATCATCTATTATGTCTTTTATTACATTATCTGTATCTTCAATGTAATTTGCTCCTAATCTTTGCTTTATTTGTTCTAACATCTATTGCCTTCCTTTCTATCCTTTTGAGATTATTCTTGCTATAGCGATTTCTTTATGGTTATATGTATTTCCATCAGAACCTACTACTAAATCCCAGTTTGCTCCATCTGCTAATTCTTCATCTGTTGGTGAATCTGTTGCTTGATTTTTCATTAAGTAACTAACACCATGAGGAGCCATTACTTTTCTTTGTCTTTCATATAAGTAATCTCTATCATTATCAGCATCTCTATCCATTTCATGAGGTACTTTTGCTCCTAAGTCTTCATAGTCAAATGCTCCTTTTCCGAAAACATAAGTAACATACTTAGAATCTCCATATCCTGAAACTTCATAATAGTTTCCAATATTTTCAACAGAAGGTTCTGCAACTGCTGTATAATTTGTTCCGCTTTTTGTATAATATGTTTTTCTTTCTGTTAAAGTTTTATCAGAAGTTTTTGCATATATTGGGTCTCCCTCTTCTTCTGTTATTTCGTCATATTCAATTAATAATTTTCCATTCCATGTATAAACATTTAGTTCTCTTTCAATTCCATTTGGGTCATTGTATCTTAAGTTTGTTACTAATTTTTTTCCTTCTAGATTTGTTACTATTACAGAGTTTGCTACTGCTAATTTAAAGTTTCTTCTTCTATCTCCACATGCTTTTTGTAACGCTGTATTTAATGTTGTTTCAGCTACTGATGACTCTTTTTCTCCTGATATATCATATGTGTGTTTTGAAGCAAAAACTTTACCTGCATCTGATTTCATTGAGAATAATGCTTTTGTTATAATTAATAATACATCTTCCCATGCGCTATCCCAGTAATCTCCTAGTTGGTCTGCAACTTGACTCATAAAGTCTTTTTTAGATGTTACATCATATGTAAAGTCATCTTCATAAAACTTGTCTTTTCTACCAATAGCAACAACACCTTGTTTATATGTTGGTAATGTTTTTCCTTCATCATATTTTGTTTTTCCATCATAGTTTACTGGTTTTCCTTTTAATCTTCCTATCATTGGAATTATTCCATATTCAGCACCAGTTTGTGATGCAAACATTTCTCTTATTCTATTGTTTCCTTGTAATACTCCTGATTTTATTAATAAATTTAATCTTTCTTGTGGGATTGTGTCATAATAAGCACCGAATGCTCTTTCATTAAAGTATTTTTTGTTAAATGTTCCTGTACTTGTAAAATCTGCCATTTTTTATACCTTCTTTCTTTTAATTTTTATATTTTGATAATTTGCAAAGTTCTTCATAAGTCATTTGACTTTCTGGTTTAGAACCTTCAATTGAATCTCCTGTTTGAGGAGCAGGTTCTCTAGAATACTCATTTATTGTTTTTTCTCTCTCTGCTTTTGATACTTTTTCAAATATATCTAATTTTGAATTGATACTTTCAGCAGTTTCTTTTGAAAAATCAATAGTTTCTATATATCCTAATGAGATACCTCTTTGACTTGCTTGGCGAATTGTTTCGTCTTTTAGTCTATAAGCATTTAGTTCATTTTCAGCTTTATTTGCTCTAGCTCTTTCTTGCTCTAATTCATAAGATTTCTTTTGATCTTCGTCCATCTTTGCAAGTTTATCAGCTTCTGCTTTCTTTGCTTCCATTTCTTCTAAAATTGCTTGTCTTTGTTTTTGCTTTTCAGCATTAATCATTTTGTTTACTTCATCTCTTGTAAAAGTTTTTTCTTTATTTTCTTCTACTTTTGACGTTTCAACTTTTTCTACACTCTCGGCAGTAGATTCCATATCTTTTTTTATTTCTTCATTATTTTCCATAAATAATGTCCTCCTTTAACTTTCTCGGCTAAGTTATAACCAAACTATTTAACTTTTTTACGGAAGTTTAACCAAATAAAAATAGACCTTTTAGAGCCTTTGTCTAGGGCATAAAAATAAGAGCCAGTCGACTTAGCTCTTGATTTATAATTATAAAATGTTATTAACTTATTTATTATCTTTATTTTTTGCTTTCATATATCCATCAGCAAAATTATATTTAACTACCCAAATAACTGGTCTAAATATTGTAATTATAGTAAATATGATCCAATACCAAGTAGGCATTTGTAATTTAATGCCTAACATTAAAACTAATAACCACATATTATTTTTCCTCCTTATCTTCGTATGTCGCCATATAATTTTTCTTTACATCAAAATTAGTTATTTCATCTGGTGTTAATTTTGCATAAATTTCAATATTATCAACAAATTTTAAATCGTTTGTTATATCATCTGCTCTCTTTATGAGTTCTTGTCCTATTGCTATAATAGATTTCTTTACATTTTCATTTACTTCTGTTTTTGATTGTTCTTGCATAATTCCTTCTTCTTTCCATAATAAAAGCACCTACTTTTTAGTAAGTGCTTAAAATATCGTTTTCTTTAATTTATTGTTTATCATGCTTTCTTGTTCTTCTTTTATTAATTTTTCATACTCTTTTCGTATGTCATCAGGTGTGTTTTCTTTTAATTTTGTCCTATTTCCATTTTCGTCTTCTTCATCAGATAACCAATCTAACCATCTAGGATTCAGTATCATTTATATCATTCCTCTCATTATTTTTATGATTTCTCTACTTAATATACTTGCGTTTTTTCCATTTCTATAATAATCTGAAAATGCTTCTCCTATTGTCTCACTATATTTTGTTTTTGCATATTTAGAAATATTATTCCTTAATAAGTCTTGTAACATTTTATCATTAACTCCTAAATTATTAAATGCTTTGGCTACAATTTCTTTTGTTGTTATATCATTATTCCAGTCTTTAATTATTAGATTTTTATCAGCATATCTGTTTTTAATTATTTCATATGTAACACAATGGCCTAATTCGTGATTTCCTAAATCCTCATACTTTGTATTTTTAGGATGAAATCCATTTTTTACATCATTTTGATATTGTTCTTTTACTATATTTTCATCTCCATAAAAGTTTCTACTTACTTCCATTATACATTTATTATCCTGTATATCTGGAGTTATATTTAATCCTCCATATGGATGTTCTATTACTCTTATTTCTTTTATTGCATTTTCTATTTGTGGAAAATCTTTATAAACTTTATTCATATTATTTAATGTTTTCAATAATGCTTCTTTATCCAATCCTTTTAATTTGGCTTTTTGAACATTATATTTATTTTTTACAATCTTTTCTAAATCACTATCAAAAATACCATACTTCTTTTCTAGTTCATAATATGGTAAATACACAACATAACTTCTGCAATGGTGATAATGGTGCATTATTGTTGGAAGATTTAACCCCAAAACAAGTCCTCTACATCGTATCCTTTGCATTGTTAATTCTTTTTGTGTTTCTCCGCCAGTATCTATCAAATACATTTTCTTTATTGATATAAAACTCTTGTCCATCAAGGCTTTGGCACATCAACGTAGTTCTATCGTCCTCTACTGCAACAAATCTAACTTTTGCATTATCTTCTGCAACTGATTTTATTCCTTCAACTTTTGCTAAATTACTTAAACCTATTAATGTCAAATCCATATAGCCTGATATTTTGTCATTATTTATATTGAGCTTTTGATTATTTTGCTTGTTTATTATATTCTGATAAACATTAGAATCGATTTTTAGGTCTTTTTGTTGCATTATATCATAAATTACTTGTTTGTACAATTGCTCTGTATTATATTTGATTATTATCTCAATATATTGTTTTAAATTAAATCCTGAATAATTAGGTTGATCCAATAATGCAAGAAACAAAGCCATTGGAATTATTGATGGCTTTTTCTTTTTGGTTACTTCTTGTTGTCCTTGTTCATAGTAATAATTGGCATCTTCATACATTATTTGCTTTTCTTGTTTTTCAAGTTTGCTTTGTTCTTCTATATATGCACTATAAATAAGCAATTCTAATATTTCACTATTCTTTACTCTTGTTCTTTTATAAATATTGTTTACTAATGCAGTAAAGTAATTATTATTTTTCAATAATCCTTGTTCTTTCCATTGTTCTATATATGTATTTATTCTTTTCTTAGTTTTATTATCTGTAATATTATAGATGTTTTCTATTGTAAAATTAAATGTATCAAAGATTTCCTGAAGTCTGTTCTGTGTTTGTTTTGATGTTTTATTATATAGTTGTTTTAATTGTTTCATATAATTATCATGTTGCTCCCACATATAAAGCACCTCTATTCTTTATTAATTTGCTTATTAACTACTTTTGCTTGTTCTTTCTTATCGTCTGCTGTTAGTTTTTGTGCTTTCTGTGTATCTGTTAAATCTGTTACTTTATCATCTTGCTTATCTTCTTTATTATCTTGCTCTACTCCTGTTTGTCCCATAATTTGCATTTGTTGTAAATTCTTTTGTATGTTTTCTTCATTTTGTAGATCCATTTTTGCTAATTCGCTTGTTGCATCTAAATCAAGATTTAATAAATTTATAACTGTCTCATCTGGTAATAATCCTCTTACTTTTAATGCATTTGTAATGTCCGTTGCCTTGTCTGATGGTAAATTTCTATTTAATTTCACCTCAATATCTCTAAAATCATACGTTTTGCTTTTTTCCTTATTGAATTTTTCTAATATAATTCTCCATCTTCTTGTTAATCCTTCAAGAAAATCTCCTTCAAATGTTGCTATATATTGTTGTAAGCCAAAAAACTTTTTTTCTAATGCACTATTATTATCTGCTGATGTAAAACCTAAATCAGTCATATTAGGACAAAATGAACATAAACATATAATATCCATTAATGTTTTTTTATGGTTCTGTAATGCTGTATCATTTACATTCTTTTCAACCCACCATAAATTACTATCAACTTCTCTGTTTCCATCTAAATATCTTACTCTACTTGTTAATACATACTCATCTTCTTTTTGTCTTGCAGGATTTATGATATCCTCGCCTTTATCGTTTTGTATAATCATTGGATTTTCTGGTGTATATCCTTTTACTGCCAATATTGCCTCGTCATTATATTTGAATACATTTCTCGAATTTTGAATACATCTTTCATACGCTTTTATTAAACTTATTACTGGTTCAAATATTGCCATTCCATCACAATTTTCTATTGCTGTTGCCGGTATATCGTCATCCCATTTTTTGGGCTGTTTCTCTTTTATATTTTCTTTAAATAATGGTTCATCTTTAAATTGTTGTTCGTATATTGGTGTTCCAAATAATTTTCTTTTTTCTGGTGTATCGTAATAGTACCTTTTTCCATCAGCAGTTGTTAGTTCTATCATTTGTTGATATTCACCATTTGCCATATATGTACGGATTATTCTATATATACCTATTATTTTTTTTGGTAATGAATAATCCCATATAGCAACCGTTTCTAACGCATCACTTCTTGTTATTATTATTTCTCCTGTAGTTTCATCTTTATAATATATTTCATAACAAGCTCTTTTTACTAAATAATCTAAAACCATGTGTAAAAAATGTGAACCATCCTTATTATAATCAACTATATGCTTTATTAATTCTTCTATTTCTTTTATTTCTTGTTCATCGTTAGTTTCATGATTAAATAATTCTTTTATTATCTTGTCTTTGTCTGCATTAAAAGCTTTTACTTTATAAGTCGGTGCTTTTCCTCCAAAATAACCTGCTGACATAATTGATATATATCTTTCTAATGGTACTTTTATATCTTCATCATCCAAACTTGCTAATTCTTCGTCTGTTAGTTTTCTTCTGAACTTCTCATATAATTCTTTTCTAATGTCTAATTCTTCTTGAGCTTTAAAATATATGTCTGTTATACTTCTTTCTTCTGCTAATCTTTCCTTGCTATATCTTAACATTGTTCCCTCCAATCAAAAAAAGCACCCACTTGGTAGGTGTTACATTTTTATAAATGATTTATTAGTCATTTCCATATTTATATTTTTAGGTTTTGGATTTTCATATACCCCTGTTAAACAATCTTCTGCATCATCATGTTCATTTTTTCCTGTTCTTACATAATGTTTTAAATGTTTAGCAAACTCTGGCCATCTATCTTCCCAATTAATAGGAAAATACACATTGTTCATTACTCCTGTTGAATTACTTAATATTCTCGCAACTTTATTATCTCCTTGATGAAACCATCTAACATTTGTATGTCTGTTACCCAATTTTCTTAAATTTGTTATTACATTTCTTGCAAATCCTCTGCCACCGTTGTTACTTTCTATATTTGCATTTCCAACATTATCTTTGGTCATCATTTCTGCTACTGCTGGTTCTGTTACTTCCATCGGATCTTGTGTAAAAATAACATCTAAAATATAGTGTTCATTATTATACATCTGATAATCTATTGAACATAAATAATCATCACCTTCGTCTGCAGTATCTGTATAGTTCATAACATAATGTGCTGGTGGTAATTTTTCATAAGTTTTAAATAATGTATATAATCTATTCTTTACATCTATTGGCTCTTGTTGATAGTTAGCGTAAACAATGTCTTTATTCATATTCTTTGTTTTAAATTCATAATCTTCTTTGCTTAACACATCTTTACACAACATTGAGCCGTCTTCTTGGACTGCTTTGTAATTTATATGTCTTACATTAGAATAGTTCTCTAATATATATCCTGCTAAATCATTACTAGACCATCTTGTCATAATAATTATTAATTTAAATCCATTTTCAGTTCTTGATAGCATTGTATTATTAAACCAATCTATATGATTTTTTAATGTATTTTCGTTATAGGCTTCTTTTGCATTTTTTATAAGGTCATCTATTATCATAATTGTACAGCCAAAACCTGTTGCAGTACCTGTTGGCGACGTTGCTAAATAATTTGATACTTTACTCCCAGCTAATGCCCACTTTTTTTGTGTTGCTTCACCATCTTTAATTTTTGTATTAGGAAATATATCATTATACACAATTACACCTTCTGTTTTTTCAGAGGCTATTGTGTCTCTTACTGATTTTGCAAATGAACTTGATAGATCTTCGTTGTATGATCCTGTCATTATTTTTTCATTTGGATTTGTTCCTAATACCCATTCTACAAATTTTCCAGCAGTTCTAGATTTACCGATGTCTAGGTGGCATATTAATTACGCATACTTTTTCATCGCTCTTATAAAAATCTTGTAATTGATAGCATAAATCTTTTAAAAATACTCGTTCTTCTTTATAAAAATCAGATGCGGTTAATTTGCAATACTCAAAAAAATCACGTCTAGCTAATTCTAAACGTGCTTGTTTTTTTATTTTTTCTCTTACATCATTATTCATTTAATATCTTTCTCAACTCTTCTGTTGACATTCCTGAAAATGGATTATTGGTATTAACATTACCATCAATCGTTACCTTTTCTTTAAACATTCCTAAATGTCTTCCTAGCAATTCAAGAGCTTTTGTTTTATCTAATAGTTTTACTTTTTGAGTATCTCCTATTTTTTCTCTGTCATCTCTATATCCTTCGTATTCTTCTAATGTTTCTAATGATGATATTGCCCCTGCAGTTTCACTATCCATATCAGCTATGTTTTTTAATTGTCCATTTTCTGTATATAGTTTTCTTATGTCTAAAAATGCTATTTTAGCCAGCTCTTTTATTACCATGTCTTGAGTTATTTCAGTTCTTTTTTCTCGTTCTTTCATTCTTTCTGATATGTATTCTTGAACCTTAGCATTTCTTAGTAATTTGCTGCCATTCACATTAGCCGTTTCATCTTTTTTACATCTCAAATAAGCAACCTTATATGCTCTTGTTGCATTAAGGTCTATTAAATACTCATCACAAAATCTTTTTTGTGCATCTGTCATATAAGATCGCCTCTCTTTCTATTTAATCTTTATTTTTCTTCAAAATATTTATCTACTATCTCATGAATAATGTCATAAGAATTTGCTACTATATCAGCAACATCTTCTTCTGAATATTGTTTTTCGCAATGTGTTATATAATTATCTATATAGCAATGTGTTAGTTCATGAATTAAAGTTGATTTTTTTCTGTCTGCTGGTAGATCTTCATCAATATATATTTTTAAAGTATCACAATATGTAATCCCATAATATCTTGTGTCTACTGATTTTAGATTTTCATCTTCATTAGCTTTTCTTATGTTTTGCATATTCTTTATCGCTTGTTGAGATACTTCTGTTATTGTCCATTCTCTGTTGTTTATTTTAAATTTCATTGATTCCTCCTAAATTATTGATGTCATTGTTTTATGATTTTTTAAATAATCTTTTGCACTCCAATACTTAAGTCCTTTTTCTTTACATTTCTTTATATATTCTTCTGCTTTTTGTTTTGTCCATTTCATATTTCTAATTTCCTTCCCGCCGTTTTTACAATTGGTCTTTTATATCCTTCTAATTTCTTTTCTTGCTGATAATTTTCACATTTGGTATAAATTATATCTTCTGTTTCAAACACTTTTATTTTACAATTTGATTTATTTTTACAATTACTACAACATTGTTTTATATATTCATTTATTCTTTCTTCATTTTCCATAAACACCTCTTTCATTTAATAAACACCAAGTAATGATATAGTTATAGAATATTGCACCCTAGAACTAATCGGCTTATTCTTCGATACTATACCAGTTCTACTTTTTGCCAATCTGCTGTTTCTATGTTATATCACTACTTGCTATCTGTTATTTAACATAATAAAAGAGCTTACCACTTCTGATAAACTCTTGTGAATATTTTATTAATTTTTGTGTTGATTTTGCACATGTTCTATTTTATTTAATGTTCTTTCAGCTGATATTCTTGCATCTATATCAATTATAATTGCATAAATAAACGTAATTATCGCACCACACAAGAATGTATTTTGCTTAAATAATAATATAAATGACACAACTACATATATTATACAATATATAATTTCTCTGCTTACAAACTTTTTTAAATCTTTCTTTTTTATTTCTTCCAAGTGTCTTTCTCCTTTATATTAATTGCTACTCTACTACTTTCCAATCTTCTGCTAGCATATCAGCTTGACTGGCTAGCCAACCCAATTGTACTCCTGATGTTCCTACAAATGCTATTGCTTTATTTCCTATTGCATCATGTTCTGCATTTACTACTTCAGCATTAGTATTTTTATAACTGATATTAGTTGCAAGCTCTATATATTGATTTTTTCCATTCCAACCTTGTCTTTGTACTCTTTTCCCTCTTTTAAGATTTGATATTGCTTCTCCAAATGTAAATGTTTGAATGTTTAATTTTGCTTCATCTATGTCATCACAAATAATCCAGTTGTCTGCAACAATATTATCTAAATCTACAAATATATCTTCTGTTTCTAAAAAAGGGATTACACTTCCATCTTTACAATGCATTGTTATTGTTCCATTTTCTTTTACCCAATAACCTTTCCAGTGTTCTCTTTTTATTTTATGCCCTTGTTTTAATGCTTCATATGCTTTTTTAAATTCCATTTTTCCTATTCCTTTCCAAAAATAATAAAAAGAGCAGACATTTAAAACATCTACTCTTAAATTGTGGGTCTAATTATCTCTGTCTGAGACTTTTTCATAATACTATTATAGCACCGATTTTCAGTAAAAAACTGCCAAAATTATGCCAATTTTTTTAATTCTTTATTTACTTGTGTTATTAGCTCTGTTTTTTTTCTAAAATATGTTCTTTCTGACATCCCATTATTTATTAATTCCCACTTACTTTTGCTTTGTATGTATATCTTTTCAAATATGTTTTTACAATCTTCATCTACTAATTGTAATGCCATCTGTACTGCTTTTACTTCTTTTACTGCTCTTTTTAGCTCTTCATCCTCTTGTAGTTGTATCACACTATTTAAAACCATATCTGATTTTGAATATTTAGGCTTTGGCATCCCATCCATATTCAATCCACTTATGCTCATTATATCTTCTCTTATAGACATTATCTTAATACAATTATAATTATATCTTTTTAAGCAATTTACTGCTTGTCTATATTCTTGATTTTCTAATCTCATTAGTACCTCCTATATCTTGATATTTTGTAATCTTATATCACTTTTGGGTGGTTTTACTACTTCTTTTACTAATCCTAAGTCATATCTTTGAAATGTCTCTTTTACTCCTGTTATCATGTCCTGATATAATATGAAATTAGGATATTCTTTTACAAATATGTATTCATGATTATTTTTACTTATTATTTTAGGTATCTTCATTTGTGTATTTCCTTTCTTTAATCTTCTAAATAATTATTTTCTAAATATACATAACCAAAATCTATAAGTGTAATAAATATAATCCAAGTTATCCAAAATATTGCATTTATAAAATTCACATCATCTTCTTTTGATTTAACAATCTCATTAATTGTTTTATTTGTAGAAAATTTATTTTGAGTTATAGTATTGTTATTTATGTATGTAAATAATGTTCCTTCAAATTCGATTGGAATTGTATAATATTTATATCTTATATGATATTTTACTTCTTTAGTTGTATTATAGCTTTGATTGTAAAATTCTATTGTATCATAATCAAAATCAACCCCAAGAAAATTGAACTTATCAACATGAATTTTTTCTTCCTCTACATAATCCCATGTCCAATATTCTTCTGTTGTATAATATATTTCTTCTGTCCCATCAGACTTTATTCTAGTATGTTTTTCTTCTCTATAATGTTTTCTATATTCTTCTTTTACTTTTTTTATGCTTAAGTATATTCCATCTAGTTCATCAATTGAGATTCCATTTATTGCTCTTATTGTTCCACTAGCTAATGTATATCCAACATTTGTTTTTATTGCATACTTAAACATTTCTTCATCATTATTTATTTTTAAAGCTTTATAATATTTCTCATTAGATTCATTTACATTATTTTTTATTGCTTCAGAAATAATAATTCCTAATCCTATCAATGCTAATGTTATTGCTATTGCAACCAATGTTTCTCTCTTTGTAACTTTAAAATTTTCAAATTCCATTCTTTACACCTCTATTCGCCAAATAGATTTTTGGGTGCATTTTCTGAAACCTCATATTCTAAATATGTATTATCTAACTTTTCATATCCAATTATGTTAAGTATCATACTATTAGGAAATTTTTTTATATATTTATTATATTGTTTTACTTGAATATTGTAATTGTTCCTATGTTCTGCTATTAAATTTTCTGTTATGGCTAATTCTGTCATTAAAGTCTTATAATTTTCATTACTTTTCAATTCTGGATACTTTTCTACAACTGCATTTATTAATGTTTCTGCCTCTTCTACATTTCCATTGTTAGCATTTGATCTAGCCTCTATAATTTTTGTTATTGTATCTTGTTCATATTTATTATAACTTTGTATTGTATCAACTAAGTTAAAAATTAAATCCTCTCTTCTTTTTTCTTGAATTTTTATACTTGAACTACTTTCCTTTATTTGTTCTTCTAAATTTATTGCAGCATTATTTGTTCCTATAAAATCTCCTGCTATTATTAAAACTATCCCTAATATTATTCCCAATCCTATTAAAAATTTTTTCATCTATTTTTCCTCGCTTTCTTCTATTAGTTCTTGTAAAATTTGTCTTCTTCCTAATTTTATTCCATATTCTAATGTTTTTTTATTTTTTCTTCCACCAACTATTGTTAGTGGTAATTTTTCTTCTTCTATCTTGTCTTTTACTTTTTGAATTGGAATGTAATTTAATTTAATTATCTGTAGAGTACAAATATGTGTTTTATCATATTCTACTTGTTTTTTTGCTAATTCATTCTCTTTTAATGTTCTTTTATAATCTGATAAGATATGTTCTAATGCTTCTTTATCTCTATTATCTATTGAATAATCATTATTAAATTTTGTTGTTATCAATTTTGCTATTCTTGCTATATCTTCTTCTATACTATTTTCTTTCATCTTTTCCTTCCTCGTAAAACTTTTTTACTTTATTATAATCAATCATAGTTAGTAATGAACACATTGTGTCATAAGACATTTTGTTTATTTCTTTATCTGTCTTACCTAGTTTTTTTCCTTCTGGCATTACCATAGAGTTTCTTATAACCATAAACAACGCTAATTTATACTTGTTTTTCATTTTATTTAATATTTCTTCTTTTTCTTTCACTTAAAACACCTCCTAATATGGTTCATAATAATATTCATATTGCTTATTGCATTTTTCGCAAGTACATATAATTCGTTCTTCAATTGGTATGTTGTATTCTACATTTTCGCTTCCACATTCTTTACATTTCCAGCTTAAATCAAAGCTCACATCTGGTTCTACTTCTGCATATTCATCGTCAAGTTCTTCTATTTCATCTGTTGTTTTTTCTTTCACTATGTATTACTCCTTTCTAAATCATAAATTTTGTTTTATCATTTAACATTTTAACAATTCCTTTAATAATATCTTTAACTATTTCGCTTTGTTTATTATGGCAAATTGAATATTCCCTTATGTTAATTTTATCAAATTCAATATTAACATCATTCATATAATTTGTTATTAATGTTTGTACTTCTTCTGGATGCAATGTTTTTACCTCATGTATTATAGAAAATCTACGGATTAATGCTTCATCTATCATATCTTTACGATTAGTAGCTCCTATTACAATTATTTCATTATCTAATAAATCAAATGATTGCATAAGGCTTATTACAACCCTTGACATTTCTCCTAAATCTTCTTTACCTCTTTTTATTCCTATTGCATCTATTTCATCTAACATAAGTACACATTTTTGTTTTGAAACATATTCAAAAACTTTATCAATATTTTTACTTGTTCCTCCTAATAAAGAAGTTATACATTGTGAAAAATTTAAATAAGCAAATGGCAACCCCAATTTATATGCAACATATTTTCCGAAAGTTGTTTTCCCTGTACCTGTTTCCCCGTATAATAATGTAGTGTTTAAATATCTTATTCCAAGTTGTTTTAATTTTTTATTAGTATTATTAGTCATCTCTATTTGTTTAAAAATTCTTTTTTCTTTATCTGTTATAAAATATCTATTTTCATTAAAAGAAGTACTTACATCTTCCATTTTTAAAATTCCTTTTATATCATAAGGTAATTCTATAAAATTAGGTTGTGTTTCAAGTTCTTTTTTCATATAATCACAAAAATACTTGTTACTTGCAGCATTTTCATTTTCTAGTATAACTTTTACATAAGATTTTGCTTTTGATAAATCGTTATTGACTACACTTCTAATTAAATTTTTTACATTTTCATTTAATGCCATATCTTATTTACTCCTCTCCAACTCTGTTAAAATTCTATCAATAGCATAGCAATAAGGATAATTTCTATTCCCCATACCTTTTAAAGTATTTGACCAATTTTTTAATAAACTTTTATTATATTCTAAATCGTCATTATATTGCTTATGCTCTATATAATATTTATACCAATATTCGCTTTTTTCTGTTGAGGTCATTGTTTTATCTAATATTTCAGTTATAGCTTCTTTTAACTTTCTATCTTCATTATCTAGTTCGTGATTTGTTGTCATAACCCAACAGTTTTGTAAAGTATTTTTTGTTTCCTTAGATATTTCCTCTTTACTCATATCTTATTTACTCCTCTTGACTCTTTTTCGTTTCATCTTCTTTTTCTATTGCTCTTTTTATGTCTTTTAAATTTCTACAAATTAATTTTTTTAATCTTTCATCTGATGATTCTACTTCTGAATAAAATTCAATTAATTCATCTACCTTTTCTGTTAATGTTTTCTTTTTTATACTCATACTTTTTACTCCTTTACTATTAGATTTGCTTTTGTTAAATCATATAATTTATCTAATATTTTTTCTGGAATAGAATAACTATAACATTCTACATGTATTTCATTATTGTTGTTATTACAAGGCAATAAATCTATATATATTCTTGATTCAAGCCCATTTTGCTTTGTTTTATATTCGAATTTATTTCTTGTTCCATACTTAAATCCAAACTTTTTTAATTCACTTAATTCTGCAGCATCACTTTTTCTTACCATATCTATTCTCCTCCTACTTTTCTAGCATTTTGAACTAGTCTTTTGATTATATTGCTATAATATCTCTGTTCTGGTCTTAATGAGTCTGCAAAACTATCTAAATCATCTAATTCTTTCGCTTTTCTTTTTAATATTGCTTCCTTTTCTTCTTGATATAACTTATCATCTACTCCGTTTAATCTTCTTGTTGCTATTAATTCTTCATCATCGATTACATCTGCCATGTATTTTCTCCTTTCATTTTATCTAAATATGTACACCCTACTGCATATGCAGCCCAGATATCTGCTTTAAAACCATAAAACCAACCTGGATTATTCTTAGTTCCAACTACACCAAATCTATCTATTAATGCTTGTCTAATGTTGCTATCTTTAGCTTTCATAGAATGACACAAGTTCATTTTTTCTTCTTTTCTGTATATAAATTTATAATCCTTATCGTATGCCTCTATAAATCTTCCAATCCATACACAAGTATCAAAAACTTCTTTTCCAACTGGCATTCCATAACTTGCTATCATTTCAATAACCATTGTATAGTAATTAACACTATTAGATAACTGGTCATATATTATATTTAATAATCTTTCATTTTTTACTTTTCCAAACTCTTCTGGCTCATATGTTTCTTCATTGATAAAACAATATGCACTTTCTATATTGCCAGGATCTATCGCTAGTATTTTCATATTCTCATTTGCTCTCCTAAATCTATATTTTTCTCTTTTTGCACTAGATTACATTTTATTTGTCCTTTAAATCCGTTCAATTTCCAACTTAGAACAACCATAACACCAATTGCTTTCTAGCGCTTCTTTACATATTCCATTTAATTGTGGATAATTGTATTTCATTCTCTACTCCTTAAAATTGTACTGGTTAAATTCTACTGATATTTTCTCCATGAACTTATCCCAATTTACAGACGTTTTTATATATCTTCTTACTCTTTCTAGTGTTTCTTTTTCACCTTGCATCTTTCCTGCTTCATATACACAGATACAAAATATAATTATTAATATTACTTTAAACATTGTTTAGCCTCTTTCTTCCTTGCTCTGTTATTTGATACACTACTTCCTTGCAGTGTGTTTCTATGTCTAATTCTTTTCCAACTATACATACTTGTCTTTTCTCTAATAATGCTGTTAATCTTGGTCTTGCATGGTTGTAATCTATCTCTTTTGTATATCCTCGGTATGCCATATATCTTGCTACTTGTTTGGCTGTTAGTTCTTTATATTCACTAAGTATTTTTAATACTTGTATTTCTCTTTTTGTTTTATCTACTTTTTCGTTTGCTTCTCTTCTTGTTTCTTCACTAATTTCATTCATTTGTTTCACTCTCCTTAAAATTTCTAAAAACATTTTTATTTGTGTATAAATTTACAAAAGGATCATTTATGTAATGTCCGTCTCTACTAATTGTCATTCTTGCTCTTACATCTGCTACTTTAGGCATATACACAACTTCTTTTATAGTTTTATTTATTGCCTTTTCAAATTCAGTTTTATCTTCATTTCTAAATTCTTCATACCATAACATCATTTCTTCTCTTGAAAAAATTTTATTATATGCTATTTGTACTCTAGCAATTTGATTTTTAAACTCTTCCTTGTTCATTTAAAAGTCCACCACCTTGCTTGTGTCTTGCTTTTGATTTTTAACCCCACTTTCCTCTGCTTGTATTTTTTCTACAGAATCTATCTTTCTTTTTACATAATCCTGCAGTATCGTATTCGCATAATTCCAATTAGGACATTTAATTCCCGACGTTTTCGACAGTACATAATCTATAACTTCAAACGGCAACTCATCAAGATATTTTATACATTCACTAATAGCATTTATATTAAAAGAATTTAAACATTCAATAAATCGTTGTTGTAATTTTTCTTCTTTTTCTTTTTTTAATAATAAATCATTATCTATATCTTCTTCATTATCTTCTTCATCTTCTTTATCATCATCGGTTTTTTTGGCATCCATTTGGTTTTCATTAAAACCATTCGCTTTTAAATTATCCTTTTGTTTTTTTCTAGGTCTGCCACCTTTTTTTGCATTCTCTCTATTTTTTTCACATCTAGCTTCATATTTTTCTCTGTCTCTATCTAGTTGTGTTTTTATAAAAGAGAAAGCCATTTTTACTATTCCATTTAATTGTGGTATTTCTCTAGTTTTCTCATACTTGATTATTGCTCTCATAAGTTGACCTATTTGTTCATCTGTTAGCAAATTGAATTGTTCTTCATAATCTAAATATATTAAAAAACTGCTTTTATCCATTTGCTTTCTCCTTTCGTAAAATATTAGGGTAGATGTTAAGTCTACCCTAGTTGTCTAATATTCTTTATCTTTTTCATATTCAACACTAATTTTTGTTTTCCAATTACTGTCTAAATTATCTAAATTATTGCTTATAAAGGCATCTACAAATTTGTCCAATGTTGCTCTTTTATTTAACTCTCTTCTGATAATCTCTTGCATTTTAGTTCTTTTTTCTTCCACCAACTTTTTCATTTCTTCTTTAACTATTTCTCTAATTATGTTGTTTACATACACTTCCAGAAGAGTGTATCTGTTGTCACTACTATAACTACTTATTCTTCCTTCTTTATCTACTTTTGTTTCTAATACTGCTTTTACTAGACCATTAACAATTTTATCTTTGTCTAGAGTCTCCGCAATTCCTGTCATTACAATACTTTTTACAGCTTCATTTAAATAGTTATTGTCTACATTCAAATCAATTCCTACTATATTTCCCATTTTTATTTCCTCCTAATTTAATATTCTAATCCTATTCCTAAACCTATTGCTATGCCTAACCATGCAATAAGTCCTCCTACTTCGCAAAATATTATTCTTGCTATTCCTAAAGCTATTCCTAATCCATTTAAAGGATTTATTGAATTAACTATTTGTACTATTCCTCCTATAAACATTAACCATACTCCTACATATATTCCTAGTGCAATTCCTGCAATTGCTATTAAAATTCCTATAATTTTTTTCATTTTTTCCTCCTAATATTTTTTATAAATAACTTTGTCCAAATATTTGTATAAAGTTTTCTGTTTTATAGTGTTTTTTGAACTCTTTTTGTGCAACTTTATGCAGTTTATCTTGCAAAGTTTTATCATTTGTCACTAAATTATGACATTTTCTACAAATTGGTATTACTAATCCATATTTCATACTAACTTGTCTATTTTTTCCTTCTAGTAATTCGTGTAAATCATCTTTTGGAATATTTTTCATCCCTTTTTTAGTGCATATATAACAATGTTCTAAATCTTTTGTTATTATGCTAAATCTATTTCTTTCTAATTTTGCTAATTTACTACTTTTCTGTTTTATTCGACTACTTTCAGCTTTCCTTTTGTCTTTTCGACCACTCTCTTTTGACACTGGGTGAAAACTCTGACTTAAATCAGTTACTATCATTTCTTGTCCCACTCTTTTAACAAACTTTCTATCTCTTTATCACTTTTGGTTTCTATATTCAAACTTTTTGCTAATTCAACTAATAAATTTATTAATAAACTCATTTCTTTGCTATCATAAGTTGAACTACCATAATAACAATGTACTTTTATACATTTATCTTTTCTACTTACTTCTTGAACTAAAAATCCAAGCCCCTGTCTTTGCCATATTCTTTTAAAATTTTCAAATGCTTTTTCTTCAATTATCATTGGTTCAAATGTTCCAATTTGCAATATTCCATCTTGATATATCTTTTCTTTCGTTATAATTGTTCCATCTTTACTTAATTCTTTTGCTATCTCATCACATAACACCCAACAATATGCATTACTATCTAAGCTTCTTTTAGGTTTGTATTCTTTTAATTCAAATTGCTTATCTCTTGCTTGTTCTAGCAAATAAGTTATTATTTTATTACTTGTTCCTACCATATTTTTACCTTTCTACATGTTGATGCATAAATACATATTCTGAATTTTTTCCCATATTATTCAATAAAAATTCACTTGCTTGTTGTTTACTTAAATGGCTGTCTTTTGCTCTAAATTCATATACATATTTGCAGTCTTGTTGTTTTTCTTTTATCCTTTCTTCTATCTCATCTTCATCGTAATTTCCTTCAACAAGATACAAATCATAATTTTTAGCACTTATTCCTTCAATCGTTTTAGTATCTGTCATATAGATTACTTTATAATCATCAAATAGTATTCTATAACCACATTGAGGTACATCATGGTATAATTTAATTGGTACAATTTTAAATAGTTTATAATCATATTTTGTTCCAATTTGAAGTATATCTATATTCTTTTTTTCAACTCCACATTCTAAAAGTGGTTTTAATAGCCATTCACAACAAGCGAATCTTAATGTCGGTCTTTCTTGTGCTAATCTTTTTATTGTTTCTTTTTTGAAATGATCTGAATGTATATGAGTAAGAAGTACTATTTTTAATTGCTTATAATACTTTTCTAATTTTTTAAAAGTAACTCCACAATCTATTAAAATTATGTCTCTTATTATTGTTGCATTTCCTGTACTACAACTAGATATAATTTTATAATTCATTCATTGATACCTCTTTTGTTTCTTCTGTTTGATCTGTAACATCTGCTTGTACTTCAATTGGTTCTTGTTGAGGAATTTCTTGTTGCATTTCTTCTGCTTCATACATTCCTGCTAAATCTTCAACAAATGTTTCTCTTAATGCTCTTACTTTTGCAACTTTCTCAACCATTGTTGCTCCTTTATTTCCCCAATTTGAATTTAATTGACCTTGTCCTGTTTTTTGTGCCACCTCATTAAAACTTACACTTGAATAAATAGGATGTGTCCAATCTTTTCTGAATACTCTAGCCCAGCCACCTACAAGTTGTTCATTTCCTAATTTAAATGTTCCTTGTCTTTCTTCTATTGTTCCATCATCTTTTTGAACTATGATTCCACACTCCATTCCATCATAATTAGGATTTAATACTGCTCTTTTTAGTATTGCATCTTTCCCAACAACTAATTGGGCTGGTGTTCCTGCTTTATACTTAATCAAATATGCTTCTCTCAAAAATGGATTTAATTTTCTAACTTTACAAAGTTCTGTAAATAGCTTAAATTCTTGATTTGTAATAGGAACATCACTTCCAACTATATACTCTTGCACTATTTTTTTACTTAATTTTATTTCTTGTCCTTCTACTTCAAATTTAACTACTAAATCTTGTGTTTTATCTTGATTTTCATTACTCATAATCATATCCTCCATTTTCTAAAAATTGTTTTAATTCTCTTAACTTTGTTCTTGTTCCTCTTACTGCAAATCTTAATGTTAAAATTTCTTCTTGTTTTTCTTCTATGACTGGTGCTTGTAAAATTGTTTCTTCAGTTTTAGGAATAAAATTCTCTAATGCTTGTCTAGTTGCTTCTGTTTGAGCTCTTATACTTTCATCTGCTCTTCTTTGAGCTTCTTCTAATTGTTTTCTTTTTAATTCTTCTTGTCTCTTTTTTTCTTCTTCAATAGCTTTAAATCTATTCGTTACACTTGTTATTGCTTGTGATACATTTAATGATTTTTTATATTCAACTAATATTTCTGTCTTATGTTCTTGTGTATTAATTAGTTTTAAATCATCTACTATTTTGTCTATAAATTGTTTTGCTTGTTCTTTTAAACTCTTTCTACTTGCTGATAATGTTACATTTATTCTTGCTTGTGAATATGTAACAAAATCAATATTATTAGCCTTTTTATATTCTTCAAAATAATCCTTTATTTCTTGTTCTTTTATGTTCTTTAATTCATTTTCTGTTGAATCTATCTTTACTTTTAAATCATTGTCAGCACTTTTATATTTATCTGATATATACATCTTGTAAATTTCTTCAAATTGCATATATGGTGCTAATATTTGCTCTTTTACTATCTTCCTTTGATTTTCTACTTCTTTAAATTCTTTATTTAAACTTGCTCTTATTTGTTTTATTGTTGTTACATTCTCTTCTGTGCAAACCAAACTTTTGGCATTTTCAACTTTTTGTTCTACCTCTAATGAAAGTTCTTTTAGATGTTCCTCAATTTGAGGTAATTGCTTTACTACTATTAAATCTTGCATTTTTCCCTCCTATAATCTACTTCTTTCAAATTCAATATTCATTTCTCTATCTTCTGCTTCTTGCTGTTCTTCTAATTGCTCTGAAACCTTATCAAGCTCTGCTTGTACTTCTCCTTTTATTCCATTCAATTGTTCTATATAAGTAACATCTTCTATTTTATTTACTAGATCTTCTATTCCAGCAACTAATTCTGATAATTCTTCATATTTATCATTTAAATCCATAATTTTTCTCCTTTGACAATTCTCTTTAAATGTGTTATTATATTTAAAGAGAATGTTTATATAAATGTTTTTGTTGAGTTATTTTTGCGGAGTGGTATTTGTAAAAATAACTCTTTTTATTTTGTCTACTGTTTCATAGTACATTTCATGTGTTCTATCTGCTCGTTTCAATATTGTTTCGATTTCATTTAACTTTCTAAAATATGTTACTGCTCTTGTTTCTGCATTTTCACATTCTTTTCTTAATTGTTTTTTTGTTTCAAACATAATTAACCTTCCTTTTCTATTTCTTCTAATTTTTTTAATACTTTTTCTAAATTTTCTTCTGTCAATTCTGTAGTAAATTTCATTATTGATTCAAGATTCTTATTTTCATTCCAGCCATCTTTATAACAATCAATATCAAGTCTGTTTATATGTCCTGAAAAGTTAAAGAAAAAATCATGTTTTGTATTCTTATTTAATTGATATACTTTTGCAATTACTTTTTGTAATAACTCTTCCACTTTCTTCACCTCATTTCTTCAAAATACATATAAAGCTACAAGCTAGCATTATATAAGCTACTTTCATTATAAAATCAATTGTTATTATATTTGATAAAAACTCTACTACAACTCCTACAATAACAGGTAGTATTACAAATATAAATATAAACATTATTCCAACTATTGTTGTCCCTATTATTTTTTCCATTTGTTCACCTTCTTTCTAATCGAATATACTTGTTCCAGCAGTCTGTAAAATTTCTTTAAACTTATCGCTTTCTATACAATATCCGCCGAATTTTGTTCCATATCTTTTGCAAAATTTTATTGCAGTATTTACATTAACCCTATATTTTTCTGCAATTTCTTTAGCATAAATTAATCTCGGTAAATCTTTTTCTTTTTTTATATCTTCTAAATTTTGATTTATATTTTTTAGTACTTCTATTACTTGATCTGGCATTTTCTCATCTCCTATCATTGTAAAATTTTGGTATTTGTTGTATAATTACCTCAAAAGCGAGGTGATTATAATGTATAAATATGTATTTAAAGGTCCTGGCTCAATCAATATCAAAACTCCTCATGTTGAAAAATTTAGTGATATAAAAATTGATTTAAAACAATTTCCAGACCATGTAGAAAATCATTCAGAATATCCAAATGGTTTAATATTAGATATAATGGAATATGCTGATCGTATTGAGTACTTATCTAATAAAAAACTTATTGTATTAGAAGATTTTTCTATTGCATTTGAAGATTAATCGTATCTTTATTTTGAAGAATAGTTGAGCTTGTTTGATTGCCGTCAGCCAATTCATCTATTCTTTTCATTTTTTTATATTCTTCTGTTTCCTCAACAATATAAATTGTTTTTTCAGACTTTATTTCTTCCATTTCTTCACTTCCCTTCTTCTTGTACCTTGTCGCAATTATTTTTGTTGACTTTTGTCAACTTTATTTATAAAAAAAATATCATCAAACTCACAACCTAAAGCTTTACATATATTTACTGCATTCTCTGGACTTGGATTTCTTTCACCTTTAGCAAGTAAACAAATCAGTGTCTGTGAGCATTGAGCCTTTTCAGCCAGTTGTCTATATGAAAGTCCTGCTTTGACAATTGCCTCTATAAACTTATCTAAGTCTTTTATCAAAACACTTCTATTTGCCATTTTCTTCGCCTCCTTTTTGTTGACTTCTGTAAACATTATATACTATAATTTACATTTGTCAATACTTTTTTTGAAAATTTTTAAAAAATATTTACATTTGTAAATATTTGTAGTATAATCCTTATATAAGGAGGTTCAAAATGATACTTTCAAATAAAGAACTTGGTAAATATTTAAGAGATATAAGAGAACAACTTGGATATAGCATTTACGATGTAAATAAACTATGTGACATTTCCCCTAGTTATCTATCTTTAATGGAAAACGGAAAAAGAAAGCCTAGTGCTATAATTTTAAAAAAAATAGCACCTATATACTCTTTAAATTATTTAGATTTATATGAAAAAGCTGGTTATATTGATTTAATAAACGATGAAAAATACATTTCTACAGATTCAACACCTGACGATATATACGATCAACTAAAAAATATTGGAACAATGTATGTTTCTAATACTGATATGGTAAAAATACCAATTCTTGGTGTTGTTAAAGCTGGATATGATTACCTAGCACAAGAAAACTGGATTGGTTCAGTAGATGTAGAAAAAAATATTGTTAATGATGGTAGCGAATATTTTGCTTTGAAAGTTGTCGGTGATAGTATGTCCCCTGTTCTTATTCAAGACGACATTGTTGTTATAAAAAAACAAAATGACTTTGAGAATGGAGATATAGTTGTTGCTATTGTTAATGGCAATGAAGCTACTATAAAAAAAGGAAAGAAAACTGATTCTAGTATTACATTACAACCTTTGAATCCAAGTTACGATCCACTCGTTTTTACTTATGATGAAGTAAAATCTATACCAGTTACTATAGTTGGTATAGTAAAACAATTAAAAAGAGATTTTTAGGAGGATTTATTGTGGAAAGTGAATTAATTATAAAAACCGAAAAAACATTTGAGGAAATAAAGCATATTGATGAAAACGGATTTGAATACTGGTATGCCAGAGAATTAATGAATGCTCTTGAATATACCAAATGGGGAAACTTTAAAGGTGTTATAGCGAAAGCAATTCAATCTTGTGAAAATAGTAATTTCAATCCATCTGACCATTTTGCCGAAGTCGGCAAAACGGTACCTATGCCATCAGGTGCTAAACCAAAAATAATAGAAGATTTTAAATTATCAAGATATGCTTGTTATTTAATAGCTCAAAATGGTAGCCCATCAAAAAAAGCTATAGCTTTAGCTCAAACATATTTTGCAGTAAAAACTAGACAACAAGAATTAACAGAAGAAGAATACAAGTCTCTTTCCGAAGATGAAAGAAGATTATATAATCGAACAATAGTAAAAAATAGAAATAAATACTTATTTGACACAGCCAAGGCATCTGGAGTTAAAGATTATGCAAAATTTAATAATGCTGGTTATAAAGGATTATATAATGGAGAAACTGCCGAAGATATTGCAAAAAGAAAAGGATTAAAAGATGGACAACCAATCCTTGATTATATGGGAAGTGCCGAACTCGGTGCAAACATATTCCGAATAACTCAAACTGATGCATTATTAAAAGATAAAAATGTAAATACTGAAGCTGAAGCTTGTAATACTCATAATAAAGTTGGTAAAGCTGTAAGAGAAACTATAGAAAAATTAGGTGGCACAATGCCTGAAAAATTACCTACCCCAGAAAAGAGTGTTAAAGAATTAGAAAGAGAAAAGAAAAAACAATTGAAATTAAATAGCAAAAATCAAAAAAAATTAAATAAATAAAAAAAGAGAAATATGTTACTAGTTTGCGACAAGGTACATATTTCTCACAACATAAAAATTCCTTGAAACAAGGTCTCTTTATGCTATTTATTATAGTATAAAAAAAGCCTTTTTTCAAGAGATTTAATAAAATTTTAGAAAGAAGGTATTTTTATTATGGAAAGAAAAAATAAAAAAGTAAAAAACAGAGGAAATGGAGAACGGAACAATCTATTATTCAGAAACATTACAAAAATGGGTTGCCCAATATACAGATCTAGATGGGAAAAGAAAAACTATTACACAAAGAAAAAATGAAAAAGTAAGCGATTTTAAAAAAAGATTTGCAAATATTATGAATGAAATAAATAATGGCACTTATATTTCTAGCAATAATATTAGTTTATATGAAATTTTAGATAGCTATATAGAAAATAATTATAAGACTGGTATCATTGCAGATAGAACATACTTAAGAAACAAAGAAACACTAAAATTACTAAAAACATGTTGTAAAAATTTTATTAATAAGCCAATTCAAAAAGTAATATTAAACGATATAAAAATCTCTCTTCCAAATTTTATTGAGAATGAAACAACTACTAAAAAAACAAATGAAAAAGTCATAAAAATATATTCTCAAAACACAATAGACAAATTATACACAATGTTAAAAAGAGGCTTTAAAATTGCATTTTCAGAAAGAATAATACTATTTAATTTAATGGATAATGAAAACTTAAAAAAACCAAAAGCAAAAAAGGAATTGCCAAAAGTTGAAGCATTATCTGTTGAAGAACAAAAAAAGTTAGTTTTAATTCTAGAAAACTCTAATTATAAATACAGAGATATTATTTTATTAGCACTTTTTACTGGAATGAGAATTGGAGAAGTTTTAGCAATTACAAATAATAATATAGATTTAAAAGATAACACAATAAAAGTAGAAAGAACTTTGACAAGAGACAAAAATGACAAAGTAATTCTTGGAAATACCACAAAAACTAAAAAAGGCAAAAGAACTATATATTTAAGTAATAATGCAATATCCGTATTAAAAAGAATTACACTTTCTAATACTGTTACTAATATATACAATCTAATTTTTTATGACTATGAAAAAAATACTTTTATTACTCCAACTGAAATTAATTGCTTTCTAAAAAGATTAAATGAAAAATATAAATTTTGTGATCATATACATACTCACATGTTAAGACATACTTTTGCAACAAGATGTATTGAGTCTGGAATGTCTGCAAATGTCTTAAAAGAAATTTTAGGGCATGAAAAAATTCAAACAACATTAGATACATATACAAGTGTTTTTGAAAAGTTCAATAAAGATGAAAACAATAAGTATAATGATTACATGAAACAAATTGGAATGTAAGATTGCTATTGCATTAGTATTGCATTAATATGAAAAATCAAAAATCTATATAACATTGATTTTTCAATAGTTACATAGATTTTTTTGAGCTTATATTTTTGGTCGGGCGCACCACAGAAATAAAAATCAATCAGAAAATAAATCTGGTTGATTTTTTGTAATAAATGAATTCCAAAGATGTCTAATATATCTTGAATTATAATAAAACTACTGACAAATATAAAAATCCATGATATAATACCAAAAGTTTTTAGCAAAAGCTAAAATAATATCTCCTTTTAGAAATGGCATATTTTGTAACAACAAATAATTTTAAGGGAGGAGCAAACTTATGAAAAGAAAACACCCAAATACTATACCTATGGAAGAGATGACACAAGATTTACTTGATAAAGCATATTCTTGCGAAATGTCCAAAGAACAACTTCTTAAGATGTTTTCTGATTGTATTGAAAAAAAATGGATGGAAGAAGAAGAAAAATTCAGAAAAAAAGTTGAAGTATATCTTCAAAAAAATCAAGGTAATATTGAGTCTTACGAAGCAGATTTTTATGATTCTCGATTTGGATATGAAGATGCTAGAAATATCTATTCAAAATTCAAGATGGAATTCGATTTAAGTCAAAGATATAAATTTTATCTCGAAATTATATGTGCAATGTATAAGCTCCATAGAAATATGAATTACGGAATTGATATAACTTCTCTATATGCTTTATTAAATCATAATCATTTAGATATAGATTTTAATAAATATGCTGAAGTTATCGCTGTTGTTTGTATGATATTGGAAGGGGAAGTTTGTACTAGCACACAATGTGGTGAATTTTATGACTTAAGGAAACAGTACCGAATCCATAATAATTTTCAACTTACAATATTAGGAATGATTTATTTGGTTGAAAAAGAAAATACTTAAAACAAAGAAAGATTAGTTTGAAATATAACTAATCTTTCTTTGCATAAAATTATAAAATAAAATCAATCATAAAAAAATTGAATTTTTATTTATATATCAATAATTTTAAAAACATTTAATGAATCCATATCAGCAACTCTAACTTGTGAATATGATAAAGTATAATAATTTCCGTTAACAAATACAATTCTTCTAACTTCCTCTTCATAATTATTGCTTATAGTTCCAATCTCACCTTGTAATGAAAAACCATTTTCTAAGTCAATTTTATAAATAACTGCTCTCGAATTAGTTTTTAAACCAGATGATGAATTTATTGGAAATGCCATAATTCCTTTTTCTTTTGAAAATATTGCTGATTTATGGTTATATAATAATTCTGAATATGTGTATTTACTATCTCCAACAGCTATTTGAAATACTACTTGTGGATTTGTAAAATCTGAAACATCAAACATTACTAATTTAAGTCCATTATTTGTTACTCTGGTTCCATTTTCTTTTGTATCATATCCAAATCCTATTATATGTGTTTCATCATATGGATGTAAATACACACTATATCCAGGAAGTTTTACTTCTCCTAAAATTTGCGGATTTGTTACATCAGATAAATCTATTACCCAAAATGGATCTGTTTGTTTAAATGTTACCACATATGCTTTACTTCCCATATATCTTACTGAATATATTTTTTCTCCTTCTGCTAATCCTTCAATTTTTCCTATTTCTTCTAACTTGTCATTTAACACATATAAATTATTACTTGTATTTTGATTTGACCATATTTCTCCTATAGTTGTTGCAATTCTAAAATTATCACCATTCTCATCCATTGAGAATTGGTTATTTACGCTTCCTTCAACCTTACCTTTAGCTTTATATATAATTTTTCCATTATTTAATTCAAATTTCATTAATTTTGTTTTAGTATTAATAACTTTATAATTTTCATCATATTCAACCTCATTTGTTGCAATATACATATTTTTTTCTGATGAATATAAATATGTTCCTGCTCCTAAAAATGTTTGAATATCTGCTTCATTATCTCCATTAATGTTAATACCTACTAATATTAAATAATTTGCATCTTCTGTTTCATCTAAATTATAAATTTTGTCATAACTAATACATTTTTCTTCATTAGATATTGCTGTATCAGTATATTTAGGCATATAATCATTTTCATTTAATTCTTCTATACTTTTACAACTAATATCATATCCATATATGTTTTTACTTACAGCAAAATATATATTTTCATCTATCATTCTTGACATTGATGTTATATAAGTTCCTTCTAACATAACATTTCTTATTTCTTTTGGATTGCTTCTATCTGTAATGTCATATATTATAATTCCTGTTTTTGACTTTGGTGCTTCACTAATATCTTGCATTTCCGTACTCATTTTTACAGTTTCATTATATGCTACATTTCCTATTAAAGCTAATTTATTATTTTGTACATATATCTCCATAGGATAAAAATTTTCTTCCTTAAAATTTATTTCTGATATTTTTTCTGATGCTTCTGCATTCTCAGCATTTATTATTATAAGTCTTTGCTTACTCAAATAATAAATATATTTATCATCTGTTTTTACAATATCTCCTTCATCAACATTTTCGACTTGGATATTTGTATTTGATCTAGTTTCCAACATGTCTGATTTAGCTACATCTGTTATACTCTCTTGTAAATTAAATGAATATTTAGTTTCTCCATTTGTAGAATTTTTACTTTTTATAATATTATAAAAATTTTCAAAGTTTCCAACTGTTTCTAAATCAATTTTAGCAACTTCTTCTTTTTTCATTTCTTGCAATACTTTAGGAGTTTTCTTCTGTGAAAATACTACTACTGATGATAATGCAACAACAAAAACTGCTGCTATATTTATTATTCTCTTCATTACTTTTTGTCTTTTTATTTTTTCTTCTTTTTGATATTCATCATATTTTTTATAAATTTCATCTATAAATTGCTTATCAGTTTTCATATTTATATCCCTCCTCTAATATTATTTTTTCTAATGCTCTTCTTGCTCTATATATCAATATTTTTACATTTGATGTTGTTTTATTTAATATATGACCTATTTCTTTATAACTCAATTCTTCTATATCTGCTAAATATATTGCATTTTGATATTCTAATTTTAGCTTTTGAATTGCATTTTTTAAATTTTCTGTTCTTTCATTTTTAAATACTTTTTCCTCTAGTTCTTCAACATCTTTAATATTCTCATATTCTTTCTCGTCTATTGCTACAATTCTTTTTTCTCTTTTTATATAATTTAACGCTTTTGATTTTGCTATTGTATAAAGATATGTTTTTAAAGAATATTCAAATCTGTAATTTTTCTTATGAATTAATACATATAAAAATACATCTTGTGCTAAATCTTCTGCTATATCTATGCTTTTGGTATATCTTTGTATAAAATATATAATTGAATTTTTATGTCTTATTACTATTTCTTCAAAACTTTCATTATTTCCTAATAGAAACTCTTTGTATAGTTCTTTGTCTGTCTTCTCTTGCATCTTGAATCCTCCTTTTTCTATCTCTTATACAATCTTATCAGAAAAAAGTTACATCTACAAGAAAAAAGACCATTTCAATTTGAAATAGTCCTTATTTCCATTTATATTTTTCTTTATCTTTTAATTCATTATATATCTCACAAAATCTTTCATATCTACCTTGTGATATTTTTCTATTTTGTACAGCTTGTTTCACTCCACATTTTTCTTCTTTTATATGTGTACAACCAACGAATTCGCAATTTCCTAATTCTTTCTCAATTTCTATAAAATATTTATCTAATTCTGAACTTTCTATTTCATTTATTTCAAAACTTGAAAATCCTGGTGTGTCTGCAATATATGTATTTTCTTCAATTTCATATAATTTAGTGTCTGTTGTTGTATTTTTACCTTTTTTATTTTTCTTGCTTACTTCTCCTTCTTGAGTTTTATCTGTATCAAATATTGCATTTATTAAACTTGATTTTCCTACTCCTGAATTTCCTGAAAATACGCTTACTTTATTTTTTAATATTTCTTTTACTTCTTCAATTCCTTTATTTTCTTTTGCACTTGTTACAATTACTTTATATCCAACTTTAGAATATTCTTCTTTTATCTCTATATAACTGTCTTGTAAATCTATTTTATTAATAATAATTATTGCATTTATTCCTAATTTTTCTGCATATGCTAATTGTTTATCTAACATTAATAAATCTGGTTTTGGATGTTTTGTTGATATTACAAATATTATTTGATCTATATTTGATATTTTAGGCCTTTTTATTTCGTTTTTTCTTTGTTCTACTTTTTCTATAATAGCCTCTGATTTTTCTTCATCTGTTACTTGTATTTCTACATTGTCTCCTACTAATGGTGTTATTTCATTATTTTTTAATTTTCCTCTTGCATACGCATTATATTCTTTGCTTTCTGTTTTTATTTTATATACATTTGATATATTTCCTATTATTTTTCCTTGCATTATTTATTTGCTTTTCTCCTTTTCTTTTTTATAACATATATATTGTATCATATTTTGGAGAATTATAAAATATATAATAAAAAACTCCCAAAATTAATGAGAGTTTTTATCATTTTATTCAATTGTTAATTTATCTGTATTATTCAAGTTCATATCAACAGTTTTCTTCAAAATGCCATCAATATATACTTTTATTGTAACATTTCCTTTTCCACTAACACTAACTTGTTTATCTGTAACATTTTCTTTTACTTTTTCATCTGTAACAGTTTCGCCATCAACAGTTACCTTTAATTGAATTGTATTTGGTGTATTATCAACTTCAACCTCTTTTTGGATAGTTGTACTTGTTGTTTCACCTTTTACACTTTCTGTAACTGGCTTTTTAATTTTATCTTGATATCCTGTTATTGATTTTACATTTATTGTTACTGTTCCTGTTTTTGTTTCAGCAATTTTATTTACTGTTAAAGTTATTGTTGAACCTTCATCAACTGTTTCACCAGATTTTATACTTTGGTTTAAAACAACTCCATTGTCTTTTGTTTTATCTTCAGTATATTCGATTTCAACAACTAAACCTTTTTCTTCTAAAGATTTTTTTGCTGTTTCTACATCTTTTTGTAATACTGATGTTACAACAACTTGTTTTATTCCAGTTCCAATGCTTATATATACTTTTACTGTATCTCCAGCATTTACTTCTGTTCCTTCATCTGTTTCTTGTTTTGTAATATATCCTGATTCGATTGTTTTACTTGTTTCTTCTACAAATTCAAGTTTTAATTTAGCATCTTTTGCAGATTTTTCAGCTTCTTCTTTTGTTGTTCCTACAAATTTTGGAACTTTAGTTTTTTCTGTTCCTAAGCTTACTATTACTTTAATTTCAGATTTTTCTTTTACTGTTCCATTTTGAGTATATTTTGGATTTTGTGAAATTATTTTTCCTGCTTCTACATCTGCACTATATTCAGCTTCTCCTTCTGAATATACTAATTTACTATCTTGAACTAATTTTTTGGCTTCATCTACTGTTTTTCCAACTAAATTAGGAATTGCCACATCTTTTGTTCTTGTAGCATTTGCTATTCCTAAAGTTGTTCCTAAACTTAATACAAATAATAATATTAGTCCAACAATTGTTGATAATACTTTATGTTTTTTTACAAATGCAACAAATTTATTTTCCTTTTTCTTTGCAGTTGCTTTTGGTCCTCTATTATCATCTTGAATTGTTGATATTCTTTGTGTTGGGGCATCTACATATTCATTATTATCTACAAAATTTCCTTGTGGCTCTTTTAATGCTCTTTTTAAATCTATTAACATTGCAGTTGCACTTTGATAACGTAAGTTTGGATCTTTCTTTAATGATTTCATTATTATATCATTTACTGCAATTGGAATATTTGGATTTGCAACAATTGCTGCAATTGGCTCTTCTTGCATATGTTTTAATGCCACTGATACTGGTGTATCTGCATCAAATGGTACTCTTCCTGTTAACATTTCATACATAACAACACCTAAAGAATATATATCAGATTTTTCGTCTGTAAATCCTCCACGTGCATGTTCTGGTGAAAAATAATGTACTGATCCAATAGTTGTTCCAAATGCTGTAATTGTTGAGTTTGATACTGCTTTTGCAATTCCAAAGTCTGTTACTTTTGCAACTCCATCTTCTGTTATTATTATATTATGTGGTTTTATATCTCTATGTATAATATGATTTTTATGTGCTGTTTCTAATGCTGATGCAATTTGAATTGCTATATTTACTGACCATTTCCATGGAAGTGGTCCTTTTTCTTCTACAATTATATCTTTTAATGTCTTACCTTTTACTAATTCCATTACAATATAATGTAAATTTCCATCAACACCTACATCATACACAGAAACAATATTTGGATGTGTTATACTTGCTGCAGATTGTGCTTCAACTTCAAATCTTTTAACAAATTCTTCATCTGTTGTAAATTCATCTCTTAATATTTTTATTGCTACATATCTATTTAATACATGACATTTTGCCTTGTATACTGTTGCCATTCCTCCACTGCCTATTTTTTCTAATATTTCATATCTATTTGCTAATAATCTTCCTTTTAAATCCATGATTTTTAAATCCTTCCTAGGTTTTTAGCTAACCCATTGATTTTTCTTTTGAAACTCGAAAATTCAAATCGGGTGAAGAAAATGTGGCAAAACCACACTTTTCTTATATTTTTTTATTATATGTTTTTAATAATTACAACTGTTATATTATCCATTCCACCATTTTCGTTTGCTAGGTCTACTAGTCTTTGTGGTGCTTTTTCAATATTTCCTGTTGCTATTTGAAAGATATCATCTTGTTTTACCATATTTGTAAGTCCATCTGATGAGATTAATAAGATATCTTCTTTTAGAAATCCTTTAACTGCTACATCTGGCTCAACAAATGCATTACATCCTAATGCTTTTAATAGCATATTTTTCTTTGGATGTACTTCAGCTTCTTCTTTTGTTATTGTTCCATCTTTTACTAATTTTTGAACATAACTATGATCTGTTGTTAATTTTCTTATAAATGTCTTTCTTATTCTATATATTCTGCTATCGCCTATGTGCCCAATATATGCCTTATTATTATATATTAAGCAAACTTCTAAAGTAGTACCCATTCCTTCATATTCTTTATTTTCTCTTGATTTTTCATATACCACCATATTGGCATATTCCATACTACTTGCTATTAGTTGTATAAGACTTTCTCTGTCTTTTGGTGTTTCTTTGAAATTATTTTCAATATAATTTTTTGTGCATTTTATTGCTAAATTACTTGCAATTTCTCCGCCTTTATATCCACCCATTCCATCTGCTAATAGGTATAGTTTTACTTCACTTGATGAATCAGATATATAATATGCATCTTGGTTCATTTCTCTGACTTTTCCAACGTCTGATTTTGCATAAGCAATTATCATATTTCACCTCATATCTTTCTATATGTTTTTAGTTATATCATATATAAAAATTTTTTTCAATTATTTTCACGAATTTTCCATATTATGATTGTAGGTTTTGTCTTCTTAATTGTCCACAAGCTGCATCTATATCTGAACCTAACTCTCTTCTTATTGTTGCAACTATTCCATGGTCATTTAGATAATCTCTAAACTTAATTATATTTTCATTCGAACTCTTAGTATATGCTCCATTTTCTATTTTATTAATAGGTATCAAATTTACATGACATATCATTCCTCTTAATAAATGAACTAATTCTTTTGCATCTTCTAAATTATCATTATTGTCTTTTGCTAATGCATATTCAAATGAAATTCTTCTATTTGTTTTCGCAATATAATCTTTACAAGCTTGTAATAATTCTTCTATTGGAAATGCATTATTTACAGGCATCATACTACTTCTTTTTTCATTTGTTGTAGCATGTAATGATATTGATAATGTGCATTGAATATTTTCATCTGCTAATCTATAAATTGCTGGTACTAATCCACTTGTTGAAACACTTATATGTCTTGCACCTATATTTATTCCTTTTGGATTATTTATTATTCTAATAGCATTTACAACATTATTATAATTATTTAATGGTTCTCCTATTCCCATAAATACTACATTTGATATTCTTATATTATTGTCTTGTTCTACAGCTAATATTTGTTCTACAATTTCTCCAGATGTTAAATTTCTTACAAATGGAATTCCTGTTGATGCACAGAATTTGCATCCCATTTTACATCCAACTTGTGATGATACACATATACTATATCCATGATGATAGCTCATTAGTACTGTTTCTATTGCATTTCCATCTAATAAGTCAAATAAATATTTTTTTGTTCCATCACTTGACTCTAATTTTCTTAAAATCTTGAAATTGCACATTGTATAATTTTCTTTTAATTTTTCTCTTAGTTGTAAAGAAAGATTTGTCATTTCATCAAATTCTTTGACTTTTTCTTCATATAACCACTTAAATACTTGTTCTGCTCTAAATGGCTTTTCTCCCATTTGAACAAATTCTTCTTTTAGACTATCTAAATTATAATCTTTTATATTTTTCATTATTATTTTTTTCTCCTAATAATCCAATTTTTTTCACATTTTATTGGAAGAAGTATTTTTACTTGTTGACCTTTTACCCCTGGATTTATAAATTCAATTTCTTTATCTGTTTCTATATCCCACATTTTCTCTATTTTGAATACAACTGGCTCTATATGATGTGGTACTAAAATTTCCATTGTATCTCCAACTTGTAATCTATTTCTTACTTCCATAATTGATTTTTCTTCATTGTATTCCACAACTTTTCCACCAAATTGGTATAACTCATTATATTGGTGTCCATCATATTCTTGTATATCTTGATTTTTTCTATCATTGAAATAAAATGTTGTTAATTCTCTTGTTTTTATTTTTTCAATTTCTTTTAAATATTTATCAACATCATAATGTGATGGATCTTTTTTATAATCATCTATTGCATTTCTATAAACATTTACTATACTTGCAACATAATATTCTGTTTTTAAACGTCCTTCTATTTTTACACTGTCAACTCCCATGTCTATTATTTCTGGAAGTTCTCTTATTAAACATAAATCTTTTGATGAAAATATACTTGTTCCATGTTCGTCCATTTCTATTGGCATATATTGTCCTGGATTATTTCTTTCTTCTGCATATAAATTATATGACCATCTACAGCTTTGTGCACAATCTCCTAAATTAGCACTTCTACAAGCTAAGAAATCACTCAAGAAACATCTTCCAGAATATGCAAAACATATTGCACCATGTACAAATATTTCAATTTCCATTCCTTCTGGTTTATTTGCCATTATATATTTTAATTGTTCTTTATTTAATTCTCTTGCCATTATCATTCTTTTAGCACCATTTTTATACCAGAAATTACATGAGTGTAAGCTTACTAGATTAGCTTGTGTACTTACATTTATTGGAACACTTGGTGCATATTGTTTTAACGTTTCTATTACTCCTCCATCTGCCGCAATTATTCCATCTGGTTTTATTTCTTCTAATTTTTTTGCCATTTCTATTATTTCTGGATATGTTTCATCCCAAGCATATATATTTAAGGCTACATATACTTTTTTTCCAATACTATGTGCATATTTTATTGTTTGTATTAAATCATCATCTTGTATTTCTGCTCTTGATCTTAATGATAATGATGCTGTTCCACAATATACTGCATCTGCTCCGTATAAAAATGCTATTTTTGCTTTTTCAAATGATCCTGCTGGTGCTAATAATTCTATTTCTTTCACTTTATTCTTTTCCTTTCTTCTTTCACGATAGCACATTTTGTGCCTAATAATACAGGTTAAATTATACTCTATTTATGGATTATTGTCAACTAAAAAGCGAGTCTAAGATTTTCTATCAAATGAAAATTTTAAGAAAATCTAAGACTCGCCATATTTATCTAGTACAGAAAGTTCTCCTACAAGGAGAACTTTCCTACTATATAAAAAAGCCTTAAACACATAAAGTGCTTAAAGCTTATAATTTTACATTATAAATTTTAAATATATAAACAAAACTACCTCTAATATCAATATTGCTGGCATTCCAATTGTAAACTTTAGTTTTTTAGTTTTATGTCTAAATGTGTACATTCCAGAAATTGTTCCAATTCCTCCACCTAATAATGTAATTAAAAATAATGTGTTTTCTGGAATTCTCCATCTCCCTTTTTTTGCTTTTCTTTTATCTG
>UMJU01078142.1_pt1 | contig 46779 bp, 40 predicted proteins | sample 1966161 | NCBI WGS metagenome assembly UMJU01 (sample SAMEA4836156, study PRJEB28245) | human gut metagenome | biome: gut microbiome; material: fecal sample | place: Denmark | collected 2008 | reverse complement strand
ACCCACGACCTTTGAAAAGGTCGACCAAACTTTTATAATTGTTTGGTAAATCATTTCGCTAAACAATAATTTATCTAAATGAATATTATTTTCAAAACTGAAAATAATAATATCGGTGATGAAAAATGTATAAAGATATGCCGTTAGGCTTTGTAAATGCACTTGCAAAAAATGAAAGTGCAATGCAAAAATTTGCTCAAATGGAAAAAAGCGAAAAAGAAATCGTGCTTGAAAAAGCGCACAATGTTTCATCCAAACAGGAAATGCAAAACCTCATCAACAGCATAGGCTCATAACTAAAGACGGTCTTTCGACCGCCTTTTTTCTTTAAAATAATTTACAAATTTGAACTGTTATCAAAGCGTTTTCGTAAAAGTTTTAAAGCCTTGGTTTCAATTCTGCTTACATACGAACGGGAAATATTCAGTTTCTGTGCAATCTTTTTCTGCGTAAGCGGCTCGCTCCCGTCAAGTCCGTAGCGCATAACAATTATCATTTTTTCCCTTGGTGAAAGCTCTTCGTTAATAAACTGACCGAGCTTTTTACTGTTGAGTTGAAAATCAATCTGCTCAAGTATATTGTCATCAACCGCCATTATATCAAGCAAAGTCAGCGGATTTCCGTCCTTATCGCTGTCAATCGCTTCGTTGAGTGAAATATCCTGCGCCGTCTTTTTAGCATTACGGAAATGCATTAATATTTCATTCTCGATACATCGTGACGCATAACTTGAAAGCTTAATTTTTTTGCTTATGTCATAGGTATTTATCGCTTTTATAAGTCCGATAGTGCCGATTGACACAAGATCATCTTGTTCACTCTGATTGCCGTAATATTTTTTTATAATGTGTGCCACAAGCCTTAAATTATGTTCAACAAGAATATTTCTCGCCTCTATATCCCCTTTTGCACTCCGCACAAGATACTCGTGCTCCTCTTTTTCGGAAAGAGGTTTTGGAAAAGAGCCGTTTCCGCAGATATGAAGAATAAAAAAGCAAAGGTACTGCCCCAGAAAATTAATTAATTCAATCAAAAAATCACCCCTGACAATGCTTATAATCGGATTTATACCTAATTATAAGTATTCAGTCAGGAGTGAGATTTTGCTTGTACCCACCTAAATATCATAAGAAATAATTTTTTTATTCTTAATTACAATTTCTTTGTTGCAAATTTCTTTTGCCGCCATTTTATGAGAAATCAAAATACAAGTTTTATCTTTGAGTGTTTTAAGATTTTTAAGCAGTTGAACTTCTGTTTCGGCGTCAAGTGCCGAGGTTGCCTCATCAAAAATAATAATCGGAGAATTACAGTAAACCGCTCTCGCAATCGCAATTCTTTGTATCTGACCCTCCGACAAGCCCTTTCCGTTCTCACCCACGACAGTATCAAGTCCGTTTGGCAATCTGTTTATAAAATCATAAGCGCAGGCAATTTTCGCAGACTCAATAATTCTTTCGTCATCGGGATTATTCGACACAAATGCAATGTTATCTCTGATTGTACCCGAAAGCAGAAAATTACCTTGCGGCACATACGAAAACATACATCTTATATTTTTATCGACAAACACATTTTCTCCGTTTGAAAGTGAAAGATAAATCTCGCCTTTATCGGGTGAAATTACATTAAGCAAAAGCTTTGTAAGCGTACTTTTGCCTATTCCCGAAATTCCCGCAAGCAATGCAAAATCACCTTTTTTTAGCACAAGACTTGTATTTTCAAGCACATTTTCCCTGCCGTAGCTGAAAGTAATATTATCAAAAACTATTTTTTCTGTCTTATCATACAGCTTTTCGGTATCGATTGCAGAATTATTTACCACATCTTCATTATCGAGATTTTCAATATCCATAAGTCGCTCCGCACTTGCAAGAGCAGAATAATATGACGGCAAAATACTGCTGATACCACGAACAGGGCCTTGAATTTGCGACACAAGCGCAAGCATAGAAGTCAATACACCGTATGTAATGGTATGGTCGCTGATTGCAAAAGCACCCCAAATTAAAGCATACATATATCCGAGGGCAAATATAAAAGAAAATCCGGTTGTGGCAACTATAGAGATATAATTTCTTTTTCGTTTTATTTTAAAATTATTCTGTTGCAAATTCATAGCATTTTCAGACACCTTATTTTCAGCGCCAAAAACTTTTACCACAAGCAGACTTGAAAAAATCTCCTGAAAAAATGACCTTGTCTTACCGTCAGATTCCTGTACCGCCTTATGCAATGTTTTCATTTTTGACTTAAAAAGCAGCACAACAACAAACATCAGCGCACCGCCGAAAACAAAAACGAGGCTGAAAGTTTTATCAATAGCAAACAGTACAACAAAAACACCAACCAATTTTACGATAAAATATACCATATTCGGCACTATAGAAATAATCGAACTGACTAAAACCGACACATCGCTTGTTATTCTGTTAAGCAGTTCGCCGGTGTGTATGCTTGAAATCTCATTATATTTTTTCCTGATAATATTATCGAAAATATCTTGTTTTATAGAAATTTCAAGTTTTGACGATACATTGAAAGTCAGCACCTTACTTATAATTCTTATGATAAGCTGTGCGATCGTAAGTGAAATAAGTATAATTGCGAAATACACAATTCCGCCGACATCAGAGTTAACCGCCGAATCCACAATACCCCTCGACAAAGTAGCGACCGCAACACCGAGATATGCCATTCCGCCGAAAATAACAGACATAATTATAATACCGAAAACCTGTGGTTTGGCTTTTTTTACTATCCACTTATTGGTTTCGGAATCAAGTATTTTTTTCAGCTTTTCCATAGCTATCTCCTGTCAGTTAAAAATTTTTCGCAAATTTCCGCCGATTCAATATTCATATTGCATTTTAGCAAATAGAAATAATTTTCCTTAATCAAATTATCAGCCGTATTTAACATATATCCCGCATATTCATCATCAAGAGAAAATTTAATCGTATTTTTATATATTCTTGAAAAAATACTGTTTTTGTCAAGGACTTCAATACTGTTCTCCTCTGCCCTTTCAAGAAAAATAATGCCGCCGAGTTTTGCACGGATATTTTTATTTATGCCCGTTCCACCGTCAAAAGGTGAACCGTACACATACCAATCATTGTCAATAAATCTGATAATCGGTTTATCATCATTGATTATCTGTACATTTTCAGCGCCGAATTTTTTTATCCACAGTTTTGTGTGCGTTGACTTGCCCACTCCCGAATCGGCAGAAAAAAGATACGCTTTGCCTTTATAAAGGATTGCAGACGAATGGAGAAATATTGCATTATATTTCAGAATTTTTTTATTGAAAACATCTGACATAAAAATACATTCCAATTCACCGATAGAAAAGAGCATATTCTCGTTGTATTTTTCACGCAGAAAATCTTCTTTAACTGCAAGTTTAATTTGAGCAGGTTCGTTGCCCGAATACTCATAATTCTTTGCATTTTTTTCAAATGTCGGAAATTTAGGTCTTATATCGCTTATAATATCAGCAATTTTGTAAATCGGCATAACATCACCAAATTTTATTATATAACAAAATCTAAAAATAAGCAAGAAAAAGCACAGGTGTTGCCACCTGTGCTTAAGTTTAATAATTTAGTTTTGACCGTGAGCGATAAATGTCTGAATTGCTGTAGCATCAATTATATCAATAATTCTGTCCTTGTTAAAGTCGGCAGCCTTAACAGCGTCATCTGTTAATACAGACTCACCTGCAATGTAACGCTGTAGAAGTGTTACATCATTAATATCTATCTTGCCGTCAAGATTAACATCGCCGTACAAAGTTTTTTTGTCAAGTGCAACAAAGTTAATTCCGTTTTCCTCTGCATAAGTTTCAGCATAAGAATTTGTATAACCGAAAATTGTAAGTTTATCGCAATTCAAAAATGCTTTGTCAGAAATATTTTTAACTGTTTTCGGAATAACGACTTTTTCAAGAGAGGTACAGCCTGCAAATGAAAAATCCGAAATTGTACCGACAGAATTAGGAACGGTAAACTCTGTTAAAGAAGTGCAGTTCTGAAAAACCTGTCCGTTAATTACAGAAATATTAGAGCTGATGTTAATGTCAGTCAAAGAAGTACAACCCATAAATGAACCGAAACCGATTTTATCAAGTGTACTTGGAATATTGACTGATTTTAAAGATGTACAGCCCGCAAACGAAAACTCGCCTATAGCGTCGATTGCCTTAGCGTTTGCAAATGATACAGATTCAATATCTTTATTATTCGTAAAAGCAGAATCGGCAATTTCCAATACGGTAAAGGAAGAAAGTTTGTTTGGAACTGACACATTTTTATCAGTGCCTGTATATCCGTAAATTCTACAATTGAAATCGCTTGTCGGCAAATATTTAAAACCGCTTTCTTCAAAAAAAGTTGCAGCATTTGCAGATACAACGACAGACATTATTAAAGCTAAAGCAATAGCTAAGCATGAAATTTTTTTTAAATAATGAGTTCTCATAATAAAACCTCATTTATTACCAGTCTTCACCACTAACTTCAGCACCGCCAGTAGCGATGATATCAGGATTACTCTGTTTAATTCTTTGTAATTCTACATCATCGATATCTCCATCAGCAAGAATACTCTCAAAAGAAAATCTTGTAACTTCAATTTCAGGTGTAGAATAAATTCTTTTGTTTTTCATTCAAATACCTCCGAAAAGTATTTTGCCGGCAAGGCAGATATACTACTCTGCCTTGCCAAAAATTAAATTAATCAAGGTTCGCCGGCAGGCTGTAAATCAATATTTGCTAAGTTAGAAGTGATATATGTAAGATTACCGATATCATACATATTCATATATTCAGGGTCACTCAAGTAAATATTACCGCTGTTTTTATCGTAGATGTAAGAATAAACTTTCAAAACATTTTGTCTTGCATTAGCGGTATTCTTAAACTGTAAGTAATATTCAATTCTGTTCTTAGTAGAAATAGTAGAATTGTCGATTTCGTATCTGTAAATATTTCTGTTAGCATTTTCAAATGTGTAGTAACCAACCTTACCGTTTGCTTTAGCGTTCTTTACAGCTGAACCAATTGCATCAGTATCAGAATCTGTTACATAAGTCTTAAGATCTACATTATCGTATTTTGCAACGATTTCAAAAGCAATACCGACCCTAATGTTATCATTATTCTTGATGAGTTCCTGATCCTTATCAAAGCTGAGAGCAAAGTCTGTGTAGAGGTAATCGGTCTTAGTAGCACCTGTATTAAGTGTTTCGCCGTCACCCTTTACACCGTCGCCTGTTGTCCACTGGTTTCTGGTGTATTCAAGAAGTCTGATGCTTGCCTGCGACTCTTTGATTTCACTCTTTGCAAATCTGCCTGCATAAACAGGAACTATATAATAATCCTGATAGCTGATGTAGTTATATTCCTTAGAATATGACTTAGAAATAAGATTATCATAACCGCCAAGTTGTGTAAGAGCAGTTAATCTCTGTGACATATCCGCAGCAGGAGTACCTGACATATACTCTGCTACTGCTTTGCTGTACTGATCAGCCTTTTCTTTGTTATCAAAGATAGCCCAGAAACTGAAATCATATTTGGTAGTGCCGGAATAATTGAATTTTTCAGGGAATTCAGTTGTACCTGTCTTGTAGAGATAATCACCGTCCGAAGACATAGCTAATTCGCCATACTTAACTGTAGCAGGCTGTGTCCATTGACCAGCAACTGTCAAAGCATAAATTTTAAGATCAACAGTGGATGTGTTAGCCGATACTGTTGCAGTATAACCTTTAATATCCGCCGCATCCATATTCCACCTAATTTCTTCTCTGTAGTTTGAAACAAACGGAGCTTTCTTTGTGATGAATGCTTTGCTAAGCTGTTCTTTATCCTTAAGACCTGCAGCTACATTATCAGCCCACATTTGCTCTAACTCAATACCTGATACTTTATCCTTAATAACATAACTCTGTTCACCGTTAAGTCTTGTTTTATAAGTGTAAGTAATCTTGTATTCGAGTGGATTTGATGTGATATTTGAATAGAACGGAATGTTTGACTTTTTAAGTTTGTAAGAAACACTGCCGTCGGTGTTATCGATTTTTTCAAACAATGAGCTAATTGCACGCTCTACACTGTAAGTTTGCTCACCTGTGCCTGTTAATGTTGCATTATAATGATTAGGTGTGTTACCGCTGTAACCTTCATAGAAGTCTTCTACTGTATCGTTACCGTAAGGTACGGTTCTAAGTGTAAGACGAATGATATATGTGCTTGTATAAGTAACATATTTTGAAGGAATTACAAGGTTACCTGATGTTTCGTCAATAGAAGCCTTAACATTATTTGCGCTGTCTACGATGTCTGCTTTAATGAAAGTTTTGCCATCTGCAGAGCCTGTAAGCAATGTGTGTGAAAGTGTTAATGTGCCGCTTGGAGTATTAATGAAACGAGCAACATAAGTTGCGTTGTTTGTCATTGGGATGTCAGTATCGGACTCAGTAGTAATGAGTGAATAACCGCCGTCAGAGGTCTTAAGGTACCAGCCAAGGAAATAGTAATTAGCATTGGCGTCTGTTTGAGCATGAACACTAAAGTTACCGCCGTCGACTGCACCCTCACAAGTTGTCTTGCCGTTGTAATCGGCATTTGTAAAGTAAGCCTTAGCACGTGTTACAGTACCTACATTGCTGTTTGGTTCAAATTCGTCAACATTAAACTCAGAATTAACGTCTGCTCCGTACTCAATCTTAACATTAGCGGAAATCTTCTGAGCTTTCTTAGAGAAATACCAACGACCGTCAGCACGAGTACCCTTATCGAAACCGTCAAATTTTGACATTTCATAAGCAATCTTTACAGGTAAACCGGCATATTGCTGCTTAAGTTTGTTATAAGCTACCTGATAAGCAGAGTCAACCTTGGTCTCATCAATAAGGCTAGAACAGTTGATTGTAGTAATGTATGTACCGTCAGGGGCATATACTGACCACTCAGTAGCATATTTACCAATATTTTCATTATTCTTATAACCGTCAGATATTACTGTAAGATGCTTGCTGTCATATTCAGCAGTCCAATCTTTTGAAAGAATATTTCCAAAGATGTCAACGATATTACCGGAGTAATCCTTAAGCGGTTCAAGTTCGTCCGGATTATAAGTAGAGTTGGTTAAATTGTCCTTAGGGGCATTATCTATTGTAGTTCTGTAACGGAAGTCGAAGATAATATTATCTACATCCGCAGTTTCAGAAAGTTTGTAGAAGTCATCATAGTCATAGGTCTGGCAGTTAAATTCACTGTCATCTTTCGTATTTGAGAAGCTCTGTTTATGTATATCGTCCCAGAAGTAGTTGTTCAATGTAATACCGGATACCGTATTGGCTTTATTACCATTAAGGTACTTAGGAATCTGCATTGAATATTTACCACCCTCATATACCAAAGGCTGACCGGGATAACCGCCAAGCGCATTCTTTGTTAGAGAATTAAATTCGTCCTTTTCTACGCCGTTTGTGTACCAAGCCTGAACAGCAACTGTGTTGCCCCACTTAGCCTGTACTGTTTCGTCAAAGCCCTCTACATAGAATGTAACGGTATCAGTATCATCAATGTAGTAGTAAATAGGTGTGATTTCTATTCTGCTGCCCTCAAAATCTTCAGGAATGGTATATTCACAAGTATATACACCGTCTGTGGTATCTGCCTGTGAAGCATCGATAATACCGTATGAATAACCGTTGATTGAGAAAGCCTTTACAAAATATTTTTCTCTGTAGCCTTCGCCAATAGTAGTTGTAATCTTGAGTTTAGTACCGACTTTTGCATATGCTGTATCGTAATAATCTTTTTTAGCATATTTAGTCAAATCAGCCGTATTTTCTGCTGTAAGTACAGTGTCTGCCATATCAGCATACTTCTGATATGTAGCTCTGATAGTACCGTCTTTAGCAAATACTTGAACCATTCCCTCTACACCACTTGTAGGAATTACCTCGTAAGTTGTAGCCTTTGAAGAGTCAGTTGAACTCTCAACAATGTCCTTACCGTCGTAGTAACCGAGGTTAATCTTTACACTTGAAATAGTACCTACATAAGCATCACGTACTTTAAACTTTGCGAAAACTGCTTGTACACTTTGGCCTTGACCTGCCATAGGCAACCAATGATCGCTTTGGCCGCATTCAAGTTTTTCACTATCAGATAAAGTTTTAGATTTATTGTAATTTTCATACGCATATTCCCATGATGTTGACTCACCTTTTGAATTAGAAATCATAAAACAATATTCTTTAGAGTCGTCAAAGTTCGACTCGTCAAAGTAAGCATACACCTGATTATCTGAATTATAGTAAAGGTTAAGATACTGTGTGAAATCACTCGGTTTTGAACTGCTGTCGCTGTAAATGAGGTAAAGATTCGGAATCAATGTACCGGTATTTTCTCCGGCTTTTGTAACCTTAGGAGCAACTGTGATTGCCTTTGCAGGCATTGAGAATGTAAATGTATAAGTATTGCCGCTTGTAGAAGTTGTTACTGTTGCACCAGCAACAGCAAGAGAAGCTGTGTAGCCCTCGTTTACTGTAACAGTTACAGTTACAGGTGTACCTGCGGCTAATCCTGCGGCTAATGTAGTATCTTTAGGATTAATACTTGAATCTACTACGCCCTCGCCTGTAGGAGCTGTGTATGTAACAGAGTATTTGACATCTGTCTTTACCTTAAATGTAGCAGAAACAGTTACATTGCTTGCAGGCATTGTGTAAGTGCCGTCAGTGTTAGGCTCAATAACATTACCGTTTGCATCTTTTACAGTAACAGTATCAAGCACATAACCGTCATTCGGTGAGGCTGTTACTGTAAATGTCTTGCCTGCCGCAAGTGAGGTTGCAGAAGTAGTAACTTTACCGTTTTCAGGAGTTTCTGTTGTTATTATGTAAGTTGTTGTAGGAGCAGTATAAGTTTCCCATTGATTTGTTGAGTTATTATACATCTTACCTACATTTAATGTTAAGTCTCCGGTCTGACTATCACAAGTGGCAGCAGTGGCAGAACCTTGAGATCCATATCTGAAAATGATATCGGTATAATTTGATAAATTATTATTCTCATATTTATAAATCTTATTACCGTCACTGTCAGTGCTGACATATGTCATAACAGGAGCACTAGCCCAATCTGTAAGATTACCTTTGTCATTCCAAATATAAGCAAAGAAACTTTCATTCCAGTTAGCAGCATTTTTTAAATATACTACATTGTTAGCTACCGGTTCTGTCGGTTCTGTCGGTTCTGTACTGCCATATGTTGACCAAGTACCGCCAAAAGAATAAGATTGCTGAGTATCATGATGAACTGAATTTTTAGTTAAAGTAAATAAATTATTTTTACCATCATAAGTTTTACCTAAAGTACAACTAACAGCATAAACATCATCATAGCCCCGAATATCATTACTCCAAAAAGATACTTTTCCAATATTTGAAGATGTTGTAACAGTTACTTTATAGATATTAGAATTATCTATTTGTGTCATTTGGTACCAAGTATCCCTCGATGGACTATAATTGCCTTTAGTTATAGCTGACGAATCAATTTCAGATGATTCGTAATTCTCATTGCCTGTACCAACAACAGACATATATATAGTACTTGGATTCGCAAATTTATCAGTAGCATTACTAATATCAAGATAAAAGTCTGTATTAGCAGGGATTTCTACTGCATTCGAAGTAACCATACCGACAAGCATAGTCGAAAGCATCATCATAACAGCAAGCACAATAGAAATCGACTGTTTGCCAATACGCTTGAAATTCGTTTTCATTTTTATTACCTCCATTAAAAAAATTGAAACATATGAGCCGAATAAGTCTGTACCGTCCGAGAGGGAAGTTTTGCTTTGACGGCGACCGCTTTTACCGACTGACCTTCGGTGAATTTGCTGTATTCGGCAGTCAGACCATATACTAACCCATAATTTTATTCCTTTATATTATAACATTTTTAGGTTTTTATTTCAATATTTTTTTGATGTTTTGTCGATTTTGACATTTCTTTATTAATTATATACAAAATAAATATATAATTATTGTGCAATAATAATATTTAAAATTACTACAAAGAATTATAATTTTATAAATTTTTTATAAGAAAAAAATTTTTGCTGTCAATATGCATAATTTGCATTGGTTTTGCAGTTATTTGTTATAACCGCACTTTTCAGCAATATTTTTCACAATAAAACATTATAACAAAAGAAAAAGCCTTGCCGAATCGACAAGACTTTTTAAAATTATGGCGGAGAGAAGGGGATTCGAACCCCTGGTACGGTGATTACCGTACACATGATTTCCAATCATGCTCCTTCGGCCAGCTCGGACATCTCTCCAAAGACAATGCCTATTATATCAAATACGCAAAGGAAAATCAAGACTTTTTTTAAAATTAATAATACTTATTATTCGCTTTCCCTTAATACCTTGTTAATATAGTTAAGCACACGCTTTTTGTCTGCGCTCCACAAGGGGGCTACAAGTATTTTTTTATCTCCGTCACCCGTAAGCCTGTGTATTACGGTGGTTTTTGGGATAACTCTAAGGCATTTTACAAGTATATCCGCATATCGCTCAAGCGACAGAACGGGCACATTGCCCTTTTCGTATTCATCGCATAAGTCGGTATCCTTTAATATGTGCAAAAGCTGTAACTTAATTCCGTCGGAACATTTGCCCGCATATTCAGCACTCTGCACTATCATATCTTCCGTTTCGTTAGGCAAACCGATTATAATGTGCGTGATTACGCTTATGCCCTCCTTGTGCAGGCGCTTAACCGCATCATCATACACGCTTAAATCATATCCACGGCGAATATAGTCTGCCGTGCTTTTATGAACTGTCTGCAAGCCGAGTTCCACCCACACAGGCTTTATTTTATTAAGTCTTGAGAGCAAATTTACGGTTTTGTCAGGCAGGCAGTCGGGACGGGTAGCGACCGACAAAGCGACAATTTCATCGGGTTCTATAGCCTCGGTGAAAATTTTTTCAAGGTACTCAACGGGCGCATATGTATTTGTAAACGGCTGAAAGTAAGCAATAAATTTTTTACAATCGGTTTTTCTGCCGATTCTCTCTTTAGCCTCCCGAATTTGCTCGGTTATGCTGTGGTTTCTGTCGGCGGAAAATTCTCCCGAACCTCCCCTACTGCAAAAAATACACCCCCGTGTGTCTATTTTGCCGTCACGGTTAGGGCAAGTCATACCGCCGTCAAGAGAAATTTTATATACCTTTTCGCCAAAGGTGTTTTTTAAATATTCGTTTAGAGAATAATAATACATAACTGCTCCGTTTTCGGTAAAATGCAAAATGACCGACTATGTCGGTCATTGCTTTGGTTAGAAAATTTAGAAGAGGAAAATCTATGAAAACTTCTTGTTAACTTTATTGTGCTTATATAATAATCTGCTTTTGTGACGATTATATGAATAGAAGTACAAAAAAATGTGAAACTTTGTGTGATTTTTTAAAAATCTTAATTACAGCTTAGAATACAGCTTGATATACTCAAGAAATTTTGCATTGATTTCATCTTCAAGTTTTTCAAATTCTTTGTCAATGCCGCCGTTAAAAAATTGCTTGGTATGAATTTGCATTGCGAATTGTAAATGTAAACATAGTTTATCTAAATAATTCCATATCAGAATTATATAAATCCTCTCTCGTAATATCGGCGTAAAATTCTTCACCCGCAGCATTTTCCAAAGCCTTGATAATAAGGTTCGGATTTGCGTTGTCGGTACTGCCTGCGGAAAGTACAATTTCAAGCTCGGCAAAATCACATTTTTCCGATAAAGAATAATTTTTAATACTTTTCTTTAAATCAACAGTCTTGTAACCCGACTTTGACTTCTTTTCAAGCATAATTTCTTCGCTTTCCAAAAGTTCTTTCAGTGCGGTATATACTTTATCAGAGTTAAGATTATCACTGCTGATTTTCATATTAAACCTTGCATACGCAATTTTTCCGGCTTTCATAATCGGCTCTGTAACCGCAAAAACCCTTATGCCCTGCGGCAGGCAGGCATTAAGATTGTTGATTAATTCTTCATCGGAAATATCTTCAATCAATTTTATATCCATACACTCGTTAATTCCTCTGAATCCGAGTGAAAGCGGCAGAGGAAAAGTTGCGAACGGGTGCGGATTAAATCCCTCGGTATGCCATATCGGAGCTTTGCTCTTGTGCAATGCTCTTAACATACAGCGGTTAAGGTCAAGGTGCGATATATAACGGCACTCGTTATCTTTCTTAAACCAAACTCTTGCGTTTTTCAAAGCACACACCCTCCCCGTATTTTGCCGCACCGCAGTTGTTGCACTTCAAACGGCAATGCGGTGTTGTTGTATTTTCATATGCTTTTTTACATTCTGTGATAAGATAATCCTTAGTTACGCCGTAGTCAAGGTGATCCCACGGAAATACCTCGTCAAACGAGCGCTGACGGTTTGCGTAGAATGTCGGGTCAATGCCGCACTCTTCAAAAATATCAAGCCATTTCTGCAAGTCAAAGCAGTCGCCCCAACCGTCAAAATGAAAACCTTTTTCGCAGGCAATTTCCATTGCTTTACACAGCTTTCTGTCGCCACGGGCAAATACCGCCTCAAGGTAACTTGTGTCGGCATCGTGGTAATTAAACTGAATCTTGCGGGTTGTAATACTTTCTTTGATATGCTGTTGTTTAGCGTGCAAAGTAGGGATTGTGTCCTGTCCATGCCACTGGAACGGCGTAAACGGTTTTGGCACAAATGATGACACAGAAACTGTTACTCTTACACCCTTTCCCTTTGGCTTATTCGGGCAATTATAATAAGTATCGACTACAGCCTGTCCGAGGTCGGCAATTGCCTTTACATCGTCCATTGTTTCTGTAGGCAAACCGATCATAAAGTACAGTTTTACAGTAGTCCAACCGCCTGCAAAAGCTGTTGCGCAGGTCTGCATAAGCTCATCATGCTGAACATTTTTATTGATAACATCACGCATACGCTGACTTCCCGCCTCGGGCGCAAATGTAAGTCCGCTCTTACGCACTGTTTTGATTTTATTCATAATATCGTCGGTAAAACCGTCAACTCGCAATGACGGCAGAGAAATACTGACTTTTTCGTCCTTACTCCACTCATTGAGTTTTGTAAGCAAAGGCACAATCTGTGTGTAGTCGCTTGAACTCAGCGAAGAAAGCGACACTTCGTCATAACCAGTATTCTCACACAATGCTCTGCACTGCTTATTGATAACTTCGGGAGATTTTTCTCTTACGGGGCGATAAATAAATCCTGCCTGACAAAAACGACAACCACGAATACAGCCACGGAAAATCTCCTGCACCGCTCTGTCATGCACAATTTCCACAATCGGAACTACGAAATTATCGGGATAATAGCTTTCGTCCATTTTCTTCATAAGGCGCTTGTGAACAACAGACGGAGCGTTATGTTTAGGAATATACTTTTTAATTGTGCCGTCCTCGTTGTACTCAACATCATAAAGCGACGGCACATACACGCCCTCAATCTGTGCACATTCAATGAGAAACTGCTCTCTTGACTTACCCTCTGCTCTGCACTTTCTGTAAAGCTCCATTACCTCAAGGTCAACCTCTTCGCCCTCACCTATGAAAAAAAGGTCGATAAAATCCGCAATCGGCTCGGGGTTGCAGGTGCAAGGGCCGCCTGCCACAACAATCTGCTTTAAACCCGTACGCTCACAGGATTTAATCGGCACACCTGAAAGCTTAAGCATATTGAGCACATTTGAAAAACTAAGCTCATACTGCAATGTAAAACCGATAAAATCAAAATCCGATACAGGGTCGCCGCTCTCAAGTGCATAAAGCGGAATATTATTTTTAATCATTTCTTCTTCCATATCAATCCACGGCGCAAAAACTCTTTCACACCATATATACGGAATTGAATTAAACAAACTGTATAGAATTTTCATTCCGAGATGCGACATTCCAACTTCGTAGGTATCAGGAAAGCAGAAAGCAAACCTCACATCAACATCTTTTTTATTTTTTACAACTGCGTTAAGCTCTCCGCCAACATATCTGCCCGGCTTTTGAACCTTTAGCAAAAGTTTTTCTACTTCCTTGCTGACCATTGTATTACCTCCGTCAGAAATACCTGTTGTTTTTAAAAATTAATGAAAGTATGATATAACCGCATACAAACAACAGCGAAAAATTATAATCCGAATTAAAAAGTATTATAAATCCCAGCACCGCTATTGGGAATAATGCGATGAAAGTTATGATATTTACTGCCTTTTCCGCCGTATGACCCGTAAATCTGCGGCTAAGCAAAATATACAATAGCTGCCCGCCGTCAAACGACATTACAGGCAGTAAATTTAAAAGACAGAGCGACAGATTTACATAAGCAAATTTTAATAAATCTGTTTCACTAAATAAGTATATCAGAAAAATAATAATAAAACAAATAAAATTAGCAAACGGTCCGAAAAAAACTATAAGAAAATTCTGTAAATCACCTCTTTGCTGTCGGCTTTCGTCATTTATTGCAATTTCAAACAAAGAAATGCTGATTTTCTTCGGTTTGCTGCCGAAAATCAGCATCATTAAAAGATGCCCCGATTCGTGAATGACCACCGCAAAACTGCACATTACAAATCCGCCGAATATATCAAGTATAATACAAACGGCAATCAGGCAGAGCAATGTGTATGAAACACTGAATTTAATATTGAACAGTTCAAACTTCATCGTCTGTCGCTGTACCGAAAATTTCGGATAAATTGTAATCGTCGGGAGTATTTTCGGCTATAATTGATTTGTTAAGTTCGCCGTAATACCATTGACGGGCAGCAGTGTAAAAATCGCCGCCGACAGTTTTTATAACAAACGCAGCCAAAGCAAGCAATAAACATATTATAAGCTGCATCGTAACAAGGACTTGCGTATTGTGAGATTTTTTACGCTTTTGCGGCGGTAATTCTGTATTTTGAGGGCTTTCCTCTTCCGTTTCCGTATGCGCAGGAGTTGAATATTCGGGGCAAGAGGCACTCTGCCAACCGTCATCGTATGTAATTTCATTTGTAAAATTTTCTTCTGTCAAAACAACCACCTCAATGCAATATATGCACTGAGGTGGACAAAATTAACCTAACTTTTTAAAATCGCCTTTAACAAGATTTATAAAGAAACAAATTGCAATAGTAAGCGAGAAAATCTCGGCAATCGGGAATGCGTACCAAACTGCTCCGATTCCCCAAATTCTTGAGAAAATAAACGCAATCGGTAAAATAAGCACAAGCTGACGGGCAAAAGACATAATAAGACTTCTGATTCCCTTGCCGACTGCCTGGAACAAGGTGGTAAAGATAATACCCGCTGCGGCAGGAATAAAGCAAAGACTTATAATTCGGAACGCAGGCACGCCGATCTTCATAAGTTCCTCTGTGCCGCCGAACATTGAAATAAGCTGTTCCGGGATTATCCACATTGCCAATGTGCCTAAAGTCATAATAATTACGCCAATTATAATACCACGCTTGAGTGCGGAATATACACGCTTGCGGTTTCTTGCGCCGTAGTTGTAACCGATAATCGGCATAACGCCCTGGTTAAGTCCAAAGCAAGGCATAAACACAAAGCTCTGCAATTTATAATAAACACCGAGAACCGTTACCGAAGCCTCGGAAGCGGCAAGAATACCGTTAAGTCCGACAATCATAATCGAACCTATCGACTGCATAATAATAGACGGGAAACCAACGGCATATATATTTTTTACAGTCTTCATACTGAATTTAAATTTTCTGAATGTAATTTTAATTAAATGAGATTTCAAGAAAATTATCAGAAGTGCAAAAATCATACTGCAAAACTGACCGAATACCGTTGCAACAGCTGCTCCTGTAACACCGAGTTCTGGGAACGGACCTATACCGAAAATCAAGAGCGGGTCAAAAATAATATTAATTACCGCTCCCGTGAGCTGAAACAACATTGGAAAAATCATATTGCCCGTAGCCTGCAAAGTTTTTTCGATTGTAACTTCTATAATCGTAAAGAGCGAAAAGCAGAGAACCACTGTAAGGTACTGTGTACCGTATTCTATGATATTTTCGTTGGTTGTATAAAGCATCATAAAAGGTCTTGAAATCACAATACCGAGGACAAGAAATATTGCGTAGCTGAAAAAACTTAACAGCAGACCGTGGGTTGCAACCTCGTTTGCCTCTTTAAAATTCTTTTCGCCAAATCGTCTTGAAACAAGCGAGTTAATACCGACGCCCGTACCGACCGCTACAGCAATCAAAAGCATCTGCAACGGATAAGCAAGTGAAGTGGCATTAAGTCCTTCCTGACTGTACTGTCCGATAAAAATACTGTCAACTACATTATACATTGCCATAATTGTCATTGAAAAAATTGCAGGCAACGACATAGTAAGTATCAGTTTTGTCATGGGCATAATGCCCATTTTGTTTTCTTTTACATTTTCCATTCGTTTCTGTTTCCTTTCCTAATCTTAAATATTCATTTATTTTCACTTTTAGCGATAAAACGCTTTTTGTATATCAAAAAAATAAAAAGCATTATTAATGTGCCGAAAATCACACCCGAAAAGTCGAGCAGTACATCTGTAATCATTCCCGCTCTGCCCTCTACATTAAGTTGTATGGTTTCGTCACAGACCGCAGTCGCAAGTCCGCAAAACATTACATTTATATAGTATTTATACGGTTTCAGTTTGTCAAAAGCAAATGCGCATGACATAAGCATTGCTCCTATTGCGGTGTATTCGCTGAAATGCGCAGCTTTTCTTACTATATGGTCTGTAAGGTCGGGAGTGAATCCAATAAAGGATAAAAATTTTTCCAAAAACTCAAGAATATTTCCGCTCTCCTCCTCCGAAATATCGGCAGGCATTGAAGAGTGAATAAATGCAAATGCCACAAGAGCTATCGTTATTATAATTAAAATCGCTTTGGCTTTTTTGCCGCAACTGTAAGTATCCATTTTTAGTCACCTCGTATTATTTTACACAAATCTACATAATATGTCAATCGGCTTATTAAGGAAATGAGATATTTTAAATGTGTGTTAAAAAATCAAGGAAAAAGCGGTGTTTTTTAGATAAAAAACAAATTGCAATATATATGTATTTCTGTTATACTGTTAAATAGCTTTTTAAATTGAAAGGGGTATTGTTTTGTTAAACTATATCTTAGTGTTTTTGATTTCTATGGTTCCTCTTATTGAGCTGAGAGGTGCCGTTCCATTCGGTGTAGGAATGCAGCTTGATTTATTCTGGGTGTATGTCCTCGCTATCTTAGGTAATATGTTGCCCGTACCTTTTATATATTTCTTTGCAAGAAAAATTCTTGTATGGGGCAGCGACAAAAAATTTATAGGTAAATTCTTTAAATTCTGCCTTGAAAAGGGCGAAAAGGGCGGCAAAAAATTGCAGGCAAAGGCAGGCAGAGGTTTGTTCTTCGCTTTACTTTTATTCGTAGGTATTCCTCTCCCGGGTACAGGCGCCTGGACAGGTACACTTGCCGCAAGTATGCTCGATATGGACTTTAAGTCAAGCGTAATTGCAGTAATGCTCGGTGTAATTCTTGCAGGTATAATTATGGGACTTGCAAGTATGGGCTTATTCGGCGGATTAAGCGCAATTTTTGCTCCAAAATAAAAACCGACGGGCAGCTTTGGCTGCCCTGTTTTTTAGGATGATAACTTTGAAAAATACAAATTATGATATAATAACGGTCGGTGCGGGTGCTGCGGGACTTGCGGCGGCTATATCGGCAAAACGAAATAACAGAGATTTAAAAATAGCAATTCTTGAGGCTCAAAGCAAAGCAGGCAAAAAAATTCTTGTTACAGGCAACGGCCGCTGTAATCTGACAAATACCAATGTCAGTAAAGAATTTTATCACGGCAGTTTTGATGTTTCTAAAATCTTAAACAGATTTTCCGCAGAAAAACTTATAAATTTCTTTTCAACCTTAGGTCTTGTATGCGACATAGAAACAAACGGACTTGTTTATCCTCATTCAAGACAAGCAAGTGCTGTGCTTGATGTTTTGCTTACGGAAATTAAAAGGCTGAAAATTGAAATCATATGCGACTGCAAAGTTGAACTTATCCGTAAAAAAGGCGAATTTTTCAATATCAAAACCTCAAACGGAGAATACACCGCCAAAAAAGTAGTTATGTCATGCGGCGGAAAGGCCTTTCCTACAGCAGGCGGCACAGGGCTCGGACTTGATGTTATAAAAAATCTCGGTCATAAAATCACGCCGTTATTCCCTGCCCTCTGTCCTATTCAGGTCAAAAGTGATTTTATGAAAAGTCTTAAAGGAATCCGTGCTAAAGCGGAAGTTACTCTTTATGACGGCGAAAAAGCAATAAAAAGCGAAATCGGCGAAGTACAGTTTACGGATAATGCACTTTCGGGAATTTGTGTGTTCAATCTCACAACTCTTTTACCCAAAACCAAAAATCCGATTATTTCCGTAAATCTTACAAAAGATTATTCGTATATAGAATTATTAAATTTACTTTATGACAGAAAAAAGCTGTTTGCAAATGAACCGCTCGAAGAATTTTTCACGGGTCTTTTTCATAAAAAAATAGGAACAGCACTTATTAAAAGCATTACAAACAAAGCATTGACAGAAAGCTGTAAAAAGTTAAGCGACAAAGAACTAAAATCACTTGCGAATTTAATTCAAAATTGGAAATTTGAATGTAAACAATGCAAAGATTTTTCAAAAGCGCAGGTAATGCTCGGCGGCGTAAACGGAAACGAAGTAAACGGCTATACATTTGAAAGCAAAGTTGTAAAAAATCTATACATCTGCGGCGAAGCACTCGATGTTTGCGGAGATTGCGGCGGATTTAACCTGCATTTTGCTTTTGCAAGCGGTATTATAACAGGAGAAAACCTATGATAAGAATAAGCAATATACATTTACCTCTTGACTACACAAGCGAAACCGTCTTAAATAAAGCGGCAAAACTTATTAATGTAGATAAAAAGTTTTTTAAAAGCTGTACGATTTTCAGACGCTCGATTGACGCAAGAAAAAAGGATAATATATTTTTTCTTGCAACCGTTGACGCAGAACTTTTTGTAAACGAAGAAAAGATATGCAAAAAATTTAAAAATGCCGAAATCGCAGAAAAATACGATTATAATGTTGAAAAATTCAGAGGTACGGTCAGCCCTGTGGTAGTCGGAGCAGGCCCTGCAGGATTATTTGCCGCACTTATACTTGCACAGAGCGGTGCAAATCCGATTTTAATCGAGCGTGGCAGAGATGTAGATACCCGAACGGAAGATGTACATAACTTTTGGAAAAGCGGTATTCTTGACACAACAAGCAATGTACAATTCGGCGAAGGCGGTGCCGGAGCTTTTTCTGACGGCAAACTTACCACAGGCACTAAAGACACCCGTCAGCGCAAGGTACTTATTGAATTTGTAAAACACGGAGCGCCTGACGAAATTCTTTACAATGCAAAACCGCATATCGGAACGGACAAATTAAGACCGACAGTTAAAAGCATAAGAAATGAAATTATCCGCCTCGGCGGAAAAGTTATGTTTGAAACAAAGCTTATCGGATTTTTAGCAAAAGACAATTCTGTTACAGGTGCGGAAATTGAGCATAACGGAACTAAACAAACCATTGATACCAATGCAATTATCCTTGCAATCGGACACAGCGCCAGAGATACTTTTGAAATGTTAAATGAAAAAGCTATACCGATTGAGGCAAAAGCATTTTCTGTCGGTGCAAGAATTGAGCATCACAGAGAAATGATTGATAAATCACAGTACGGCAAATTTGCAGGCAACAAAGCGCTTGGCGCAGCAAGCTACAAGACAAATGTTCACCTTGAAAACGGCAGAGGCGTATATACATTTTGTATGTGCCCGGGCGGAAAAGTTGTAAATGCCTCAAGCGAAGAAAACCGACTTTGCACAAATGGAATGAGTGAATTTGCAAGAAATGAAGAAAATTCAAATGCCGCCTTACTTGTCGGGATTACACCTGCCGACTATCAATCGGAAAATCCGCTTGCAGGAATGTATTTTCAGCGTGAACTTGAGCATAAAGCATTTGTTGCCGGAGGAGAAAACTTTAATGCTCCGGTTCAGCGTGTATGCGACTTTATTGAAAATAAGGCAAGTACAAAAATCGGTGATGTAAAACCGTCTGTAGGTCCCGACTTTACACCGACCGACCTTAATAAATGTCTGCCTGATTTTATAACAAACTCAATGCGACAGGCAATAGTGCAAATGGATAAAAAATTACACGGTTTTTCATACGGTGACGCTGTGCTGACAGGTGTTGAAACCCGCAGTTCATCGCCAATCAGAATTATGAGAAACAACAATTTACAAAGTATTTCGGTAGCAGGACTTTATCCGTGCGGAGAGGGCGCAGGCTACGCAGGCGGAATTATATCTGCCGCAGTCGACGGAATTAAATGTGCGGAGAAAATTATAGCAAATTCCATATCGGAATAAAAGCAAAATTACAGCAAGCAAAAAGTGCAGTTCATACGAGCTGCACTTCTTTTGTTTATAAGGTATATGAATATTTAATTTTGAGCTGCAATATACATCTGAAGTTCTGTTACATCTAATACTGTAAGCTGACCGTCACCGTTAAGATCGAGCGCCTCAAGTACCGCCTTGTCGCTTTCATCTATTATAGGCATACCGTCATCATTTTTAGAACCCGCAATATGTAACTGCATAGATGTAACATCGGAAACATTTACAATCCCGTCACCATTTGCATCACCCTTGAGCACTTTTTTGCCATCAATAGCCACAAATTTCAGCTTGTTGCTATCGGTGTAAGAGTTTACATAACTCTGTGCATACGAACCTTCGTAGCCATAAATTGTAATGTCTGAGTTAAGGAGGAAGAATAATCTATCGCCAATTGAGGTTACGCTCTTAGGAATAGTTACACTTTTAAGATTGTAGCACTCTGTAAAGGCATACTCTTCAATAGTTGAAACACCGTCCGGAATTACTACGCTTTCAAGGCTTGTGCAACCCCAAAAAGCACAACCCTTAATGTATGTAAGGGTTTTTGGAAGAGTGATGCTTTTCAAATTTGTTTTATTATAAAACGCACCACGAGCAAGCATAGTTACGGTTTTGCCGTCAATCTGTTCCGGAATAACTACATCGGTATCACTGCCAAGGTATTCCCAAAAAATAATTGACTTGCCATCAATGTTCTCATAGCGGTAGTCGCCGCTTGTTACAACATAATGCGCAGCATCTCTGCTCTGCGAAACCTTTGGTACATTTACTTCGACTGCGTTTGCAGTGAAAGGTATTGCAGAAAATGCGGAAGCAAGCATTGCGGTAACAATTATAGCTGTAATAGCTTTTTTAAATTTTTTCATTTTATAACCCCTAACTAATATATTTATATTTATATGTTATCACCGCAAAAATGCTTTGTCAATAAAATGAATAAATTTTAACACTAATTTTTTCTGTATTGTAGATAGATATGACATAATTTGTGCGAAAAATTACAATCTGACTATAAAATCAAATGACTTCGGTTATGAAAAAACAGCGGAATTAATCGAAATACTTTTCAAACAAAAATTTCCGTTATGATTCTTTAGGGCGATTTTCAGATTAGAAAATTGTTAATACAAACTTCAAATTAAAACATAATTCACCTTAACTTTAATGAAACAAGCTAAAAGACAGACAGTAAAAACTGCCTGCCTTTTTCTTTGTCAGCCGTTACAGCCACACTCAAAATTACATTTTTCTCTTTCTTCAGGTCTTGCATTCGGTGGGAAGAATGATTCGTTAGGAAAATCTACCCTGCTGAAAACTTCGCACGGGTCGTCGCTTTCAGGCTTACATTCCTTGCGAGGAATACAAAAATCATATGACGGAATCATAATCTGTACATTTCTCTCAAGCTGTGTAATTGTAAAAATACCGATAGTGGCACTTACGCTCGCATCTCCGGTCACAGCAAAATCGTCACCAAAGTATGTTATTACACATTCAGGTATAGGAGCACAAGGAAGCTGCGGAACACTTCCTTTTATAAGTCGTGCCGAAAGAGCCATAGGTTCGGAAATTTGTACTGTTGCATTTGGTAAAAACTCTGTGCAACCGCATGATGTAACAGGTTGAGAGCAAACTATACAACTGTCGCTCGAAAAACTCTTTGAATTTGATTCACTGCCGTAAAGAACTGACCTTTTACCGTAAATTGCAAGTCCGTTTACCCGTGACGGAATTGTTGAACCGCAGGTATATGCCTCAAGAGAAATATCAAAATAGAATGTAACATCAACCGCATAACAGCCACGATGAAAAGCGATTGATTCAACGCTTACATCGGCGGTTATAACACTTGCCTTGCAGATTTTTACAGATGATGCGTTATTGATAACAGTTTGACTGCAAGGTGTAAAATAAACCGCAAGATTGCTAAGGCAATCCTTTGAGCCGCAGCTGTCATAAATACGGCTTGCGTTTATGCAGACAGCGTCTGTGCATTTGTTTTCGGTAAGCGGTTCGTTGCCCGACTGCCGTGGTACTGTGCCGTATGATACATCTGGCATAAAAATTAACCCCCATAAAATGTATTAACAGGCTTACGCTCTGTAACAATACATTTTATGAAGGTTATACTTAATTGTGAATATTGAGTTGATTTATTTTAAATAAGGCTTTAAAATTTCATCAAGGTTTTTGTTTACAGCTTTCGGATTTGACTGCGTATAATTTGAAAAAGCGATGAATACTTTGCTCTGGTCCTGCGCAAATACAATTCTTGCATTAAATCTGTAGAATGCTGCGTCACAATAATAATTACCGCAATCGTCAACATACAAACCGTACGCAAAACTTGATTTATAAGGAGTGAACATTTCTTCTTTGGATTTTGCAGACAACAATTCACTTCCCGTAATAGCGTCTGTCCATTTAAGCAAATCACTCAAATTGGAAATAAGACCCGTAGAAGAATACGCAACACCCGGATAAATATTCCACTCATCGTCAAAAATATCCTGATAACCTGTAGCAAGTTGGTCTGTGCTCTCAAAGGTTGTCGAAGTCATTTCGAGCGGCTCAAAAATATTTTCTTTCAAAAATTCCTCATAGCTTTTTCCGCTTACCTTTTCGATTATGTCACCGAGAATAAAATAATCGGAATTTGAATAGCTGTAATTTTCTTCATCATTATCAATTTCTTGTGACAATATCCATTTTAAAATAACAGAATGATTATCTTTAGCGGAATTTTTCTCTGAAATATCGTACTGCGGAGCATTTGCACGCACGCTTTCATCAGATTTGCCGAGATAATCCGGCAAGCCTGTTGTCATTGTAAGCAAATTACGGATAGTTATTTCCGAACCGTACTTATAATCTGGATAATACTTGTCAAGCGTATCATCTGTGCTCAGCTTATCCTGCTCCTGTAAAATCATAACAGCCACAGCGGTAAACTGCTTTGTAAGCGAACCTATGTAGTAATTTGTATTGAGTGAATTATATGTATGCGAACCCTTGTCGGCATAGCCGTTATTGCCTATATATTCAAAATCATTTCCGAGTTTATAATATACAGTTCCTCTGAATTTACTTGCAACAAGTGTATTATCGAAATTAGCTGTTATGCTGTCGGTATCCTGTTTTAATTTTGTAAAATTATATGCAGGATTAGTAGGTACTTCATCAGCAGTTGCAGGCGCAGCTGTAAGTCCCTGCGTCGATGCACCTGTAGAATTTGTAGTCTGCGGTGCTGTTGTAGCCGAAGATTCCGAATCATTGTCACAGCCTGTAAATGCAACTGCGGAACACGCCGCCATAGCTACGCACATTAATGATTTTGCTAAAGCCTTCAAAAAATCACCTCATCAGATTTTTTCCATTTTACTGAAATTAGCCATAAGAGTTTTTGTGCCTGCCTTATCAAAAGCAACTTCAAGCATTGTGTCGTTGCCCATTTTTTCGGTTTTCATAATCATACCTTTGCCAAATACCTTATGGAATACGCAATCTCCTTTTTTGTAAACAGTACCCGATTTAACGGCAGGTTTATTAAATGTATTAAAACTTTTGTTAGGTGTGAATTTTGAACCGGCACCGATACTGATATGACTTGAGGATGCGGAAAAACTGTTTGTTGACGCAAAAGTCTTTTTCTCGCCTGTATAATTAAGTAATTCGGGCGGGATTTCATTTACAAAGCGTGATACTTTGTTATAGCTTGTATAACCCATCAACATTCTTGACTTTGCCTTGGTAATGTAGAGCTTTTCTTTTGCTCTTGTAATACCTACATAAGCAAGTCTGCGTTCCTCGTTAAGTTCATCGGGATTCATCATTGTGGCAATTGACGGGAACACACCTTCTTCAAGACCTGCAATGAAAACTACGGGAAATTCAAGTCCTTTTGCGCTGTGCAATGTCATCATTACCGATGAATCCGCTTCTGCATCATAGTTATCAATATCTGTCTGCAATGAAATTTCCTCAAGGAAGTTTGAAAGTGACGCTTCTTCTGCGTAATCCTCTTCAAATTTGATAATATTTGAAGAAAGCTCTTCGATGTTCTCAATTCTTACATCGGGGTTGTCTTTCTCTGTTTTTAAATATTTTTCGTAATCTGTATGTTCGAGAATGAGATTGTATAATTCTGCAAGAGAATAATCTCCGCTTTGTTCAGCCTCCATAAGACCGTCAATAAGCGCAACAAAACTCTTTAACTTTGTTGCGGCTCTTGAAAGCTGTGGATATACATCTGCATCTTTAATTACGGAATATATGCTTTCGCCGAGTCCTGCGGCAATTTCAGAGGCTTTTTCAAGTGTAGTTGCGCCAATACCACGCTTTGGCACATTAATAATTCTGCCCAGTCTGACATCGTCGTGCGGATTATTAATGACCTGAAGATATGCAACCATATCTCTGATTTCTTCTCTGTCATAGAATCGTCTGCCGCCGATTACACGGTGCGGAATACCGCTTCTTGACAAGGCCTGCTCAATTGAGTTTGACTGTGCATTCATTCTGTAAAGAATTGCAAAATCAGAGAATTTTCTGCCGTCTGCTACACCGTCAAGTATAGTTTTTGCAATAAATTGAGCTTCGTCACGCTCGGAATCGGAAGTATGCACCTCAATTTTATCACCAACGGCATTTTCAGTCCACAAAGTTTTGCCCTTACGCATTGTGTTGTTAGAAATAACACCGTTTGCCGCATTAAGAATATTCTGTGTACTGCGGTAATTCTGCTCAAGTCTTATCATCTTAGCGCCTTTAAAGGTGTTTTCAAAAGAAAGGATATTTTCAATTGTAGCACCTCTGAATTTGTAAATACTCTGGTCGTCATCACCTACAACGCAGATGTTGCCGTATTTTGCGGCGAGCATACTTACAAATTTATACTGCACCTTGTTTGTATCCTGATACTCATCAACCATTATGTATTTAAACTGATTTTGATAAAATTCGAGTATATCGGGACAATTTTGAAAAAGCTCAACAGTCTTGCAGAGCATATCGTCAAAGTCCATTGCATCTGCGGTTTTTAGTCTTGACTGGTAAATTTCATATACTTTTGCCACGGACTGCTTGAGGTTATCGTAACCTGCTCTTTTGAGCATTTCCTGCGGAGTAAGCATTTCGTCCTTGGCTTTTGAAATTTCGTTGAGCACTCTTTTTACCGGCAACATTTTTTCGTCATAATTAAGCTGTTTTAAAATATCTTTTACAAGTTTTTTCTGATCGTCAGTACCGTAAACGGTAAAATGACTTGTAAAACAGATTCTGTCGCCGTATCTTCTTAAAATTCTTGCACAGGTAGAGTGAAATGTAGCCGCCCAAATATCCGAACCGCCTTCCGGAACAGCGTTGCAGATTCTTTCTTTAAGCTCCCCTGCCGCCTTATTTGTAAAGGTAATTGCAAGTATCTGCCACGGTTTGCAAAGTTCAGACTGCAAAATATACGCAATTCTGTTTACAAGAACGGTTGTTTTGCCCGAGCCTGCACCCGCAAGTATAAGCAAAGGGCCTTCTGTGCAAAATACAGCCTGCTGCTGCATATTATTCATATGTGAAAACTGTTTTTTTAATTCTGATTGTACCATAGCAATATTCCCGTTAAAAGTTTAATAACACAGAAAACGGGCGAACTGCGTCCGCCCGTATAATCTGACGATTTTATTTTATGTAGCCGTAGAATGTTTCAAGAATTTCAGGACCCTGGTCAGCAACAATCATTGTAACATAGTTGCCGTCCTGTGTAACCTTACAAGCCTCAACCATAGGAAGTTTTTCGGCATTGTAGCCTGAATACTGTGTAACGATTGAAGTGTATGTCTTAGAAAGCGCATCGTTTACTCTTGATGCAGCATCAGCATCAACAGCCTCAACAAGTACGATTTCAACTCTTGAATTGCTGTCTGAATTGATTTCTGCCGCAAACTGCTTAACATCTTCTGTGTCGATGCTGTAATATTTTTTAAGATCATTAGAATCTGTAAGCTCTTTTAAGTCCAATGAATACTTAGAGTTGATGTCAGAAAGAACTGTTTTTAAATCAACCTCTTTGCTGCCTGAACAACCTGCGAGCGCAGTAAGACAAAGTACAAATATTGTTACCAAAGAAACTACCTTTTTCATAATTAACCTCCAAAAATGTCTTATAAAAAAATTACGCCGAATCAGTGTGACCCGGCGTATTCAGATGGTCGAGGTGACAAGATTCGAACTTGCGACCCCATCGTCCCGAACGATGTGCGCTACCAAACTGCGCTACACCTCGATAAAAACAGCCCCGATTACTCGGGGCTTTTAATGGCTGAGGAATAGGGATTCGAACCCCAACAAACAGAGTCAGAGTCTGTCGTGCTACCGTTACACCATTCCTCAATGTTTATTGCTCATTGCTGCAAGCCGTGCAATCAACGATATATATTATATATTATGAAGTGCGTTTTGTCAACACTTTTTTGAAATTTTTTAAAACTTTTTAGAAGTTTTAAACTTTCGTTCAGCATTGATATGTTGCTTACTGTCACGCAATCAACAATAGCTATTATATAGCAGAACGTGTGTTTTGTCAACATCTTTTTTCAATTTTTTCTAAAATTTGAAAAATACAAAAAATACGAAATTTTAACTAAAACTTTTTTTGAGTCTTATATCATCACCGACAAAATTAAGCCTTACACCCTCTCCGTATATTCTTGAAATAAATCTTGAAGTATAAGTTTTTTCAAGTTCTGTTATCGAAAGGTTTGTGTTTATTATCAAAGGCTTTCTCAAAAGCATTCTTGAATTACACAAATTATAAAACTGTGTATTTGAAAAAGTATTTGAAAACTCTGTGCCTAAATCATCAATAATTAGTAAATCGCACTTTGTGAGCATTTCAAAATATTCGGAATCGTTGGACTCTTTGGAAAAATGCATATTGCTAAGCGTTGACATAAGCATAGGTGCAGACACATAGATTACACCGAAACCACGCCTTGTAACCTCATTGGCAATAGCGAGCGAAAGGTGGGTTTTGCCAAGACCTGTGCCGCCTCTCATAAGTATAGTCTTTGACTCGGGCGTAAAAGTCCTTGCGTACTGTACGCAATAATTATAAATTTTTTGCATTTTATCAAAAGGTGATACTCCGCTCTCCTTATCAACCTCATGACTGTACATATTAAGGTCAAAACTCTCAAAAGTGGAAAGTCTTAAAGGCGCAGTACGGTTAAGCTCCTCGCACGCAGTGGCTACAAGCAGTCTTTTAAAACAAGGGCAATACACTGTTCTTCCGTCTTTTTCTATATATCCCGTATCTTTGCAGTATTTACAGTTGTAATGCGGTTCAAAGCAATTTTCTTCATAGCCGTTTTCTTTAAGCAGCTTTTTGACTTCATTTTGCATAGAAAGACTTTTGGCACGCAAATCCTGCGTGGCAGACTTTACATCTCCGCCGTTTAAAACCGCACGAACCGCAAGTATTCCGCATGAAGATATTTCTTTTTCAAGCTCCTCTATTCTCGGAACTCTTCTGTAAACCTCTTCACGAACCTGCTCCGCTCTTCTCTCGGCTTTGGTGCGCCTTTCTTCCATTTTTGCTTTTGTCGCTCTGTAAATTTCTTTACTGTATCCCATTTATATCACCACACTAAATACTGTCGATTGTATCTAATCTCTGCAAATCATTTATATTATATGATGTGTTGGCGTCATTCCTGTTTCCGCCTTTATTCTTATACTTATCGGGTCTGCTGTCAAATTTGTTTAAATCGTCAACGTTGTAAATTCCGCTTGAATTCCAGCGCTTTAAAATTCCGTTTATGTATCTGAAATCGCAACTGCCCTTACTGTCAACACATCTTTCGTAAGCCTCTCTTAGCATTTCGGGAGAAAATTTCCACTCGTTTACCCATAAATCGGCGTATTCAACCTGCTTTTTAGTAGGAGAACCCGTATTTTTTAAACCGAACGCAGATGCTACAACCGTAAAACTCTGGCTTGCACGATGTGCTTGTTTTATTTTATTTTCGGCTTCCTCAATTGAGAAAACTCCCGCATCCGACCATCTCAAACCTATTGTTTCAATGGCTCTTATGTTAGATTTTCCGATGCTTATACAATACTGAATAAGCATTATAATTACCTCTACAGGCAAACCGCAGGTATTTTTAAGTAACAGTAACGACGATGCATCGGAGTTTGATAAAGGCTTGCCGAGGGCTGTCTGTGCCTCGTTTACAAGCATTTTAAATTCTTCGTCAACCGCAAGCTGTTGTGCCACATAAACATAATCGGGGCGCTGCGGTCTTACAAACATATGCGGAACTGTAGGCTCTTCCTTTTCAATCGGAGCGGCAGTATTATTGCTTTCGACTTGTTTTACCGCAGGCTGTTCAGTCGTTTGCTGTTCTGCCTGTGCAGGCTCAAAAGCACCGTTATTTTGGCAAAAGATACCTTTCATAACCCAGTATTCAACTGCCTCCGGAATATCGGTTTCATTTACACCTGTCGCCTTACTGATGTCGCTTTCGTTCACATCTTCCCCACTGTGTCGCAAAAGATATAACAATACCTTAAGTTTAACGCCGTCCGAAAACTTAAGTCCCTCGTCTACAACAGACGAAGGCACGGCAAATATTGAATTCCAAGCACCAAGATTAATTTTCATAGACATTTCATATACCTCTGACCCAAAATAAATATTATAATCAAACTTTATCGTACACATTATTATATCACACTAAATTTAAAAATCGACACATATTTTTAAATTTTATAGATTTTTTTAAAGAAATATGTTAAAATACAGTTGAAATGTTTTAAGGAGGTAATATTATGAAATATACATACATTCCAAAAGGTGTTTGTTCAAGACAGATTAACCTTGAGATAAATGACGGAATTATAGAATCCTGCGAATTTATCGGCGGTTGCGCAGGCAACACTCAAGGCATTTGCGCTCTTGTAAAAGGTATGGACGCAGAAGAGGCTGTAAAGAGATTAAAAGGCATTGACTGCCGTGGCAGAGGTACATCTTGCCCCGATCAGCTTTCTTACGCTATCGAAGAGGCTCTTGAACTTGAATAAGCTCTGCGGCTAAAACTTTATATTTATCATAACATTAAAGCTCTCTTTATTTGCGTAAAGAGAGCTCTTTGTTTTGGTTTTAAGATTTAGACGGTTTTATGCAGTGTTTTGTCTGGAAATTCCGGTGTATCACAAAAATTATAAAAGTTTGGTCAACCTTTTCAAAGGTTGTGGGTGTGGGCAAAGCCCACAAATACTTTCCGTTTATGTAATCTGACGATAGCCAAACAGCCTGCTGTTTGGTAACTTAAACAAAAGAGTTTTCAAAACTATAACCCTTTAGTTCGTTTTACAGCATATTGGTTTCATCAATTTTTGCGTTCACATTATCAAGTTTATTTTCAAGTATAACAGACATAAAGAATATCCTTGATGTCGTTCAACACCTCTAATTCTTCGTCGGACATAAAAATCTCACGAAATCAGTCAACCTTGAAAGTACCTGCCTCAATCTCATCAATCATAGCAAGACGCTTTAAGTGTCTGTCGCCCTCTTCGGGAGTATTGAGGAAAATTTCTGTAAACTTAACAGCATCTTCTTCGCTTGTAACTCTGCCGCCCATACAAAGAATATTTGCGTGGTTGTGTCTGCGTGTCATTTCAGCGCAAAACTCATTGCTTACAACTGCCGCACGAATACCCTTAACTTTGTTTGCTGCCATTGAAATACCGATACCTGTACCGCAGCAAAGAATACCAAGCTCACATTCGCCGCTTGCTACTGCTTTTGCAACTTTATAGCCGTAAACAGGATAATCAACGCTGTCTGTGCTGTAAGTACCAAAATCTTTATATTCAATACCCTTTTCGTCAAGATATTTTTTAATTGCGCAGATAAGGTTATATCCGCCGTGGTCACATCCAAGTGCTAACATTTCTTTTCCTCCATTTTCTTTTTAAGTTCTCTTTCAGCCTGCGGCAGTCTTAAATACATCGGCATAAGTTCCGCAGCCGAAAGCACTTCTCCGTCATTAAATTTTTGTACAGCAATTTCTGCTGTTGATGACGCTCTTTGAAATCTTATACTGATTGGTGCGAGTTCAACATTTGGTAATAATTCTTTCATAGCATTATAGCAAAGCTCCGCACCGTCACCCACAAGTATAATTCTTTCGTCATAACTCTTAAGTTCTTCTGAAAGCTCGGCAACAGACAAAGCTCTGTCTTTGCAAAGTCTTTCAGGCTTTATGCCGTCACATTTGAAAAGCGCATTATAAACCTGCGAACAGCGAGCGTCCATAACAGAACAGATTATCCCATTTGCAGATTGCAAATTATACGCAAGGCTTTCAAGCGTCGATACCTCTATGCAAGGCAAATCATCGGCAAAAGCAAGTCCTTTAGCCGCTGCAACACCGATTCTTACACCCGTAAACGAACCCGGACCGCAGTTTACCGCAACGGCGGTAATATCAGTTGTCGTTAGGTTTGTGTTTGCAAGCAGACTTTCAACCATAGGCATAAGTGTTCTGCTGTGAGTAAGTTTTGTATTTATAAAGAACTCACCTATTATTTTGTTTTCGTCACAAATTGCGGTTGACGCAGCTGTGGCGCTTGTATCTATTGCAAGAATTTTCATTGCGGATCAACACCTTCAATTTCAAAAATTCTGTCATCATCATTTTCGCCCTTACTGATTCTGATTTTAATACAATCGGCAGGCAAAGCCTCTTCAATATTCTCACTCCACTCAATAATGATTATACCGTTATCAATATAATCAAAAAATCCTGTGGAATACAAATCATCCCATGTATTTACACGGTACATATCAAAATGAAAAATATTATATTTACCCGAATATTCATTGACAAGAGCAAATGTAGGGCTTGAAACATTTTCTCCTGCACCGAGCGCACCGGCAAGTCCTCTTGTAAAGGCAGTCTTGCCCATACCAAGACCGCCAAAAAGAGCGATTACTTCCGTGCCGCACAACTTTTCGGCAATTTTTGCGCCGAGTGCCTCTGTTTCACGGGCATTATGAGTATTTACAGTAATCATCAGAATAAACCGTTAATTTTTCCTTCCTCGGTAACATCAATTTTCTCTGCCGACGGAACTTTCGGAAGACCCGGCATTGTCATAATATCACCTGTATATACAACTACAAATCCTGCACCGTTTGAAAGTGTAAGATTCTTTACTGTGATTTCAAAATCCTTTGGAGCACCGAGAAGTGTTGGGTCATCAGAAAGCGAATATTGTGTTTTTGCAATACAAACAGGAAGTTTTTCACCGCCGAGAGCCTGAATCTGCTTCAATGCCTTTTCGGCAGCCTTTGTATAGTTTACTCTTGAAGCGCCGTAAATTGTTTTTGCAATTTTGTCAACCTTTTCTTTGATTGTAAGGTCATCTGAATAAATCGGGGCAAAATCAGACGGCTTTTCGCAAGCCTCCACTACCTTTTTGGCAAGTTCTGTACCGCCTTCTCCGCCCTTTGAGAATACATTTGAGAGAGCAAAGTCTGCGCCTTTAGATTTACAGTAACTCTCGATAAACTCAAGTTCCTCTGCTGAATCTGTACCGAACTGGTTGATAGCAACTACAACTGGAACATTGTACTTTCTCATGTTATCAATGTGAACGCCAAGGTTTTCAATACCATTTTTAAGAGCCTCAAGATTCTCTGCAGAAACCTCTGCCTTAGGCACACCGCCGTTGTACTTTAACGCACGGCAAGTAGCAACAATAACTACGGCAGACGGCTTAAAGCCTGCATATCTGCACTTGATGTCAAAGAATTTCTCTGCACCGAGATCTGAACCGAAGCCTGCCTCTGTAATACAGTAATCGGCAAGTTTTAACGCAAGCTTTGTAGCACGAATGCTGTTACAGCCGTGAGCAATATTGGCAAAAGGACCGCCGTGCATAATAGCAGGGGTACCCTCGAGTGTCTGAACAAGGTTAGGTTTGATAGCGTCTTTAAGAAGAGCTGTCATAGCACCGTCAGCCTTGATGTCCTTTGCAAAAACAGGCTCGCCTGCATATGTATAAGCAATAAGAATATCACCAAGTCTTTTCTTTAAATCAGAGATATCGTCTGCAAGGCAAAGAATAGCCATAACCTCAGATGCAACAGTGATAATAAAGTGGTCTTCTCTCGGAACACCGTTTACTCTGCCGCCAAGACCGACAACAATATTTCTCAAAGCTCTGTCGTTCATATCAAGACATCTCTTAATAAGGATCTGGCGAGGATCAATCCCGAGAACATTACCCTGCTGAATATGATTGTCAAGCATTGCACAGCAAAGATTGTTTGCAGAAGTAATAGCGTGCATATCGCCTGTAAAGTGAAGATTAATATCTTCCATAGGAAGTACCTGAGAATAACCGCCGCCTGCAGCGCCGCCCTTAATACCAAATACAGGGCCGAGTGAAGGCTCTCTTAGAGCGATTACAGCCTTTTTACCAATCTTAGCCATAGCCTGACCAAGACCTGCAGAAGTAGTTGTTTTACCCTCACCTGCGGGGGTTGGATTGATAGCTGTAACAAGAACAAGTTTTCCGTCCGGCTCATTTTCCAAACGATTGGCAAGTTTGTCTGAAAGTTTAGCCTTATACTTGCCGTAAAACTCCAGCTCATCCTCTTTAATTCCGATCTGTGCGGCAACCTCTTTAATCGGGAGTAAGGTCGCAGCCTGAGCGATTTCAATATCACTTAACATATTGAAAATACCTCCGTTCAAATATATTTCTTTAATTATAACAAAACTTTCCCCCTCTATTATTCCAATAAGAAAATATATTTTACAATAGAATATAAAATACTCGGGTTTAATTGCTGTAGATACGGATATATATTTGATACAGCTGATATTTACCTTTGAAATTTGATATATATTTGATACATTGGTTTAAAATCCAATATGGATAGATTTATAGCGGTATTCTCGACCTGCACCGTAACGCAGTTTACTGATTTAAAATCCAATATGGATAGATTTATAGCAGATTTGCAGGACAAATATGCAGGTATGTCAGATGTATTTAAAATCCAATATGGATAGATTTATAGTAATACCGAGCACGATACAGAGCAGGACGGTTACGCATTTAAAATCCAATATGGATAGATTTATAGATTATGATGAATTTGGTAGATATGTAAGTTTTTCAAGTTTAAAATCCAATATGGATAGATTTATAGAGTATAACAACATCTTCGCCTTTGTAACCGTCCAATGTTTAAAATCCAATATGGATAGATTTATAGACCAAAAAACTCCTTATACAGCTTTAATTTTCGTCGGTTTAAAATCCAATATGGATAGATTTATAGTTCTTGCGGCTTTTGTCGGTCTTGGTCTTATTTCGGTTTAAAATCCAATATGGATAGATTTATAGTGTATAGTAAGACTAAGTGCGAAAATTAATTTCAGCGTTTAAAATCCAATATGGATAGATTTATAGTTCAATCTGCTTTTTCTGTTTTCCCTGCCTCGATAGTTTAAAATCCAATATGGATAGATTTATAGCATATTAACTACTACTCACGCAAATGAACGCGAAGAGGTTTAAAATCCAATATGGATAGATTTATAGTGTGTATCTGAAATAATATCAACTTTAGATACCTTGTTTAAAATCCAATATGGATAGATTTATAGGAGGCAGAACGCAAATTGAACGAGGGGGAATACAGATTTAAAATCCAATATGGATAGATTTATAGATCGCTAAGCTCGAAGCTGCAACGCTTGCTTACAAATTTAAAATCCAATATGGATAGATTTATAGAAATTCAATAACCTTTATTGTTTTTTCGTTTTTTAAGTTTAAAATCCAATATGGATAGATTTATAGATTTATATATCAATGCACATTAATAACAAAATAATGTTTAAAATCCAATATGGATAGATTTATAGTTCTTTTGCTTTTCGCTGGTTGTCTCGTTTTTTGGACGTTTAAAATCCAATATGGATAGATTTATAGAGTAATTATATTACTTGACTGTTTGAACCAATACAGTTTAAAATCCAATATGGATAGATTTATAGTATTCTGCAGGCTATTGTCAATTACAATTCTTGTTAGTTTAAAATCCAATATGGATAGATTTATAGGGTCAAGTTGGTTTGCTTGAAGGTAAAGGTGATGAAGGTTTAAAATCCAATATGGATAGATTTATAGTAATACAGAGCAAATATAAAGCTGATGGGCGGAAGTGTTTAAAATCCAATATGGATAGATTTATAGATGTAACACGTCTTGATGTTGCTTATGATGATTTTCGTTTAAAATCCAATATGGATAGATTTATAGCTCTTTAAAAAGTAAGCCGTGCCGGCTCCTTCAGGAGTTTAAAATCCAATATGGATAGATTTATAGCAATATCATTAAAGCTGTTCCAACAACGCTTATTAGAGTTTAAAATCCAATATGGATAGATTTATAGGGTCAATACGCATGGCTGCCTTTTAAAAATATTATGTTTAAAATCCAATATGGATAGATTTATAGCGCTCGGTATTGATACAAAAAAACTCGATAATGCCGGTTTAAAATCCAATATGGATAGATTTATAGGAAACCAGCTACTAATTAAAAAAAACCGCTCCTTGGTTTAAAATCCAATATGGATAGATTTATAGCGCAATTTCAGCCGTCACAGGGCGGAAGAAGAAAAAGGTTTAAAATCCAATATGGATAGATTTATAGCTTTGACACGGCTGTATCAGATGTGCCGATTATCGAAGTTTAAAATCCAATATGGATAGATTTATAGCCATTTTGAGTACATAAGGAACTGTTGCAATGTCAGTTTAAAATCCAATATGGATAGATTTATAGTGCAACTGAATGGACAGTATCTAATTGTATCTTCAAGGTTTAAAATCCAATATGGATAGATTTATAGTACAGTTCAGGCTTAATATGAGACTTTATCAAGTCGTTTAAAATCCAATATGGATAGATTTATAGAATGGCTTTCCTGTTCTTTTATTCTCTGTTCTGTAAGTTTAAAATCCAATATGGATAGATTTATAGTTACGCAGGTGGAATTTATACATATATTAATTTGTTATTTAAAATCCAATATGGATAGATTTATAGTCCGGCATACTTTCGCAACCAATTTCATTTTTAAATTTAAAATCCAATATGGATAGATTTATAGGCAATTCATAGAACATTGAAAGTATCTCATCAGAAGGATTTAAAATCCAATATGGATAGATTTATAGAAATAACGCAAATAAATGTACAATAAAATATAAAGATTTAAAATCCAATATGGATAGATTTATAGTCTCTGACATAATTAAAATTGAATCACAATACTTGAGATTTAAAATCCAATATGGATAGATTTATAGAAAATGCAGCGGTTAACGCTGCTAATAAAAATTCACATTTAAAATCCAATATGGATAGATTTATAGTATCTGCAAGTTGACGAGTTTGGTGTGCATATGCATTTAAAATCCAATATGGATAGATTTATAGCGATTTTCATACCAGCGGTTTTTGCGTTGTAGTAGATTTAAAATCCAATATGGATAGATTTATAGACAGATTAATATACCTCTTATAAGGTGCAAGGGAATATTTAAAATCCAATATGGATAGATTTATAGAGCCAAGATGAGCTAATTGCCGTCTGCTCATTCGCATTTAAAATCCAATATGGATAGATTTATAGTTTATGCATTTTTTCATTTTAACGCTCCTAAAAAATTTAAAATCCAATATGGATAGATTTATAGAATCGGAGTTAAGTGTAAGGCATCACAAGAAGAGTTATTTAAAATCCAATATGGATAGATTTATAGTTGTTTTTGTCATATTGCACAATTTAATTAATATCATTTAAAATCCAATATGGATAGATTTATAGACATCAACGATGTTTTCTATGTTCGTATCGATAAAATTTAAAATCCAATATGGATAGATTTATAGCTCCTTGCTACTCCCCAATTGTTCAACTCGAACTCATTTAAAATCCAATATGGATAGATTTATAGAAGATTATCAATGCTATTATTAATGTGTTCAGTATCATTTAAAATCCAATATGGATAGATTTATAGGATGTTCTTCTTCTTTTTGCCGGTTGTGTATCTTGTATTTAAAATCCAATATGGATAGATTTATAGGATACCCACAAACACAGCCATAATACCGATACCCACATTTAAAATCCAATATGGATAGATTTATAGAATTAATACAACAAATATCGTTGTGTCAAACGCAAATTTAAAATCCAATATGGATAGATTTATAGTTGTATTTTTGATTTTAATATCTCGAAAAGTGATATTTAAAATCCAATATGGATAGATTTATAGCATTGTAGTTGCTATCCCAACTGCTCTCGCAATTTTATTTAAAATCCAATATGGATAGATTTATAGGCTTTTTTAAAAAGTTTTTTCAGACTCGCAAAAGGATTTAAAATCCAATATGGATAGATTTATAGCTCGTTTGCAAAGGTATTTTTCATTGTGTTGAATATATTTAAAATCCAATATGGATAGATTTATAGTGTAAAAACTCCGGCAACCGTGCGGAAGAGTTCATCATTTAAAATCCAATATGGATAGATTTATAGCATTTTGTTGCCTCCTTGATTAGAATAGATTTTATATTTAAAATCCAATATGGATAGATTTATAGTCAATCATACTACCACTTCCAAAAGCTAAATCCTTATTTAAAATCCAATATGGATAGATTTATAGTATCAGCTGCATCTGCAAGAAACTAAAAATATTAAGATTTAAAATCCAATATGGATAGATTTATAGTTTCCGAGTGCCCCTTAGCTATAAAAATTGAATAGATTTAAAATCCAATATGGATAGATTTATAGCCGTGGGATAAAATGATAAGTAATCATCGGCATTTTTCTGTGCTGTTTTGTCGATATACCAAATATTTATCAAATACTACTGCCATTTCAATATATCAAAAGCAACTATACCGATGATTACTTGATTTTTAGGTTCTGTCAACCTGCCGGGGGTTTGTGCTATGTCAGGTCGACAATAAAAGCGTTACAAAAAATTTGATGTTTTATCATCCGTTTTTCCAAGAAAATCTTTATTCATCCACCGTTCTTCACGGGTATGAAACATTATTACCGAATCCTTGTCTTTTCTGATATAAACATCAAGTTCTTTTTGCAAAGCAAGTGAGTTTGCTTTACTTAAGTTTCCTTCAAAAACAGAGTTTTGAATATGTACAAGATATTTTTTGCAAATCTTAAATACCTTTGGAAGTATTTTTCTGCCTTTTTCATCACATATTATATCATATACAAGAATTACATACAATATTTACCACCACATTTCAAAGCCTTTATATTCTTTTTCTCCTATAATGTGCTTTATCAGTTTATAAAGTTCAAGTCTGATTAAGAATTGATAAGATACATTTTTATTAAGTTCTTTGTGAAAAATAGTTGTCTTTAATTTTTCGTCAAATTCAGATGTAATTATTCGTGACGCCCTTTCGGTAAGCTGCAAACCGTTAAGTCCTTCTACAAAACTGCTTTCTGTTATTTGTTTTCGATTAAGCAAAGAAAAGATCAGACGATCCGCAATCAGCGGTTTGAAAATTTCCGAAACATCAAGTGCAAGAGAATATCGCCTTGTACCCGGCTGATGAAGATAGCTTATTGTAGGATTAAGTTGGGTTTTATAAATTTCCGCCAGAGTTTTTGTATATACAAGAGAATTGACATATGAAATAAGGCTGTTAATCATATTGTCGGCAGGATGATAAACTCTTTTATCAAATTCAATATTCTGATCAATAATTACATTCCACGCTTTGTAATATTCCTGTCGAATATTACCTTCAATTCCCATCAACTCTTCTATGGTTTCTACATCTGCAAGTTTCCTCCTCAAATTTTCTATAGCGACCATTTGCTCTAACACATTCTTGCCTCTGCCGTTGTAGTATCTTAAGTTTCTGTAAATATTATAAGACGCAGCAACTATAAATTCTCTTGCTATTGATAATCTGTTTGAATAGTCGCCGTAAGCAAGCACTTGCTTAACCAAAAGCTGACCTGCAAGTTTTGTTTCTTTTGGGCAAAAACTTCCTATGTAAAATTGATAGTAATTGAAGAAATGTACAAGTATTCCGTATTTTGAAAATAAGTTCAGCAATTTAGATGTAACCGTTATTTCATTCATAATATAAATTTCTTTAATATTTTCTATCGGAAGATCTTTTACATTTCCGTCGATTGCAGTAAATCTTAATGTGTTGTCTTTTTGAGTTAAATTGCCTGACGAATATATGTAATAACTTTCCTGCATTTTATCACCTCAAATACAGCACAAATCATAGTAAGCACATGATTTGCAAATTCTTTTACTTTTAAATTTTGGCGGCAAAGCAGCCGATATAATTTTTACTATATCAGCTGCCGCACTTTCAAGCTCTCTTTCATCTTCTTCGCTAAGTTCAACATTAAGACTTTGCTTTAGCAAAGGATAATCAATTCTGCCTTTTATTCCCTCTACCCCACGCTTTTTCAGATAATAAAGATAGTATTTAAGTTGAGCAATACCCGCTTCCTCTATCTTTCTGCTTTTCTTTACCTCATGTAAAAGTTTATGCTCGGTAATAAAATCAATATTGATTGTGTTGTCGATCATAATATGTTTTTTCTTTTGCTTATAAGTGGTTTCATCTATAAGTTTTCCGATTTTGACATTTTCGTTTTCACTTTCCATTGCCAAACCGTTTGAAAAATACCACAGCTTTCTTTTACAAACATAGTAATAATAAATATGCATACCCGAAATATTATTTTCGTCCATAATCATACCTCATATAAAATTATCAGGTTCTCCGTTATCATCAGATTTATCTTGCTTTTTGGTTTTCTTTTCCTTATCAAATCTGATGCCGCATTCGGAATCATAACTGCTGTTAATAACAGGTAATTCAGTATATGGCATTTTTAATTTTTTTATTTCGTAATCGTCAATTCTGAATTTAGGTACGGAAACCGTGAATCCAAGTATTTCTTCGTTTGCCTTAAGTTTATCATCTCTTGAATAAGTATCTGATTTTAAAACTTCCAAAGCTTTTTCTATGGCACTTTCATTTTGATTATAAACATCAATCGGCACAGCGTCACTTCTGTCAATACTTCTTATTCCATCTTTTTTAAGAGAGAGATAATCGACATTTTCTTTATAATATTTATAAATTTTACGATATTCTTGAAAATATTTTGATTTTTCGATTTTTTCAACCGAAAGGTACTCATCTATAAGTTCTTGTTTAAGAACTTCAGAGATAATTCCGTCAACGCTTAAAATCGCCTGTTTTGACAACGAATGAATAGCATCGTCAACAAAACGATGTGCATTACCTTGAATTTCAGTAAATACAAAACAATTGTAAGATGAAAAGTCTTTATTACCCTTTCTGTTTACTCTGCCAAAGCGTTGAAACAGGGAAAATAAATCCGATAACTCGGTAATAAGAATATCAAAATCAATGTCAAGACTTGCTTCGACTACGGATGTTGAAATCCATATTTCAGGTATATTCATACTTTCGTTAGTTTTTTCAGAGGCTGCCAAAATCGCATTTTCTTTAGTTTTTCTGTCATTTTTTGTAAAATTGGAATGAAACAGATTTACACTTGCGTTAATATCCGAATTTTTTATTTCGGTGTACATCTTATTTGCAATATCAATTGAATTGCAAACGACAAGATATTTTTTTACTTTATCGCATATTGTATAATCAAATATTTTTATAATATCGTCAGACTGCAAGTTTTTTTCATATACTTTTACATTATGCCTTAGCTTACCTTTATCAGAAAAATCGGATGTTTTTACATCTGTTCCGAGTATTTTTTCAATCTCGTTTCTTACAAACGGAGGCAAAGTTGCGGTAATTACAGCCACTTTACCACCCAAAGTATGAATCATCTCAATTGCATAAATAATTGCAGCCAAAACATCAGGTGAATACATCTGTATCTCATCAATAATAAACTTTGAATATGACGCTACCGCAAGTTTGTATTCATAACCTGCATATTTCAATGCAAAGTCAAATATCTGATCAGGCGTACAAATTGTAATCGGAAGTGCAAGCTGTTTACTGCATTGTGCATACGCAAAATCATAATTTTTTCCGCTAATTATTGAATCTTCCAAATAATAGGATTTCATATCAGAGTGAACAAGTGCCACTCTATCCTTGTAATCTTCTTGAGAATTATCTCCGCAAAGCTTTTTAATTCTTTCGTACATCGCATTGATAGCTGTTTTTAACGGCAAAACGAAAAAGCATTTATTGTCCCCACACCAAAGCAATCCCGCCTCGGTTTTGCCCATACCTGTAGGTGCGGTTACAATTAAATTGCTGTCGGTATTTTTAATGCAAAATTCTTGCAATTCATTGTAATGTATATTTCGGGTATTTTTCCAATTGTTTAAAGAATCAGTCAAAAAATCGTTGACCTTTTCGCAGTCAAGACCTGCACTTGCACTGTAATCACATTTATGTAAAAGACCTTTTAATAAAACAGCGTATTGTTTTTCTTCATCAGAAAGTTCGGTTTCAAATAAAGCTTTGATTTTCTTAATATTCCTCTTCATTTTATTGTAAGAGTTTGTATCAAAGCCAAATTCAGCAAGAAATTTTTCTATAAGCTCACGGTTTTCTTTAAACACTGTAACAGGAGAGTCTTTGTTATAGTGATGATAAAGCACAGCAAAATATACGCTTATAGGTTTTATACATTCTGATTTATCAATAAAAAAAGTCGAAAGTATACTGTGTGGAATTTCTTGTTCAGGTTGAAAATTTCCGCCTTTAGTAATTCTTTTTTGAAATTGAGAATTTGCCTTACCGTTATCATGTTTTAAACACGAAACAAGTAAATCAGCGTATAAATCATCAGATTTTATATAGCCGAGCTTATAGAGCAGTTTTGCCTGCTCTATAAGCTCATTTGAATGTTGTCCGATTGTTTTGTCGGGTTTTGCAAGTTTATCTTCTATATTCATTATAAATACCTCAAGCTAAAAACACTGAATATATACCGGTCTCGGTTTTGTCAAGCATTATGCCTTTACAACCGTTTTCAATATAGTTAAGTTGACAGAAAATAATAGGTACACGATTAAACACTCGTTTTCTCATACCGCCCTTTAACTGCACTGTTTTGTAATCCTTAGGCATTAAATATTTTGTACCGCCTGTGTATCCGCCTTCCATTTTTGAAATTATATCCATATCGTCTTTATTAATTTCGAGATACTCGACAGGCATATAAACATCAAAATCAGCTTCTCCGTAATCGACATCTTCGTCAACATCTAAAAGCTCTGTTTCCGCACACTCAAGCACTTCTACAAAATCCTCTCCTCTGCCGATTGCAGTAAGATTTCCGATATTATCCATAATATCATTCATAGTATTTTCATCTGCAACTATATGAATGATAAGTTCAATATCGCAGAGAAGTTCATAATACTTAGGGCCTTTTGCAAGGGTTCTGAAATGGGAATACGGAATAGTATACTTTACCTTTTCGTACTCATCATACACAGCCTTTATATGCTTAATACGCTTATCAAATTCTTTTACTTCTTCGGCAGAAATATTTTCATCGGCTTTCATTTCTTTGAGCCGAGTTTTCATTTTATTAATGATTTTTTTATGCTTGTCGATTCTGCGTTTTGTACGCTTTAAAAAGCGGTATTCTTCAAGCAATTTTTCATTAATTACATTAATTGTAATGCCTTTTTCAAAGCTGTTTCCTTGAGCCTTTTGTGCAGTAGCCACAACCTGATATGCACTTGAAAGCATATCGGGATTTTTCATTTTTACAAGCAAATTTCTGTCATCATTAAGACTGTTAAGAAAACAATCGTCCTTATACATTTTTGTTTTTAGAGAACCGTACTTTCCCTGTACGCTTACTTGCATAGGGTGATAAGATGTATAACCGCAAGCCTTATGGAGTGCTCCGATAACAGTTGAATACGGCGGTAAAGGAAATGTCATACGGTTTTGTACAGTTTCTTCTTTTTTGTAATTTGCACTGTTTTGTTTTATATGAAGTCTAATTGCTTTCATATTAATTCCGCCTTACTCCGAAAAATACTCTTTAACCTGACCTCTGAGATTTTCAAAAAATTCTGTCATACTTACAGGATTAAGTTCTCTTACAATTTCGTCCTCGTTTGAAAGCTCGCCGTTACGCATAAGTGCACAACTGTAACCTTGAACAAGTTTTTCCTTAATCGGCTCTATAATAAGTCTTTTGCCTGAAACAGAAACAGCATTTTCAAAAATATGAGTTTTTCTCGGTGAAAGACCGCCTACCACAAAAATCGGCTCTGCGTTATCAAGATTTCCCTTAACGACAAGTGAAAGATTTTCTACTGCGTCAATAAGAGCAATTACTCTTTCGCACTTTTCTGCGTTATCTGCCTCTGCACCAAAGTTTTCGTCTTTGCCGATTTTTTCGAGGTCAATTGTAAGACTGTAAATTTTAGATGACTTGTCATATTCATACTGATAAGGCATAAGACCGCAATCCTTTGCATTGTTTTGAACATTTAAACCGTGTGCCATAGCATAATTGGTTGCAAGGTAAAGGTTATTGTGAAAACGGGCATCATTAATAAACGGCTCTGTAGCAACAGCGTCTGTAAGATAAAAAGAACTGTTACGGATGTATGTAACATCTTTTGTTGACATATATCCACCCTCAAGCGCACGGCATGTTGCGGCATTTACATCTTCATTAACAAGTTTTTGCATTGCTCCGTCGATTGATGTCTGTAAATCATCATAAAAACCCGACTGAACACAGATAGCGTTTTTAAGGCTCTCACGACTTCTTGTAGCGTACTCTTTTCCGCCTCTGAATACCTTTTGTACACTTGAAATATTACCGAGGCTTTCGCCATAGTTGCTTGTCATATTTGCGATTACAGTTAATGTTAATGCTTTATTTTTCATAATAAAATCTCCTTTATATTAGTTATTTTTTGAGCTTACTTCAATTAATGCGCTTGCAAAAGCAAATGCAAGATCTTTATTTTCTTCCGCATTTTCAAGGAATGTATAGAAAAATGAAAATTCCATTCCGACATAAGCAGACAAACTAAGTATAATCTCTTTTGCTCTGTCGTAATCATGTGCGCAAAGAGCACTGATTATTTTTTGCTTATATGAATTAATTTTATTACTGCTTTTCATTTCAATAAGTTTTTTGGAAGTTAAAAATCCACAACTTTTTGCTGACTTAATTTCATCCATAATTTCATTTCCTTTCCAAGATACATTTATGTCTATTAGCATATCAGTTCTGCTTTTTATATAGCCTTTAACGGCATTATCATCAAAATAAAACTTAAGCATCATTAAAATTACATCGTCAAGCAACACATTGTTAAGACAACGCATATAAACTTCTTTCTCAAGATTAAACCAATAATCATCATTGATTTTTTTGACAAAGTTTAATGATTTTCCCGATAATTCTCTTAACTTTTTTAATCTTTCAAGTCGTACAAAGAATGTTTCGTAATAAGCCTTATCTTGAGATTTTGATATAATTTCAACATCATAGCTTATATAATCCTTTGAATTTTGCAAAACAAGCATTAGTTTGTTTTTGTCGTCTTTATTTTCTGTACTGTTAAGTTGATTTGAAAAAGCATAGTTTGTTTGAGTTAAAGACTTAACAGAAAAATTGTTATTCACAAAATAAGTTTCTCTCATATCAGGATTTGAGAAAGCAAACGGTATAAAATCAAATTCTAAAATATCATTGCTCTCAAAACTTTCCTTTGAAAAACAAAAGCCGAGATTACTTGTTTTTCTGTCTTTGTCAACATTGTAGCCTCTAAGTCTGCAAGTGCTGTTATCTTCGGTAAAAATAAGTCGTTCATTGCAGTAATTCTTATAAAGGTTATTGCCGTTTTTAAAGATATTCTTTATAATTTCCGACCTGTTTTCTTCAATGGTTGAAATAAAAATATCTTTATTTGTTCCATCAAATTTTATTTTGTCAAATAGCCCTTTAAGAACTGTTTTGCTCTTAACAAGGTCGTTTACCAATTTAATTTGTTCTTCACTGAATTCTTGACTTTCGAGAATGTTTAAAATATTTTTGTGAGTCATATATTTTTCAAAATAGTTCTCTGCAAACTCAAGATATTTTTCTTCTGTTATATCTTCACTTTTGTAAATAATACCGTCAAAGCCGTGGATATAATTATCGGGCTTTTCTTCAACATCACAGAGCACTTTGTAATCAATTCCAAAGTAATCAAAATATTTACATAAACCGACAACGGCTGCTGCAAACCTCCAATCGGTAGGCTGCAGCAAAGTGTCATAATCAAAGTAATCAATCTTTGTTTTCATTAATTCGGTTCACCTCCCTCCGATAAAAGCTCGGCAAAGCCAAATCCTGCGGATTTTCGTGAACCTATACCGCTTTTCAGCAGATAATTAATAACCGATTTATCGGCATTAATACTAAAACTGCCTAAACTGCATTCAATGTAGTTTTTGTAGTGATAAACCACTGTTTTTTTTGCGTTTAACGGTTTAATTTCAAAGTTAGAAATTAACTTATCGTCAAAACCGCTTTCAACAAGCTGCTCTTTAATTACCTGTTTTGCAATCTCCGTAAAATCCGGATTAGCAACCGAAATATACTTATCCGAATTATTCTCGGCTTTATGTAATCTGATACACAAAGGGCTAAGCATTTTTACAACAGCGGATGATGAAGTAACATTTTTTTCCGGCACAAGATTAACACTGACAAGTTTCATTTCGTTGCCGAGTGGAGCGGGAATCGGCTTGTCCTTTTGCTTTATAAAAGCAGACATAAAAATACATCCCGTATTATAGTCAGCCGTTGAAAAAGTAATGCTTAGTTGATTTTTCCCGAGTTGAATTTCCGTTTTAGAAAACTTCGGCATAGGCAGATTCACCGCAAAAGTAAAATTTCTGCGTTCCGGTGTAAAATAATATTTTTCATAATATTTTCCCTCGGCAATATCTGACAGTGACCGTTTAAAAAACGAAAGCATAATTCGTCGATAATCAATCGCCAGCTTATTGTTTTGCAAATAAAATCGCAATAAGATTTTCATATTTACCTCCATTTATTATTTTAATAGTATTAGATTTCGTTATTAGAGTTATGATATTTCACAATTCTAATTACAGTATAGCGTTCACAATTTTGTTTGTCAATACCTAATATATATTTTCTAAGAAAATTTTTTATAAATAAACTTATAAATACATTTATTTTTATAAATTTAGTACATTTGATATTTACAATTAATTATGATATAATTTAATAAATCTTTCCAAAATGGATTTTAAATAATATTTATTTACACCACTTTTTAATCTATCCAAATTGGATTTTGTCTTTACCATATTATAACATTTTCACTGTACCATAATCCGTACTTTGAATTTGATTTATAAAAAAGATAAAAGATAAAAGGCTCTCGATAAAAATTCGAGGGCCTTTGCTTTTTAAAATCATTTTTCGTTATATATGTTGGAGTATCGTTAAACTTAGAGTTTAATATAAAACAGTTGAAATTTTCTTAAAAATTTTATAATCTGAAATTAACGCTTGACAAATATTATCTGTAATGATATAATATTATTTGTTACAGAGATAAGCGGATGTAGTTTAGTGGTAGAACTTCAGCCTTCCAAGCTGATCGTGTGGGTTCGATTCCCATCATCCGCTCCACAAAAGGTGCTGTAAAGAAACAGCATATTAAAAAGCCGAGATTCACGAAAAAGTGAGTCTCGGTGTTTTTTTGCTTGCATTGCTGAATATTGTATTCGGGCAATAATCGGTCGTTACCCTTATTTGCATTGGCAGTTATCTTTGTTCCGTCTATGTAGATATGCGACATATCCTGCTTTCCTTAACAGCAAGGTGTTTATTTAGAGCAATATGATGAAAAACCTCGTTAAATGTATATACCGGGTCAGAAATTTCTATTATTTTTTTAATTTCAGGTTATAATTTTAATTGATACGGTGTATAATGCACCTTGTTGATGTGGTTTTTCATTGATAGTAAATTATATCACAAAAAC
>UMJU01049375.1_pt1 | contig 46996 bp, 48 predicted proteins | sample 1966161 | NCBI WGS metagenome assembly UMJU01 (sample SAMEA4836156, study PRJEB28245) | human gut metagenome | biome: gut microbiome; material: fecal sample | place: Denmark | collected 2008 | reverse complement strand
GCTGACCTACACGCTTGACATGAGCAAAGACAAAGAAAATGCAATAAAGTATATCGCAGAAAAACTGAAGCTCCGTATAATCAACATTCCCAACCCGGAAGAACGGGACCGCAGAACCTGCGAAATGGATTATCTTGAAAACGTCACGCCCGAAATGTTTTTGTATTTGTATAAACACGCTTCCTTCGTCGTAACCGATTCATACCACGGAACCTGTTTTGCCGTAAAATTCAACAAACAGTTTATTTCTTTCGTCAACAATTTCCGCGGTTCTCTGCGTTACCGGATTTTTGACCGCCTTAAACTCAACAATCGGATTTTTTCAGACCCACAACACATCTTCAGCTCGCCTGACATTATGAAACCGATTGACTTTACCGAGGCAAACAACCTTTTAGAGAAATGGGGGGGGTATGCAATTAATTGGCTAAAAGATGCAATATCTTCCCCGGTTTCAAATCAGGTAAAATACACCGACTTTGAAAACTATATGGACATCAAAATTAAAGAAAACGCGCTTTTAAACAAACAACTGAAAAGCGAAAAGGAAAAAATGGAAACTGAACTCAAACAGCTTCAGGAACAGACAATGCTTCTGTCAAACGCCTCCGCCGTCCGTCTTCGATATTACCGCTGCAAAATATTATCCAAACTCCTTTGGGGCGCCAAACGGCGGCACTACCGGAAAAAAGCCGAAGCATTACACCAAAAGCTTCGCAAAATCAGAGGAATAAGGAAACAACTGCGCAACATCCGCTGACATTATAGAACAAATGGACAACAAAATGAAACTCATCGAAAAAATCTTTTCCGTAAAAAACAGAAAAAACCACAAAGTCGTACATCTTCTGTTCTTCCGCATGAAATTCCGGCAGCGGGTTTCCAATCAGGAACTGCTGAACAAAATCAACGCCATTCTGTGCAACGAAGAAAAAATCATCGGCAAACTTATCGAAACCTCCAAGCCCAAAAAGGGAAAAGCCTTTTTGCCTTTTCTGTCTCTTCATCTGGTAGACAAATGCAACAACAACTGCGAAAGCTGCTCACACTTCTGCACTTTGGCCGACAACTTTATCCTCAATCCGTCCGACTACGAAAAGGATTTGACCATCCTGGCGCACAAGTTCAACGTCGGCGAAATTGACCTGATGGGAGGCGAACCCCTTCTCCACCCGCAAATTGTCAAAATTTTTGACATTACGCGCCGAATTCTGCCCCAAACTTTCATCTGCCTGCATACAAACGGCATTCTCCTTCCCAAAATGCCCGACGAATTCTGGGAAGCCTGCCGAAAAAACAAAATCGCCTTCAAAATTACCAAATATCCCGTCATGAAAAACTTTTCCGAAGTTGTTGATTTATGTCTCCGCAACGAAATCAGAATTGAAACGCTGATTAACGGCAACGAATTTCTGCATTGGATGGATCGCAGCGGCAACGGACAGATTGAAGAAAATTTTCACGCTTGCAAGTCCAAATTCGGCTGTTGCTATATTCTCAGAAACTCAAAACTCTACACCTGTCCGACAGCCTGTTACATGGATTACTACAACCGCTATTTCAACACGGAACTCCCGGTCGAAGCCGGCATCGACATTATTTATTCCTCTCCCGAAGAAATTTTGAATTATCTGAAAACGCCGCTTTCCTGCTGTCGTTACTGCCGAAACGTAAACAAGCTGAAACGAAGACCATGGAAACGTTCGCAAAGAAAAATTGACGAATGGGAGGACGCGGAAGCATAATGACCACCGGCCTCATTTTCGACATTAAGGAATTTGCCATCAACGACGGACCGGGCATAAGGCTGACCGTCTTCATGAAAGGCTGCCCGCTGCGTTGCGCCTGGTGTCACAACCCGGAAGGGATTTCGCCGCAGCCGCAGCACAACCGGAAAACCGGCTGTATGGTCGGAAAGGAATACACGGTCGAAGAACTGACCCGCCGCATATGCAAATTCAGGGACGTCTTCGACCTTTCCGGCGGCGGCGTAACCTTTTCCGGCGGCGAACCGACCCGTCAGTCCGAATTTATCGAAGCCTGTGCCCTGCGTTTGAACGGTATTCACAAAACCTTGGACACCTCCGGTTTTTGTCCGTCCGCAACTTTTCGCCGGCTGCTTGGCGTTTTCGATTTGGTTTATTACGACCTCAAACTGGCCGACACCGCCGCACATCAACGCTTTACCGGCCAGAACAACCTTCAGATTCTGGAAAATCTGCATATCCTGGACGAGAGCGGGGTTCCTTACCATATCAGAATCCCGCTGATTCCCGAGATTACCGATACCGAAAAAAATCTGTCCGGGCTTTTAGATATCCTTGCCGGCCTCCGCAACAAACCGCAGCGCGTCGACCCGCTGCCCTACAACATCCTTGCCGGCGGCAAATACGATTCGTACGGGATGGCTTATCCGCTTCAAAACGCATCCGCCGAAAACAACAGGGACAACATTGCCCGTTTTAAAGCCGAACTGCGCAAACGAAATATAAACATTATGGGAGAACAATAAGATGCTTACCGAACGCCTGCAGAAAATGCGCGACTTTACCCAACAGAGGAAATACAAACAGTTCCGAACCGATTTTAACGAAAACGGCACCAAACTGCTGCGCAAACTGAACTGGGACTTTACCCAGCGCAGCGCCTGGCTGCTTAAGGAAATGTGCCGGGCTGAAGACCCAATCGTTTTTCCCGGCGAAAAAATCGGTTTCATCCGTACCAAAAACAGGCTTCCCGTTTATTGTGACCCCAAGGCCGTGCGCAAATATGTCGGCAAAAACAAACATCTTTTCGCCGAACCGTTTCACAACATCTGCCCCGACTACGCCATTCTTCTCAACGAAGGGCTGGAAGAAAAGCGTCGGCAGGCCGAAACCCGCCTGTCCGGAGCCGGAAAAAGGGAAAAAATATTTTTAAACGGCGTCATCACGACCATCAACGCGGTTCTCAACCTTGCGCAAAGATACAAAGTCGCCGCCGAAGCGGCCGGCAATCGGACCGTCGCCGCGCTTTTCGACCGCGTACCTCGCTTCCCGGCCGCAGATTTCCACGAAGCGCTGCAGTCTGTCCGCTTCATTTCCTCAATTTTCAACATGGCCGACAACTACCAGTTCGGATTCGGCCGAATGGACCAATACCTCTATCCTTTTTATGAAAAAGACCTGAAAACCGGCCGGCTGACTCGCGAAACCGCCGCGGAACTCCTTGCCGAATTTTTCATTTCTCTGAACAAGGACACCGATTTGTACCGCGGCGTTCAGCAGGGCGACAACGGCCAGAGCCTGATGCTCGGCGGCTGCAAACCCGAAGACGGCAGCTCCGCCGTTAACGATTTGACCTACCTGATTATGGAAGTGTCCAAAGAACTGAAACTCATCGACCCGAAAATTAATCTGCGCATCGACAGCCATACGCCTGACGACCTGCTCGAACTCGGCTGTGAACTGACCAAATGCGGCCTTGGTTTTCCGCAGTATTCCAACGATGAGGTCGTCATTCCGGCGCTGGTCAAAAAAGGTTACGCCCTCAAAGACGCCCGCAACTATACCGTTGCCGCCTGCTGGGAATTTATCATTCCCGGCAAAGGTATCGAAATTGTTAATCAGGGCGCCGTTTCAATGCCTTACGCCGTCGATGACGCTTTTGAAAAGGCCATGGCCGCCCGCGGTTCGTTCCGCCCGAAAAAATTCCTCTCGTTAATTCAAAAAAGCATGGAAAAACAAATCAAAAACATCTTGCGTAAACGCGACATCCGCACTTTGCCCTCGCCTTTCGCTTCAATTTTCTTTCACGGCAGCATTGAAAACCGGCGCGACGCTTCGGAATGTGTTCCGTACCGCAACATCGGCATTCACGGTGCCGGCTCCGCCAATGCCGCCGACGCCTTAGCCGCAATCCGCCTGACTTATGAGGAAGAAGGAACAAACGGCCTGAAAAAACTGCAGGAAGCCAAACGCAGAAATTTTGAAGGCTGTGAAGAACTTCGGCACAGACTGCATGACGAGATGCCCAAAGTCGGCAACGCGGACGCCGCGGTTGACAGCGAGCTTCGCTTCCTGTTCGACTGCTTTGCCGACGCGGCCGACAAATTTTCCGACGACAAACGAAAAATCCGCCCCGGCAGCGGCTCTGCCATGTATTACATCTGGCTGGTCAACAACAATTCTCCCTGGGCTTTCGAGCCAAAAGTCAAAGCCACGGCCGACGGACGCCTTAACGGCGAAGCCTTTTCCACCAGCCTGGCACCGTCTCAGGGCATAAAGGTCGACGGCGTTCTCAGCGTGCTCAAGTCCTATTCCGTCATTGACTATTCGCGGATTATGAACGGCGGCCCGATAACCATTGAACTTTCGCCATCCGTTTTCAAATCGGACGACGGCATCAAAAAACTGGCCGGCCTGATAAAATATTTCGTCAAACTCGGCGATCAGCAGCTGCAATTGAATGTCCTTGACGCTTCGGTGCTTGAAGACGCCATCGCCCACCCTGAAAAACACCGCAACCTGATTGTCCGCGTCTGGGGCTGGAGCGGCTATTTTACCGAACTTGCGCCGGAATATCAGCAGCATGTCCTGAATCGCCACAAATATAACATTTGACCGGGAGAACCTAAATTTATCATTGACATTGAATCCTCCGTAAGCTATAAAAACCGAGTTAAGGCCGACTTAGCTCAGTTGGTAGAGCTACTGATTTGTAATCAGTGGGTCGGGGGTTCAAGTCCCTCAGTCGGCACCATAAAAAAAAACCTCCTTATACGGAGGTTTTTTTTATGGTATGAATTTTTGGGACTTGAACCTAAGCGGGCGCGAACCGATAGAAAACACCGCTGCTCCGGTGTTTTCGTTGTGAGCGGTGATGGTTTGTCGCCGAGCAAACAAGCCTATGCGAAGTGCGCGAGGCATACAAACCGAACTCCCCAAGTCCCTCAAATCGGCTCTTCAAAAAAAGTTCTGCCGATTTAATCAATCCCGCAAAATATTTTCCCGATTTAAATTGATATTTAAACATTTTTATACCATATTGAAAACTGATATATAAAAAAGTTGTAAATGAGAGGTTTTGATGGCATTTAAAACAAAGCGGCTGCTGAAAAAAATCGTATCCTGGTCCGGCTTATTCTTCTTTGTCGTGGCGGCTTACATGATTTACCACCAGCTTTCCAAATATAAGCTTGAAGACATTAAGGACGCGCTTGTCAGCATTCCGGCACACAATTTGTTTTTAGCCTGCATGGCCTCGCTCGGCGGTTATGTCGCCTTGTCCTCTTATGACTTTCTGGCTCTGAAATACATCGGCCGCAAACTGGCGCCCTGGAAATGGATTTTTGCCGGATTTATCGGCTTTTCCATCAGCAACAACGCCGGCCATGCCATCGTTTCCGGCGGCGCAATCCGTTACCGGCTCTACACGCGCTGGCGTTTCCACGCTTCCGAAATCGTCCGCATGGTCACTTTTTCCGGTTTTACCTATCTGGTCGCCTGTTTCTTTCTGATTATTCTCGGCTATTTTCTGACGCCGGATCACGCTTTCGGCGAAGGTTCGGTTTCGCACCTGACCACTCTGACCGTAACGGTCATCTCCGCACTCGGCCTGCTGATTTATTTCGGCGCGTCGCTGTTTTACAAAAAGCCCATAATCATCAAAGACGTCGAATTTGACATTCCCTCTTTCAAAATGGCGCTGGCGCAGGTTTTCATCGGCGGTGCCGACATTCTGCTCGCCTCTCTGGTCCTGTACTACTCGCTCACGCCTTTCATGGACATTCCGTTTGACGTCTTTATCGGCGTTTTCATCATCGCGCAGGTTCTCGGCGTGTTCAGTCAGGTTCCGGGCGGTCTGGGCGTTTTCGAAGGTCTGTTCCTGTACATTATTCCGGGCGACCATAACCAGGCGCTGATTTTCGGTGCCCTGATTGCCTACCGCATTATCTACTACCTTTTCCCGCTGATTATCTCCGGCATTGTCCTGTTTACCTACGAATGGTACACAAACTACTCCCGAAACCGGCGTTTGAGCAAATAAGCGAAGCCCCTCTTCCGAGGGGCTTTTTCTCATTTTGCAATCCGAACGCTGAAACCGTCGGGTGTATTGGCAAATTCCAGACGGCAGCCGTAATGCCCCGCAATCCGTTTGACAATCGACAGCCCCAATCCGCTGCCGGAAACTTTCTGACCGGCCGGACGGAAGAAACGCTCGCTCAGATGCCCGATTGTTTCATCGTCAACCGACACGCCGGAATTAACCACCGTCAGAGCGTCCGCCGCAACCGCAATTTTTACTGAGGCGCCTTCCGGACTGTATTTCAGGGCGTTGTCCAGCAGATTTCGCATCAACAGTGTCCATAACAGCGGATTGCCGCGCTCAACCGGCCCTGTTTTGCCGATTTCAACGGAAACGTTGATTTTTTTTGCCGCAATCGCCGCCGCATAATCAACCTGCAAATCATCGGCAATCTGCTGCCAGTTGATGTTTTCGCAATGCTCGTCATATATGCCGAAAGCCGTATCCACCTTGGACAATACCAGCAGCTGCTCGACCAGACGCGATGAACGCTCAATGCCTTTCTGCAGCTTATCCAAAGCCTCGGCACGCATTTTTTCGTCATTGCCGGCCATTTCCGCCACTTCCAGCTGCACCTGCAAAGCCGTCAGCGGCGTCCGCAGTTCATGCGCGGCATCGGCAACGAAACGACGTTCGCCGGCCAGCATGCCTTCAATCCGTGCCATCTGTATGTTCATTGCCTTAACCAAAGGCAGAATTTCTGCCGGAATGCCTTTCTCTTCCAAAGGCGACAGATCCCCGCTGCCACGGCTTTTCAGACTGTTGGCCAGATTGCCCAGCGGCCGAAATTCCCGGGTCAGTACAGCCACAATCATAACCATCAGCACAAACAGCCCCGCCGCCCACGGAATCATAAATTCTTCGGTCATGTCCCAGACCACGTCGGCCCGGTATTCCTCCTCCTGACCGACCGCAATATAAAATTTGCCGTCCGCGGACTGCAGCCAGACAATCCGCCATTCGTCGTCACCGTCGACAATCTGCCGGATAAAGCTTCCCGTTGCCGGCAAAAAGCCAAAATCTTTGCCATTCTCGTTATCATGAAAAACCAAACGGCCGTCCCGGTCAAAAACCGCAAAGCCGATGGCCTCGTCCTCATCGTCGGCATTATGAACATTCTCAATCATCCGGTCGGTAATTTTCTGTGCCCCGGCCGCCAGTCCGCTCCAGTCCGCCCCGGCCAGCTGTCTGGCCAGCGCCATCTGGTAGGTGTCGAAAAACTCGTCGACCTTTTCTTTGGTTTCTTTCCACGACAAAACGCCCGCGGCCAGCCAAACGACGCAGGAAATCCCTATAAAACAGACGATCAGCCTTAATCTCAAACTGAGCTTATTCATTCGTCCCCCAATATATAGCCGATTTTATTCACGGTTTTTACAATGTCCCGGCCGAGCTTTTTGCGCAGATGATGAATGTGCACTTCCACCGCATTGCTCGAAACCTCTTCGTCCCAGGAATAAATTTTGTTCTCTATCGTTTCTTTCGACAACACGCGGTTTTTGTTCAAAAGCAGCAGTTCCAGCAGCGCCAGTTCCTTCGGCGCCAGAACCGTTTCCTTTCCGTCCAGGCGAACTTTGCGCGTCTGCGGATCAAATTCGATTTTTCCGTGCCGGATAACCGGAGCCGCCTGCCCGCCGCTGCGGCGGATAAGCGCATTCAGCCGCGCCTGCACCTCTTTCAGGGCAAAAGGCTTGCCCAGATAATCGTCGGCGCCGCTGTTCAAACCGGCAATCCGCTGGTCGACGTCGCCGCGTGCCGTCAAAATCAGCACCGGTTCTTTTCTGTTTTTATGCCGCCAGTCCTGCAAAATCGCCAGACCGTCCTTTTTCGGCAGGCCCAAATCGAGGATGACTGCGGCATACGGAGCCTGAAACAAGGCCTCTTCTCCCTCGGCGCCATCCGTAAACCAGTCGACGCTGAATCCGAGCTTTTCCAATCCGACCTTTAATCCGTCCCCGATAAGGGCATCATCCTCGATAAGCAATATACGCATTTGGGCTCCCTGTTCCTATTTCTTCAGCGCAATGCTGTCAACGTCAATCTTGGTATCCTTAAACATTTCCTTGTCAATCTCGCCGTTCAGAATAACCGTGTCCTGCGGCGTAACGTTCAGGCCTCTCCAGTCTTCGTTGTCAATTTCGACCGTAACCGTACCGGAAGCGTCCTTGAACAGATATTTTTCATCGCCGAGGCTTCTTTCAATCTGTCCGACCAGAACAACGGCGGTGTCGTCATTAAGCTTCAGGGCATCGGCCACGCTCATCGGCGCCAGACCCGGCCCCTGAAAACCGCCGGAAACCATCTGGGCCGAAGCCGCGCCGCTCATTCCCAGAGCCAAAGCCAAAGCCGATACTGCAAAAATCTTTTTCATGTTTTTTCTCCTTGAATAAAAAGTTAAGTTGTTCGTTATTACATGGTCAGTACAACAATCTGAACTTAAGGAACGCTTAAGGATAAAATAATTTTTCAATTTTTTTAAAAACATGTCAGTTCAATACGCTCTCCGTCAACAAATCCGCGCCCTCCGACCGGAAAGGTAAAAATCGGCGCCGTATGTCCGAAATCCGCATTGGCAATAATCGGCAAGCCCTCCAGCTCTTTTTTGGACAGCAAAATCTCCTCCAGCTGCGCCCGATTCATCTGATTCTGCGGTTCAAAACGTCCGATAACCAGCGCCCGTACCCTCTTAAAGTCGGGATGCAGACACAAAGACTGCAGATTTCGGTTGAAAACCCAGGCGTCATGTTCGGCGCAGTGCTCCGCAAACAAAATACAGTCCCGGATATCCGGAAAATACGGCGTGCCCTTAAGTTCGTCCAACAGCCCCAGATTGCCTCCGATTATCGTCCCTTCCGCCTTGCCGGGACGAATGGCCCAAATGCCGTCATTGCGGACAAAATGCCGTTCGTCCTGATTAAGGTACCACGGATCGTCAGACCATTCCGGCGACGGACACAGCGCAAAAGCCTCTTTCTGAAAAAAGCATCTCTTAAAACAGTCCAACGTATAGTCAAAACCTTTCAACATGCCGAAACTCGAAAAATGCGGCCCAGAATAGGTAACCAGACCGGTTTTGGCATAAATGGCGCAGCTCAGCGCCGTAATATCCGAAAAGCCGCAGAAGATTTTCGGATTCGCTTTGATCAGCCCATAATCAATCTGCGACAAAAGCTCCACGGCGTTAAAACCGCCGATGGCCGTCAGAACCGCGTCAACCGATTTGTCCGCAAACGCCTCATGCAAATCGTCAAGCCGCGCCCGTACCGGCGAAGATAAAAAACGGTCCGTCATTTCAACGTTTTTTCCAAAAGAAACCGTCAGCCCCATTTCGGCAAAACGTGCTCGCGCAATCCGGCGGCAATCTTCGGAAATAATCCCCAAACTCCGCGACGGTGCAATAACCCGCACATGAGAACCGGATTTCAGTTTTTCGGGAACAATAATCATCATCAGTCGGCCTTTTTAGTTAACCCTGCTGAAATAATAAAACATACGGCGCGATTTGCAATTTTAAAATTATTCTTCCCCGTCAAACTTCGCCGGCCGAACGTCTTGCCGGAAAAGTCCCGGAACAAAACGCCCCACGCGCTCTGTTGCTGCCGCGGCCTTCGCCGTTTAACAAATGCTTTTCAGCCAATAAAAAAAACGCCCGCAACGGGGCGTTTTTTTATTGGCTGCTTCACCTGGATTCGAACCAAGATTAACGGAGTCAGAGTCCGCTGTCCTACCATTAGACGATGAAGCAATCTGTCGAACAAGGGAATATTTATGCCATTTTAAATTACAAGTCAACAACTTTTTCAAAAAAACTGTTCCTCCCGAAACAATTTTTCGCTTGCACTTCCGCCAATTCTCAATTACTTTGAATTCAGCCGTCCGGAAATCTCCGGCGGTCAGAACCGGAAAACGGTTCGGGGTTGTCACAGACCTCGACAACAACGGATTGGATATAGTCCGTTAATGCTTATATCCCCGACTCTCGTCGGGGAGACTTTGGCGCATGTTCAGGAGGAAACTCTAAAGGCCAAAGTAGTCGCGTTGTTGAGGCTTGTGAACTCCCCGGCACCCTTCTGTTGAAGATGTGCCTTTTTTTATGGGAAAAAAACAATGGACATCGAAAACGCTACTTATGCGCAGCTGCTTTATCTGCGCCGTTCTTACCGTCAGGACCTGGCTGCCATCGAAGCCAAAATTGCCGAACATCGAACCCGGCAGCTCTTTGTCAGAAAACAAAAGCAAAACGAAGTCTTGCAGCAGGTCAACCGCGAATTTTTCAACTTTTTCGGCGGCGATCCCTTTCTGAACAAAAAGCTCATGGCACCCGTCAGAAACATGTCGTTCTTCATATCCTACGGTCTGAACAAACGCCTGAACGAGCTGGGAATCTTTTACGTCTGGCAGATTATGCTCCGAACGGAAAAATATTTTCAGGACCACATCGGCGGAAAAGAAACCTCCAAGCTGAAAAACCACCTCGCCGAAAACGGCCTGTATCCCGGAATGCGGCCCAACGGAACAAAACAGCCCCGCCGGTAAGCGGGGCTGTTTCTGTTACTTCTTTTCGTCTTCAACCACTTTGATATGCAGTTCGTCAAGCTGCTGCTGCGTAACGAAGTTCGGCGCCTGCATCATCAAATCCTGCGCCTTGCCGTTCAACGGGAATAAAATCACGTCGCGGATAATCGGTTCGTCCAAAAGCAGCATTACCAGCCGGTCAACCCCGTAGGCCGAACCGGCGTGCGGCGGCGCGCCGAACTTAAATGCGCTTATCATGCCGCCGAATTTGCTGTCGACAACGCTGTGGTCATAACCGGCAATCTCAAAAGCCTTATACATAATTTCCGGCTTATGGTTGCGCACCGCGCCCGACAGCAGTTCTACGCCGTTGCAGACAAAATCGTACTGGTAAGCATAAATGTCCAACGGATTCTTGCCGTTCAGTGCATCCATTCCGCCCTGCGGCATCGAGAACGGATTATGCGAAAATTCAACAGCGCCGGTTTCTTCGTTTTCTTCATAAAACGGAAAATCGACAATCCAGCACATTTTAAACGTATTTTCGTCAATCAGGCCGAGTTCTTCGCCGACCTTGTTGCGCAAACGGCCGGTAAACTTGTCAAACTTCATGCCCTTGCCGGCCATAAAGACAACCGCATCGCCGTCCTTAGCGCCGGTTTCTTTCTTAAATTCCTCCAGCTTTTCGGCGCTCAGCAGTTTGGCAATACCCTTGGCGCCGCCGGCTGCATAAGCGATGTAGGCAATGCCGCCCATGCCTTCTTCCTTGGCATAAGCGTCAAGCTTGTCAAAGAAAGAGCGCGGCTTCTCGCCGGCGCCGGCAACAACCATCGCCTTAATAACCCTGCCCTCTTTGGCCAGATTGTCATAAACGCCGAAACCCGATTCTCCGAACAGTCCGGTAACATTCTGCAAAACCAGCGGATTGCGCAGATCCGGCTTATCGGAACCATAATTCATCATCGCCTCGCGGAACGGAATATGGACATATGGCGCCTGGTCGACTTTTTTGCCGTTGGCAAATTCGTTGAAGATTGTCCCCAGCGTGTGCTCAATAACCTTAAACACGTCGTCCTGCGTGGCAAAAGACATTTCCATATCCATCTGATAAAATTCGCCCGGTGAACGGTCCGCACGCGGGTCTTCGTCGCGGAAACACGGCGCAATCTGAAAATATTTGTCAAACCCCGAAACCATCAGCAGCTGCTTAAACTGCTGCGGCGCCTGCGGCAGGGCATAAAAGCGCCCCGGATTCAGCCTTGACGGCACCAGAAAGTCCCGCGCGCCTTCCGGCGACGAAGCGGTCAAAATCGGCGTCTGATATTCGGTAAAGCCCTGCTCCCGCATCAGTTCGCGGGAACGCTGAATAACCGCCGAGCGCAGCAAAATGTTTTTGTGAATGCGGTCTTTGCGCAAATCCAGAAACCGATACTTAAGGCGCATTTCTTCCGGCGCATCGTCTTCCACCGCGACCTGAAACGGCAGAATTTCAGCCTCGGAATAAACCTCAAGGGCATCGACCTTGATTTCGATGTCGCCGGTCGGAATATTTTTGTTGATGCTCTCGCGCATCATGACTTTGCCGCTGATGCCGATAACCGATTCGGGACGGACGGCCTCGATTTTTTCAAACAAGTCGGAGGAGCTGTCGAACACACACTGGGTAATACCGTAATGGTCTCGCAAATCCACAAAACAGAGATTGCCCAGATTTCTCTTGCGGTGAATCCACCCCGCAAGCTTAACTTCCTTGTTGACGTCCGAACTTCTCAGTTCGCCGCAGGTGTGAGTACGATAGCTGTTCATAAAAAACCTCATTTTCGTTATTATAATTTAGATTTAATTGTTAAAACGAATTTCTCCCGAAAGCAAGCAAAACTTAAGAAATCAGCACCGAAAATCGGCTTTTCCGTCAAAAACGGCTTGCACCGGCCTTAAAAAAATATTAAACATCAGGAACTATGCTGAAAGCAGCTTGAAAACAACGGATTGAATTTTATGAAACTGATTGAAAACACATCGGAACTGATAAGCTTCTGTCAGGAACTGAACCGGAAGCCTTTCATTGCCGTAGATCTGGAATTCCTGCGCGAAAAATCTTACTACGCCAAACTCTGCCTGATTCAGGTCGCCGCGCCGGACACAGCCGCCATCATTGACCCGCTGGCGCCCGGAATTGAACTGGAAGCCTTCTTCGCCGTACTGCACAACCCGGAAGTGGTCAAAGTCTTCCATTCCGGCCGCCAGGACATCGAAATCATTTACCATCAGGCCGGTTTCATTCCCGAACCGCTGTTCGACACGCAGACGGCCGCTCAGGTTTTCGGCTTCGGCGAAGCGATCAGCTACGAAAACCTGGTCAAAACCATTCTCGGCATTCAGCTGGACAAAAGCTGCCGCCTTTCCGATTGGAGTCTGCGCCCGTTGGACGCCAAACAGCTTGAATATGCGCTTTCCGACGTTACCCATCTGGTACCCGTTTATGAACATCTGCGCGGCAAACTGGCCGAAAGCGGCCGCGGACACTGGCTTGACGAAGAATTTGCCGCTCTTGCCGACCCTGAAACCTATATCGTGCATCCCGAAGACGTCTGGCAGAAAATCAAACACCGGTCGCACAACGGCCGCCTGCTGACCGTTCTGCGCGAACTTGCCGCCTGGCGCGAACGCCGGGCGCAAAGCAAAGATACGCCGCGCCAGAGCATTATCAGGGACGACTGCCTGCTCAACATTGCCGCCGCCTGCCCTGACTGTCGCGAAGATCTGGAAAAAATCCGCAACATCCGCAAAGACGTCGTTACCGGCAAACTGGGCGAAGAAATTCTGGAAGTCATTCAAAAAGCCGTTAAAATTCCGCCTTCGGCCTATGTCAAACCCGAGCACGAAAAAATGCTGCCGGTCGGCGCCGCGGCCTTATACGAACTTTTGCGCCTGCTTCTGAAAATCCGCTCGCAGGAACAAGGCGTAATTCCCCGGCTGATTGCTTCCGACGACGATCTCAAACGGCTGGCGGTGTTTTCCGACAGAAAAAACCCCGTTCTCCGGGGCTGGCGTTTTGAAATCTTCGGCCGGGACGCCGTGGCGCTGCGAGAGGGGAAACTGAGCATTTCTTACGACGCCGAACACCACCGCATTGAAATTGGCGAAAAAGCCGGGAACTGACCCCGGCTTTGTTTTGCCTATTTGTAAGGCTGATTATACAAACTGTCCAGCAGTTGCAAAATCTTCAGCGCCTTTTCGCTTTTAATCGAATAATAAATCGTCTGCGCCTCCCGCCGGGTTTTGACCACGTTCTCCGCCCGCAAAATGGCCAGATGCTGCGACAGGGCCGACTGGCTCAGGCCGACAGCCTTTTCAAGTTCGGTCACGTTCATCTCGTTTTGCATCAGATAATACAAAATTTCCAGACGCCGCGCGTTGCCCATCGCTTTCAGCAGCTTTGACCCCGGTACTATCGCTAAATTCTTCATCTCGCTTCTCCTCATTTAACTGATTCTAATTTAGCATGATTCCAAGGCGCAAAACAGTTCTAGACAAACCAATTGCTATATATACTTGTTGATGATGGCATAAAGTAGAGATTCCGAGTTGCCATCGGAAAATTATTATAATATGATGGCCTAAACCTAACGGAGAGAAACAAATATGGAAGAAAAAGACATTAAGGACCTGAGCTTTGAAGAAGCGCTTGCCCGGCTTGAAAATCTGGTTCGCGAGCTGGAAAGCGGACGCATCAGGCTTGACGACGCCGTTACCGCTTACGAACGCGCCGTAAGCCTCAAAAAGCTCTGCGAAAACAAGCTCAGAGATGCACAGCTTAAAATCGAAAAAATCGAAATCACCCCCGACGGCGAAACAAAACTGAGCGAACTGGATAAAATCGAAAACTGATTACGGACGATGCGACATGACCGACATTAAAGAAAAACTGACCGCCTTTTCCCGGCGTTTCAACGACCGCCTGCCCGAATTTTTTACCCTTCCGGCCGGCCCCGAAAAAAGAGTGGTTCAGGCCATGGAATATTCGGTCATGAACGGCGGCAAACGCCTGCGGCCTTTCCTTGTCTGCGAGTGCGCCGCCCTGTTCGGCGTACCGGAGGAAAAATCTTTCCGCACTGCCGCCGCGCTTGAAATGCTGCATTCCTATTCGCTCATTCACGACGACCTCCCAGCCATGGACAATGACGATCTCCGCCGCGGCAAACCGACCTGCCACAAGCAGTTTGACGAAGCCACCGCCATTTTGGCCGGCGATGGTTTGCTGACCTATGCCTTTGAAATCATCAGCGACGAAAAGACGCATCCGCGGCCGGTTATCCGCAGCCGTCTGGTCAAACTTCTGGCCGAAGCCGCCGGCGCCTTCAACGGCATGATTGCCGGGCAAATGCTTGACCTTTACGCCGAAAACCTCAAAAACCCCGCCGAACCCGAAAAACTGATTAAAAACATTGAAGAAATGAAGACCGGACGCCTGCTCCGTTACGCCTGCGAAGCCGGCGCCGTTCTGGGCAACGCGCAGGGCGAAAAATATCAGGCGCTGATTGACTACTCGCGCCGTATCGGTATCGCCTTCCAGATTGCCGACGACATTCTCGACGTCGAAGGAAATCAGGCACTGGTCGGCAAAACCCTGAACAAAGACGCCGAACAGGGAAAAATTACCTTTGTCGGCATCTACGGTCTGCCCAAAGCCAAACAAATTGCCAAAGACTTCATAACCGAAGCCGAACAGGTTTTGGACATCTTCGGAAACAAAGCCCGAACATTAAAGGAACTGGCACACTTCATCATTGAGCGTAAATCTTAGCGCAGACACAAGATGCCGCCCAAACGCCTTTATTACAGATACCTGTACTTATTGGCGCGGTATGTTCCCAGAACATGAATGGATTCCGAAAAGAATTTCAGCTCATCAAAGGCATTCTGAAAAGCTTTTCTTGACGGATGCGATTCTATCTCGGCATAAAACTGCGCCGAAACAAACTTCCCTTCCAGCAGATAACTCTCCAGTTTTGTAATGTTGATGCCATTTGTGGCAAAGCCGCCCAGCGCCTTGTACAATGCCGCCGGAATATTTTTGGCCTTGAATATGAAAGATGTGATAAACGCGCCGCCGTCGTCTTCGGGAATTTCCGGTTCCCGCGCCATAATCAGAAAACGGGTCGTGTTGTTGCGGGCGTTTTCAACATTCGGCGCCACCACGTCCAGCCCGTAAATTTCGCCGGCCAGTTTGGAAGCAATTGCGGCAATTGACTTATCCTGAAACTTCAGCACGTCCTGACAGCTGAGCGCCGTGTCAATGCGTGCCGTCGGCTTAATGCCGTGCCTTTTCAGAAACTCCGAACACTGCGCCAGTGCCTGTGGATGCGACGAAGCCGATTTTACGTCCGCAAGTTTGGTTCCGGGCAAACCGAGCAGCTGATGATTAATCGGCAGAAAAAACTCGCCGATAATATGCAAACCGGTCTGCGGCAGCAGAAAATGCACGTCGGAAACCCGCCCGGCATTGGAGTTCTCCACCGGAATCATCGCCAGATCGGCCTCTCCTTCGCTTACCAGTTTCATGGCTTTTTCAAAAGTGTCGCAGGGCAGATATTCCTGTCCGGGATAAACCGTCATTGAGGCAATGTGCGAATAAGCGCCGGCTACGCCCTGATAGGCAATTCTCATTTTCTTTCAGCTCCTTAAAAATAACTTGCGTCAGGCAAGTTTATATAATATAACAGCCTGAAAATAAAGGACGAAAAAGCATGAAAGTGGATATTTTTGATTTTGACCTCGACCGCAGCCTTATTGCCGACAAACCGGCCAGCCCGAGAGACAGTTCCAAACTTTTGGACTTGTCCGAAGAAGACAGGATAACCGACCGCATCTTCTGCGAGCTGCCCGAAATCCTGCACGAAGGCGATGTTCTCGTTTTCAACGATACCAAGGTCATTCCGGCGCGGCTTTACGGCAAACGCGGCGAAGCTCAGGTTGAAGTCACGCTCTACCACCCGGTTGACGGCATCCGCTGGCAGTCTTTCATAAAAAATGCCAAACGTCTGCGCCCCGGCGACACGGTTGCTTTTTACACCGCCGAGATCCCGGCCGAAAAATCGGATTTTACCGCCGAAGTCCTGGAAAAAAACGGCGAAGACGGCGTTTTGCTCAAATTCGACTGCGACCCGAAAAATCTCGGCCATTACCTGGAAAAATACGGTTCAATGCCGTTGCCGCCTTATATCAAACGCGAAAAACCCGCCGATGGCCTGTGGAGCAAATATAACGACAAAGAAGATTATCAGACCGTCTATGCCAGACACGAAGGTGCCGTTGCCGCACCGACCGCCGGCCTGCATTTTACCCCGCGCGTCCTGGAGGCTTTGGATAAAAAAGGCGTCAAAAAGGTTTTCCTGACCCTGCATGTCGGCGCCGGAACTTTCCTGCCGGTCAAAGTCGAAGACACCAAAGACCATAAGATGCACGCCGAATACGGCGTCATTTCCCCGGACGCCTGTAAGATAATAAACGAAGCGAAAAAGAACGGCAACCGCATTATCGCCGTCGGCACAACCTCTTTGCGTTTGCTGGAAAGCGCCGCCGACGACAACGGAATCCTGCACCCTTTTACCGGCGAAACCGACATTTTCATCACGCCGGGCTACAGGTTCAAAATCATCGACTACATCATTACCAATTTCCATCTGCCCAAATCGACGCTGTTCATGCTCATCTGCGCCATTGCCGGCACCGAACGCATGCAGGCGGCCTACCGCTACGCCATGGAGCACAAATACCGCTTTTATTCTTATGGCGACAGTTCGATTTTAAAATGCGTAAACAAAATTTAAACCACTTCCCGCTTATGATACGGCATAAGGGAGAAACAGGGTGCTCAAACTGAACATAAGCTTGGAAAAGATTCTGCCGCTGCTGAAAAACACGTTTCTGCCGGCGCTTGTTTTCGGTGCCGGCGTTATCGGTTTCTATGCGGCCAACCCGTTTCCTGAATCTTCGCTGCTTACGCTGCACAGCCTGTTTTACGTTCTCAGTTTCGCGGCTTTTCTGATTTTGCTCTACTTCGACAGCCGCAAACCGGTATTTTTTATCCTGATAACCGTTTTGAGCTATATTTTGATAAACTATGTCAAAAAGAACGGGGGCGAAAGCTATCAGTCTTCGGCCGAATACCTTAACCTTTGCTTTTTCCTGCCGCTCAACCTGACGATTTTTTACTTTTTGCCCGGCGGCAAACTGTTGCGGAAAGAAAACGTCTGGCTTCTGCTTTCGGTCTTTGCCCAGTTTGCCGTTGCCGAAAAGCTGAGCGCTGCAGGACTGGCTCCGGCATGGAACTTTGACGATACGCCTTCTTCCGGCCTCAACAGCCTCAGCCTGATATTCTTTGCCCTCATGCTTTGCGCTTTTTTCATCCGGGCGTCAATCAGCGGCTCCATTGTCGACACCGCTTTGTTTTTTGCCGGTTTTGAAATTTTCCTCGGCTTTTACTATTCGTTGCTGCCCTCGGCTTTGACGATCTTCTTTGCCGCCGCCATGCTCAGCATTGCTGTCGCCGTCGTTCAGGATATTTATTATTCTACCTACCGCGATGTCCTGACCGGACTTGCCGGACGCAACGCGTTTATAATCAACGCCAAAAATTTTCCGCTCAAATACTCGGTCGGCATTGTCTGTATCGACGATTACGAAAAGCTCGGTCAGGTCTTTGGCCGCATGGGACAAAACGCTCTTACGAAAATGATTGCCGCCCGCATTACCGAAACTGAATTTGAAAATCAGGTTTATCGCTATACACCGGACGAATTCGTCATCATTTTCAAAAAGGAAGACAAAAACGAAGGCTTCGACCGGCTGGAAAAAATCCGCCGTGCCGTCGCCTCGGCCGAATTTATGCTCGGCCGTCGCAAAAAACCGATAAAACTGACCGTGTCCTGTGCTGTTTCCGAAAAAAAACGCAGCGATGCCAACTCAGTCGAAGTGCTGGTTCGTGCCCATAAGGCTCTGCAAAAAACCTACAAATTTACCCAAAACGTCACTTCTAAAGCTTAATATTCTTTTCATATATACACAAAACCAAAATCAATCTTCTTTGATAAATGATTTTTTAATTGCATTTTAACTATCTCCTGTTAAACTGTTACTAGTTTCTGTTTCCGTACTTCAGATATTACCTGAAACGGAACAGTTAACGGACAATAGTCCGGCGAGGTGTAGCAACCTCACACAAGTACAAGACCCCTCTTTCGAGGGAGCCGCGAAATAAGTTCCCTTTAGGAAACGAATAAGTTGGGCTGTACTTGTGCAGTTGCTAACTCCCTCGACCTCAGAAGGTTGAGGGTTTTGTTTAGCCTGCATAGGCAAACACTCCTGTAACAAGGTCTGCGATAGTAAGAGATCAGCAGTAAGACCTTGTAATTAAGACTGTTTTTTCCGGAGCATAGCCAGACGCGCCATCACAGACACGCCGAGCAGCACCAGCGGCAACGACAAAATCTGTCCCATTGTAAACGAGTTGAAAAAAAATCCCATCTGCTCGTCCGGCTCGCGAAACTGTTCCATGGCAATTCGGAAAACCCCGTACAAAGCCACAAACGCGGCCGAAACAAAACCGTGTCTCTCGCGCACCCATCTATAACGCCACAACATGTTCAGCACAATGAACATCAGTACGCCCTCAAACACTGCCTCATACAGCTGCGACGGATGCCGCGGCAGATAACCGCCGCTCGGAAAACGTACCGCCCACGGCACGTCGGTTATCCGACCCCACAGCTCATCGTTCACAAAATTGGCCAGCCGACCGCAAAATATGCCGATTGGCGCATACAAAACCACCAAATCCGTCAGTCGCAGAAAACCGTAATTTATCTTGCGCGCAAACAGCCAAAGCGCTGCCACGACGCCAAGCACGCCGCCATGGAAAGACATGCCTCCCTGCCAGATTTCCAAAATCCGCAGCGGATTTTCCCAGAAATATCCTTTGCCGTAAAACAGAACATAACCCAAGCGGCCACCCAGAATAATGCCCAGCGTCAGATAGAAAACCATGTCCTCAACATTTGTCCGGCTCAGCCCCAGATCATATTTTTTCACATTGCGGTTAATCAAATACCAACCGGCCAAAATACCGAAAAGATACGCCATCGAATACCAGCGCACCGCCACGGGACCGATTGAAAACATAATCGGCGAAATATCCGGAAACTCAAGACCTGTCATCATTTTTTCTTTCCTTGGTTGGCAATTGATTAAAACTATATTAACAAAAAAAAATATATCCACACCTAAAAATTTTTAATTTGCACCGTTCCTTGTCAGTCTACTGATTTAACGTAAATTTTCTTTTCAAATTTTTTTTGTTTCCCGATTTAGGTGGAAAACTTTTTTTAATTTATTGTAATCGCCGACTCGGTAATGCAATCTGTTTTTATCACGACGCGGCCACGGCTGCAAAACTAACCCAGGTGGAGAAGCTCACAATGAATCCGGCAAAGAATTTAGCCCCTGAATACAATCCGATAGACACGGTTGAAAACATTTTCAGCACCCGTTCTTTCGAGTTGGAACGCCGCAGTCTGAACGAAGTCGTGGTTGAAGTGCAGGGCAAATGGAACAACATGCTGCTCTTTTTTGCCTGGGAACAGAACATGCGTTGCCTGCATCTTTCCTGTCTGATGGATATTGAAAGCACCATTGAAGACCGCAGCAAAATCTTTGAACTGCTGGCACTGGCCAACGAAGAACTCTGGGTTGGGCATTTTTCTTACTGGACCGAACAAAACATGCCGGTTTTCAAACACTCTGTCATCATTAACGATGACGAAGAAATGGTCGAAAACAAAGTTTCGCAGATTATCGACATTGCCATCAGGGAATGTGAGCGCATGTATCCGATTTTCAATGTTGTCCTTACCCGCGGCATGGACCCCAGGCAGGCACTCTATCCGATGATGATGGAAACCAAGGGTTCAGCCTGAAACCACAAAAAAAAAGGTCTTCGCCGCAACCGGCAAAAACCTTTTCTTTTTCACGCAAACAGATAAACCTGCTCCGCTAAATCCCCGAAAGTCCGCACTTCCGTTTCCAAAACAAACGAGGGAACGCAAACGCCCAGTCGTTCTTCAATCAACATGCTCAGTCTCAACATGTCAAGCTCGTCAATCCCCAGCAGGAAAAGTTCCGTCCCGTCGTCAATTTCAGACATTGACGCAACCACGCCGAACTGGCAGACAAGCAGCTCTTTCAGTTCATCTCTGTAATCCATAAGATTATTTTTTGGTTTTTAAATGCCTGCCGCAGATGTAAATTATCCACACAGCCGCAGCAATAACAAAATCACAAAACACCCAGCCTTTAAGAAGGGCAAAATCATTCACGACCACCACAAACTGAGTCATGAAGATACAGGTCAGAACATTAAGAAGCATCGCCGGAATACGCGGATTGACCTTTTTCAGCTTAAACATTTTCAGGTTAAACCGAAACGACAAACCCGCGGCAACGACAGCTCCGCTGACTAAAATCACATTTTGAAACATAATATTTAATTTTTAATGATAAAAACACATATCTATAAACAGTTATGCGTTAATTTAACCTTTTTTGTCCAAAATGTAAACCGAAAATAACCGGAAATTAATTTCTGATTGAACGAACCCAGGCCTTCACATTGCGGTTATGCTCATTCAGGCTTCTGGCAAAACGATGACCTCCTTTGCCGTCGGCCACGAAATACAGATAATCGCTCTGCTGCGGGCGGGCAGCGGCCATAAGCGCCTCTCGCCCCGGATTGCAGATTGGTCCCGGCGGCAAACCGTAATTCAGATAAGTATTGTAGGGACTGTCGATTTTCAGGTCGGCGCGTTTCAAACTGCGTCCGAACGAAGTTTCGCCCTCGGTAATCGCATAAATTACCGTAGGATCGGTTTGCAGCCTCATACCTTTCTTCAGACGGTTCAGAAACACGGAAGCCACCAGCGGCCTTTCTTCCGGCACACCGGTTTCCTTTTCGATAATCGAAGCGAGCGTCAGCAGTTCGTTAACGTCCTTCAGCGGCAGACTGCTGTCGCGGGAAGCCCAGACTTCTTCCAGCGCTTTCTGCATAGCGGCCCGCGCCTGTAAAATAATGCTGTTGCGGCTGGCTCCAAGTTCAAAACTGTAGGTCTCCGGCAACAGCTCTCCCTCCTTGACGTCAAGGTCAATCTCGCCTTCCAAATCGGGATAATTGGCAATCAGATACATAATCTGGCCGCTGGTCAGTCCTTCGGGAATGGTTATCCGCCGGAAAAAAACTTCCCCGCGCGCAATCTTGTCCATCGCGGCCTGCAACGAAATCCCCGGCATAAACTGGTACTCGCCGGCTTTGAGATGCTTGGCCAGCCCGTTGATTCTGGCCATAATGCGAAACAGCCAGGGCTTATCAATCACGCCGGCGCGCGACAACTCTTCCGCCACCGTTTTCAGCGACGCCCCTTTCGGAACCACCACATTGGTAACGTTAAGGAGCGGACCGCCTTCCGCAATCCACCCCTTAATCTGCATATAAGCCAGCACCGACAAAACAATCAGAAAAATGATAATAAGCTTTTTCATCGGTGTTCTTTACACGGCTAAGCTTCGTATTTCTTGAAAATCAGCGAAGAATTCGTACCGCCGAAGCCAAACGAGTTCGACATGACAGCCTTCAGTGCCTTCGGTTTTGCTTTCAGCGGAACCAAATCCATATGGGCAACCTCGTCAGCCGGATTCTCAAGGTTCAGGGTCGGCGGACAGATTTGATTCTGCAGCGCCTTGACGGACAGAACCGCCTCAACGGCACCGGCAGCGCCCAGCAGGTGGCCGATGGCCGATTTTGTAGAAGACATCGAAACCGTCTTCATGTTTTCGCCGAACAGACGTTCAACCGCCTGCGCTTCGCCGACGTCTCCGGCCGGCGTAGAAGTTCCGTGCGCATTGATATAACCGATGTCGCTTAATTCAATGCCATGTTCCTTGGCATGTGCTGCCGCCTGTTTCATGGCACGATAAGCACCGTCGCCCGAAGGCGCGGTAATATGATAAGCGTCGCCGCTCATGCCATAACCGACGACTTCGGCATAAATTTTGGCGCCGCGGGCTTTGGCATGCTCCAATTCTTCAAGCACCAGAGCACCGGAACCTTCGCCCATGACAAAACCGCTGCGATCCTTGTCCCAGGGACGGGAAGCCTTTTCCGGATTGTCGTTGAAAGAGGTTGTTACCGCACGCAGACGGGAGAAGCCGGCCAGCGACAGAACATTGACCGCAGATTCGGCACCGCCGGCTACCATAACGTCCGCATCGCCCATGGCAATAATGCGCATGGCGTCGCCGATGGCGTGCGTGCCGGTCGAACATGCCGTAACGCAGGCATGATTCGGACCTTTATACTTATAGGCAATCGAAAGGTTGCCGGAAATCATGTTAATCAGACAGGCCGGAATAAAAAACGGCGACATTTTGTGACAGCCGGATTCATTAAAAATCAGCGAATTTTCGTAAATCGTCTGCAGGCCGCCGATGCCGGAACCCATCATAACGCCGGAACGGAACTGGTCTTCGTCGGTCTCCGGTTTCCAGCCGGAATCTTCAATTGCGTCACCGCCTGCGGCCAGGCCGTAAAGGATAAACTTGTCAACTTTTTTCTGATCTTTGGGAGCCATAACGGTATCCGGATCAAACTGGTTCTCTTCCTTGCCGAACGGAACCTGGCCGGCTATCTGGCAGGGAATGTCCTTCAAATCGATATTGTCGATTTTCCTGATGCCCGATTTACCGTCCAAAATGTTTTTCCAGTTAAAGTCTACGCCTCTTCCGAAAGGAGAAACCATACCCAGTCCGGTTACAACAACTCTTCTCATTAATTAACTCCGAATAAGTTACATCATTGAGCACAGTAAAAAAACAGCTGCGCAATTCAACACTCTATTATATGAAAAAACTCGCTTAGTCAAGCGAGTTTCATCAATTGTACAAAGCCTGTGCGACTTATGCGTTCTTGGAAAGATAGTCGATAGCGTCTTTTACAGTCAGAATTTTTTCAGCGGCTTCGTCCGGAATTTCACAACCGAATTCTTCTTCGAAAGCCATAACCAACTCTACTGTATCCAAGCTGTCAGCGCCCAGATCATCGATGAAGCTTGCGGTATCGGTAACTTTAGATTCTTCGACGCCAAGGTGTTCTGCAACAATTTTCTTAACGCGGTTAGCTGTATCAGTCATATGGATAAACCTCAAAAAATATTAAAACAAATTTTCAGACCTCCCGGCCTGTGATTGACTAGTTAGCACAAATTTATATAATTTGACAAGCATTATTTTCAAATGCGGAGGCAAAGCCCGGACAAAAAAGCCCGAAAACGCCGAAAAACCCGCCTTTTCAGCCGCTTAAAAAAGTGGATAAATTGCGCACGGATATTTTTTCCGCCGCATAAACGCCGCTTTCTGTTGACAATTCGGCATTAAGGAAATAATCATTATATACAGTTATTCAACTCTGGTTTTAAGGTGAAACAAAATGAAAAAGATTTTCTACATAGTTCTGGTCATCGTCGCCCTGATGGTTATCAGCCGCTTTGTCAAACAGGGCAATCAGACCGTTCCGTCCGAAGTCATTGCCGTTGAAGAAGTTGTCCCCGAGGGCGCCGAAGCTGCCGAAGCGGTCAGCGAAGAAGTCGCCGTCGACGAAAACGGCAACCCGATTGCCGAAGAGGAAACCGTCAGCGAAGCCGAAGCGGTCAGTGTTGAGGAAGCCGCAGACCCGGCCGAGGAAGAAACGCCGGCCGACGCCGTTCCCGCCGAATAAACCGGTTAAGAATTGTTACAAAAAGGTCATCATTTTTGATGACCTTTTTTATTGTATTTCGAAAAAAAATTCCTATATTAGCACATGAAAATTTATAGTGGAAAAAATAACTCTTGTGCAGAATGCGCACCAGACAAGCTTGAAAGGAAAAAAGATGAAAGTAGGAATTATAGGTGCCGGCTCCGTAGGTTCGGCAACGGCATTCGCCCTGATTATGAGAGGCGTCGCCCGCAAAGTCGTTTTGATTGACGCCAATGAAAAGAAAGCCCAGGCCGAAGCCATGGACATTGCCCACGCTGCGCCGTTCGCTTATGCCAATAAGGTCAAGGCCGGAACTTATGAAGATTTGAAAGGCGCCGAAGTCGTCATCGTTACCGCCGGAGCCAACCAGAAACCCGGAGAAACCCGCATAGACCTGCTCGGCCGCAATGCCAAAATCTTTGAAAGCATTATTCCCCAGGTTGCCAAATATGCGCCGGACACCATCCTGCTCATTACCTCCAATCCCGCCGACATCATGACCGAAGTCGCCATTAAACTTTCAGGTTTTCCGCGGGAACGCGTCATCGGCAGCGGCACCGTGCTCGACACCTCCCGCTTCCGCACCCTGCTCGGCTACCATCTCGGGGTTTCGCCGAAATCGATTCACGCCAACGTCCTCGGCGAACACGGCGACAGCGAAGTCCTTGCCTGGTCGAACGGCGACGCCGGCTCGGTACAGATTGAAGAACTGGCCCGCATGGAAAACAAACCCTTTACCGCCGATGTCAAGGCGCATATCGACGACTGCGTCCGCAATGCCGCCTACAAGATTATCGACGGCAAAGGCGCCACCTTCTATGGCATTGCCGGCGCGTTGTGCCAAATCTGCCAGGCCATATCCAATAACGAATATGCCATTCTGACCGTATCCACCCACCACGATGATGTCGAAGGCGTCAAAGACGTCTGCCTTTCGCTGCCGACCGTTGTCGGCAAACGCGGCGTCCACGGCATAATCTATCCGAAACTTTCGGAAAGCGAACACAACGACCTGCGTTACAGCGCCCAGAAAATCAAGGAATATTCCGACAAAGCCGTCGAAATCGTTTCCAAAGATCTCGAAGAAGGCCTGAAATCGGCTTAATAACAAATTTCTGGTTTGATTTTATCCTCCTCTTGCCGTATATTGCGCAGAGGAGGATTTTTTATGGTTGAAGTCGTTACGTTCGGATGCAGAATAAACTCTTATGAATCGGAAGTTTTAAAAGAAAAGCTTGCCGCTTTGGACAACGTTGTCATTGTCAACACCTGCGCCGTTACCGGCGAGGCTGAACGCCAGTGCCGGCAGGCCATCCGCAAACTCCGCCGCGAAAACCCGGACGCCCGGATAATCGTTACCGGCTGTGCCGCTCAGATAGCGCCGCGCAAATTTGCTTCCATGCCGGAGGTCGATCTGGTACTCGGCAACGGGGAAAAGGCCGAAATCGAAAAATACCTGGCCGGCAGCCTTACCGAAAAAAGCATTGTCGGCGACATTTTTTCCTATGACGACTACGACCGTTACCTGATAACCGGCTTTGAAGGACGCCAGCGCGCCTTTGTTCAAATCCAGCAGGGATGCAGCCACCGCTGCACCTATTGTATCGTTCCCTATGCGCGCGGCAACAACCGCTCGGTAAAGGAAGAAGACATCATCAGTCAGATTCGCGAACTTCTCGGCCGCGGTTTTGGAGAAATCTGTCTGACCGGCGTCGACGCCTGCTCCTACCGCCCGTCTTTCAGCGGCCTGATACAGCATATTCTGGAACAGATTCCCGAACTTCCTTCGCTGCAGTTCGGCTCACTGGACCCGGCTGCCGTCGACGACGATTTTATCGCTCTGGTCGGCAGATACAGAAATGTCCATCCGCATTTTCACCTGTCTGTCCAGTCCGGCGACAACATGATACTAAAAAGGATGCGTCGCCGCCATACCCGCGAAGATGTCATTAAACTTTGCGACGCCATTCGTCGGGTACGCCCCGAAGCAACGTTCGGCGCCGATTTTATCTGCGGCTTTCCGACCGAAAGCGATGAAAATTTTCAAAACACGCTTAAATTGGTAACTGAGGCAGGCATTACCAGACTGCACGTTTTCCCCTACTCGGAACGTCCGGGAACACCCGCAGCCCTCATGCCGCAGCTTCCGGTCGAAATCCGCCGGGAACGGGCCCGCATTCTGCGTGAACAGGGAGAAACCGACAATGACTAGCTTTTTGCAGAAATTAGGCTTTGGCCTCAAAAAGTCTTCCGCCAAGCTTACCGGCGGCATCAGCAGCATCTTTACCAAGCGCCGTGTCGACGCCCAAACGCTTGACGAACTTGAAGAACTTCTGATCAGCTCGGACATTGGCGTCCGAGCCAGCGCCAAAATCATCGGCAGCTTTGCCAAACGCCGATTGAACAAAGACGCCGGCGACACGGAAATCAAAAACGAACTTGCCGCCGATATCGAAGCAATTCTCCAGCCTTGCGAACAGCCGCTGGCAATTGACGATACCCAAAAACCTTTCGTTATTTTGATGGTCGGGGTCAACGGCGCCGGAAAAACCACCACCATCGGCAAACTGGCAGCCAAATTCAAGGCCGGCGGCAAACAGGTCTCGTTCATTGCCGGCGACACCTTCCGCGCCGCCGCCGTCGAGCAGCTTGAAGTCTGGGGGCAACGCTGCGGCATCCGCGTCTTCAAAGGCCCTGCCGGCTGTGACGCCGCCGGTCTTTGTTACGACGGTCTGACGGAAGCTGTCAGGCAAAAAGACGATATTGTTTTTATCGATACTGCCGGAAGACTGCAAAACAAAACCGGCCTGATGGACGAACTGAAAAAAATCGTCCGCGTCATCGGAAAAGTCCTGCCCAAAGCGCCGCACGCCACTTTGCTGACCATTGACGCCACAACCGGACAAAATGCCCTGTCTCAGGTACAGACCTTTAAGGAAATGGTCGACGTTACCGGCCTTGTCGTTACCAAACTTGACGGTACGGCCAAAGGCGGCATTCTGGTCGCCGTCGCCGAAGAACAGCCCTCCCCGATTCATTACATCGGCGTCGGCGAAGGAATTGATGATCTGGACGTCTTCAACGCGGCGGACTACGCCAAAAACCTTTTGGAACTCTGATGATGGAAGACCTTCTCAACCTGGCGGAACAACAAACCCCGCAGTTGCCCGAATACACGGTCAGCGAAATATCGTTTGAAATTAAAAAATTTGTCGAAACCACCTTTAACCGGGTTAAAATCCGCGGCGAAATTTTCGGCGCCAAACGTGCCGATTCCGGCCATTGGTATCTGTCGCTGAAAGATCCGAACGCGGTTCTTTCCGCCGTTATCTGGAAAGGAACCGCCTCCCGTCTCAGTTTCAGACCCGAAGACGGCATGGAAGTCGTCGCCACCGGCAAAATAACCACTTTTGCCGGCAAATCCTCTTATCAGCTGGTAATCGAACAAATGGAAATCGCCGGTGCCGGCGCGCTGCTCAAACTTTTGGAAGAACGAAAACAGAAATTTGCCGCCGAAGGCCTGTTCGACCCGGCGCACAAAAAACCCGTTCCCTTTCTGCCGGACGTCATCGGCGTTGTCACCTCGGCCAGCGGCGCCGTCATTCGTGACATTATTCACCGCGTTCGCGACCGCTTTCCCAGCCGCATTATTGTCTGGCCGACCCCCGTACAGGGCGAAGGAGCCGCCGAAAAAATCGCCGCAGCCGTCAAAGGCTTCAATGCCCTGCCTCGCGGCGGCGCCGTTCCCCGGCCGGACGTCCTGATTGTCGCCCGCGGCGGCGGCAGTCTTGAAGACCTCTGGCCGTTTAACGAAGAAATTGTCATCAGAGCCGTCTATGATTCGGAAATTCCGCTTATTTCCGCCGTCGGCCACGAAACGGACACCATGCTGATTGACTACGTCTCCGACCTGCGCGCACCGACCCCGACCGGTGCCGCCGAGTTTGCGGTTCCGGTCAAAGCCGAAATTTCCGCAACGCTCAGTACGGCACAAAGCCGTCTGTCCAACGCCGTTAACCGCTACTTCGAAGAACGTCGCAGCCGGCTTGACGGGTTAAGCCGCGGCATTCCCAATCTGGAACAGATACTTGCCGAAAGCAGACAAAAGCTGGATGACCGCGTTGAACGCCTGCAGCTGGCATTCGGCAACATGCTTAAAAACAAACAAAACCAGATTGCCCAAACCAGTCTGCGCCCGTATTACATTTTGAATATTTTTGAAAAAAAGCAAGAAAATTTAAAGAATTTGTCGCTTAGACTGGATTCAGTTTCAATAGATTCGGTTCTAAGCCGCGGTTTCGCCTGGGTTCGGGACAATCGCCGCCAAACGGTCTACTCCGTTGCGCAGGCGCAGAAAAGTCCGTCGCTGGAAATCCGTTTTATTGACGGCAGTATCAAAACCAAAACGGAACGAAAGAAAAATGACACTCTACAAGGCGATTTGTTTGACTTGTTTTCTGACGGCGCTGCTCCCTGCCGGGACTGAAGCGCTGGAACTCTGCGGCAAGCCGGCGCAGGGCGAAATTCTGAAAGGCTATGCCCCCGGCGCCGAAAAAATTCTGCTTGACGGCCGGGAATATATGCTTTCTCCGTCGGGAAACTTTCTGTTGGCCTTCGGCCGCGACGAAACTCCGGAAAAAAAGCTGACAGTCATCAATGCCAAAGGCGCTGCCAAAGACTATTCCCTGAACGTCGCCGCGACCAAATGGGATATTCAGGACATTAAAGGCATACCGCAGAAGAAAGTTACGCCCTCGGCCGCAGACCAGAATGAAATCGGCCGAGAACGCGGCGACCTCAAAAAAGCCCTGGCAGACAAACTAAACAAAAACTACTGGGAAAAAGGCTTTGTTATGCCGGTCAAAGGACGTATCAGCGGCCATTTCGGGGGACAGCGGATAATGAACGGCAGAAAGATGAACCCGCATCAGGGCACCGATATCGCCGCTCCGGAAGGAACCCCGGTCAAAGCCGCGTCAAACGGCATTGTCCGGTTAAGCGGCGGCAATTACTTTTACTCCGGCAACACCGTCGTCATCGACCACGGCCACCAGCTGTTTACCATCTACGCGCATCTGAAAAAAGTTTCCGTCAAAGCGGGTGATTATGTCAGACAGGGACAGGTCATCGGCGAAGTCGGCAAAACCGGACGCGTTACCGGCCCGCACCTGCATTGGGGCGCGTCGCTCAACGGCGTGCGCTTCACGCCCGAATCATTATTACATATGAATAACGCTGATTTTTGTTTTAATTTATAAACAATTATTATAAACTTGAAACAAATCGGAGAGCTGATATCGAGGTAGTCATGGAAAACGCGCATAAACAATTGGCTTGGGACAGTTTAACCTGTCTGGTCGTCGATGACGACAAATTCTCGCGGACATTCATCAAAACCGCCCTGTATCAAATCGGCATGAAAAACACCCGTGAAGCCGCATCTGCCGCGGAAGCCGTCGAATTGCTCAACAGTTTCAAAATAGATATAATTCTCCTCGACCAGCAAATGCCTGGCAAAACCGGCCTTGAACTGGCGCGCGAACTGAAAAACAGCAACAATCCCCACCTGAAAAGCCTGCCCATAATCATGATTACCGTCGACACCAAGGAAAAAACCGTTCTCGACGCACGCAATCTGGGCATACAGGAATATCTGGTCAAACCGATTTCCCCGCTGGCTCTCAAAAAAAGAATTTTAAATGCTTTCGGCATTAAACAGGAAAGAGTGTAAAAAGTGACTAATATACAAATTTTGCTTCTGTCCGCCCTTCAGGGCTTGACGGAATTTCTTCCGGTAAGTTCCTCCGGCCATCTGATTCTTTTTTCAAAATTCACGTCTTTCCCCGATCAGGGACTGGCACTCGACGTTGCCATGCATGTCGGTTCGATTATGGCCGTCATGATTTACTTTTCGGAAGAAATCTGGACGATGCTCAAAGGCGTCTTCAAAACCTGGTTCATTCCCAATTTCAAAAATGCCGGTTCCAAGCTCTTCTGGCTGATTGTTATCGGAACAATTCCGGCCGTTATCGCCGGACTGGCGCTCAAATCCTACGGCATGGAGTGGCTGAGGGACAGCCGTATCATCGGCTGGACGATTCTGGGATTCGGCATTGTTCTGTTTATTGCCGACAAACTCGGCATGACCATCCGCCAGATAAAACATCTGACCGCCCTCGACGCTCTGCTCATCGGTCTGGCTCAGTGCCTGGCGCTTATTCCCGGCACCAGCCGCTCAGGCATAACCATTACCATGGGACGCTTTTTGGGAATGGAACGCCGCGAAGCCGCCAAGTTTGCCATGCTGCTGTCAATTCCGACCATTGCCGCCGCCGGAATGCTCGTCGGCTGGGAACTTTACGCCGCCGGCAATTTTCAGGAAATCATTTATGCCATGGACGGTATAACCTATTCGTTCATCTTCTCCATTCTGGCTATTTACATCATCATGTGGTGGCTAAAGAAATCAACGTTTCTGCCGTTTGTCATCTATCGCCTTTGCCTGGGAACCTATCTCCTTTTAAATTCTTATGGATATCTTGAAAATTTTTAAAATAAATGCTTGCAATTTATTTTGAAGTGCGTTAAAAGGATATCCGTTGTTAAGCCCTGGTGGCGGAATTGGTAGACGCGCATGCTTCAGGTGCATGTTACCTCAGGTAGTGGAAGTTCGAGTCTTCTCCAGGGCACCAATCTTCACAAGCTCCTATTTTTGATAGGAGCTTGAAGTTTTTAGACATTGATATTTCTACATTTTTTCCATCTAAAAGAAAGTTCGAAAAAACAATATTTAAAATACGCCGTTTTTCTTCAATTTTCGAACTTTTGAAAAGCCCAAAAGAATTTTGGCTGAAATTCAATATGTTATCGATTGCCTTATCAACATTCGTATCTGGATTTTCCATTTTAGAAATTTTAAATTTCAAATCAGATTTCAAAGATTCGAATTCAATATTTCTCTGCCGATAGTCTTCTTTACTAATTGTTCCGTCAATCAGCAAATCCATCATCTTTTTCTGCTTAATGGTAATATCTTCTAATTCATCACGGCTTTTATTCAGATGATAATAAGTATTTCTATTCTGAATTTCATATTGATGTTTCAATTTGTCCGCCAAAGCAGATTTTAGCTCATCATCAAAGCGGATAGATGACAATCCTTTATCAACTTCCTTCAAAAGAGCTCTTTCACTGACATTATAGCAATGGTTGCAGCCTTTAATCGGAGAATGTTTCATATAGATATATTTCCCTTTCTTGGTATAAGGAGAATACAAACAACCGCAATGCTTACACCTTACAATACCTCTGAAAATATACGGTTCTTTGGTATGCTTGGAAGTCCTTTTAAATTTTCCTGTCCGAATTTGCGTGCATCGGTCAAAAAGCTCTTTACAAATAATTGGCGTATAAGTATGAGGATAATACTCTTTATTGTAAAACATTACTCCATAATAAAACGGATTCTTTAAAATATTTGCAAATTGAGCCTTAGTAATGGGTTTGCCACTTTTTCTATTATTTAATCCCCATTCTTTTGATGCTCTAACCAACTCGTCCATTGAATAAAGACCTGTTGAATACTCTTCAAATAACCGTTTGATATGTTTTGCCCTGTCTGGGTCTGGAATAACAGTCTTTTTTCCTTGTTCATTTTTAATATTCAAATATCCAATCGGAGCAGGACCTGGAAGCAATCCCTCTTTAAGCATTTTTTCTTCGGAACGCTTTACATTATCTCGTGTCGAATTAACATACATATTTGCCGACAGAATTTGCATCTGCCACATAGCCAAGTCAGAACTCTTGGAATTTTTACTAATAATAAGATTTTCTTTATAAAAATGCAGTTCAATCTTTTCCTGATTAACCAATTCCGTTAACAATGGAAATTCATTAAAGCTTCTTTGCAATCTATCAACGGTATCAACAACTATTGCCGTTTTTCCTGATATTTTTCTTACAAAATTAATAGCCTCATAAAATTTAGTACGTTTACCTTTGAATGAACTTTCAACAAATGTAAATTCTTTCAGAACCTCTAAATTCCGATTTAAGCAATAATTTCTCAATCTATCCAATTGTGCATCCAAAGAGAACCCATCTTCCTGCATTTCGGTTGAAACTCTTGCTAAAATAACTGCTTTCATATTATTAATCCTTTTCTCTTAATTTCGTTCTTAACAAGATGCTTACAAGCTCTAACAATTCATTTTGCATCAACTCTATTTCATAAGGAGCTAAATCATTTCCATATCTACGAATTAAAATTCCAATCAGACTCTTACCTGAACTTGTTTGAGTTAAACTCTCGTGTTCTCTACAAACATTTTCAGCAGAATCCCCTGCAACCATTTCTACATTTTTAGGCATTGCTGGCATCCTGAATAGATTTGAAATAATGTAAAAAAATCATTTTTGTTCTCCTTACATTCAGGAGAATATCTTCGTAATGCTCCAAAATCTTTCTAACTATCCAGATTTGCCAATTATCGGTTTCATAGAGTTTCATTTATTCCGTTAATTAAGAAAAGCTTATTCAGTCTCTGATTCGCTTGTCAAGTCACAAAATAAAAATTCTAAAATTGAAAAAAGAAAAAATAAATTGATAAATAAATTTAGCAGCGGACTTTTAGACGGTGCAAAGATATTCAAGCTATACCTGAAAACGGATGGCATTCTTAAATTATTATATAAAAGGAAATTAAAAATGATTGATTATTATTTAGATAAAAAGCTTGAAATCAAAGCTCAACAAACAATTCTTAAACAAAACAGCATTAAGTTAATGCGAGAATTGAAAGATATGAAAAAAACAAATTACTTCAATGAAAATGAAGTAAAATATTCCATTTCAGAAGAAAGAAGACAATGGATTAACACTCTAAAAAATCCAAACAACCAGTTCAACTTAGCTCTGACATTAAATTTTAATAATGCCAATTATTCTAACAATTTCAATTTGTCACTGGTTCAAAATAAGTTAAACAACTGGTGGAAACTATATTGCTCTTATCATTTGGGCAGAGACGCTTCAAAATACAAAGCAATGAACTATATGGGAACTATTGAACATATCAACAGCAATCTCCACGCCCATCTGGCAATCAAACACATCAAACGAGATATTGATGATGAATTTATTTATGATGAAGAACAACGGATTGAAACCTTATGGAAATCAGTCCAACAAGGTGGGTCAGCTTATCTAGAAAATATTTTTGATTACAAATGGTTTTATTATATTACCAAGGAATCAGGTTTTTCTGAACGTATTGTTTTTTCTCAAAAATGATAAATATAAATAGCAGCAACCAAAGGAACTTTATGAATTTAATCGGAGAAAAAATAAGAAAAGATGTAAATAATGAAATCAGATTACTTCTTCTTATTGCAAATGAATTATATCGCAAAGACAGAGTAAGCAGCTATAGAAATTTCTGCAAAAAATATTTACAAAAAAATAGTAATTTGCTGAATGTTTTAATCCACAACGATAAGAAACCAAGCATTTCCGTGCTTTTATCGTTATATTTGAAACTAAATCAAGAAAAGTTGTTACCATATTGGCAGCAAAAATTGTCTTTTTGCCTGCTTAATAAAGCAATGAAAGGACAAAGATGACCATATATAAAAGAAATTATGAATTGGAGAAAGCTACAAATACGTCTCTACCTATTAATGAACAATTTGATTTTGATTGTTTTCATAGAGATTTTATGATGAAACATTCTGATATTTTCAAGCTGACCATTCAGGATGCTCTGCTTTATAAAGTGAAAAAATCCATTTTATCTTTGTTAGAATGTTGGAATGAAATTTATCCTGATAATCTATTGGGAGTTGTTGGGGTGATGTATTACGAGCAGGACACGAAAAATGTAGTTTTAGAGCTATATTTTTACGTTTATAACGAAAAGGGAATTTATTCGGCAATAGAACCATATAATTTTATAAGTTCCATCGGTATGGAATATGATTTTATTTTTGAGCAGATTCATTATCAGAATCCTAAAAATTATTTGTATCAAAAAATGATTGGGAATGCTTTCATCATCTGTAATATAAAAAAGTTGCTTCTGCATTCAAAGCCATAGTTTTCACTATGGCTTTTCATTTAGATGGTATTTAATGAAGTAATATAAAGTGCAACGGTCAACTTTGAGCATTTTAGCGATTTGGGTTTTCGTAAAACCGTTATTTAGGAGCTTGTTAATAGTACTTTCCTTGCCGGCCAGCAATAATTTCTTGTTTTTAGCTCCAATGGGCCGACCAAGTGTTTTACCTTCTGATTTGAGTCTGGCAAGGGCTTCCTTAGTTCTTTGAGCAATTAAAGTTCTTTCAATTTCTGCTGATAATCCAAAAGCAAAAGCCAAAACCTTGGAAGAAATATCAGAACCTAAACGATAATTATCTTTAATAGTCCAAACTTGACATTCCTTATTCAAGCAGTCGGATAAAATCCCCATAACCTGTAATAAATTTCTTCCTAATCTAGACAATTCAGAAGCAATCAGGATGTCATCCTTTTTCAATCTCTTTAATAATTTGCTTAATTTACGTTTATCTAAGTCCTTGGTGGAGCTAATAGTTTCTTCCACCCATTTATCAATAATTAAATTATTTTGGGCAGCAAAATTTTCAATTTCAAAGCGTTGATTTTCAATAGTTTGCTTGTCGGTAGAACATCGACAATATCCATAAATCATTATCTAATCCTTTTTCTTTTATTTATCAGGATTAGCAACTTAAATTCATTATAACCAGTTGAAAAATAAGGAACATTTATAATCAACATTATAATCAATTAATATTAAATGCAATAATTTTTTCCATTAATGTGAATCCCTTGAAATCATTGCTGTACAAGCGGTTGCAGTTAAATCAGCGAAATATAATAAATTTGTTAAAAATAGCGTTCCTTAATTTCATCAGACACAAATTAAGAAGCATTTATTTTGTTAGCTAACAAATTTAAGGAAGTTAAATCATATGAAAAATAAACTTTTAATAACAACAGCATTGGTAGCTCTGGTTTCAGCCAGCAATGCCTATGCAGATGCATTAAATATTGCTGATGGTGATACACATAAAATAACAGCCAATGAAACTGTTGATTCCTTGGAAATAACTGGCGGCAGTCTGACAGGTGCTGCTGATGTGGAAGCAAGCGTAAATGTTTCCGGTAATGCCAATATTTCTGGTGGGTCTGTATCCCTTAATGGAAATTACGATGAAGATACCGGACAATACATTGAAATTGGTGGCAATGCCAGTATTTCAGGAGATGAAACAAAAATAAACCTTAATGGTGGTTCCGGTATTGCAGTCAATGGAAGAGATAGCACATTTGCAATATCCGGCGGTAACGCCACTCTGACTAATCATAGTACAATCCACGGCATAACCGAAGTTTCCGGCGGTGAAATTAATGCTGATACACAATCCCATATTTCCGGCAATGAAATGAGCTTTAATGGTGGTAAAATTTCCTTAAATAATGGCAGTGATTTACTTGCATCAGGAGATATTAACATTTCCGGTAAAGCTGAAATCAATATGGGTAAGGATACTCTCTTCCTTTCTGAGACACAGGCTTTTGATGGGGTTGTAAATGCAGAATCTGACCAATCCATCAACATTTCAGGCGGAACAATCAATCTGAATGATAACGCCCAATTTATTCGGGGCGTAATGAATTATCCTGCTGATGCAGATGAAGAATTAATAACCGAAAATATTGATGCTAAGGTCAAAGGCAACATTAATATGGCTGGTGGCATAATCAATATGAATGGAACATCATCTATTGGCGTTTATACATCTGACGGCAAATTGGCATTAGACGGAAGTGGCATTGCCGGTTCTTCTGCGGAAGAACTGCTTGCCAAAGCTCCGACAATCAATGTTAATGGCAACAATGCTATTAATAGCGATATAGCTTTTTCATTAAATCTTGCAAATCTCTCGCCATTTGCAAGTATCCCTGATTTTGAGCAATATTAACTAACGGTTTTATACATTGTTCAACATCTGTTATATTCTCATAGTCAATGTTGATATTACATAACTTAGCTTTTGTTCCAAATTGAACACCAGAGAAATCAAAAGTATTCTTAAAAACAACTTCATTAAATGAAACTTTTCCAACAAAATTCCTATTAGTAAAAAAGGCAGGAGCTTCAAAAATAGCATTATCAAAAACAATCTCTGAATTGGTCGTCAAATTTACCAGATTATTTTCCTTAAAATAAAAACCGCCTGCCGTGGTTTTTCTGACTACAATTTTGTTGAAATCTGCTCTCTTATCAAAAACAGTATTATTGAAATATGCCCGACCTTCAAAAACTGTCCCCTTAAACGAAACATTATTATGAAAAATAAGATTAGAAAAATCTGTTGTCTTATGAAATATACAATTTTCAAAAGCAACACCACAATTTAGTTCAAGTCCTTTTTCTTTATTGAAATTAACTTGCTCAAATGTACAACGCTTAAAAATAACAGGGTTTATTTTATCTTTATGACATACAAGCCGAATAAAGCCCATCTTTATGTTCTTGCTATCTTCAATTTCAGTAATATTTTCGTTTCTTTTAACTCTAATATCAGGATATTTGGGATGATAAAAGTAATCACCTTTTCCATCAATTTGTATCCAATCAATTTTTGTTTCCTTACCACTAAAAGACATCAATATTCTCCAACAATACTATTGTTGAAAGAGTATTGAATTTATCCCATTAAATCCAGCTAAAAATATTATTTTCCAATATAACTATACACTGTCGGTCTGGTAATACCAAATTGCCTTGCAATTTTAGCAATTGCTATCCCTTGCTGATGAAGTTTGTTTAATTCACTTACTTGTTCATCTGAAAGCTTGTTTTTTCCCCCTTTATACTTTCCTTTTGCTTTGGCTAATGCAACACCTTCACGTACTCTCTGATTAATAAGTTCACGCTCCAATGAGCTTACCGCCGCAAGCATCGTCATCATCAATTGCTGGTATGGGTCTTTTTTATCAGGAGAAAAAATCAGGTTTTCTTTGTAAAATTTTATAGTTGCACCTTTGGATGTAATTTCTTCTACAAGATTTAACAAATCACGGGTATTTCTTGCCAAACGGCTCATCTCGTGAATATTGACAATATCACCTGAACGAATATTTGATAACATTGCTTGTAATTGAGGGCGGTTTCTATCTTTACCGGAAAGCTTATCTTCATATTCTCTATCGCAGGGAACATCAATTAACTGCCTCTCTGTTGACTGTACGATTGTCGAAACCCTTTTATAATTAAAAATCATTTTCTAACCCTAAAATGTAAAATATATATCTTTAATGTTATTTTACATTAACGGGGAAGTGTAAAATTGTCAAGTATTTTAATGTTAATTTTACACCATTAGAAGTGTAAAGCCAGACAGTAGTTGGATTTGATATAAAGAATATAATTATTTCTTAAATATTAAGAAGTTGTCTTGACATTTACAGAACAAAAACCTAACTAACATAAAAGAGCTAATAGATAAAAAGGATAAATTATATGGTTACTAAGGAAGAAGCAAAGAAAAGAATTGCAGATATTGCTTATGCCACTTTATTTGAAGCAAAACAACACTTTGCAACCTATGACATTATGAATGCCTTTCCAACAATAGTTGCTGTCGTAAGTTTAATCATTTCAATAATTCTTTTAGGATATCCAGAGTATGAATGCAGAAGTTTAGGTACAGGATTACTAATTTTTTCTGTTCTTTCGCTTTATATAGAAAAAGGTGCTAAGGAAAAAGAAGTATATAATCAGACAGCCAAATCTCTCAATAAAATATACAAAGGATTAAAAGCTTTATATTTAGAAATTGATGAGAGTAATATAAAAGAAAGTCTGGATAAACTCAAATCCATTGATAACGAATTAGAAGATATATGCCATTCTAACCATATCCCCCTTTTAACTAACTGGTTAGCTCATTATAATATGTTTCTCGTGTCAAGAGAGAATAGTAAATGGTTCGTAAATGAACTAGGCTTATCTCTGTGGAAAGATAAAATTCCTGAATCTTTAAAAATGATAATAAGAATAGGATTAGTTTTGCTAATTGTTTGGGGATTATATGCTATTATAATATTTATAAAAATTAAATACTTTTTAGGAGAATAGATTGTGTATAAAGATACCGAAGAAATTTTAAGCGATATTATCAAGAATATTGAGATTTCAGATACAAACTTTAATAAAGCAGTAGAAAGATATAATGCTATTGGAACTTGGATAAAAGAAGGTTTAGAGAAAAAAGGATATGATGCCAATATATATCCTCAGGGGTCTTTTGCTCTTAATACTGTAATATCTCCGTGCCCTGAAAATAATGAATATGATGTAGATTTAGTTTGCGAGGTAAAACTTGATAAAAAAGATGTTGAACCTCTTACTGTTTTAAATTTAATCGGTGACAGACTTAAAGAAAATGAAACATATAAAGGTATGCTTGAAAAAAAAGCAGGAATTAGCCGCTGCTGGACACTAAAATATGCAGATAATGCTGCTGGTATTGGATTTCATATTGATATTTTACCTTCCATTCCTGAGAATGAAACTACAAAAATATCCAGAGGCACGCCAGATGCAATCTCAATTATCGATAATAAAGCAGGCGTATATACGTGGACACCAAGTAATCCCAAAGGATTCATTGATTGGTTTGATAACAAGAATACTGAATTTAGAAATATGCTTTTTAATGAAGCTACTGTTGCTATGGGCAGAGCTGCTCACGTTGATATTGAAGAAATAGAGAAGAAAAGTAAAAGGTCTCCATTGAGACAAACCATTAAATTATTAAAGAATCATAGAGATAAGGCATTTAAAGATAACAAAACATTTGCTCCTAAATCTATATTAATTACCACATTAGCTACCCATCTTTATCGAAAAGAAAGAGATTTATCAAGTGCCGTTTATAATATATTGGAAGGTTTATCTAAATATTCTTTTCTTATGAAAGAAGGATTCACATCTAATAATACTAATATGATATATAGGGAAGCTGACGGTACTTGGGTTGTAAAAAATCCAGCATTATCAACAGAAAATTTTATAGAAGATTGGGGAAAAAGCAGCAATAGTGAATATGCAAAGGCATTTTTTAATTGGGTATCATCTCTAAAATATGATTTAGAGAGAATAATGAATCAACCTAATAAAACAGAACTTATAAATAAGTCATTCAATATGAAAAGTGCTGTATTTAGAGACATTACTGAAAAACCTCTCAGAACACCAAGCATTACGACACATCAATCACAGCCCTGGGGATGTTAATGGGAAACGATACTCTTATAAAAGATTTTAATGATTTAAAAAATAAATATGAAGGTCTATTTTTACTTAATAATGAAAATAAAATTATTGGACGTATTTCTTTTTTAGAGAATATTTCAGGCCTCTTATGCGAATATGATATTGAAATATTAATTCCTAAAAAATATCCCAATAAAATACCAACTGTAAAAGAAATATCGGGAAAAATACCTCACACTTTTCATACTAATGGTGATGGTACATTGTGCCTTGGCTCTAATTTGGATGTACTTCATAAATTTTCTAAAAAACCAACATTACTAGGTTTTGTTGAATATTTGGTTGAACCATACTTATTTGCTCATACTTATTTTAACGAATATGGAAAAATGCCTTTTGGCGAACTTAATCACGGAGCTAACGGGGTATTGCAATATTACAGTAGCTTATTTGAGGTTAATGACTATGAAATGGTAATGAAAATATTACAGTTTTTATGTAAATATGGATTTAGAGGGCATCACAAATGTTGCTGTGGTTCTGAAAAAAAATTCAGGGATTGCCACGGATACATCATCAAGAACAAAGGAATTAATATTAAAAGGTTTAGAGAAACAATAATAAAAGATTATTTTTTATGTTTGAGTATAGCTCCTCATAAATGTCCAGAATTAGGAAATGTCTCCAATATGGTATTATCAACACTAGGAAAAATGAGAGTATCTGAATTATTTGATTGTAACATTTCCAAAGATAAAAAAATTCTCGTATTTAATACTATTTTAAAAATGTTATCCGAAACAGAGGTCAAAAGTACAGGTAGAAAAAAACAATATCTTAAAATGTTAATTTATTCTATTAATGATAAATGCAATACTCTCAAATCAAATCTGATAAACTAAGCTTAAAAATTCTAGATAATATATTCATACCCCACACAATCTTCTATTTAACCGAAAAATCAACTTTTCTCATACCAAGCACCACGAGTAGAACCATTTTTGATAATATTGCCTGATTTAACAAGTTCTGCTAAGGCTTTTTTAACGGTAGCGACCTTAATCCCTGTTGTTTGTGCGATTTCTGTGCTTGTCCATTGATTCCTTTCTTCAAACAAAGCCATAATCTTTGAGGCAGTTAAGGAATATCCTGATGTTTGGCTGCCAGATATTTTCTTTTCCAGTCTTATTTTTTGCTTTAAAACAGTTTGCAAGAAAAAATTTAACCAAGCATCATAATTTATGTCGTTTGTCTTAAATGTCTTTTGGCTGTTTCGTAATGCCTTATAATAAGTATTTTTATTCTCTTCAATAATCGTTTCCATTGAAGAATATGGCACATAAGAATAACTGCTTTTTAGAAGCAATAATGTCGTTAAAGCTCTGGACATTCTGCCATTGCCATCCTGAAAAGGGTGTATTGCCAAGAAATGAACGACAAACAAACCGATTAAGATTAAAGGGTGTAGAGCCTTATCTTCCAACAAATCTCTTGTTTCTTGAATCAAATCCCTCATCATTGCAGGTGTTTCAAACGGAGTCGCTGTTTCAAAAATAATTCCGATTTCTTTACCAGACGCATCAAATGCTGCAACACTATTAGATAATTTCTTATATTCGCCCCGATGACTTTCATCTTTACTGGAATATGAAAGTAAAATTTTATGAAGTTGCTTGATATAATTCTCTGTAAAAGGAATAATCTCATAATTATCAAAGATATTTTCCATCAAATCCGCATAGCCAGCAACTTCTTGCTCGTCTCTGGTGGTAAAAGACTGTTTTTTGATATTAGAGAGAATTGTTTCTACTTGCTTATCCGTTAAAGTGTTACCCTCTATACGATTGGATGAGCCAATACTTTCAATCGTTGCCACTTTCTTTAAGGATGACAGTTTTTCAGGCGAACGCAAATAAGCATTCCACGAACCTTTAAACTCATCAATCTGAGCAATAATCCCCAGCATTTCTGTTGAAATATGGACATTTCTAAGACTAAACATCAATCTTCTCCAATATTCTTTTATTTTCTTTAATCTTCTTTTATTTTATCTGATGTTATCTAAAAGTCCAGTATTATTATACTTCATTAAATATAAAAGACAGTTCAACTCTAATAATTCCTCTCAAATAAATCCCTGTACCATCTGTTGATATGGTCGGATTCGAGGATGATGGAATTCAACAATTCATCAATAATTGAGCACCATAATAAAAACAGACCCCTAACGGGTCTTTTTTTTATGGTAAAAGCACTTGCTGGTTTGTAACGCCGCAACAGTAGGCTAAAAAATGTTACAAATACTTTGCAAAAGCAAAATTATTGAACCTAACGGCGAAATTTACGGGTAGAACATAACCTTTACAGTCTCCTAAATTTGATAGGCGGTAAGGTTTTTATGATATAATTTAAAATTAAAATAATGGGAGCAACAAATTGCTCCCTCATCTTACGGCATTTCCAGCCTTATTATATATGTGTTGACCGTCTAATTAATCTCTGAAAAAAATTACGTCATTCACATAACACCTAATATTATGCCGATATTATTGTTGAAATGTCAACAGTTATATTATAGCCTATATCAAGTTGTTTGCATATAAGGGAGATAGCCATGAAATATCGTCTAGGTCTTGATTTGGGTGTTGGTTCAATAGGAAGTGCAGTCATTGAGCTTGATAATGAAAATAATGCAAAAGATATTATTGATGCAGGTGTCCGTATTTTTGAAGTTTCAGAAGGCGCCGAGGAGAGAAGACTTAAAAGAACAGCCCGCAAAAATTTGGTCAGAACCAAAAAACGGTTGGAGCTCTTAGCTAAAAAGCTTTTTGAAAATGGCTTATGGCCGAATGAAAATCCTGAAGGAACCGATAAACTAAAAAGCAAATCTCCTTATAAAATCAGAACAGATGCCCTAAACGAAAAATTGGCAAGCCCTTATTATGTCGGACGAGCCGTTTTGCACATAGCCAAACATCGCGGGGCAGGTTTTGTCTCGGCCAGTGAAGAAACAGAAGAGGAAATCTTAGAAGAGGGTGAAAAGTCAAAAGCTAAAAAGTCTTCTTATGATATGATGCTACATCACCTGAAAGAAACAAATTCCAAAACCATCGGTGAATTTTTTTATAATAAAATAATCTCCGGCAAAGGAAACGATAAAACAGTTCGTCAGAAAAAATATGCTATTGAAAAAAATATTGTAGATTACGCAATCCCTCGCTACCTTGTTAAAGATGAATTTAATAAAATTTGGGATAAACAAGCCGAATTTTATCCGCAAATGAAAAAAGAAAATTTAAAAAAAGAAATTTACGACATTTTATTTTATGAACGTCCGGCAGCACCTTATGCTACAGGTAAATGCATTTATTTCAGAGAAGAAGACCGTTTGTTAAAAGCCCACCCGTTATCGGAAATGCGTCGTATTTATGAAGAAGTCAACAACATCCGCATTTTAAACGATATGAACAAAAGAAAATTAACCTTGGAAGAAAGAGATTCTATCGTTAATGAACTATTGCTGAAAGGGCAAAATGCAGGTAAGCAAGCAATAAAAAAATTGCTCAATTTGTCAGCCCAACACAAAATTTCTTTGGTTGATGACAGAGTAATCAAGGCCTATTTATATTCTCGTCCCGAATTTGCAAATAACGAACATTTGCATAATATGAACGAAAATGAGCTTTCATCTTTTATTGAATTTTTGGCCGAGCCTAAAATGTCAAAGGATAAAAATGCTCGTTTATACAACGAAGATGCGTTAATCGAATATCTTAAACCTATTCTGAAGATTGATGACGAAAAAGAAATCGGCAACCTTTTAACCAAATTGCCCAAAGGACGAGGAATGTTAGGTATAAGTGCCACAAAAATTATCCTCGAAAAATTAAAAGAAGATGTATTAACTCATCGTGAAATTACCGACAAATTGGCGGAAACGGATAAACGATTTATGGCAGAGGAAGAAATCGCTCGCCAGAATCAGGGAAAATGTTTCCAGCTTCCTTATTATGGAGAAATTTTACAAACAGATACGGCCCCGCTTCCGCCTTTAATGATAAATAACAACAAAAGCCTTAACCCTGATGAGATAAGATGGGGCAAAATCGCCAATCCTGCCGTACATATGATTCTCAATCAAATTCGCTTGGTTGTTAATGAAATTATTAAAATTTATGGCAAGCCTTATGACATCAATATTGAGCTTGGTCGTGATGTCGGTATGTCAACAAAGAAGAAAAAAGAATTTGAAAACCAACAAAAACAAAATGAAAAACTTAATGAAGAGGCTAAAAATTATTTAAAAGAACATAAAATTGCCATAAATAACAAAAATATTTTAAAATATAAACTAGCCAAAGAGCAAGGCTGGAAGGATGCTTACAATCCGACACAAAATATTTCCTCTATATTTACGGGTATGGAAATCGAGCATATTATTCCTCAAGCCAAAGGCGGAACAGATACATATAACAACCTCTGTTTAGTTAACAGCAATGACAACTCAAACAAAGGCGACCGATATGCCTATGAATATTTTGAAGAAACAAAAACACAAGAAGAAATAAGAGAAATTTTAAAAAATGCCCGTTCCCGCACCCCTCAGAAATCCTGGCGTTTTGAAGCAGATGCACGTGAAAAGTATGAAGAAAGCGGCGATAAAGAAGAAAATACGCGTTATCTGACGGATACCCGCTATGTGGCAAAAATGGCTCAGCGATATTTGCGGGCTATTGTCGATTGCTCTGATTGTGACGAAGTTATGCAAACTCGTATTTTGGCGGTCAAAGGCGGACAAACGGCCAAATTGCGCCAACATTGGAATTTATATGGTCTGGAATATGATTTAATGGGACTTGATATTCCAAGATATGTCAATTGCCCTCCTTACTGGCTGGAATTGGATACAGGCGAAATTATAGAGGGAATAAACAAACCCGATATTGATGGCAAATGGAAATTTTTTGATAAGGCAAAAAATAAAGAATGGCAACCCAAACCGCGTATTGACCACCGACATCACGCCATGGATGCCATAACGGTTGCTTGCGCAAATCGCGGATTGATTCAAAAAATGGCAGAAGAAAATGACATTAACAAAATTCATTATCCGTTGCCTTTAACTTCTGTCGAATCTTTGGCCGATTTCAGGCGAAAAGTCATTTCCTGCCTAAAAGATATCAAAGTCTCGCACAAGCCTAATCATAGCAAAGCCGGACAATTCCATAAAGAAACAGGTAGAACCGTTTTGTGCCAAAATCCTGATGACCCAAATTCTTTAATCACTGTTTATTCTCGCAAAATTTTACAGGTGGTAAAATCGGCTAAAGATTTAACGAAACTGCTTATTCCCGAAACAATAAAAAATGAATGGCACGAGGATATCGCAGAGCATAAAGCTAAACAGGCTAAGTTAGTACAAGATTTTGAACTCTATATGAATACGGCGGAACAAATTTTAATTGCCGAAAATGAACAGGGCGTGGCCGAAAGTAAAAAGGAAACCAAAATTACCGAAGGAAGAATTTTGTTAAAAGCGTTCCGCATTATTCAAGATAAAGGCCTATGGAAAGGCGATAAATTCAGATGTTATTCCAACAGCTCATCTATGATAAATATTCCTAAACATGGTGTCGCCTATGAGGCTCAAAACAACCATTGCATAGATTTTTACCAAAAAAACGGTAAAATCGGCTGGGAAGTTATTAAACGCTTTGATGCAAACCAAGCAGATTTTGAGCCTCAATGGAAAAAAGAAGGCGGAAAAATTATCTGGTCTGTCCAACAAGGAGATATTTTAGAACTTGATACGCCTGACGAATGGAAACAATATACCGACAAAGAAAGATGTTTGGCAAAAGTGAAGAAGTTTAGTGAAGGAAAATTTTGTATTGACTATATTACCGACGCCCGTATGACTTCGCCAAAAGATAAAACATTGGAATATATGTTTGTAAACAGTCTCGAAAAAGGATTGTCATATTATACTTCTCATAAAGCACGTAAAGTTGAATTGACACCATTCGGCAAAATCAAAAAGAAACATAAGGTTCTCTGGAATGGCACGAAGACGGCGGCTTAAAACTCTGACAGGATGGTCAATGATGTGGATAATCTGTATGTTTGACATTCCTGTTCGTACCAGAACCGAAATGCGCAAAGCAACAAGATTTCGCAATTTATTACTCGATAATGGTTTCGTGATGAAACAGTTTTCGGTATATATTAAGCCGGTTAAAAGTTTATCCGTCGGACAAACAACCACGAAAAAGCTTTCAAAATTTATTCCTGATAATTCATCAGTGTCATTTATCTACATCACAGATAAACAATATCTGATGACGGAAAATTATTTAGGTAAAAATTTTGAAGAAAATGAAGAATCGATTCGCGAAAAAAATGGTCAATTACTGTTGTTTTAACCATAAGAAAATGTGTTTTTAAAGTTACAATAAGGCCTTGAAATGAAATAATTTCAAGGCCTTATGCTATTAGATAAAGTATCAGAGATTAATTAGACGGTCAACTATAACTCGCGCTGTCCTTTATTTTCTGGAAGTTTGAAAGTATCAGAGATTAATTAGACGGTCAACTATAACCTCGTATGACGACGATCATCTGCCGGCCTCAAAGTATCAGAGATTAATTAGACGGTCAACTATAACAACCTCTTCCGACCATCATCAAAAGAGGAAAAAGTATCAGAGATTAATTAGACGGTCAACTATAACATGCCATTGACAATAACATAGCTTGATTTAAAAGTATCAGAGATTAATTAGACGGTCAACTATAACTATGATTTCGGTCATGCGTAATGGCAGAAGAAAGTATCAGAGATTAATTAGACGGTCAACTATAACTTATATGTTTATATGCATGACCGTCAAGCTAAAGTATCAGAGATTAATTAGACGGTCAACTATAACCACGTTCGGAGTAATTCATATCCTTAACGGAAAGTATCAGAGATTAATTAGACGGTCAACTATAACGCCATTTCATACCGTCTATAAACGCTTTGTAAAGTATCAGAGATTAATTAGACGGTCAACTATAACCTATCCATTTCAAAGCCTTAACGGCAGTCTAAAGTATCAGAGATTAATTAGACGGTCAACTATAACGAGATTACGACGAGGTAACAAAAGCGGCGTAAAGTATCAGAGATTAATTAGACGGTCAACTATAACAATACGATATTTTTCAAAATTACCTCGGCAAAAGTATCAGAGATTAATTAGACGGTCAACTATAACGATAA
>UMJU01035610.1_pt1 | contig 54653 bp, 51 predicted proteins | sample 1966161 | NCBI WGS metagenome assembly UMJU01 (sample SAMEA4836156, study PRJEB28245) | human gut metagenome | biome: gut microbiome; material: fecal sample | place: Denmark | collected 2008 | reverse complement strand
CCCCGCCTCTGCCGCAAGCATTACGAACAGCCAGATTCCCGGCTCCCACATGGCGATCGCGATCCAGTGAACTACAACCAGTACTCCAAACAAAATCGCAGCTTTCCAGACCTCCCCCAGATGCCGGATCCCAATCCGGACGTATTTGATGATCAGACATAAAATACTGTTCTTCCACAAAGTCTTTGCCTTGATCCTTCTTACCATTCCAAGCCAGAAAGTAAGTCCTGTCATGCAAACGCTTACCGCAACAATCCCTGCAAAAATCAGTACCGATGTGCCATTGAAACCATCTCCGCTAAACCAGACTCCGTTCAGCAGACTGTAACTTAAACTGATTTCCCCGTAAATACATATCACCATAACTGCAACCGACAAAAGAATAAAGATTTCTGTCTTCATTTTATCGACCCGATTTAACACAATGCCTTCTTCCCGGTTTGATCTGCCTGCAACAATTGTCAGCCATGCCAGAATTACAAGCATTGCAAATCCGGTTGCAATCGCAATCCAGAAGGTAAATCTTACCTGCGGTGCATACTCCTGATAAATCTTGCTCTCCTGATAAAAGTCATCCTGGATTGGATAGGAAGTATCTACCGCGAACACGCATTCGTAATTATCCATCCACATATTGCCACCGATCAGTGATTTCCACTGTGATCCGTCCATATCAATATCACTCTGGTACTCAGTAAGCTTTGGTGTGGCAACCGCATATACTCCCAGCTTTTTCATACTTTCCAGATTCTTTTCCCATTCATCAAATCTCTGATATGCAAGACGGTTGGTATAAACTTTTTTATTGTCCAGATCTACAATCATATATGCAAGATTGGTATTACCTTCTTTATATTCTTCCGTTACATACTGCCACGTCAAAAATTCATCCCGTACACTGTCCACAGTATTTCCAAGCATGGACATCGCATCACTTAACTTGCCGTTCCATCTGGAATCCTTGTTCACAACTTCCAGAAGATTCTTCGCGCCCACCGGTGCACAGTTTTCGGAAACTTTTTCTCCATCATACCGCCAGCACTTTGTGTAGACCTGGCGATTTTCACTGTCCAGAATATTGCGGTAAATACTTGCGGAGCTCTCAATCCATTCATTGATCAGAGAATCGATCACTTCTCCGGTGCTTTCCAGTGAATATTCATCTTTTGCCTCATCCATATTACCAAACTGAAGGTTCCCGTTTTTAAATTCCCGACGAAATTCTTTTTCATAGTAATAATGGTAGGTTCCGTCATCCTTCTGGCAGACGATGATCTCATCATCATTGTCTCCATCTGCCATCTTGGTCCCATCTGCGTAGTACATCTCCTGATCGTTTTCCCAGTAATTCACAAGATCACCAAGACGGTATGCAAGCCCATTTACATTTTCATTTGAAATCTTACGATCTGAATCATATTCTTTCAGATCTACAATTCTGTTTTCATCATATTCTCCTTCTGTTTCAAAATTGCTGTCGTATCCTTCCGCAGCCGTAATATCATTTGCAGCACTCATCAGCTTGTCGGTAAACCCTTTTGACTGTTCATACTTCTTATGTGGCTTTTCAAACAGGATTCCTGCCAGATTATCGCCCGGATAACTGAATGTAAAAACCAGACATGTGATCATCACCACCGCTAAAATATGCTCCAGTACGATCAGGATTCCTTTACATGGTGCGCTTTGATACCATTTGTTATTCATAAGACCTCCTAACCGATCTTCTCTACCTTATATCCGACACCCCATACTACCTTCAGGTAACGTGGCTCTTTCGGATTGATTTCAATTTTCTCCCGGATATGGCGGATATGTACGGCAACGGTATTGTCCGCTCCGATTGCTTCTTCATTCCAGATATTTTCGTAAATCTGATTGATAGAGAACACCTTTCCCTGATTTTTAACGAGTAACAGTAATATATTGTATTCAATCGGTGTCAGCTTCACTTTTTCGCCGTCCACAGTCACTTCTTTCAGATCATCCCTGATCACAAGTCCCCCGGTCCGGAACTCACTCTGGTTGTCAGATCTCGCCGTACTTCCAAGCTGGGTGTAACGTCTGAGCTGGGATTTTACCCTTGCTACCAGCTCCAACGGATTGAACGGTTTGGTCATGTAATCATCTGCACCGATATTCAGTCCTAAAATCTTGTCCGCATCCTCTGATTTGGCGGATAAAATAATAATCGGGAGGCTCATGTTTTCCCGGATCTTGAGTGTCGCCCGGATTCCGTCCAGCCGCGGCATCATCACATCCATGATCAGAAGATCAACTTCATTTCTTTTCAATACCTTGATCGCTTCGTCGCCATCATACGCCTTCAGGACTTCGTATCCTTCCTGCGTCAGGTAAATATCTATTGCTTCTACAATGTCTTTATCATCATCACATACTAATATTTTCGCCATCTTTTTTCACCTCCTCTATAATATACAAGATTAGCAGAGATTTTTTAAGAGATAGGGCGGGATTTTCTTAAGAATTTTTTGAGATTTGAAAATAAATACTCCCGGCAAATTTTACCTTGCCGGGAGTCCTTTAAATGTCTTCTATATTTTTAAAGACGTTTCTTTTTTCTGATTATTAAAACAGTGGCGATTGCCAGAATTGCTGCTGTCATTCCGATTAATGGGAATACCAGATTATTTCTGTCTCCTGTCTGCACTTTTCCTGAATTCTTATTGGAAGAATTGCTGTTGTTATTGTTGTTATTATTTATGATGTTATTTACTGTATTATTACCACCACTGCTTCCGTTATTGGAATTTGATCCGCTTCCACTTCCTGTTCCACCATTGTTCTCACTGCCGGATCCATTTCCTGGTTTTGGATCTTCTGGGTTTGGTTTCTCTGGATTTGGGTTTCCCGGTGTCGGATTCTCCGGATCCGGCTTTTCAGGTCCTGGTTTTTCCGACGATTCTACTCCGATAAACACAACTGCTGATTTTCCGCCATAAGCCACAGTAATTTCTTTTACTTCTTCTGTAAGTGCAGTATCCAGACCTGGTTCAAAACCAAACAGTCCTGCGGTTTCTTCGCTATATACCAGTTCTTCCTCTGAATCATCATCGTATACCAATTTCAGCGAAAGACCGGTCGGATCGAAGGTTTCTCCTGATTTGTAAACAGTCTTTCCGGGCTGACTCTGGATATACACAGCACTTAACTCCGGAGCTTTCTTTACAATTTCAAATGTACGCTCTACAACTCCGCGGTAATTTACAATTCCGGTAACAATTACCTTACCTGTTCCAAAAGCTGTATTATTTTCATAGGACAGTAGATAATCCACTCCGTATCTCAGAGTCTCTTCTGCGCCGTTTACCGTTCTCTTGACTTCTACCTGTGGATATACCGGATTCTGTTCATCTGCTTTCGCAACCTCTGTTTGTTCTGGAACTGACACTGTGATCTGGCTGTCTTCTGCCGAAATATCTACACGCTTGTCCGCCTCACGGACACGAAGCTCTGCAACTGCCATGTGTGCATCATTTTCAGATTTCGCATAGGTATGGATTCCCACCAGTCTCACATATTTTGCTTCTACCGGTTCATCAAATTCTGCTATTTTCCATTCAAGCGTCCTGTCCCAGGTACCGCCTGCAATATCGGTCCATTCATCTTTCTGATTCAGTTTGTACTGTACTTTATACTCACTTACAAATCCATTCATATTGCCACCACGCGGATAATAGCGAAATGCATCCAGAACTGCCGGTTCTTCCAGTTCCAGTCCGATCCAGCGTTTTTCTACATCCTGTGCATCATTTGTACTCCAGTTTGTATGCCAGTGCGTTCCTTCATCTTCATCCAGAACGTACTCTGCCGGTCCTTCTGTTCCACTGCCATTATACTCACTTTCTGCAAATGCAGTGAGCCTTCTAATCGGATAATCTCTGTCACCGGATTCTGGTGTCTCTTCTGTCTCTTCTCCAAGACGGATTTCAAATACATTTCTTGTATTGTGATCCTCTGACTCAACAATGATCTTCTTGATATTGTTGAAAGTCGGAAGAATAGTCACCGACGCATTATCGGCTGCTTTTGCCTCTACCTCTGCAAAAATAGCAGGTGTAGAATAGCTTCCCTGTGCCAGTGCACTTTCCGGTACCGGATTGCCATTTACAATGACTTCTTCCAGCTTCGCTGTCGTATTCGATACGAAGCTTCCCTGTGCCACCTTCAACTCGATCTCAGTAAGTGCAGTACAAGGTTTCCATCCGGTTCCTGTCGATGCACTTGCGTTCGTAAGCTTGAATTTGATAAAAGTCGCTGTCGTCGGTGTGAAATCATACGTATATGGTTTTACCCGTCCACTTTCTTCCCCAATCGTCTCCGTTACTGCAAGCTTGTTCCAGTTGGTTCCATCCTCTGAAACCAGAATCTCTGTTGTTCCTGCATCCGGATAACGCATACTTCCGCTGTCCTTTGCAAAATGCATCACAATCTGTCCAAGTCTCTGCTGGGTTGCATACTCAAATGTGATCTCTGCTTTACTATTACCATTCTGGGAACTCTGCCAGTTGCTCCATGCAGTCGGGTTTGCTCCTCCACTTGTGTTATCACTGATTGTTGTTGATCCGTCCACAATTGCAGAAAGTGTATCTGACTGTTCGCCTTCCGGAATGCTCTGTGTCAGATTCATTACCTTTCCGGACACGCTGCTTCCAACTGTGATCTGCTCTGTCTGTACACGGATTGTTGCACTTACCGGAATTTCATCACCGAGTACATCTGCTGTCCCATTTACCGTAACAGTTCCTTCTTCTGCAAACTGATCAGCCGATATATCATCCCAGTTTACTCCAAATGAAGCGGTCAGAATGGTTCCGTCTGTAAGAACCGCCGGCCTGGATTCTGAAAGAATCGGTACAGTTCCAACTGGTGTTGAGGTTGAGTAATTCAGAAGTCCTCCAACTTCATCAATAACATTTACATTGACTGTTACCTGATGTCCTTCAATCTGCCCCTGCACATTAAAGTTTCCTGACTGCTGTACCATCTCCTCTCCGATCGCATCCCATGTCACTGCTTTGCTTTCTTTGCTTCCATCGGTATAACGAGTTTCAATCGTTGTCGGAAATACCGGGATATTTCCAGTCTTGACATAATAGGTCTTTGACATCCAGAAACTGTCGATCTCTTTTTCTTCTGGTGTGCCATCTGATACAGAATAAGTTGTGACGGTTGCTGCTGCACTTTCCAGTCCATCTGCCGTAGCTGTCACAGTAAATGAACCACCAGTTTTCGTGGACTGCACGATTGCCAGAACTTTTCCACTGAATGCTTTTCTGTTATCTGCAAGATAAGAATCGTGATCCGGAGAGCTTCCGTTATCTACACCAACCAGAACTCCATCACCTTCTACGTTAAATGTAACGCGATTTTCTGCGTCCGGAACAATATTTCCATTCTGGTCTGTCACATCAACTGTCACATAAGATAAATCTTTTCCATCCGCAGCAATCTCGGTTCTGTCTGCTGACATCTGCAATTTTGCAGCTTCGCCAGTCGTTGTCACGCTGGAACGTCCGTCTGTATTTTCAATGATATTTCCATCTGCGTCATATGCAACGGCCTCTAGTGTTCCATCCGCATACGGAACCTTCCAGGTAAGATAAAGATTCTTATGCTCGGTTCCGTTCTTATCTTCTCCCTCGTAAATCTGATAGGTATAACCTGCAGCTGTTATTTTCTGTGTAAATGCTTTCTTTCCAAGAGACTGTCTTTCTCCACCTGCCGGCGTAAAGAACAACTCGACCGATGCTGCATCCGAATATACAACTACCGGAACCTTTCCACTATTGTCTTTATAGACTACATTTTCATTCCATGCCGGAAGTACATGTAAGGTGTGCACCTGATCATTCCACTGGCTCTGATAGAAGTAATAGCTGTCTTTCGCAAAGCCTGCGGTATCCACGATACCAAAGTAAGAGCTCTTCGGTGCCGGCCAGCTTCCTACTGATCCTGCTCCGATTCCATTCCAAGGTGTCGGCTCACCGATATAATCAAATCCGGTCCAGACATATTCTCCTGCAAGGTAATCTCTTGTAATCGTTGTATACCATGCATCACTTGCTACACTGCCCCAGCCTACAGCAGAATTATCATAGGATGTAAGCTGCTTGTCGGAAGTCTGGCTTCCACCGTTGATCCGATTATAGATTCCACGGCTGTTGATCGCAGAAGCAGTCTCTGAACCGTACATCAGCCATTCTGGATGCGATTTATGCCAGTTGTCATACTGCCAGCCTGCGCAATAGTTAAATCCAACGGTTCCGCCTGCTGCATTTAATGTATTGCCAATACTTTCTGCTTCACTCTTATTGTCTTTCAGCTTGTTATCTCCTGTTGTCATCGGTCTTGTTGTATCCAGCTCTTTTACCCAGTTCACCAGTTTCTGGGCAGTTGCCGGATAATTGGAAACGCCACCGCTGATTCCTTCCATAACCTCATTTCCAAGAGACCACATAATGATCGATGGTGCATTGTATCCTCTCTTCACCATTGTTGTCAGGTCAAACTGTGCCCAGGTCATACCGTCCCCTGCACCTAAAATCTGATTGTCCCCGTCGATTGTCTGATTGAACCATTTTGCATAGTCATTACTGTTTCCATTTTTTGCATAAAGCCAGGTATCGAAAGCTTCATCGATCACCAACATCCCCTGCTCATTGCATGTTTGGATCAGCTCATCAGCTGCAGGGTTATGTGTCACTCGAATCGCGTTACACCCCATCTGCTTCAGGATCTCAATCTGTCTTGCAATTGCGCGGGCATTTGCCTTTGCACCAAGTGCTCCCTGATCATGATGCATACATACACCTTTTAGTTTTGTATTCTGTCCGTTCAGCGAAAATCCTGTATTGTTATCAAAATCAAAATACCGGAAACCATATTCTGTATCGTAAACATCTACTGTATTTTCTCCAAGCTTTACTTCTGTTCTTACAGTATAAAGTGTCGGACTGTCCACACTCCAGAGCGCCGGACTTTGTGCCTCAAGTGTTATTTCGATTTCATCACTTTCTCCGGATGCAACAGTTTTAGCTTCGGTTGTCACTGTTCCGATTGCTGCACTTTCATCTGCGCCTTTTGGAAATACCGTGTGCGTCAAGGTTACAGCCTGTTCATCTTCAGAATCATTCACAACCTGTGTGCGGACATCCATATTGACAGTTCCACCCTGTTCTGCTTTCAGGTTCTCAGTCGTAATCTGCGTCCCCTCAAGATCCACATGAACCTTTTCTGTCATGGTCAGATTTACACTTCTGTAAATACCACTTCCGGAATACCATCTGCTTGAAGGCGTCTTGTTCTCCACCTTTACTGCAATTGTATTTTCCTCACCATATTTCACATAGTCTGTTATGTCAAATGAAAATGGTGTATATCCGTATGGATGTGTTCCAAGCTTTTCTCCATTTACCCATACAGATGCATTCATATAAACACCGCTAAAATCAACACGGATCTCTTTTCCTTCCGCAGCTTTATCTATGGTAAAACTTTTCCGGTACCATCCTGTTCCCCCTGGAAGATATCCACTTTCTGCTTCCATAGATTTTGAATAATCCTGTTCAATGCTGTAGTCATGCGGAAGCGAAACCTGGCGCCATTTCGAGTCGTCGAAATTTGCTGTCTGCGCATTTTCCACATCTCCCAGATTGAATTTCCAATTACTGTCAAAATTGATCGTTCTCTGATCCGTCGATTTCCCGTAATTACTTACGTAAACCGCTTCCGGATCTGAACTCATCTGTGTCTGTGAATTGGATCTTACTTTCACCTCTTCACCTGCCTCCACAGGCAATGTCATTCCCTGTACCGTGAGCAATGCCGCAAGGCAGGCAGCCCCGGCACGGACATACCTTTTTCTTGTTTTCATCTTTTCCTCCAATGTTTTTATTCCTCTTTATAGACACAAAAAGACAGGGGGGTGCTATTACTCTCCTGTCTTTTTGTTTTGAGGTCTCGTCCTCGTTATGAGCTATTCCTCATTACGATCTTTATCTGTACTCTGATTCTTTTTCATATTTTTGTAGACATTTATAGTTCCAAACCCGATCAGTCCAACACCTACGATCAGAAACAGAATCGTCGCCACGATCATAACAAGCTGTTCATTACCATGACTTGTGGAAATCGCCCTGAACATCTGGTATGCCAGTGTCAGCAGATAAAACCCGGCCATTGCATAAATCGCCAGTCTTGCATTTTTCTTCCATCCGTCATTCTCCGGCATCTTATTCTCGTCCATAACATTTCCCAGCCTTTTCTTTTTATTTTCTTACCAGATATTTTCTCATATCAATTGCACATGCGATCAGAATAATCAGACCTTTGATCACATACTGCATATTCTGACTTACTGCCAGGAACTGCAGTGCAACGAAGATGATTCTCAGAATGAACACCCCTAAAACAACGCCGCTGATCTTACCGGTACCACCTACAAAAGATACACCACCGATTACACAGGCAGCAATCGCATCACACTCGTAGTTCAGACCTGTATTTGCCTGGTTGGAACCGATACGTGCAGATTCAATGAATCCAGTGATACCATACATGCATCCTGCAAGTGTATGTACCAGAATGGTTGTTCTCATAACATTTACACCAGATACATTGGCAGCTTCCGGGTTGGAACCAACTGCGAACATATTCTTTCCAAATGTTGTCTTATTCCACATGAACCACATGAATACAACTACGACACAAGCGTACCATACATAGTTCGGTATCGGAACGCCACGGATCTTTAAGAAACTTCCTGTTACAAAATTCTTAAAGGATTTGTCCAGTCCGGAAAGTGGCTGTCCGTTGTTACCGTTCAGCATAATGTACATCAGAAGAATTCCGTATACAATCAGCTGTGTTGCCAGTGTTACAATGAATGGATGTAAGTGGAATTTCGCTACGAAGAATCCATTTACCCATCCAACAATACCTCCGACTACGATTACGATCAGAATAACCAGTGGTATCGGAAGAACCGGAAGATCCGGGAAAATTTTGGTTGCATAAGTTACTGACTGCAAAAGTGATGCAGAAATACACGCTGTAAGACCTACAACACGTCCGGCTGAAAGGTCTGTACCGGTAAGTACGATCGTTCCTGCAATACCACACGCGATCGGAATGTTCGCTGCAGACAGCGAGATAATGTTAACAATAGATGCCACGCTCAGGAATCTGCTGTTCTGTGTATAAGTGTAAATAACTGCGATAATGATCAGAAGATAAATCGCATTATTGATAAGTCCTTCTTTCCACGCTTTTACCTTGTCTGCGGAATCCAGTGCTTTGTATTCTGCATAGCGTGATTTTATATTTGCAAATGCTTTCATCTGGGAAGCCTCCTTCTTTTTGTTTGAAAATTACACATACTTTGCTGCGTAAGTCATGATCAGTTCCTGTGTCGCCTCTTCTGCGTCAATCTCTCCGGCAAGTCTTCCACCGGACATAACCATGATACGGTCACAGATTCCGAGAAGCTCCGGCATTTCTGAAGAAACTACAATAACTACTTTGCCGCGGTTCGCAAGATCGATGATGAGCTGATAGATCTCATACTTTGCACCGACATCGATTCCTCTTGTCGGCTCATCCAGAAGCAGTACTTCCGGATCGGTAAGAAGCCATCTTCCAAGGATAACCTTCTGCTGGTTTCCACCGGAAAGTGCACGGATCTTTGTCTCCTGCGACGGTGTCTTTGTCCGCAGCGCATCAATATATTTCTGCGTATCTTCTTTCATGGATTTTTCACTCAGATAAAATCCTTTTTTGTGTCTCTTTAAGCTGGAGATAACGGTATTTTCACGAATGTTCAGGATGCCGAAGATACCGGTTGCTCTTCTCTCTTCTGTCAGAAGTGCAAATCCGTTCTTGATCGAATCCTGTGCATTCTTATTGCTGACTTGTTTTCCGTCAAGTTTTATCGTTCCTGATTTCCTGGTTGCAATTCCAAAAATTGTCTCCAGAGTTTCTGTACGCCCACTTCCGTCAAGTCCGGCAATTCCAAGAATTTCTCCTTTTCTTGCTTTGAAGGAAACATCATTCAGGATCGAATACATTCCGGAAAGGTGTTCCACTTCAAGCGCTACATCGCCCGGTTTATTTGTCTTTGGCGGGAACTGATTGGTAAGCTCACGTCCAACCATCAGGCGGATGATATCGTCCATCTCCAGATCATCTGCTTTCTCGGTTGCTACCCAGGTTCCGTCACGCATGATCGTGATTTCGTCTGAAATCCTTTTGATCTCTGCCATTTTATGTGAAATGTAAATGATTCCGCATCCTCTCTTTTTCAGCATCTCAATGATATCAAACAGATGCTCTACTTCCTGCTCTGTAAGGGAAGAAGTCGGCTCATCAAATACGATGACTTTTGCATTCACAGATACTGCTTTTGCAATCTCTACCATCTGTCTCTGTGATACCGGCATCGTACTCATGATCCTTTTCGGATCTACATCAATTTTCAATTCTTCAAATACTTTTTTTGTGTCGTCATAGATTTTTTTCTCATTTACCATGACGCCGCCCACTTTCGGGTAACGTCCGAGCCAGAGATTATCCATGACGTTTCTTTTGAGCGCCTGGTTCAGTTCCTGGTGAACCATTGCAACTCCATTTTCAAGAGCTTCTTTCGAATTCTTGAAATTAATCTCTTTTCCCTCCAGCTCAATCTTGCCACTGTCTTTGTCATAAATTCCGAAAAGGCATTTCATCAGTGTTGACTTTCCGGCTCCATTTTCACCCATCAGTGCATGGACAGTGCCTGCTTTAACTGTCAGGGACACATGATCTAATGCTTTTACGCCCGGAAATTCTTTACAGATATCCGTCATCTGCAGTAAAACATCCTGTTTCATAGCTGTCCTCCTGTCTCTCATCTTCTAATCTCGCATACCTTTCGAACCTGCCGCTATGCAGTTCCATCCGGCTGCGTCACAACTTTAGAAAAGGTGGCTGGCCAACCACCTGGCCGCCACCTTTATTTTTTACATTTTTATTTTCCTGAGTATTCCTGGTAAGGAATGAAGATCTTGTTGCTTACTTTTTCGGAAATATTGTAAGAATCTGTTCCATCCATCAGATCTTTTCCACCTGCTGCATTCTTAGCAAGGTCTGCGATACAAGCTGCCATACCATCTGCATCCTGTTTAACAGTTGCTGTCATCTTGCCATCAGCGATCAGCTGTTTTGCTGCGTCTGTAGCATCAACACCAAATACCGGGATCATCTTGCAGTCTTTGCCTGTTCCAAGGTTGTATCCCTTATCATTCAGAGCTGAGACTGCACCCTCCGCCATACCGTCATTGTTGCAGATAACAAGTTCGATCATGTTATTGCTTCCTTCGTTGTACTGGGAAAGGTTGGTTGTCATATAGTTATTTGCTGCTGTTGCACTCCAGTTACCATCCTGGTCAACCTGATATTTGTCACTGTTAGAAGCGTCAAAGTATTCAAGTGCCGGTTTGCCGGCGTCTGTGATGATCTTATCTGCATCTTCTACAGCAAACTGTGTACGGTAAATAGCTTCTGCATTTCCGAGCTGTCCCATGAACATTGCGTAAGAGATCTTTCCATCTCCGTTGAGATCCATTTCATCAAAATGTTCTACTACATAGTTACCGATCATTTCGCCCTGCATATGTCCTGCTTCCGGAGCGTCTGTTCCTACGAATGCACACTTGTCATAGCTTCCAAGTACATCGCCTTCTGTCTTTTCATCTTCGATCGCACGGTTAAAGAAAATAACCGGGATTCCTGCTGCTTCTGCTTTTTCAACGATCTGAGAAGAAGCATCTACAGAACCAGATGTAACGATGTTGACGATCAGTGCTGTAGCACCTGTCTGGATCGCTGTATCAATCTGTTCGTTCTGTGTTGTCTGGTTGCTGTTTCCATCATAGTCCTGATATTCAACACCCATCTCGTCAAGTTTTGCATCGAGTGCTGTACGGACAGATGCGATATAAGTATCAGAATAGGTATAGTAGAATACTGCGATATTAGCGTCTGATGATTTCTTATCACTGCTTCCACCATCACTGTCACTCTTACCGGAGCCCCCGCATCCTGCAAGCATTCCAAGTGCCATCACACCTGCGAGCATCGCTGCTACAATTCTTCTTTTCATAATTTCGTTCCTCCTTGTATAACGTTTACTTGATGATACGAGTATAACAAGAAGGGAATAAAACACCCATGTGAAAAACTACGAGGAGTTTGTGAATTTCAACGTTTATATAAATTTTTACTTAATTTCGTCCATAAATGTTTCAAATGCCCAATTCTTTAAAAAGCTGTAGTCCAAATATTTTTCAGACTACAGCTTCTATACTTCCGAGCAGCTACAAACATTCCACCCGTTACTTTTCTTCAAATGAAAACAGCGCCTTCTGGCTCTTATCATCATACATATTTTCTCTTGTCACCAAAATACTGCTGGTTGCCGTCTCTTTCTTTTCCGGCTTCTGACCATTCAGTAGTGTATTGATCTGCTCAATCCCTAGGTATCCCATCGCATATGGGTTCTGGACGATCAGCGCATCTACATTTCCTTTTTCCAGCATTCCAATGGATTTTACGTTACTGTCAAACGCAACAACCTGCGTCCGCTCTCCGGCGCCAAGTGCTTCTACCGCATCCCCGACTCCAAGTGTTGTCCATTCATTAAATGTCACGATCACATTGATCTGCGGATTGTCAAGCAACATCCTCTCGGTGCCCTCTCTTGCGTCGGTGATCGTAGACTTCACATTGATGGACGCCGTAATATTTGCCCGGTCATCATTAAGAACCGTATCCCGGAATCCCTTTTCACGAAGCTGCCCGTTCTCCGTACTCTTATCAAAATTTACGATTCCGATATTTAGATTTTCCGCCGGATTACCAAGCACTTCTTCTCCTGCCATACATCCGGCTTCATAATTGTCTGTACCAATATAGCATTCCACAGCTTCACTGTTTACCGGACTGTCCACAACCACAATTCTGATTCCTGCCTTTGCCGCACGGTCGATTGCTTCCGCATTCTTTTCAAAATCAATGGCAGAGAACAGAAGTGCATCTACCTGTTCCCGGATTGCCCGGTCTATCATTTCATTCTGCGCCTCATAATCTTCCTCACCGTCTCCATCCGGTCCTTCGCACACCAGATCCAGATTATATTCCGCACTTGCCGCACCGGCTCCCGCATATGCAGACTGCCAGAAAGAAGAATCCATGGATTTTGTCAGAAACACTACTTTTTTCTTCTCGATGACGCTATTTGTACTGCCTTCTTTTCCTTCCCCAAGTCCGTCACCCGTCAGGACAAAAAACAGAATTGCAAGTAGGATCACACCTGCATCAATTGCAATAAATGGTTTTCTTCTACTTTTTCTCATATTCTTCCTCCCTGACCTTCGGCATACGGATCGTCACACAGGTTCCTTCATCCAGCTCACTTGTGATATTCAGTCCATAATTGCTTCCAAAATAAATCTTGATCCGGTCATTTACATTCTTGATTCCGATTCCGGTACGGTCTCCCGGCTCTTTGCGCAGAATCTCCCGGCACTGTTCTTCCGTCATACCGATTCCGTTATCCTCCACCTGGAAAATAATATCTTCTCCGTCCTCAAAAATACGAATCCAGATCTCACCCTCATCGATCATCTGCTTTACACCATGATAAATTGCATTCTCGATAATTGGCTGCAAAGTAATTTTGTTACAAAGATACGAAAGACACGACTCTTCCACCTCAAATGAATAGGTAAATTTGTTCTTATACCGATAATTTTCAATCTTCAGATAACTCTTTGCATGTTCCACTTCTTTTTCGATTGGAATCAGCTCATGCCCTTTACTGATACTGATACGGAACAGCCTTGCAAGTGCCGTAACCATCTCTTCTGCATCTTCATTTTTCCCGTCTTCACACATCCATGCAATCGCATCCAGTGTATTATACAGGAAATGTGGATTGATCTGCGCCTGAAGCGCTTTCAGCTCTGTTTTCCGCAGTGTGATTTCTTCCTGTCTGACCTGCTCCATCAGCTTCTGGATCTTCACAACCATGTGTTCAAACGAGTTGGATAAAGTCGTGATCTCTGTAGTTCCCGCCATCGGCTCAAATACAAAATTTTCAGCATTTTTTTCAAACCGGTGCATGTCATCGGCAAGCTGCCTTACCGGTGCTGAGAACAGTTCTGAAAATGCCCATCCGAGAAGAAAGACTGCTCCCATAACCAGACACAGGACGATCAGAAGTCTGGATACCGCACTGCTTACCTTCTCCGTAATCATTTCATCTACATAGCAGACACCTACAATTTTCCAATCACAGTTCTCCAGATTTTTCACAGTATAGATCGCCTGTTCCTGAATATGTGTCCCTTCTTTTAAATCCATTCCCTTCTCTTCTTTTAACCCGGAATAAATGAGCTGCTGCTGTGGATGATAGATCAGATTGCCTTTTTTGTCCGCAATATAGGCATAGCCGTGCTGCCCGATCCCTACATCATCAACATAATTGGCAATGTCAGAAAAACGGATGTCAATATTTACCTGTATACTGGTTCCGTCTTCTTTCTGAATCTTCTGGTAAACGGTTACAACCCATGGATAATATCCCTCAAACAAAGATTCCACATATGGTTTGGTTATACGCAGCCTGCCATCGTCATCTTCCATTTCGATACTCTGAACAATGCGATAATTCTCTTTCAGCTTCTGCCCCCTGTTCCAGTAACGCAGAAGCTCCCCATCTTCACCACAGATTGTTACCGCTACTACATCGGAACGGATATTTACCAGATTCTGGATATATTCCTCAGAATGATTATTCTCATGACGCATTCTCGCCACGATCCCTTCCAGTATGATCCGCATATCCTGTGTATAATTCTCAACCGTATTCTGTACCTGTTCACAGCTCTGGGAACTGCTTGTCACTGCACTTTGCTCCATTGCATTCCGGTAAATCTGAACAAAAATAAGCGTTGCAGCCACTACCGAAATCAGGACGATTCCCATTACCATTGCAATAAACACACCGGAAATAGATATATTCCATCCCTTGTGCTGATCTGCTTCTTTTTTACGCCTGTTCATGTTCCCTCCTGTATTTGTTCGGTGATACTCCAGTCAGCTTTTTGAAGCAGTGGCTGAAATAATACTGATCCTTATAACCACACAGCTCTGTAATCTCACCGATCTTCATACCGGTACACTGCAGAAGCTCCATTGCCTTTTCAATTCGTTTTTTCGTCAGGATCTCAACCAGTGAACTGCCTGTCGTCTTTTTTATCAGACTGCTGAGATAATTCGGCGACACCCCGATCTCTTCACTGATGATCATAACAGACAGATCCTGTTGGGCATAGCGGTCCTGTATGATCTGCACTGCCTGCTCGCAGATCACCTCGCTGCTCTTCTTTCTCTGATCCATAAGCATTTTTTTAGCCTCCATACACAGCATTTTTATGATCTGAAAATTCTCTGCCATACGTTCCATTTCACGCATCTGCTGCATGGAATATTTTTTCTGAAGAACTTCTACACCACATTCCCCGATTGCCATATAAATAACCTTATATACTGCCGCCCCAATCTCGGTCAAAAGTATCGTACTAAGTACCAGTGTATTCTTGCCTCCATTTCGCAGCTTCTTTTCCAGATCATCCAGATAAATCTCCAGATCCTCTGCCATTCCACCACGTAAAAAATTCTCCATCGTTGCTGTAATTTCCTGTATTTCTCCCTGTTCCAATCCCGATCCGTGCTCTGCATCGGAAATGAAATAGACACTACTTTTATCCTTTCTGGAATAACTGAGCGCATTCATTGCCTCCAGATAGCTCTCTCTGCATTTTCCAAGAGTATTCACACTCCTGCTTACCCCGACCTGACAGCAATATCCCATAATACGCTCCACACTCTGAACAATTTCTTCTACAATAATATGTAAATACTTACCCATACCTCCCGGAGTCGTCGCGATCAGCGATACCACTCTTCCTTCCAGATGGCAGCTTACATAATGAACATATTTTTTCAGGATCATATCAACTGCATTTACACTGCTATAGCTTGTCTGATCCTTTCCATTTGCATCACGGATTCCGGTTACAAGCACCACATACTGCATATTATCCGGCTTTGGATTACGGATCAGCTCACATTCCTCTGCCCGCTCAAGAAGTGCCTCTTCGGACACCCGTTCATTCTGAAAGCTGTCGAGCAAAAGCGGAATAAGGAATTGCGTCTTGCGGATGTCCAGCTTCTCTTTTCTTTCTTTTGTAAATTCTTCCACTCGCTGATCCATGGCTTTTTTAATCTTTATCAATTCCGCCTCGATCTCTTTTGCTGAAATCGGCTTCAGCATATAGCTTACAATATTATATTGAATTGCCTGCTGCGCATAGGTAAAATCATCAAATCCACTTAAAAATGCGATCTGTACCATCGGGCGAACTTCCCTGACCGCCCGTGCCAGCTCAATCCCCGATAAAAATGGCATCTTGATATCAGTAAGGAGCAGATCTGGTTCCAGCTTTTCAACCAGTTCCAGCGCGTCTGCACCATTTTCAGCTTCCCCGACCACTTCAAAACCAATCTCTTCCCACTTTACCCTGCGAACAAGACTTCTTCGGATTTCCTCCTCATCATCAGCAACAACAACTGTATATTTCATATTTCTCCCTTTTTCACTTACTGTCAAACTTTCATCTGGTTACAATTTCTCTTTTTATATTATAGAAGATTCTTATCCACTTTTCCATAAATATATCTCCACTTAAATTTGTAAAATTCTACGATTGTATACACAATAATAGTATAAAAAACGGACAGGCTGAATAGCTTTTCAGTCTGTCCGCTTTTTACATCTTCTTATGCTGTTTTAAAAATTACATTTTTATAACGATTCAATGCAGTATAAAGGACTAATCCAAGCACACCACATCCGACAACTTCTCCGACACCAACTGTCAACATCATAAACGGAATCGGAAGTGCTACTCCATATCCGTAACGAAGTACAAACGGAACGATTACTGTGTTAGCAATAATCGGTGGTAACGGTGCAAGGAAACGGTTTTTGTTACGAAGCTGATAAGTAAAAAATGCTCCGATCAAAGTTGCAATGCTTCCGAAAATGATATCCGGCAGGATTGCTCCTCCGAGAATGTTTCCAACAATACATCCAACAAAAAGTCCAGGAATCGCTGCCGGTGTAAATACCGGAAGGATCGTAAGTGCTTCTGCAATACGTATCTGTACTTCTCCGAATGAAAATGGTGCAAATACATAAGTAAGCACCACGTAGATTGCAGCGATCATCGCTGCCTGAGTCATAAATGCTACATTCTTGTTCTTCATATGAAATTCTCTCCTCTAGTTTTGTTTTACGTGTGGAAGGTCACGAACACACGATTCATTTTACGCCGGGAATCGGCGAAACCCTTGTAAGACCTTGTTTTTAGGGGTTTTGTAACGGGTGTTAGTATAGCATGATGGGGATGAAAAATCAAGGTAAGTACCAAAAAAGTACCAAATCGCCAAAACAGCCTTACAATCTTACCGATATAAACGCCTACAACTCTGGCAAAAGACAATAAAAATAGAGGGATGTCACTCCCTCTAAAATACATTTGCTATCTTCTGCATTTCTTCTGCTTTAGTGTCTGGCAAAACATGACTGTATAAATCCATTGTCATTGCTAAAGAACTGTGTCCCAAAATAGTTTTAAGTACCTGCGGTGGCATCCCTGCTTCAATTGCTCTTGTTGCAAAAGTATGCCGGAATACATGACTTGTGATCCGCGGGAAATCATATCCGTCACTTTTTATTCTCTTTATGATTCTGTCAATTTCACCTTGAATCCGTTCCCGGCTGATTGGATCGCCATTTTCATTGCAAAATAAATACTGATCCATTCTCACAACTTTAAATCCCCAATATTTCCGCTGAGCCTCTATATGTTCCGTAATGGCAGCAGTCAGCGGAATGTCTCTGGTAGAAGTTCTTGTCTTTGGTGTATCCTCAAAATATCCTTTTCCCTCGATGTATTTTAAAGTTCTACGAACATGAATCACATTTTGCTTTTTATCTATGTCAGAATATTTAAGTCCTTGCATTTCACCTTTTCGCATACCCGTCCGAAGCATTACAGAAAAAAAGTGATACAAATAACTCTCCTCGGCATATTTCATAAATAATTCCTGCTGCTCTTTCGTCATAGCCGTTCGCCCTTTCTTTACTCCTGTTTGCCGAGGCAATTCAGCCAATTTAACGGGATTTCTTTCTATCAAGCCATTCTTCATAGCTTGTTGAAGACAGCCGTTTAAAATGGCTGATACGATCTTAATACTTGAAATAGCATATCCTTCTTTTACCATATCATTATATAATTTCTGAATGTGTTCCCCTCGAATCTCCGATAACTCTTTGTTTCCTAATCGGTCGTTTATTGTACTTTTATAATACTTTTCATAGCTGGTATATGTTCCGATTTTCACCCGGTTTTTCTTATATTCTTCCAACCAAGTTCCATACCATTCTATCAGTGTAATTTTTTCTTTTGGAACGTAAAGTCCATGATCCAGCTTATATTTAAGCTCTGTCATATATTTTTGCGTTTCCGTAATAGTTTTTCCGTGTACAAGATAACGTTTGCCTTTATACATAAAACGCCCCTCATACCCTTCATATCTCTGCTGAATGCCTTTCGGGAGTTTTCGTCCTCTCTTATCTGTTGCCATATTAACTCCTTTCTGAACATAAAATTCAAATATTGCAATGAGTCAATATGACAGGTATAATCATATTGACTCTATACAGTGTGTGTATTGGGTTATTTCTGTTTTGCCCCGTGGTGTTGCCGCACTGTGGGGCATTTATTTTCCCTTTGTGATGAAATTTTTCGCTATATATGGCTATATGTCTGGTTTTTACTGGTTATTTTCTTATTTTTTCCGCTTCTAAACAATTCCTATATACCGAAAAATCAAATGTTTTTCTATGCTCTGTCGGTCTTTTCTGCCGGAATATAGCCGGTGATATCCTCTGTATCGATCAGCTCAATTACATCCGCTATATTCTTCTCAAATGATGACATATAAGTTTGTACAATGTTTGCCCCCTGCCAGATTCCATCCCGGTTTTTCAGCATGTTCCAGGCATCATCAACGCCTTTACCTGTTTCACAGGTTGCCTCATCAATTTTATGTAATACATAATTGATTTGCTCAAACTGAAGAATAAGTCCTGATAAAATCTCTATAGCATTTGTCTGCCGGTCTTGCATTTTGATAACCATTTCTACTGCTGCCTCTGGATTTATTGTCTGTTGTTTTTTATTCATGTCTCTTTTCCCTCTCTTTCTGTTCTTCTAAGTACATTCTTTTTACAAATCCATACACCATAGCAAGGTGGTTGGGATTCTGTATTTTTTCAAGCATTTGTATCAGATCTTCTTTTCTATCCATGTCTTTTTTCACCTTCATTATTTACGATTTCGCTCGCATAAGTATATATAAGCTTTAACCATCTAACCTTTTTACATTTCCTTACTACCCGTATAACCTGTTCTTGATAGAATGATATAAGCTCTTCATCATCGTGAATAGTTTCTTTCACTTTTGCCATATCGTTTGGCCTCCCTATATGTCAGATTTCTTTAACAAAACTTAACAGTTTTTCACTGATTAGATTTTCCATTTCCTCACCATCCTCTATCCAACCGCCTGTACCTGTGATCTGCCAAAAAAACTTGCATTGTAACTTGCGCCATCTCCTTTGGAACCCCAGATCAGTGAACATCCAAACAGTGCTTTAGATCCGTGTATTACCTCATATCCGAGCTTTTTCCATCCAACCCAAGTATTTGTATCCTCGGTCACGTCTGCTGCCTCTTTGCTTCGTTTAATACGCTCTGCATTGATTTCCTCTGCTTTAGCAGATAACCATGCTCTGTGAAGTGCCTCTGCAAAGCTGATATTGTACCGGCGGTAATTTTTCCATGCATTCAACATGATTTTCTTCAGATCATACTTCATAACCTCTGTACTCCTTTCTCAAGGCTTACAACAGTCCCGGCAGGTCTTAAAGCTATCTAAGGTATCTTGACCATCTCATTATCCCCTTACCCTTGTCCGGCGTTATACTGGTGTCTCCGGTACGCTTTCGCCACTTCGTTTTCACCCTTTGCTGTTGTGGTTTCCTTTGATGACTACATTATACATCTATTTACACCAATAGTATATTGGCATATTGTATATATTTGCACCAATATATTTGTTTGTTTTTTATATTTACATCAATAGATTTTCGCCTTATAATTATAGTAGAGTGGAAAAAATGAACTATTTTTTTGAAAGAAGGTGTAGGAATGCCAGAAGAAGCAAAAGTAAGTAAAGCACAGCAAAAGGCTGTAAATAAATATGTAAAAAACAATTATGACAGGATAAACGTTACATTCCCTAAAGGACAAAAAGAAATTATTGCAGAAGCGGCACAACTAGCCGGTGAATCAGTCAACGGATATATCAAAAAAGCTGTAGACGAAAGAATAGCACGTGATTCTGAAAAATAGTCAGATCCTAATTATTTCTATAGACTTGGACACTGGTAAACATTTCGTTCACCCCTTGCGTCCTGCTGCCAGATATGCTATATTTAAGACACAAAGAGGGAAACCGCAAGCGGCTACCCGATTATAATGTTAAGCTATTATGCAACAGCCGTCATTATTCGCAGTAATGGCGGCTATTTTCTTTTACCCTTGAAAATCTCATAGCAAAGACCTACAAGGGCAACAATGAATATACTAAACTGAATCAGATCAGAATATGTAACCATCGTATCGCCCTCCTTTCTTTCGTCTGGAGGGTGCTTTTTTGTCCCTCCGTAACAGAGGGTAGCCGCCTGGCTTTGGTTTCCCTGTCTGTATCTTACCATGATGACAGCAGACAAGGCAACCATTGTGTTATGTTATTTCTGTAAAATCATTTGCTATATTTTTTTCAGCTGGGAAATCAGCCGGCATATTCTTTAGCAATAACATATCATTCAGTATTTTCAATGCTTTTCGCAAATATGCTTGATAATCCGTTTTTCGAGCCGGAACAGAAGCAAAAGTGCATATTTTATCATATCCACATCCTTCAGTAAGAGTTATGAATAATTTACTTGCCAAGCCTGGATTAGACTGTATTGCAGCCTGTAATATCATTATAAGATCTTCACTATCTGCATTTCTGCAAAACTGTACCAACTCTTTTTTTTTGCAATCTGTAATTAGATAATCTTTCATGTATGTTTCGCGTACTGTCATTTTCACTCCTTCGCTATATAGTTTCGCTTGTACGGATTTTTTATATTTCATAAGACCACAGTTCGCCCTCTGCTTCGTTTTCCGGGATTCTGACAATAAGATCGTCATTAGGGATGTATGCCTGTGCAATCTGAATCAGTAAATCTTCCAGAGCTTCTGCAGTGCGAGCGCATAGTTTTATTCCCGTAATATGTTTCCAAGCACTTACATATCCAGACGTTAGAAATAGATCTGCTACCAGTATGTTACTTTCCCATTTTGTCCGTACTTTTGCTATTTTTAATTTTCTATTTTTCCCTTTCTGCTTCAATTGCATCTGAACCATTGTTTCCCACCTCCATGAATGATAAAATTGTCACAGAGGTTGTCCTGCTGCCGTTTTTGACCGCTGGCAGCAGGATAGCAAGCATTATATTTGTCTGAAATCCTCTATCAACTTTTTTAACCGTTCATCGGATTGCTGAGATATTCCTGTAGTCTCGTCTTTTACTTCTATTTCGGCATTTTCAGTGGTTGTCATAATTTGTATTGCATCACGATTTTTTTCACGAATTTGAGCCGAATACGAATTTCTATTAGTCCGATCGATCATTTGTTGCATATCAGCCGGTAACTTTTCATATTCCTCCTGTCTTTTGGCTTCGTTCCGGTAAGATCGCATAAAGTTAGAAGATGCCACTTGCTCACTGTAGGATCCATCAGACGCCCACAGCCTTAACACATTAGGAGATCCGACAGCTTTTTGCACCAAAGGCGGCAATTTTAAAAATTCTTCCTGTGAATTGTAAATACTGTTATGAATTGCCTTTTCAACAAGTGACCACGCTTCCAGTTCATTCAACTGTTTTGGCGTATTTAATTCGCGCACTAAGGCTATTAACTGCCCCGGTGTTGGTGCAAACCCTTTTGTGTCTGCCCTCAGATACGCCAAAAACGCTTTTTGCGCCAAATCAAACGGAATATCTGATAATGCCAAATTCCAAGTATTGATTGTGATTGTCTTATTATCTGGCTTGTAATTTGGATATGCTCCCTGAATCATCATTAGCAGCTTCGCCGTTTCTTCTCTAAGCATTGAGCCAACCCTCCAGTCCCTCATCATCTTTTGATTTTTTATTTTTTTGTCTTTGGTTCTTCTCCCACGTTCTGACTGCTGCCTTCCAGTCTTTCATTTTGTTTTTCCCAATATACCAATCTTTAGAAATATAAAAATCAACAAATGATTGAGCATCAACAGCGTTTCCACGTTCAGAACAATACTCCTGTACTTCTTCAACAGTTGGTGGAGTAAAACGGGACGTTTTTCTCCCATTATTATTTACTCTATTCTTTTCTTCTCTACTCTTATCTAATCTAATCTGCGGTTCCGTAATGTCTCCATTTTGGTTCCGTTCTGGATACATTCTGGAACCAGTAAACATATATACACCATTTTCAACTTCCAACATGGACTTTTCCGCTATGTAAAGTGTCTGTTTATAGCGATCTGATTTGATCCGATTATTATTCAGAAGCCAGTGCGTAATAACAACGACACCAGACTCAAATGGAAGAATAAAATGTTTAGAGGCAAGGATTTTTAAATCGTCTTCCCCACACCCACAAATCTTAGCAATTTTCTTAGGTGACGATACAAAACCATCATCATCCGCCCGCAGCCCCAAATGAAAATATAATGCCTGTGTGCTTGACGGCATCTCTAAAAACAAATCTGTATCTGCAACCGCCAGACTAAACATCCTTTTTGCCGCCAACATTATCACCTCCCCGCAAATCAAAATATTCTTGACCTTCCAGATCTTTCAACAATTTTTTTGCGCCCTGTGCGGCAAGTAATGTATTAAAAGCTCTTGCCTCAGTAGTTCGCACAAATGCTTTAATCTCATCACGATTAGCTGGACGCCAATATCCTGCACCACAGCCGGAACAAATGATTGCACCTTGTTCCCGTTCCCATGCAATACGTTTTTGCAATTCGCGTACCGAGCCGCACCCGGCTAATCGTACAAGTTCTGAACTTGATATGCGATTTTCTTTACCCACTGGCAGCAGTGGATCAATAATGAAGTCAGTCTTGCCGGACTCTTCATTTGTGTGTACTGGACTATTCCTGTTTTTTTTCATTGTCTTAAATTCCCTTTCTTGAAATGTGATCTACGTAGTCATCAAGTATAGAAAAATTAAATAGGCAGCACTTTCCAATTTTGACTACAGCACCTGCTTCGGCAGCAAATTTCCGCATCGTATTTCGTCCAAGACCGTATCTTTGGCACGCTTGATCTATACGTCCCATTTTGCTGTCCACGTAATCCTGTCCTAATTCAGTTTCCTTTAATGCATTCATAAAAACCCTCCTTTTTATCTTCGTCTACACAATACAATGATAACGCATGATAAACTAAAAAGTAGTACTCACATTACCATAAACTAATCATAAACTAAGAGGGGGGGATCTTATGCTATCGCAAAAGAGTTCTATATTTCCGCTTCCATATACAGTTAATGTACTTAATATAAAACAAATATGTACAAAGTTTATTGGATAAAAAACGGAAAATGTTTAGATAGTGAACCAGAAAATTTTAATATAAAAACAGATAAGATATACATTGTTGCAGAACTAACAACACAAGGAAAAAATGCATTTCTAAAAGAATATTGCGATAAACATACTCCACAATCTTATTATGCAATGAAGAAACGTCTGAAAAACAAATAGTTTTTAGTTCTATATTAGGGTAATAATAACAGAAATTGACCAACCATTACCTTATATGATAAAATCTACTGCAAGTAACCAATCACCAACTGCCGAAATAGTCATATATGATCTACGGCAGAAATAAAGGCGGATAGAACAATCTACCCGTCTTTTTTATTGCCATTGTCTTGATAAAGCATATTTTATTCCATTATCAATAGATGTAAGTTTGTTTATTTTCTATAGCTGATATACATTGATTTGTTATACCGGAACCTCTAATTTGTTTCTACATTTTGGCTATATATTCGGATATTGCTAGTTTTTTTAAGTTTTGAAAGCCTATTCTGCCAACTGGATTCTCATTATATCCGATTCCTTTGTTGCTTATGTCTTTCTCCTATATATTCTGAAATATGAAGTTTTTTGAGGTTATTCCATCAGCACAGCATTATCCTTTTTGAGTGATTCTATGGTCTTGTCTGCCATTTTCAACGCTCTTGCAAAGATCTGTTCCGGTGTGTTCCATGCTTTCTCCAGATTAATGAAATACTGGCGGATCTGCTTTCCCTCTGGCGATCTCTGAAGCATGCAAATCTGTTTAGCCATGTCAATAGAAAGTTCGTATTCTGTCGATGGTCTACCGCCTGTACTTTTAGACATTTTTGTCCAAAAGTCCTTTGATTCTTCAAAACCGTAATCGCACATTCGATCGATCCATTTTTTGAATGGTGTTTCAATATTTAATTTCTCATGTAAATCCCTAGCTGATACTGTCGGATTCTCTGATTCATAGATTCTCGAAAAGCAGTCTGGCATATCGCTTTCAATAAACATATCCTCAAAATTGAGGACATCTTTTCTTATGTTTTCGATAGTTCTTAGCACATTCATAATGTATTTTCATATCAATCCAGAAAGTACCAAAAAAGTACCAAAAAAGTACCAAATTGCATAAACGATAATAAACAATGATAAACAGAAAAAGCCTGAAAACACGCTGTTTTCAAGGCTCTATAAACGTAGATAACACTCTATAAACTTATTATAAAAGAAGTTTTGTTTTACGAGTGGAAGGTCACGAACACTCGATTCATTTTCGCGCAGCAATGAGTCTGGCGGCCATGCTTGCATGGACATCTGACGAATGCCGCGGAAGGCACATACTGTAAGTATATGACCTTACGCCGGAAATCGGCGGAACCCCTTGTACGACCTTGTTTTTCGGGGTTTTGTAACGGGTGTTAGTATAGCATGGGACGGATGAAAAATCAAGATTTGTCCAAAATTTGTCCAAAATTCATTTTAGGTCTCAGAAATAATATGATACAACAGCTTCCTTGTCTGCTGGCAGCAGGACGCAAGGGGTGACCGAAATGTTTACCCTTATAATCGAGCCGACATTTTAACGTACCAGTCAAAAATGACTAAATTTTTCTCTATAAATCAGGAGCCCGGTCACCACTTTGGCGACCGGGCTCCTGATTTAAAACATAACAAAAGCGGGTGATGGGAATCGAACCCACGTATCCAGCTTGGAAGGCTGGTGTTCTACCATTGAACTACACCCGCGTGACTCTTATTATTATATTCATCATTCAACTGTTTGTCAACAATTTTTTTGTTTTTTTTATTTTTATATTTTTCCACTTTTTCTTTCCCTTACTTCATTCTAATGTTATAATGAAGAGACTCAGTATACTGATAGGAGGGATTAAATATGAAAATTACAGAAGGCTACATGCCTTATCTTGGATACAAAACCTACTACCGTATTGCAGGCGAATGCTCCGGCAATAAAAAACCACTCATTCTGCTTCACGGAGGACCTGGTTCTACACATAACTACTTTGAAGTACTTGACCGGCTTGCTGATGAAGGTCGTGCAATTATTTCCTACGACCAGCTCGGCTGCGGTAATTCTTATGTAGAAGGACATTCAGAACTCTGGTGTTCTAAAACATGGATGAATGAACTGATCGAACTCAGAAAATATCTCGGACTTAATGAACTTCATCTTCTCGGACAGTCCTGGGGCGGAATGCTCTCAATCGAATACTTATGCGATCACAAACCAGAAGGGATCAAATCCGTTATTCTTTCCAGCACCCACCCATCTTCCAAATTGTGGGCCCATGAACAACACCGGATGATCAAATTCATGTCCCAGGAAGATCAGGACGCCATTGCCAAAGCTGAAGCAACCGGCAATTTTGACGATCCGGCATATCTCGCAGCCAATGAACGCTTTATGCTTCTTCATGCCGCCGGCGTACCAAAAGACACCGATCCTGAATGCCTGCGCCGTCCAAAAAAAATTGGAACAGACTCTTATATCACCGCGTGGGGACCAAATGAATACACGCCAATCGGAAATCTCAGCAACTATGAGTACCGTGACAAACTGAAAAATATCAAAGAACCGGCACTTATCATCAACGGAACCAACGATCTGTGCACTCCACTGGTTGCAAAGACCATGTATGACAGTATCCCGAATTCACGCTGGGAACTTTTTGATGACTGCCGTCATGCATGCTTCGTTGAAGATACCGACCGCTATTGCAGGCTTTTAAATGAATGGATGGAGCAAAACGACTAAACCTGCTCAGCGTGATTGGATATATTGTTATCTTTGACTCTTCACTTTCCATGTTTTTCTATAGCCGCTCGTGGGCCAGCTAAAACAAATATCACTCTCTTTTTGTATATCAAAAAGTGCAGATCCCTGTGAAAATACAAATCTGCACTTAGTTCATCATATACGCAAAAGACGCATATTCCCGACAAAATTTTTGTTCAGGCATATGCGTCTTTTTGCACTTTTTACTGCTCTCTGAAAGTGATCTCACCCGTCTCACTGTCCATAGCTTCTACAATCGCAAGTGATTCCAGCGGATATCCAAGGTTGCGGATGATTCTTCCGCCGGACTGGAATCCTTTTTCGATCACAATTCCAATTCCCTCTACAGTTGCACCTGCCTCTGTAACCAGCTGAATCAGCCCCTGCAGCGCACATCCATTCGCAAGGAAATCATCAATAATGAGCACATGATCTTCCTCTGAAAGAAATTTCTTTGCTACAATTACCTGGTTCTTGCATTTGTGGGTAAATGATTCGACTTCTGCTACATACATCTCCCCTTCCAGATTGATGCTCTGTGTCTTTTTTGCAAATACAACCGGCACATGAAAATGCTTGGCTACAATACAGGCAATCCCGATACCAGAAGCTTCGATTGTCAGGATCTTGTTGATATTCTTATCTGCAAATCTCTTCTTGAATTCCGCTCCGATCTGGTCAAATAATTCAATATCCATCTGATGATTCAGAAAACTGTCCACCTTAAGAACATTTCCCTCTTTCACGATTCCATCTTTGACAATACGTTCTTCCAAAAAGTTCATCTTACGTTCTCCTCTTCCTTTAATATTCCATGTATTTTTTTCATTGTATCAGTCTGAGCCATGAAACGCAACCCTCTGCGCTATTTTACCAGAATCTTATAATCCTTTTCAAAAATATCGCCCGGTTCCAGTTCATTCCCCCACTCCCTGTTTTCCAGAATATGGTCAAAATCTTCTCTGTCACTTCTTCCATACCATGGCTCAATGCATACGAAAGGTGCGTGTTTTTTTGCCGGAGACCAGATTCCAAAAAGCGGTGCATCAAATTCTACTTCCAGATAAACCTTTCCATCTGCATCCGCAAGACCGATCCTCTGTGCCTGATGATTTTCAATAATAAGTGCATCCTCATCAAATAAATGTTCCTCAAGCTTCAGACATTTTCCGAAAAGATTTAAGATTTTTGTCCGTGGACAAAGTGCACCTTCTTCATTCAGGATGCTGCTCGTGAGCGGTCCTTCTGTATCAAATACCAACTGACAATCCTCCTGCTTTTCTCCTTCTTTCAAAGGACAGTTAAATGCCGGATGCCCTCCGATCGAAAAATACATCTTCTTATCATTTGGATTTTCTACTTTCCACATTACTTCCACCTGACGTCCGGAGAGTCTGTATCCTACTTTCAGAATAAAATGAAATGGATATTTTTCCAAAGTACTTTCTGTATCTTTCAGTACAAACCAAATCTCTTCTTCTGTCTGGCTCTCCAGATCAAATTCCATGTCTCTTGCAAAACCATGCTGTGACAGCGTATATGTCTTTCCTTCGTATACCGACTGCTTCTGCACATAATTTCCTACGATTGGGAAAAGAACCGGTGATGTTCTTCCCCAGAACTTTGGATCTGCCTGCCACAGATATTCCTGCTCTGTCTTATTGTCTTTTAGCGATTTCATTTCTGCGCCTGCTGAAATAACAGTCAGTGTAAGTTCTTCATTTTTCAGTTGATATGCTCCCATTTTTATGCCTCCATTCCTTTCTGTATCTACTTTTCTGCCTCTACGCCGGCAAATTGCGTATTTAACAGAATCCCGGTTAAACAAAAAGCAGGAGAAATGCTGTAAATTCAACGTTTCTCCTGCTTTTCAAACACTGCCGCAGACCGGAATCGAACCGGTACGGGTATCACTACCCACGGGATTTTAAGTCCCGGGCGTCTGCCAGTTCCGCCACTGCGGCAAGAGATGCTCATACGGTTTTTGCGAAAAGCATACGCGCTCTGCACTGTCTTTTCAACCTCGCATCAATGGGCGGAGGTGGATTCGAACCACCGAAGCAAATTGCAGCAGATTTACAGTCTGTCCCCTTTGGCCACTCGGGAATCCACCCATTTTGTCTCTCGACAATATCTATTTATATCATAAATAAAAGAAAAGCGCAAGGGAATTTATCCAATTCTCCTGCACTTTTTCCAAATTTTTATACCCAGAATGACCACGCTGCATTCATCTGATTTATAATTGTATTCAGATCCCATTTCTTACGGCTGTTGATCTTACTGTTCGGATCATTGATCAGTACCTTGCCCTCCTCTGTCAACCCGGAAAGGACGATAAAATGTCCCTGGTTTGTAAAATCACCCGGTCCCATACTGCAGATGATCGGATGTCCTGCCGAAAGCTCGGATTTGAGAGTGTCTTCTGACCAGTTTGTAAGCTGTGCAGAATTTATTCCAAGTTCTGAAGCTCCTGCAGTCATAAGCGTCCAGTCTGTTCCGACTTCATCTACATAATATCCCATATTGACACTCATATCTGCCACATACTTCGGTGTAAATGAAGTATTGCCTGTAAGTCCTGTCGCCACCATGGAAAGGCTGGTCGGTCCGCATCCACCCATTCCGATATTCTCGGAACCATAAGATGCATATCCCCATACTTCGCTCCACTGGAAATATACCGGAATATGGTTCTGGATTCTGTAATCTTTCAAATCTACCGCCTGAAGTCCCTGCGCACTGAGTTCTTCCTCTGATCGTGCTGACTGTTCCGGATAATCAATCACCCACTGCAGTGCTTCCTGATGATCAAACAGCCATGTCAGCAGATCATCGGAATACTTTTCTCTGTTCAGAATGATTTCCTTCGTCTCCGGGTTTTTCTTATATAATTCGCCCAGCTGGTCTTTATACTGGTCAGAATCCAGCACCTCCTGGACTTTCTCAGCTTCTATCTCTTCTGGTGTCTTTGTTTCTGTCTCTGTCTTTGTCTTGGCAGAGGATGTCTTTTTTGCAGATTTCTTTGCATTTCCACTTCCACAAAGCATCAGGATCACAGCCAACACGATAATTCCTGCTGCTGCAAGAATGCCTGCTTTATATAGCTTTCTTTTCATCCTTTGTACTTCCCGCTTGCGCCTCGCTATTTTTTTCTGGCGCTGCTCCGCTCTTTTCCTGTCTTCTCTCATCATATGTCTATGGTTCTTCCTTCCTTAAACGACATCTCGTTAATGTTTGTTCCTTTTTACGCATATTTCAGCCTTACTTTAACATATTTCTTCATGAGAAAACAGTCTTTTCCGACAAGTTTAGAATTTTTTAAGTTTAAAGCTCTGTATAATTACTCTCCAGAGTTACCTCTGTTTCCTGATCTCCGATACAGATCGTATAAGATTTTCCGGAAAATCTGTGAAAAAAAATGAAACAAAAAAACCAGGCATTTGCTGCAAGTTCTGACAGCAAATGCCTGGTTTTGATATGCGCCCCGCAGGGGCGCCCGCGATTTTATTTTTATTTTGCACAGAGGTCCTTCACTACTTCCCCTGCGATAATCAGTCCGACTACAGATGGCACAAATGCCACACTTCCCGGAATATCTCTTCTCTCCGTACATTTATGCTCTGCTCCTGGCGGACAGATACAATGGTTTCTGCAGCTGATTGCCATGTCCTCGATTGGTCTGGTCGGTTTCTCTTCTGAATAAACAACTTTCAACTTCTTAACATGACGCTTCTTTAACTCCCGGCGCATAACTTTTGCAAGCGGACACATCTGTGTCTTATAGATATCCGCCACTTTAAATGCACTTGCATCCAGCTTGTTTCCGGCTCCCATACTGCTGATGATCGGCACATTCATTGCCTGCGATTTCATGACAAGCTCAATCTTTGCAGTCACCGTATCAACTGCATCAACTACATAATCATACTCATCAAACGGAAATTCATCTGCATTTTCCGGAAGGAAGAAGCATTTGTGGATCCGCACATTCACGTCCGGATTGATCTCCAGCATTCTCTCCTTCATAACATCTACTTTGTATTTCCCTACCGTCTTTCTGGTTGCAATGATCTGACGGTTTAAGTTGGTCAGACATACCTTGTCATCATCGATCAGGTCAAATGCCCCGACTCCGCTTCGTACCAGTGCCTCACATACATAACCGCCGACTCCGCCGATTCCAAATACGGCAACTCTTGAATTCTTCAGTTTATCCATCGCCTCTTTGCCAAGAAGCAGTTCTGTTCTCGAAAATTGTGTAAGCATCTTCTTCTCCTTCTTCTCTCATAAAATACCTGTAAACTCTTAACCAATCCACTTCTTGTTTCATTGGCTTATTTTCAATCTTTAAGTTCCACAATCATTTCTCTTTTGTAAATATCTGTCATATCCAAAATATTTTCGTCAAAATTCGGATTCGTTGAGCACACCGCAATCCTTGCTCCATCTGTCTGATATTCTTTTAAATAATAAGCTTCCCGGATCTCTTCCGGCTGCCTTAAAAAAAACGGATCTCCCTGCTTCGGAATCTGGATCTCGCTGGTATTCAATCCCATCACAAGACCTTTGCGCGTCGCTTTTAAAAAGCTTTCTTTTAAAACCCAGTAGCGGTAAAACATTTCCGTCCGCTCTGCTTCATCTGCATTCCGGATTCTCTCATATTCAGAAGAACAAAAATATTTTTCTGCCAGCCTTTCATGATATTTCCGCATGCATTCGATGTCGCAGCCTACCCTCTCTCCGGATACGCCTGCGCTGCACAGAACATATTTCCCAGAATGTGATAAATTAAAGGACTGCCCTGCATCTTGCGGTATCTTGTGTCTCTCCTGTATCTTCATCCAAAGATACCATGCACCCACGCTTTGAGCCTGATCCTCCCTGTGCTTCAGCCGGTCTGCTTTTTCCTGTCGGAACGCCGGAACTTTTTTATAAATTTTTTGATAATTTTTCTCATTAAGCAGATCAGATATATCTGCCAGGAAAGTTTTCACCTTTTCCATTTCCCGGATTCCCCTTTTCTTTGCCGGCTTTTACGCATTTATCCGCATTTTTCACTATATAACACCTGTAAAAAATATGCAAGGAATATCCTACTGATTTTATTGGATATTCCTTTCCGGTTTTTTATCCCTTGTTAATCTTATATAGACTATGGTATAATAAATAAATCTACAGGCAAAATTAAGTTACTATAATATTTTTAATATGTATCAATTCAGAAAGGATGTGCAATTTATGTGTGGATTTGCAGGCTATTATGGCGCCGGCGATTTTAATAGAGAAGAAGTCATCGACCAGATGGGTGAACGCATTGCCCACCGCGGACCTGACAGCAAGGGAAGCTTTGTTGATGACTATGTAGCCCTTGGCTTCCGCCGTCTGAGTATCATCGACCTTGAAGGCGGATCTCAGCCGATTCACAGTGCAGATGGCAAACATGTCATTATTTTCAACGGAGAGATTTACAACTATCAGGAAATCCGTAAAGAACTGATTGAGAAACACGGATGTCAGTTCCAGACAAACTCCGATACAGAAGTTATTCTTCAGGGATACAAAACCTATGGCGAAAAAATTGCTTCTATGCTCCGCGGAATGTTCGCATTTGTAATTTACGATAAAGAAACTCACAACTTATTCGGGGCAAGAGACTACTTCGGAATCAAACCATTCTACTATGCACAGATGAATGGAAGCCTTTTATTTGGTTCTGAGATCAAGTCCTTCCTGGCTCACCCACATTTCCATAAAGAGGTCAACAAAGATGCCCTCAAGATGTACCTGATTTTCCAGTACACCCCACTTCTTGAAACCATGTTCAAAGGTGTATTCAAACTGGAACCGGGAACATACTTCACTTATGATGGAAAAGAACTTAAGAAAACAAAATACTTCGATCCGACTTATGCAAAGAAAGACCGCAGCTTTGACGAGACAGTAAAACTCATCGGTGAGACAATTCAGGATTCTGTTGATTACCATCAGATTGCTGATGTAGAAGTAGGATCTTTCCTTTCAGGTGGTGTTGATTCAAGCTACATCGCATCTACTGTAAAACCGATGAAGACCTATTCCGTAGGATTTGAAGTCGGCGGATTCGATGAGACAACCTTCTCCAAGGATCTGTGCGATATCCTTCATATGAGCAATGCAAAGAAAGAAATCTCTTCTGACGAATTTTTCGATGCTCTGCCGGAGGTTCAGTATCATTCCGATGAACCACATGCCAACCTTTCCGCTGTACCGCTGTACTATCTGTCACAGCTCGCAGCTAAAGATGTAAAAGTAGTCTTAAGTGGAGAAGGCGCAGATGAGATGTTCGGTGGATACGAGACATATATCCCAAGCAAATCCGGTGATATGTACCGCAAGATCGTACCGGCATCTATCCGTAAAAAACTCGGAGACTGGGCAAAACACCAGCCAGACAAGAGAGGACTTAACTTCCTCAAGAGAAATGCAACTTCCGTAGAAGATTCCTACATCGGCCAGGCATTCATCATGGACAACGAAGAAGCAGATGAAGTACTCTCTCCTGCATATAAGAGCAAGATGCGCTACCAGGACGTAACCAAACCGTACTTCGACCAGGTAAAAGATCAGGACGACCTTCATAAAAAGCTCTTCCTCGATATGCATCTGTGGCTGCCACACGACATCCTGCTCAAAGCAGATAAGATGACAATGGCACACTCCCTCGAACTGCGTGTACCATACCTCGACAAAAAAGTCTGGGAACTCGCCCGCAGCATCGACAGCAAATACTGCGTAGATGGCATGGAAACAAAAAAAGCATTCCGTACCTCCGCCCTCTCCCACATCCCAATGGACTGGGCAAAACGTAAAAAACTCGGATTCCTCGTACCATTCAGAGTATGGCTCCGAGAAGATAAATACTACAATAAAGTAAAAGAAATGTTCCAGAAAGATTTCGTATCCGAATTCTTCAATCAGGAATTACTGCTGAAATGGCTGGAAGATCATAAGAATAAAGTCGGAAATTATCATAGAAAGATTTATACCGTATATTCATTCTTACTGTGGTATGAACAGTACTTTGTCCTCAGATAGAGCAGTGCCAAAATAAAGGAATAGCCAAATTTCATGCTCGCATGAAAATTTGGCTATTTTTTTATTTTGATAGAGCGATAGCTCGCACAGCGAATGAACCGCCAGGTTCACGAGCTGTGGTGCACTGCTCCTCCCCTAAATCATTCGACCAACAAACTTTCTTATCTAAAACACACAAATCCCCAAGGGGAACAGCGCCAGCGCCTTCCCCGCCCCGGCACCCATCTCCCCAGATTGGCTGCTCATCTATCGCTACGATGATGATGTCCTTGTCCTCACTCTTACTCGAACCGGCAGTCACAGCGACTTATTTAATCTTTAAAAAATAGAAGCAACTAGTCAATGGTGTGCTACCACAATTCCCATTTTAACTAGCTGCTTCTATTTTTATTCTTCTTACACCAACCCAAACGATCTCAGCACATCCAGCCACATCGTAAGCGTAAACGCACTCAACAACGTCGTCATCATAATCACCCCGGAACTAAGCGTCCCCTCATGTCCCATATTCCTTGCCATAACAAAACTGCTGACCGTCGTAGCAGATCCAAGCATTACCAGAATCGCAATCAACTCTTCATTTCTAAATCCAAGAACTGCTGCTACCGGCAAAAAAACCGCACAAAATCCAACCAGCTTCATAAACACTGCCACAATTGTCGGCTTCATTTTCGATGTCGCTTTCCTCAACTCAAAGGTTGCACCCATCGACATCAGTCCCATCGGCGTCGCTGTCGCACCGATACTTGATACCGTCTTATGTAAAATCGATGGCATCGAAAGCTTAAGTGCAGACCAGACAAATCCCGCCACAATTCCAATAATGATCGGATTCGTTGCAATCCCCTTCAGCGTTTTCTTTACCAGCGCCTTATCAAAAGAATTATTCCCCGGTTTAAACACTGAAAGCACCACAACCGCCATAATATTATAAAGCGGCACACTGCCAATGATCATAAGCGGTGCCATTCCCGCAGTTCCATAAATATTCTGGATAAACGCAATACCAAGAAGCGCCGCACTGCTCCGGTAAGTCGCCTGTATAAATTCGCCTTTAATGCTCCGGTCTTTCCACAGCAGTGAAATCAAAGTTGATATCGTAATACTGATTGCCGTCACCACAAAACAAAAAATAATAAACTTAATATCCCATACTTCCGAAAAATCCACGGTCGCCAGCTGTTCAAACAGCAACACCGGAAGCGGAACCAAAAATACAAACTTGTTCATCTTTGCTGCAAAGACTTCATCCATCCATCCCAGTTTTCTGAATAACATTCCAAGTAACATCATTAAAAATATCGGAATCGTCGCATTCAGACTGAAAATTAAATTTTCCATAATCGTTCCTCATCCTACTCATTTATATTTGCATATCGTTATTTTGAACTCTTTCCAGAAACCTGTCAACAGCACTTTCTCACATCAAAAGAATGATTGAGATTTAACACAATTTATACTATAATAAAATAACACTTCGGGGTATGGCTCAGCTTGGTCAGAGCGCACGGCTGGGGGCCGTGAGGTCGCAGGTTCGAATCCTGTTACCCCGATTTATAATTAAATTTTTACTTATCATATATAGAAAATAAGCCGGGACATTCGCCCCGGCTCAGCATGAATATGCAGTATTACATTTCCAATGCAACTATTATGAAAATTTTTTATTAGTCTTTCTGTTTGTTTTCTTCAATCTTCCGCTTGGAATCTTTCCTCACTTCATCCCGAAGCCTTTGGATATATTCCGTAAACTTACATTCTTCATTCCCATACGTCATCTGAAGATCATACTCCAACGGAATCCATGTCGAGATATCCGCCTCATTATGCTGGATCAGCGCCTCCAGCTTATCCAGTGATTTATAAAGCCTCGCCTCCTGTGTCTCCATCGCTTCCATCTCTTCAAATAATGCCTTCCATTCTGCACGGACCGGTTCCGGAAGTATATCCGTCAGCTGCTCCACCTTTTTATTCTCAACCTTTCGGTCTTTATCCGTCTTTTCAAATGCCGGAATATCTCCGGTGATCGCCTCACCCATATCATGGATCAGACACATTTTTATCACCTTATCCATATCCAGCTCCGGAAATTCATCCCCAACCAGCATTGCCATCAAAGCCAGCCGCCAACTGTGCTCTGCCACACTCTCCAACCTGCCACTTGAAGTATACGAATGTCTGGTGTTACATTTCAGTTGTTCCGCTGTCTTTAAAAAATCCAGTAATCTTCTTATTTCCATAATTTTCTTCTGTTCCTCCATAATTTAAGATACCAAGGTCAAAATACCTTTGGACCCCAACATCTAATTTAATTTTCCATCATAAAATAAGACAATCGAGTAGGCTGACTCCTACTCGATTCGTATACTTTATACACTATCTCGCATAACAGCTCGATGATGTACATTCGCCAAGTACAGATTCTTGTGTAAGCACAAATCTGTACTTGGCTCATCGTATACACAAAATCCCCGGGATGCTACCTGCCTCTTTGCAAATAGCATCCCAGGGACACATTCTTCCACTTAACTTGTGTACCATTTAGGTAATAACTCTGCTTTTCACAGAAAATACCCTACTCTTTTTTCACTTTTTCGCGCTCTTCTATGTATTCCTGATAAAGATCCAGTGTCATCTGCGCTTCTTCCAGCGTCTTTCCTTTGAACTTGGATACTTTTTCGTTCTCATACCACTTTTCTTCGATACATTTTCTGAGCCATCCGACCAGATTATTGATGTATGCCTGCTCCTGTGACAGCTTAAAAGCTTTCCGGATCACATCCGGCTGGTTATCGGATACCTGAAGCAGCACCTTAATCTCCTGAATCGTGATCGGTTCATTTCCAAAAATATCGGCAACTTCTAAAATCAGTTTTTCATTAACCGGAGTTTTCTTTGCAGCCAGTACATTTGGCGCAATCTCTTCGCCCTCTTCTTCTCCGGATGGCATACGCTGAAGATCTGAATGATGGATACACTTCGGATTCTTCTTCACAAAGAAACGGATTCCTGTAACCTTTCCGCCCTTCCCGCTCTTAACCGGCTCATAATCAAAGCAGATCTCGGAATACTCGGATTCTTCCAGCTCTTTTTTCGCAACTTCAAGTACTTTTCTACGGAAATTACGCCAATCTTCAAACGGTGCATCCTTAATCTCTGCAAGCGCTTCTTCAAAACGTCCCTGCTCAACAAGACGTTTTACTGCTTTAGATGCATTTGCATCCACTACATTCAGTGTAAATTTAAGCTCTGCGATCGTGTATGGATTCTTCGGCGGTCTCGGTACGATCAGCTGGTCACACTGTTCCCTGTCAAAACGATAATACTGGGTTCTCAGGATTTCGTAAACACGGGTTGTGAACAGGGATTTAAAAGAGCACAATACATCAAGACTCATACGGGTATAGTCTTTTTTCAGGTTATAGATATGAGGTTTCATCTCTTTAGTAAATCTGGTTGTAAACACGCCATCTCTATATTCACATTTATTCACTACATTGAACATGATGAAGTTCTCTTTTTCGTCGTCCTCGATACTTACTACATGTCCCAATGTCTCTTTTGATACTTCTTTCAGACGAGAATAGATGGAGTTTCCTGTTATATGAAGATAATTCTTAACATCCTTGGTGGAAACCTTTGCGATCAGCTCACCGTCTTCTACATATGCTTTTGCGATTGCAATATTAAGAAGCTTTCTTTCAAATAATGATGTACTGGATTTACTTTCGATCAGCACATTGGACCGGGAGACCGTATCATGATCCAGCAGTTGTTTCTCTTTTGGTTTTTTCTGTGTTTCCTTCATCGCTCATACCCCTTAATTGTTTTCTTCTGTATTATTGTGTACTTTTGAGGTGTATTAAAATCCCCTCTACACCCCATATAATCCCTTATTGTGTACCATTCGGGGTAACCAACCCCTTTATATTGGGGATTTGTGTACCAAAAAGGAACACCCTCCCCTAAAAAGTACCCCATAAAATGGGGTTTCTGTCTTTTTTTACGTTTTGTGTACGTTTAAGGTGTGTATTGTTCTTTTCGTGTACCATTAAGGTACCTTTTTTGATAAAAATTGTGTACCAAAACGGTACGTCTAGGTTGATTATATACAAGAACCCCCCTCTTGTAAAGCCTTTTTTTTAATTTTTTCGACACTTGTGTACAGAAAAGGTAAAATCGCCAACCCTTCAAGTACACTGCGTAACCCCGCAAAGTAAACAACAACCCCCATATATGTACACCTCTTTGCCCTTTGAAGTAAACAACCTCCCCCGTTTCCGTACACAAAATATGCCCCGAAATGCGTCAACCACGGGCTTTTTCAGCCCTCCTAATATAAACAAAGGAATTTTAATAAGCTGTTGTTATCTTTAATATATATATACATGCAAATTTTCACCCCAAAAGGTACACATCTGGCGATTTCGTGTACTAAAAAGGGGAAAATTAAAATTGTCAGGTGGCTTCGCCAATAAAAATATAAACAATCATAGACAATTTCCCAGTAATTCAGTATAATTCCTCTGTGGATATTCTGAAAAAAAGTTATCCACAAGCTTGTCGAAAAATGTGGATAAGTATCATTTCGGCAAGTTATCCACAATTTAATAGAATGAGAGGATTTTTTATGCAACGAGAAAAATTTTCTTCAAGACTCGGATTCATCCTTATTTCTGCAGGATGTGCGATCGGTCTTGGTAATGTCTGGCGTTTTCCTTATATTGTAGGAAAATATGGTGGAGCAGCATTTGTTCTTATTTACCTTGCATTTTTACTGATTCTTGGACTTCCGATCATGGTAATGGAATTTTCTGTCGGAAGAGCCAGTAAAGTAAGTGCGGCGCTTTCCTTTGACCGGCTGGAGCCAAAAGGAACGAAATGGCATTGGTATAAGTATGGAGCTATGGCCGGAAACTATCTGCTGATGATGTTCTACACAACAATTGCAGGCTGGATGGTCCAGTATTTCATCAAGATGATGACTGGTGAATTTGAGGGAAAGGATACTGCCGCTGTTGCAGGTGTGTTTTCCGATATGCTTGCAAAACCCGGAACAATGACTTTCTTTATGATCATTGTTGTTGTTGGATGTTTTGCAATTTGTGGAATGGGGCTTCAAAATGGAGTGGAAAAGATCACAAAGGTTATGATGCTGCTTCTGCTTGCACTGATGTTGATCCTTGCAGTACGTTCTGTAACGCTTGATGGGGCTTCTGAGGGGCTTCACTTCTATCTGGCACCGGATTTCCACAAAGTCGTGGAATATGGCTTATTTGACACGATTTTTGCCGCTATGGGACAGGCTTTCTTCACATTAAGCCTTGGAATCGGCGCAATTGCTATTTTCGGAAGCTATATCGACAAATCCCGCAGTCTTACAGGAGAAGCAGTCCTGGTAACACTTCTGGATACCTTTGTTGCTTTGATCGCGGGTCTGATCATTTTCCCGTCATGCTTCGCATATGGGGTGGATCCGGGAGAAGGTCCGAGTCTGATCTTTATCACACTTCCGAATGTATTTAATTCCATGGCAGGCGGAAGAATCTGGGGAGCCTTATTTTTCTTATTTATGATTTTTGCTGCGGTATCGACCGTAATCGCCGTTTTTGAGAACATTTTATCCTTTGCCATTGATTTGACCGGCTGCAGCCGGAAAAAGGCTGTAATCGTCAATATCGTGGTTGTGGCGGTACTTTCCATGCCTTGCGTTCTCGGATTTAATGTATGGAGTGGATTTATGCCGTTCGGAAAAGGTTCCGGAGTACTGGATCTGGAGGATTTCCTGGTAAGTAATAACCTGCTTCCACTTGGAAGTCTGATCTATCTTCTGTTCTGTACAAGCCGTTATGGATGGGGATGGAAGAACTTCCTGAAAGAAGCGGATACCGGAGAAGGATTGAAATTCCCGAAATGGGCGAAATTTTATGTAAGCTATATCCTGCCGCTGATTGTATTATTTATCTTTGTACAGGGATATATCAGTAAATTTATGTAGGATAAGAAAAAAACCACCCTAAAAGGTACACAAAAAAGATCATGTGTTCGAATTTCGGACGGTACACATGATCTTTTTTATATGTGCCTTGGCACATTCTTTTTCAGAAAAAAAATCTATTTAAAAAAATTTTAAAATTTATGAAAAAAAAGCTTGCATTTTTTATAGCTGTCTTATATAATAAATCTTGCGTTACGGAAAACCGAATAATGTATGCGCTTTTAGCTCAGTTGGTAGAGCAGTAGACTCTTAATCTATTTGTCCAGGGTTCGAATCCCTGAAGGCGCAGTATCAGCACTGTTTTTGATGAATTAGCATCGGGGACGGTGCTCTTTTTTTCACGATCTGTTTCTACAGATGGAGACATATGTAAAAGTAATCGTTTATTTCATTTGCGGAAAGTTACAGGATCTGTGGAAAAATAAAGGAAAATCTATTTCGTGTACTAAAAAGGGGACTATTTTAGTCCCCTTCTACTACATCTTGCATAAAATATTGATTGCATCCTTGTTCAGGAGGCATTTTTCATGTTCATTCAGATAGGCTTCAGAAATTGCATCTTTTTCGACCATGCCACCGAATTCACCGGCGGATACGATGCGCTGAGCCTTTTTATTGCCGTCTTCTGTATTCGGGAAGTCTACCATCAGGTAGTAGACACCGTCATCTTTATACAGACGGCTTTCTGATGCCTGGCCGTATCCAAGGATCTTGCAGAAGTCGATTGCATTATCCAGACTTGGAAAGAGAATCTGCCAGCGAACGGTCTCTTTTTCACTGCTGTCAGGCTCGATCAACATACCGGAAGCTTCAGAACCATCTTTTTGGATGGATTCCAGAGAATTCTCAGCCTGGCAGGAGATCGACAGCATCAGGCTCCGGTCAGGAAGAAATGCACCGTAAAATCCCTGGATTCCATTGTCTGTGTTAAGCCCAAGAACTTCTTTCCCTTTCTTGAGAAGAAGATTCAAAAATTCTTCGGTACGCTCCCTGTCTTGTGTCAGATCTTCCAGTGAGTAGCCAAGTGCGGCAATCTCTGCTTCTGTGATAAGGCAGTTCATTCTGGTGTCGGATACTTTCCAAAAAGTCATATGCTCACCCCCTGATTTGTAAAATCTATTGCTTTTGTAATCTTATTTGTTCTATAAGTTATATAACAAAACGGGTGTATTGTCAATATATTTTCTATATTTTATGATTTTTTCAGAAATATTATTTGTTTTTCATTCGTTTGATCACTTTTAGTCGGGTAAATTCTTCCCGTTCCTTCTCTTCCAGTGCATTTGTAATCGTATATACGAGATTGTCATACATCGGAATCGTAATATTTTTCAGGGCATTTGCCCTTTTCTGTGTCTTTTTGATACTTGAAGCCAGCCGGTACGCTGCATTTTCTACCTCAGAAAGCTTGAGTGTCAGCTCCTTTACACGGCAGAATGCATCACGGGCGATATCGATGGATTCTCTGGAAGTACTGAATGCATAGGTTGGTCTGGTATTTTCTTTTTCGTACTTCACTTTCGGGATTTCTGTTCCCATAATGCTTCGCGTCTGGATGCGGATAGAATCCTCGATCGGAACTGTATAGGCAAGTTCTTCTACTGTACTGATCCCGTGCTCGATATTCGCCCTCTGAAGGCACTGATAGGCATAGGTGAAGGTTTTATCGATTTCTTCCTGAATATCCTTTGCTTCGTCGATTAAGCCCATCAGCTCGCGGATCAGAATGTTCCGCTTCTTGTCCATCAGCTCATATCCCTGTCTGGCAAGTGTCAGTGAATTTTTCGCAAGTATCAGATTTCCCTTGGTGGGAAATGAACGTGGATCCATAGACTTCCCTCCTTAGCCTTTGTAGTATACGTCAAGAATCTTGGTATCGACACGGTCAAGTTCTTCTTTTGGAAGGATTCTAAGCAGTTCCCAGCCAAGATCCAGGGTTTCCTCGATGGTACGGTTTTCATTCGGTCCCTGGCCGATATAACGCTCCTCGAATGCCTTTCCGAATTCCAGGTATTTCTTGTCAATCGGAGAAAGCTCGTCTTCTCCGATAACGGAAGCAAGATTCCGAGCCTCTCCTACTTTAGCATATGCAGAGAAAAGCTGGTTTGCCAGATCCTGGTGGTCTTCCCGGGTATATCCTTTTCCGATACCGTCTTTCATCAGACGGGACAGGGACGGAAGAACGCTGATCGGCGGGTAGATTGCCTGTCCGTGAAGATTCCGGTCAAGTACGATCTGTCCTTCGGTGATATAACCGGTCAGGTCAGGGATCGGGTGGGTAATGTCATCATTTGGCATGGTCAGGATCGGGAGCTGTGTGACAGAACCATTTACTCCTTCTACGATTCCTGCACGTTCATATAAGGTGGCAAGTTCACTGTACAGATATCCCGGATATCCTTTACGGCTTGGGATTTCTCCTTTGGAAGAAGAAACCTCACGCATGGCTTCGGCAAAGGAAGTCATATCGGTAAGAATGACCAGAATGTGCATATTTTTTTCAAATGCAAGGTATTCAGCGGCGGTCAGCGCAACCTTCGGGGTGATCAGACGCTCGACGACAGGATCGTTGGCAAGGTTCAGGAACATTGCCACATGGTTTGCAACACCGCTCTCCTCAAAGGTTCTGCGGAAGAAATCAGCTACGTCATGCTTGACACCCATTGCGGCGAATACGATGGCGAAATCCTCATTCGTGCTGCCGCCCAGAGAAGCCTGCTTTACGATCTGTGCGGCAAGCTGGTCGTGCGGAAGACCGTTGCCGGAAAAGATCGGCAGCTTTTGTCCACGGATCAGTGTGGTCAGTCCGTCAATCGCAGAAATTCCGGTGCGGATATAGTTACGAGGGTATTCACGTCTGACCGGATTTAACGGAAGTCCGTTGACATCGCGCACCTCTTCAACCGTGATCGGTCCAAGGTCGTCGATCGGTTCGCCGATTCCGTTAAAGGTTCTTCCAAGCATTTCTTCGGACAGACCGATTTCCATCGGATGTCCGGTAAGTCTGGTGTGGGTATTGTTAAGAGACATATTTTCCGTGCCTTCAAATACCTGGATGATTGCTTTGTCCTTGTAGACCTCCACAATACGTCCCATTTTGTGTTCTTTGCCGTTTACGACAAAATCTACGATTTCATCATAAAAAGCATCCTGAACGCCTTCCAGCGCGATCAGAGGGCCGTTAATGCTGCTGAGGCCTAAATATTCAATTGCCATTTTATTTTCCCTCCTTACGCGTTCTTTTCCATGATGCGGTCATGGAAAGCATCAATGTCTGCCAGATACTGGTCAAGAAGCTGAAGATTGTCATTTGGAACATCGTATTTGATCGCAATGACACGTTCAAAAATATTTTCCTCCTTGAGGACAGACATTGGCATATTCATGGCTACCAGTTCGCGGCAGCGTTTGTATAAATATAAAATGATTTCCATCATTTTGTACTGCTTCTGCAGAGAGACACAGGTATCATCCTTGTGGAATGCATTCTGCTGCAAAAATCCGAGACGGATGACTCTTGCGATTTCCAGAACCAGTTTCTGATCGTCCGGAAGTACATCACTTCCGATCAGCTTTACGATTTCCATCAGGCTGCTCTCCTGGTTCAGAAGTGCCATGATGCGGTTGCGGTAGTCAACGAATTTGGGTGATACATTGTCGTGGTACCAGGCGGCGAGATCGGTCAGATACTCGCTGTAGCTGGTCAGCCAGTGGATCGCCGGGAAATGTCTTGCGTAGGCAAGGCTCTTATCAAGTCCCCAGAAGCAGCGGACGAAACGTTTGGTGTTCTGTGTGACCGGCTCGGAGAAATCGCCTCCCTGCGGTGATACGGCGCCGATAATGGTCACGGATCCGTCACTGCCATTTAAGTTATGCATCATGCCTGCGCGCTCGTAGAAAGCAGACAGACGGCTGGCAAGGTAAGCCGGGAAACCTTCTTCTGCCGGCATCTCTTCCAGACGGCCGGAAAGCTCACGTAAGGCTTCTGCCCAGCGGGAAGTAGAGTCTGCCATGATCGCTACGTCATAGCCCATGTCACGGTAATATTCAGCCAGGGTAAGTCCGGTATAAATACTTGCTTCACGGGCAGCTACCGGCATGTTGGAGGTATTGGCGATCAGAGTGGTTCTGTCCATCAGCGGATTGCCGCTCTTTGGGTCCACAAGCTCTGAAAACTCTTCCAGCACCTGTGTCATTTCATTTCCACGCTCGCCGCAGCCGATGTAGATGATAATATCGGCATCAGACCATTTTGCGATCTGGTGCTGGGTCATGGTTTTTCCGGTACCGAATCCGCCTGGGATTGCGGCAGTCCCACCCTTTGCGATCGGGAACATGGTATCCAGGATCCGCTGTCCGGTGATCAGAGGGACACTTGCCGGGAAACGGTAGCTTGTCGGGCGCGCCTTACGGATCGGCCAGTGCTGTATCATGTTGAGCTGTTTTTCTGTTCCGTCGGAAAGCCGCAGAGTGACAAGTGTATCTTCAATCCGGTATTCTCCGTCCGACGCGCAGCAGATTACTTCACCTTCCACATCCGGCGGAACCATACATTTGTGTACGATCGCACTGGTCTCCGGAACCTCCGCTATAATATCTCCGCCATGAAGGTAATCTCCTTTGGCCACGGTGATGTGGGTATCCCATAATTTGTCGCGGTCAAGCGAATCAACGCTGACGCCGCGGGTGATAAATGCACCGCCGCCCACATTTGCAATCTGCTCAAGCGGGCGTTCGATTCCGTCAAAAATATTGTTCAGGATTCCGGGTGCCAGAGTTACAGATACCGGACTTCCGGAAGCCTCTACGATTTCTCCCGGTTTCAGCCCGGAAGTCTCTTCATAGACCTGAACAGTCGTGATGTCTTTGTCCAGGGAAATGACTTCGCCAACCAGCTTTTCCTTTCCCACATAGACCATTTCCGACATCATGAATCCGGTGTCACCCTTCAGATAGATGACCGGACCGTTTATTCCATAAATAGTTGCTGTCTTATTCAATTCCTGCACCTCCTGCTGCAAAACTGAACTGATGATATTCGTAATCGACTGCAGCCTGGAAGCTGTGATCAATCAGAATATTACGGCCTCGGATTACAGCACGCATACCGCCCATAAAATCATATTCACTGATGGTGATCGTCATGCCGGTACGTTTTTCCAGTTCTGTCTGTTTCTCCTTATCAGAAGGAGAAATATAAATGGTCATCTCCTCGCCATCTGCAAAGCGTGCGGCTTCGCGGATTTTGCTGCAGAGATAGTCCAGATATTCGTCTGTTTTTGTAAAGTCAGAAAGAAGCTCCTTTACTTCATCAAACAGCCTGACTTTTAATTCATTCTGTGTTTGGCCAAGAGCACGTTTCAGTTCGGTTTCGGCTTTTGCCGCAGCTTGATTTACCTGCCTTCTGGCTCTTAAGGTCTCGGATTTGATGCGGACCTCAGACTGTGCGGTCGCTTCTTTTTTATGCTTTTCAAATAAAGATTCAAGCGCTTTTTTGTGATTGTCAATGATAGCATTTCCTTCAGAACGGGCTTCAGTCATGACCGTTTCCTGTAAATGCGCTATTTTCTCTTCAAGCGTCATTGTCTCACCTTCTATGCCTTTCTAGTTAAAGTTTCAGTCCAATCGCTTCATTGACGTATGAGGTAATGAAATCCTTTTTACGTCCTGTTCCGTGTCTGTCCGGAATTTCGATCAGAAGAGGCATCTTTCTTTTTAACTTGATCTCATCGATGAGATCCGGAAATTCTCTTCCAAAGCGTTCCGTCAGAAGAATGATACCGATCGACTTGTCGTTCATGGCAGTTTCCAGCGCATCACGCAGCTCCTGCTTTTCATGAACTACGACACCGTCCACGCCGGCAAGCCGCATTCCGGTATAAGTATCCACGTTGTCACTGATCAGATACATTTTCATGATTACAGTCTGCTGATGATCATGAAGGAGATGATAAGACCGTACAGGCATACACCTTCTGCAAGACCTACGAAGATAAGGGATTTACCAAGGACGCTGGAATCCTCGCTGATAGCTCCAAGAGCTGCGCTTGCTGCACTTGCTACGGCAATACCGCCACCGATGCAGGAAAGACCGGTAACAAGAGCTGCTGCAATGTAACCAAGACCGGTTGCAAGGCCTGCGCCTGAGGCAGCGGCGTCTGCCGCATGTACCGGTACACTTCCAAAGAGCATGATCCCTGCTACAAGGAAGGTTCCAAAGTAAGAAAGAACATTGAAGGCAAGTGCACATTTATAACGTCCTTTATTTTTTTCTCCGAGCAGGTAATATCCGAATGGAATGAAAATGCTTAAAACCAGTGCGGCAATGAGAATAAGTTTAGTTGCTAAAGTCATGATAATTTCCTCCTAAAATGAAAAACTAATTTTTTGCAGTACCTGTATAAGGTTTAAATTCGCGGCCGCTACCTTTGTAGAAGCGGCTGAACATCTCGTAATAGACAAGTCTCAGGACCTGGATTCCAACGATCAGTCCTTCGAATCCACATACAAACAGGTTGCCGAGTACGATCACTACCCAGTTAATATGCCCGCTTTCGGCACCGGCAAGCATCAGTACAACCTCCATGATGGAAGCGTGGCTGACTGCGAATGCACCGATACGGATAAAGGAAAGCGTATTTGAAAAATAGCTGAGCAGGGTTTCGAATAATTCAAAGAATGCCTGGGTGACAAACATTGCTTTGCTTTGTTCCATTTTTTCGGTTTTCTTTTTGATCTTGTTCGTCAGCGGTTCTTTCAGTGCGATCAGAAGAAGCGGTACTCCGAACATCACTGCAAGAACGATTCCACCCGGCAGAGAATGACCTGTCATGAAAAGAACGATGCAGGTAACTGCTGCCCCGTAGAATATCAGCCCTGCCACGCCGTTTGCATCAAACCAGGTTGCTTCGGTATCTTTGGCACGGATGCCGTTGATAATATGGAAGATCATAGAAATCAGGATGATTCCCATACCAAAAGCAATCGATACGATAAATACGGTATTCAGCTTTCCGATAAACGGTAAGGTGGTCATATGATTGATCGGTCGGATCCATTTGGCTTCTATAATGTCTTCAAATCCAAACACACTTCCAAACATAAATCCAAAGAAGGTGGAGAAGATTCCGGCAAGTGATACGATTCCGGCAAGGTTCATTTTCTTTGTGAAATACAGGATCGCACCGCCGATAAAGAGCAGCAGCCCCTGACCGACATCCCCGAACATGGCGCCGAAGATAAAGCTGTACATGATACCTACAAAAATGGTCGGATCCATCTCACCGCTCTTGGGAAGTCCGTACATCTTGATGAACATTTCAAATGGTTTGAAAAGCTTTGGATTCTCAAGCTTGGTAGGAGGTTCTCCAAAATACTGTTCCCGGTCCTCTTCTACTACGATATAAACCTTGTCATCTCCCTGTGCCTCTTTGATAAATGCATTTGCATCTTCTTCGGACATCCAGCCGCAGAGGATGTAGTATTCTTCCTGCTCGTCTGTCTCGGTTCGTGCCGCAAATTTCCGGATATCAAAGTTATCGGAAAAACGTTCCAGCTGAATTCTTGCACCGAGTAGTCTGGAAGCGTTCTTGCGAAACATCTCCTGACGTTTATCCTTCACTGCCTGGATTTCATCGGTCAGATTCTGGACTTCTTTATCCAGGCTCCGGTAAGCTTCCAGCGGGGTTCCGCCAAAGTCTTCCAGCAGATCGATTTTTTCAAAGTGGAGAGACCGCATGATCGAATCGACCTTTCCTGCATCAGCATCCGATACAAAATAAACGCCATAGACATAAGAGGCATCTCTGGAGCCTTCCAGAAATAATGCATCAATGTCTTCAAGAAGCGCTTTTTCCAGCCGGTGATAATAATCCACATTGATTTTTCCAAATCTTGTGCGGATGTATTTGTACTGCATGATCTCATGCAGGTCAAAATCCAGAGAAGTAAAAGGTTCCAGGACTTTCATACGTGCCTGGATATTCTCTCTCTTTTTTTTCAGTTCTTCTTTTTGCTGTTGCAGATCCATGTAGTCATGATTGGTAGAACGAATCATCTCAAGGATCTCGTCTTCGCTCTGATCAAAGGATGGCTCTGCTGGCATGTCTTTCATATATCCCAGAAACTGTGTCACTTTTGCGAGTGGATCACGGTAAGGGTTCATTTCCAGAAATGGCATCAGATTATCTACTGTCTTGAGCTCCGTGAGTGCATTTTCAAGCTGCATCTCATATTTGGAAAGATACCGGTTTGTCATGCGGTCGATGTCGGCGCGTGGTCCGGTAATGCTCAGGAACTTCATCTTAACAATCATTTCGCTGTTCCTCCTATATAAGTTAATGTCTCACGTGCAGGAAGTCCGTAGCGAACACATTCGAGCACAGTTGTAAGCTTATCAAGCTCCTCCTCTTTCAGAAAAAGATAGGTATTCACGGTTGCGATGGAATAAGGGTTACTTCTTCTGTCTGCCAGGTAGAGACGGTACAGGCAGTCTTTGTAAATCGTCTCGATGGACGCTGGTGTCTGAGTATCGGTGTGACGCAGATAAGGCGTTCTGGTAACCAGCTTTAAAAATTCATCGACAGACGGTGCTTCTACAAGATCCTTCAGCTGATCTACATGAATCCGGTAGTGTATCGGGATCAGCAGTGTGGAAATATCCGGCGGAAGCATGTTGTAATATTTTTTTGCACGGTAGATCCACTGCAGGTTCAGCAGGTCGATCTTTGCTCCGGCATCTCTGGTGAAAATTTCCAGTTCCTTATGCTTCAGAATCTTTTTGCGTTTCTTCCACATGGTTGTAAAATAGTACAGATTCAGTGCCAGATCGTAATCAAAAAGGGTAGGGTTCTCCGCATTTTCCAGACGTTTTAACGGCGCATAGTATTCTGTGCCCTTTAAATTTTCCACCAGCTCACCGATATTCCCCGAAGTGATCAGTTTATCGATGGAGAGATCCGAATATTTGTCGAAGAATATTTTTTTATGATCCAGATCAAAAGGCTTCTGATAGTGGTTGAATACAATACGCAGACAATAGTTGATCAGATTCATCTCGTAGCGCTTTAGATAAAGCTCCAGGAATTTTTTCTGATCCATTCCGGAAAAACGGTACAGGCGTGTATAATCACTGTAAAGTGACTGCACAAGAAGCTTCTCAATCTCACCGCGGTGAAGACGGTTTTCGTCCATATCTGCAAGGACATTCCGATATCCGGGATGTTCTTTGAGATAAGCAGCAACTTCGGTTACTGTATGAAATGCGGCGATATTCTGGAAATCTTCATCAGTGAGCAGTTTCGCCTGCATGGCGCGTACTTTTGTTACGATGCCACTGTATGCAAGTAAATTTCCCATATGCTATCCCTCTATGATACGTCTGACAATTTTCTCGGCATATGCCGTATGCTTCTCTTCAAAATCTTTTTTAAGTTCTTCGATCGCTGTCTGGTTCTTACGGTTCTGCCTTGCAAGAATTTCATCCATCTGACGGTTTAATCCTTTGTGGATATCGTTCAGCTCCTTTTGGGTGTGATCTTCAAGTTGTTTGTCGAACTGATTGCGTTCATTTTGAATGCGTTCTTCCAGTTCTGATTTTTCCAGTTCCGCGTGTTCCACAACAGCTTCGGCTGCGTGTTCGATTTCGGAGAGCTTTTTAACAATATGATCCATTGTCCGACTCCTTTCTTAGAAATTATTTATACATTTTTAATAATGCATACATATTCTACTACTTTAAATTAGAAAAATCTACTAAATAATAAGAGAATATCATAAGAATATTTTATACAAAACTTATAAAATATATTTTTGGGTTTTCAAATATTTCAGAATAGTATAAAATAAATAAGGTTATACATATTTTCACTAAAGGAAGAGAAAGATATATGAGGTTAAGAAATGTACCGGGAGCAGATGCTTATCTGACAGCTCATCCCCTTGTAATTAAAAATGAGACCAGATATCGCGGCACCTGGAAAGAGACTTTTCAGAATCCGGAGAATCCGATCCATATTGAGATCGGGATGGGAAAAGGACAGTTTCTTCTGACACTTGCAAAGGAGAATCCATCCATCAACTATATCGGTATCGAACGTTATTCAAGCGTACTGCTTCGGGCGCTGGAACGCTTTGACAATGACGAGGAATACAAGGATGTCAACAATATTCGTTTTATCTGTATGGATGCGACAAATCTGCCGGAGGTTTTTGCTGTCGGAGAGATTGACAAGATTTATCTGAATTTTTCAGATCCGTGGCCGAAAGCACGTCATGCAAAGCGCAGACTTACTTCCAAGCAGTTTTTTGAACGGTATGACAAGATCCTTGCCTTTGACGGAGTCGTTGAATTTAAGACAGACAACAGAGAGCTGTTTGACTTTTCACTGGAGCAGGTGGAGTTGGCAGGCTGGGTACTTCTGGCGAAGACTTATGATCTTCACAATGATCCGACACTCAGCAGAGGGAATGTTATGACTGAGTACGAGGAGAAATTTTCCGGGCAGGGACATCCGATCCATAAACTGATCGCAATGCGCCAGTAAGACAATTGAATAAAATGCAACAGGAGATCATAAAGGCGCTGAGTGCGTAAGATGATCCCTGGCAATATAAGAGACAGCAGATACGGAGCAATCCGCACATCGGCTGTCTTTTTGCATATATTGTAGAAAGAGGAAGTCAGGAAGGAACAGATATGCGGAAAAAGCATCATTTTCAGAATTGTATGCGGGGGTTTTGCTATAAGAATCCAAGATTTAATAAAAAGCTGATCTGTTTCAGAAATTCTTTTCAGGAAGTCTATAAAATCTTAAACCCGAAATGTGGATGCCACTAATCCAGTCCTTTTTACATAGCCTGAGATGGCAGAAATGAGGAAAGTGTATGGGTATCGCATTGATCACGAAGGATTATGAAAATACAGTCGGAAAGCAGAGGATGCCGGTAATTGTGGAGTTTTACGCATCATGGTGTCCAAAGTGCGGAATGATGTATCCTGTTGTGGAAAGGATTGCCAGCCGGTATCAGGGAAAATGGATTTTCTATAAGATTGATATTGATATATCGAAAGAGATTGCAGAGTATATAGGCATTGAGATCGTACCGACGTTTGTGGTGTACAGAGATGGAAAAATCTGTGGATATACAACCGGAGTTCTTCCAGAAGAAACTCTGGAAGAACGAATCCGGGAAATGTTAAGAAAATAATTGGTGGAATCAATTATTCGTATGATGAATATTTTGCGCAGATTGCATTGACTTGCTATGTTAAAATTCGAATACAGCAACACCGTATGGCGGAAGATCGTAACCAAATGAATATGGTCTTCCATCACATTCCTGTTTCTTTGCTTTATATACTGCCGGGCGGGCTTTTCCGCTTCCGCCATACTGCAATTCATCACTGTTCAGTACCAGGCGGTACTGTTTGCCGCGCGGTACACCGACACGGTACTCCGGTCGTTCGATCGGTGTGAAGTTACATACGAATAAAAGGTTCTTTTTTGCGCCCTTTGAATGACGGATGAAGCTGTAAATACTTCGTGAGCTGTCATCTGCATTGACCCATTCAAAGCCTTCCATGCAGGTATCCTGTTCATACATGGCTTTGTTGTGTGTGTAAAGATGCAGCAGGTCACGGTAGAAATTCTGGAGTGCCTGATGCTCCGGCTCTGCAAGGAGATACCAGTCAAGCTCACGCGCCTCGCTCCACTCGCGGAGCTGTCCGAAATCCTGTCCCATGAAGAGAAGTTTCTTTCCAGGATGTCCCATCATGAAAGCATAACCGACCTTCAGGTTGGCGAATTTCTCAAATCCAAGACCAGGCATCTTATTGAGCATAGAGCATTTTAGATGTACCACTTCATCATGTGATAATACAAGAATATAATTCTCGCTGTATGCATAGGTTAAGGCAAATGTCATACCGTAGTGGTCGCCTTTGCGGAAATATGGATCCAGCTTCATGTATTCGGTAAAGTCATGCATCCATCCCATGTTCCACTTCAGGCTGAATCCAAGACCATCATCTTCCGGTTTTCCTGTTACTTTTGGCCATGCAGTGGATTCTTCTGCGATCATCAGTGCGCCAGGGTTACGTCCGGTAGTAACGGAATTCAGATGCTTGAAAAATTCGATTGCTTCCAGATTCTCATTGCTGCCGTATTTGTTGGCGATCCACTGACCGTCTTCTTTACCGTAATCAAGATACAGCATGGAAGCAACAGCATCTACGCGGAGACCATCGATGTGATAATGTTCGATCCAGAACAGTGCGTTGGCGATCAGGAAGTTCTTAACTTCTGCTTTACCATAATCGAAGATCTTGGTTCCCCAGTCCGGATGTTCCCCTTTCTTAGGATCTGCATATTCAAAGGTAGCTGTGCCGTCAAAGTCAGCGAGTCCGTGTGCATCGCGTGGAAAATGTGCCGGTACCCAGTCAAGGATTACGCCAATCTTATTCTTATGGAAGTAATTGATCATATATGCGAAATCTTCCGGCGTACCATAACGGGAGGTCGGAGCATAATATCCGGTCACCTGATATCCCCAGGAGCCGTCAAATGGGTATTCTGAAATTCCCATCAGTTCGATATGAGTATACCCCATCTTTTTTATGTAGTCTGTAGCTGCATGCGCAAATTCACGGTAGCTGTAGAACCCATCATCTTCACGTCCCGGATGGCGCATCCAGGAACCGATATGTGCTTCATAAATGGAAATCGGTGAGGAATGGAAATCCCATTCTGCCCGGTGCTTCATCCAGACACTGTCACTCCATTTTAAATGGGAGATATCAGCAATCCTTGAGGCAGTTCCCGGTCTCAACTCTGCACTGTTCGCAAATGGATCAGCTTTGTAAAGCTTATCTCCGGTCTGTGTCTCAATACAGTACTTGTAAAGCTGTCCGAGCTGTGCTTCCGGAACAAATGCGGTATAGATTCCAAGTGGTTCCTGACGCTTCATAACGTTTGCATCTTCACTCCAGCCGTTGAATTCACCGACTACGGCAACTGATCTGGCGTGTGGAGCCCATACTGCGAAATATACGCCGGTTTTTTTTCCATCTTTTACAAAATGTGCACCCATTTTTTTATAGATTTCATAATGGGTTCCCTGTCCGAATAAATATTGATCTAATTCGCCGATTCTATAATCAGCGGGTTTATCTGTTGTTACAGTTTTTACAGACTTTTTAGCTGTAGACTTTTTAGCAGCAGTTTTAGCAGCTGCCGGTTTTTTTACAGTAGATTTTTTTACGGCCGTCTTGCGGGTCGTGTTGGTCTGTTGTGCTGTTGTTTTTTTTACTGCCATCCCATTCACCTTCTATCAAAGATATTTAGGAATATTATACTAGAAATAGCGATAAAAAGAAAGAGTTTTGGACAACTTATACACTTCTTATGTAAGATGTCTAAAACTCTTTGTTTATAGTTATCGGTTTTATCTGCATATACAAAAGAACGCGCCGGAAGCGCGTTCTTTGTAGAAATCTTATGATTTAAAATCATCTTCTTTCAGGATGATGTGGTCTGAATTATCAGTGCTTCTTCCAAATACCCGTTTCACAAGATGTTTTACATTTGCTTTCTGGGAATGTGAAATTGCTTCATCCATGATCTCTTTTACTTCTGCAACAGTAACCGCATGATCTTCTCTCTGCATCATATCGATCCGGCTGTATAATGCAAGGATTCCCATTTCATCGATACGGTATCCGTTTTCCTTAGCATAGGTCTGACCGAATGTAACCAGTTCATCATTGATGAATACCGGAAGCTCCAGTCTGGAAGTAAATTTACGTTTGAATTCGCGATGGGATGCAAACATTCTTTCCAGCGGTTTCTTCTGGTCTTCCAGAAGGAAGAGAAGTTCGCCGGTCTGTTCATCCATCATGTCATTCAGTTCACGGATGGTTCTGTCATTCATCTTGGAAGCTTTTTCGATGATCAGTGCGCCACCGTTCAGCTTATCGATGATACTTCCGATGTCCTTTTTGTTCAGAGAATCACCGGTTACGATTGCAACTTTACCTTGTTTGAGTCTGCGCTGTTTCTGGATTGCTTTTACAATATCAACTGCGAGGACTGTTTTTCCGCTTCCCTTGCGACCAAGGATCAGGATGTTGCCTGTGCGGGAAGTTCCATAACGGTTACGGCAACGTTTGTCGTTATCAAGGATTTCAACAAGCTGTTCACTGACACCACGGATCGGTACAAAGTAAGAGAACAGCTGCTTCTGCTCTTCCGTAAGTCCAAGCTTCAGTCCAATCTCACTTGTTGCACTCAGATCGTAACGACCCTGTACAACGAATCCGGTATCGAATTTACCCATGCGTTCAGTGATTTCATCTTCTGACGGTTCTTCGATTTCAAGAACTTCGTCAATATCAGGAGTTGGCGCTGATTTTGAAGTTTCTTTCTTTGGCTCAGGAGCCGGTTTCTCGTCAAATTCAAGATCAAGATAATCATCACTGCTATCTAATTCTTCTTCATCTTCAAAGGAATCAAGGTCTGCAAAATCACTATCATCTTCGTCAGAATCATGATCATCGATATCGAGAGCAGATTCTTTTTCAAAATCAAAATCCTCTTTATGATCTTCATCTAATTCATCATCGATCTGGTAGTCATCTTCGTCTTCATCCTCGTATTCTTCCTCATCGTCATACTCGGAATCGTCTTCATCCTCGTATTCCTCGTCATCGTCATATTCGGAATCATCTTCATCTTCGTATTCCTCGTCATCGTCATACTCGGAATCGTCTTCATTTTCGTATTCCTCGTCATCGTCATACTCGGAATCGTCTTCATCCTCGTATTCGTCGTCGTCGTCATACTCGGAATCATCCTCATCTTCGTATTCCTCGTCGTCATCATACTCGGAATCATCCTCATCTTCGTATTC
>UMJU01014583.1_pt1 | contig 60164 bp, 47 predicted proteins | sample 1966161 | NCBI WGS metagenome assembly UMJU01 (sample SAMEA4836156, study PRJEB28245) | human gut metagenome | biome: gut microbiome; material: fecal sample | place: Denmark | collected 2008 | reverse complement strand
CTTTCCCTACTTCTCCGGCACGCGCAGCTTCAATAGATGCATTTAAAGCCAGAAGATTTGTCTGACTTGCAATATCAAGAATATCATTGGTTAAATTATTTATATTTGTAATCTGCCTGCTCGCCTCTATCGAAGAAAATAAAGCATTCTGTTTTTCATTAATAAGATTTGAAATTTCATTTTTCTTCTTTTCAGTTTCTTCTTTTACGCCAATTGCCAAAGCTTTAATATCGGAAGAAATGGAAACACATTCCTTCGTCTGATCACCTACATTATTAACAAACTCCAATATCTCATGTGTATTCTTCATAAGCCCTTCAATTGAAGATGCTATTTCTTCCATACTTGCCGTAATTTCTTCCATCGTCGTAGCAATATAATTTACATTTTCGCTGGAACTGTTCACTTCTGTATTCATCACCCCAAGAGAATTCTGCATTGACTCCGATTGGTGGTGAACTTTACGAATAACCATCTGTAATTGAATAATAAAATTATTAATACCTTCTGACAATTGACCGATTTCATCATGTGAACGGACTGTAATGCGTTTTGTAAGATCTCCTTTTTTCTTGTTAATATCATCAATAATATGATCTAACTGACAACTGGCTGCACTTGCCGGTTTGCTTACTGTTCTCCTCATAATCAAAAGAACCACTACCGACACCATTATAAATATAACAAATAATATTTTCGTCACTTGAATATTCATATCAACTGCCTGATTATACAACTTTGACTGTTCAGAAATTCCACCTTCCAGATTTTCCGTGAGATTCGTTTCCGTTTTCTCTCCCATATCTCTAACAAGATTTTGGAAATCGGATCCAAGTGCTATACTTGCCTGCGCAAAATCCCCCGTATCTACATATTCCTGTATTGTTGAAAATTGCAAGAGCACTTTATCAAGGAATTCTTCATATTTCTTAATTGCATCTTTTAACTTTGTATTGTTATTATCTTTTAGATACACATCTATCTTCTTCTCGCTCTCAGTAATAGTTGACACTTCCTCTGCCAATGAACCTTCAAGCTGTTGACGAAGTTCTGCATTATCATACAAACTAATAATATTAAGGTATTTCTGACCTCGTTCCATACTTTTTTGAATCGTAAATATTTCTGTCTGAATTGGAATATACTGCTCCGTGATTTCTAATCCAGACCGTTTTACACGATTTTGTGATCTTACAGAAGTTATCGTATTTAGTCCAAATATAACAACAAACAGAACCATCATTAAAAGCACTTTGCTCCCAATTTTTTTCATAAATAGTTCCTCCTATTTAATTTTCTCCAAAATATTTACGCAAGAAATAGGCCGGTGCACAGCTCCATGCATGACAATAACTATTGACAATAGTTCCGCCGTACGGGGATTCATCCGGATTCTTCGGATTATACAGCTCCCAGAATGTATCTGCACCAAGCCGCGCCATACCACCCCAATACTCTGTCAAAACAGCAAGTGCTTCCTCATCCGCGTTGCATTTTAACAATGCTTCAATATAGTAGTGATACATATACGGAGTCACCATCTCAAGAGCCTCCCTATCTGCTGCAACATTATGTAAAATCCGAAGACCTTCTTCGGAATCGACTACACCGCCAAGAATCAGCCAGACCTGACTTGCATAAGAAATCTGTCTATTTTCTCCGCTGACAAAAAGTCCTTTCTTTTCATCGTAAAAATATGCTTTTGCTGCCTTTCGATAGACTTCATAAGTTCCTTTTAAGCATTCTGCATCACGATTTTCTCTTAATTCTTGTGCAATTGCAATCGCACTCTGCATCGCATACAGTAAAACCCCCTGTGCTCCCGCCTGCTTATTTAATTCTAGCGACCAGTCAAGAAAACACCATCCTAACACATCACGGTCTCTTACAATGCCGTTATCCACTCGTTTCTGCGCCAACGAAATCTGTGTTCTTGCAGTCTCCCACAAGTCACGAAGCGCCTCCTTGTCTTTTGTCTGCTTATAATAATCCCACAAAGCAACAACATACAGAAGTGAATAATCAAACATACTCGTATCATCCACTTCCGGCTCCGGCTCTAAGAATACACAGGCTCCAACCTGACCGTTTTCCATCGGTAAGGCCCCAAACAGATACAGACATCCTTTTACCATATCATTCATCTGATAAGTCTCGTAATTGGCAAGTGCCTGCAGACGAAGATCTCCCATCCAGAGTCTCTGGTCACGTTTTGGTCCATCCTCAAATACCTTCTGCATACAATCATGCAGCGTATTACAGGCAATGCGATCAAGCTGTTCCAATTCCTTATTCTCGCTATGATATGCGGATAAACGGCTATCATCTGCTGAAGACAACGCAACCGCTTTTGCCTCTTCAATAATCAGGTCAAATTTAGAGCTGACATCAAGCACTTCGATTTTCACGTAACGAAACGAATATCTTCTGGGCAGAAAATATTCTCCCGGGACAAGATCAATATGCACCTGTTCCTGCTGCACCCATGCCGAACAGATCCAGCCCTGATAATCTTCCACCCGTTCCTCGAATTCCTTTTTATTTTCTGCAAACGAGAAACGAAGCCATACCGGAGCATCCGGATGTGAACGAACATACCCCAACTTTAATTTTATGTGCCCCACAAGATGTCGACCAAAATCAATTTCAACTGAATCTCCCTTTTTAAGAGGCTTTAAAAAAGCTGCTATATCCAGAGGTTCAACCACCGTTTCTTTTACTTCCGGTAACAGCTGCAACGCTTTATCCAACAATTTTAAATTTTTCACCATAACTTTTTTCTCTCACTCTTACCACTTCAAGTACTCTTTTCCACAGAACGGGTCTACTGGATTCTTACCAGTAAATGCACTTCTTCCCATGATTTTTTCCACAACGCTTTCTATCACATACTCACTGTTAGAATATCCGTTGATATAGGTTTTGATCATCGGCACATCTATCAGATGATACGGATTTGCGAGGCTGATGAACATCACCGGACGTTCCGCAACAAACCACGGAACATTGTTTCCGTTTCCCCAGAATGTGTACCAGGAAAGACGATTGGTCACTTTATTGGAAGCATTCTCAACATTTCCTATATAGATAACGAGATCATAACTTTTCTTAAACGTCCCGACATCAAATTTTGCAGTCTCGAAATTCTCCGGTTCATATATCGTTACATCAAAGCCTTCTTTTACCAGTTTGCTTCGAAAACTCTCCAACACTCTCTCATTTGAAGGGAAATCTCCCATAATCTCAAGCAGTACTTTCTTCGTTTTCCGCGGACTCAGCGGCAAGATCTTCTGTGTATCCTTAACCAGCGTAACCGCAGCATTGGCACTTTCTTTCGCCCATGTGACATGTTCGTCCGAACGCATCACACGAAGTGCTTCTTCCGTCGGCACAATCTCACTCTTTGCTTTCTTATAAAGACCCAGCGCAGCCTTAGTTGCAAGAATTCTTGTGATTGCCTCGTCCAAACGCTGCTCCGACAGAATTCCCTGCCTGTATCCGTTTAACATATACCGATAATCTTCGTCCAGATCTTTATTAAAGAGGAACATATCACATCCGGCTTCAATTGCATAAGGCACCGCCTTCTCTCTTTCCATTGCACAGCTAAAACCAACCATGCAGGTAGAATCGGTAACAATCAATCCGTTAAATCCAAGCTTTTTACGAAGCAAGCCTTTTAACAGTTCCGGAGAAAGTGTTGCAGGAACTAACTTGTCCGGAAAATCCGGATTATAAGCTTTCTGGTATGCCGGCTGTGCAATATGACCGACCATCACCGTCTGCGCTCCCGCCTGAATCAGTCCGCTGTAAATCTTTCCGTAGGTTGCATCCCACTCCTCACAGGAGAGACTGTTCACACTGGTAAGAATATGCTGATCCACCTCATCGCAGCCATCTCCCGGAAAATGTTTAATTGCAACAAGTACATTTTCTTCTTTTGCAGCCTTTATATAATTAACACCACATGCTAAGACCCGATCCGGATCGTCACCATATGTACGCACATTAGTAATCGGATTTCTCCAGTTTCTATCAATATCAACCACTGGTGCAAACGCCCAGTTACATCCCACCGCTGCCCCCTCGCTGCAACTTACTTTTCCTAAACGATAGGCGTCCTCGGTATCTCCGGTTGCAGCTATCTGCATCTGTTTTCCGTACTGTGTTCCATCCGTTGCAATTCCACATCCACCATCCTCAAGATTAGCTCCGACCAAAAGTGGAATTTTACTATGTTCCTGAAGATAACGATGTGTTCTCTGCATCTCCTTAGCCTCACCGCACCGATACATGATTCCACCGATATGGTGTGAAAGCATAACATGTTCCAGATAATCTGCATCTCCTGAATATCCGATCGGTACAAATAACTGACCGATTTTTTCTTCTAACGTCATTGCTTTTTTTGTATTTTCAACCCACTCGATATCCTCTTTCACAAGAAAGAAGGGTGCCTTTGTCAAATTGATCATATTTCTGTCCTCCATTTGTTAAGCATCAGTTATTTAAGGTTGCATTCAGCAAAGACTGACGCTACATGTCAGGTTTTTTGTAAAAACTTGACGCAATTTATTTGCGTTTTCCGGTAAACACACGAATCAATAAATGTTCGTTACTCAGATAAATTAGGAACACTACAAGCAATAAAGCATTAATGATTGCCTGCATGGATGCATTTACTTCATTTGAGAATACCGCAAATGTGGAATTCAACATTGACATACATAAAGCTGCAAGTAAAAATCCAATCTTTTCATTGGTAAATCTGCTGATATAAGATCCAATAAACATTGGAAGAAATGCAGTAAACATAATACTGATAGATCCAAAGTTAAGCTGACCTCCATTGATGGTTGTATTTCTGGAAGCGTTTAAAAAGCCAACAATTCCCATCAGGCCACCGCAGATCACATAACAGGCAATTGCATTTGGAATTTCTTTAATTCCGGTATTAACTGCAACCTTCTGACCATTCTTAAGTGCGTTATAATCGTATCCGAATTTTGTATAATCAAAGAGTCCAATAATAATTACCAGTACCGCCACAATAATAATTGCTGCATAAAGCCAGTTTCCTGTAAAAGCAGTCATGGATGAATTCTGTACCTCTTTCATAACGTAACGACCTTCTGTAATTGTAAAAAGAATTCCTTCATAAATCAGTGTTACACCAAGAGACGTAATAATTGGTGGCAAATGTAAAACCACATACAAAACACCGGAAATCAGTCCAAGCAGCATACCAAATAAAATAGTAAGCATCAGCATTATCGGTGCACTGCCCTGACCTCCACCTAAAAACGAATATGTAATCTTTGCACCAATCACAGAGGAAAGCAATGCCATTGATCCCAAAGAGAAATCAAAACGTCCACTGTTAAGATTGATGGACAAAGCGATAGTTGTGATCATAACAATTGCAATATAGACAACAAAATTGTCAAAGCTTGTCATATTCATGATCATTGTTTTTCCTTTTGCCATACAAATACCCTGTAACAAAATAGCCACCAGTACCGGTATGGCAAGTGCTCCTGCTAAATTTTTTATACAAAGTCTGTTTTTACTTTTCATGTTATCTTCTCCTTTCTTTTTACAGGATAATTTTTCATACCCTCTCCCAATAGATGAAAGTAATAAATTCATCTATTGGGAGAGGGTGCGGCTTCTTTAAGAAGCCGCGACCAAATAATAAAAAACAAGTTAATTAGATGCAACCACCTCATTGATAGTATCAAAAGTAACTGTATCACCAATAATTTGATCCAATGTATCCCTACTGTAAATCGGGTTATCACCATTATCATTCTTGTAAAATTTATCAAATGTCTCACTATCTGTTGCTACCTGATAATTTTGGCTGAGTGACACAGCATTTCCCTGCGCATCACGAATTACATTCCCATTGATTGCATTCATCACTAATGCAAAAGCAGGTCCTACCGATGATGAATATTTTCCAGCAAGATATACAAGCTTTCCGTTTGTGATTGCCTCTCCATTACTCTTGGTAAAGGAATCAATATCAGAAAACTCAATACCTGCTGCATTCAACTGCTGTGTAAAGAATGTTGTTGCCATTCCGACAGAGATGAATGCTTCCGGAGCCGCCTGAATGGCTGCATTGATCTCGTCTGTTGTTGTATCACCATATCCCTGTAAATAAGATACGATCTTGATATCTCCTGAAATCTTTGACAAATCTATACCCTGATCAGCAAAAATCAAACCAACTACATCCTCTTCAGTTGTCGCTCCGCCATAAGAAAGTCCAAGTCCTGCAAGTACGCCGGCTGTACGATATACGTGCATTGGATTCGGAATAAATGCGCCATAGATTGCAGCAGTCTTAATGCCTTTATCCGCAAAGAACTTGCCCATTTCTACACCAGCTTCATACTCTGTATCCATACTCGGACCCACCTGTCCAAGAAAATATTCATCTGTTTTATATTTTTCAAACTGTTCCTGATCAAGTGTTCCTGCTGCAACTGCATAATAAATCTTGTTTTCCTCACATGTTTCAATCTGTAATGCACGATCATTGCTTGAAAAAGAAATGACTGCCTGATATCCCTGAGAAGCAAACTTCTCAATTGCAGATTTCTCACTTGCAGCATCCTTAAGTTCGTCTGTGTAAGTAAATGTTACACCATACTGATCCGCAATATAATTCTCATAGTAAGAACGGAATCCTAATGCTTCCTCACCACTGACATCCTGAACCAGAACACCAATCTTGACATCTCCTGTCGGCTTTTTTTCCTCCTGTCCATTTGAAACATTTGTATCATTTGTTGCATCCTTACTGTTTCCACATCCGGCCAGCATTGTCAGAGACATAGCTGCAACAAGACCAAAGCTTAACATTTTTTTCATTGTTCGTTTCATAAATTTCTTCCTCCCTGTTTTCTTTTAAAATTTATCTTTAACACACAATGTGTTAAATTCTTGTTTTATCGCGGTAAAGTCTGCGAACGATAGTTAACGCTTGCAACATATACTATAATCAGAAAAAACACTGCACTTACAATCTGCGTAATGCCATATCCCGATGTAGAATCAATGAGCAGATCCAAAATATTATTTAATACAATATAAGAGAATCCTCCAACAACTGCCGCGTAAATCTTTGATCTGGCACCACCTGAAATCGGCATTCCTCCAAATACAATTGCAACCATAATATTCATTCCAATATCCCCGGCTGTCGTTGTTGTAACAGATGGTGTATATACCAATGTCATAAATGCACCGATTCCTACTCCTACTCCCGCCAAAAGGAAGCCCAATATTGCATATGTGTTATATTTAATACCGGAAAGCTGCGCACAGATTGGGTTTCCACCTACAAATTTTTCTCTTCTTCCAAACTTTGTATAATCAAAAACAAATACACAGATCGCAACCCAGATTACCAGAACTCCAATCTTAAATGCCGAGTTATCCAGATGTTTTACAACCTCGCTTGGAATACTGATTCCACCAACCGCACCACCTTTTGTCGTAATAATCTGCGATGCAATCGCGGATAACACGGACATCATTGCTACCGTTGTAACAAACACCGGAATATGAAATATGGACGCAAGCACTGAATTGACCAGTGAGCAAACAATTCCTGCTAATAAAATCACGATAATCATCAACGCAAAATTTTCAGTTGCATTATAGGTAAGTACTCCCAGCGTGGCCGCAAAAAGCGTTGCGGCTCCCAGGCTGATATCAAATGAACCCAGTGTATAAATAAAAATTGCACCTGTTGCAACAATTGATAATACAATCCCTTCATTAAATACAATCTTAATATACATATCCAGACGATATCCTTTACTGCTTACAATTCCACAAAATACTGCAAGCAATACGACAAGTGCTACAAAAGGCAACGCACTTATCATCATTTTTTTATTTTTCGTCATTCTTTTTTGCCTCCTAAATCATATATTCAATAATCTGTGCATCAGAAAGAGTTTCGCTTCTCTCAAATTCCGCAGAGACCTCACCATTTTTCATAATTAGAATCCGATCACTCATTCCAATCAGTTCCGGTAATTCCTCACTGATCATAAGGATTGATTTTCCCTCATTTTTCAATCTCACCATAAGCTGGTACATTGCCTGTTTTACACCGATATCCACGCCTCGTGTCGGACAGTCCAGAATAAGGATTTCACTTCCACATCCAATCCATTTTCCAAATACGACCTTCTGCTTATTTCCTCCGGAAAGCTGTGATACTGACTGATCTCTTCCCGCACATTTGATGGACAATTCTTCAATCTGATGATTCACATATTTTTTTTCTCGATTTTTCAGAATCAGAAAATTATTGATCGCAAATTCACTCATTCCTGCAATTGAAATATTATCTTCAATACTTGCATTAAGACATAACGACTCAACATCTCTGTCCTTCGATACATAACCCACACGTTTCTTCATTGCAATTGCCGGACTGTCAATGATTGTTCCGTCTTCCACCGTAACGCTTCCCTCTTCCGGCTTTAATGCTCCAAAACAAACCTTTCCAAGAGAATGCATTCCGCAATGTGCCAATCCACCGATTCCAACGATTTCTCCTTTATGCACCTGAAATGAAATCCCTTTTAACCGGTCTTCATATACCAGATTTCTTACATCCAATGCCACTTCCGGCTGTGAACTTGCCTGAAAGTCACTTCGATAATAATCACCTTGCAGCTCTCTGCCGATCATGCTCGCGCGGATTGCTCCGGCCTCAAATTCTGCTTTTTCAAATGTCCGGATAATCTTGCCATCTCGAAGAACGGTCAACGTATCACAGACTTCCATAATTTCATCCAGATCATGCGAAATAAAAATCACTGATTTATTTTCTTTACGGAAGCGATTCATAATGTCATATAAAATTTCTCTTCCGTCATGTGATAATGCTGTACTCGTCTCATCGATTACCAGAATCTGAGGTTCTTTCATCACAACTTTAGCAATCTCTACAAGCTTTCTGGTTTGAAAATCAAGCTTCTGCATAAGCATTTCGCCTGTTACATCATTGACACCGATATTTTTCATCACCCTGGTCGCATCCGCATTCATTTTCTTACGATTAATCAGGCCGAACTTATTCTTATACTTTTCAGACTCCGCAAGGAAAATATTCTCAGCTACCGTAATCCCCGGTATTGTTCCGCTCTCCTGAACAATCATTCCAATTCCCTTGTGAAGTGCATCGATCATGCTAAGCGGCTTCCAGCTCTGTCCCTGAAATGTCATCGCACCGCTGTCACATTCCTGCATTCCTGCTACAATAGAAGTAACCGTTGACTTTCCCGATCCGTTTTCTCCAATGAGTCCTCTTATTTCTCCCGGATATACAGTCAGTGATACATCATTCAAAGCCACTGTACTTCCAAATTTCTTATTCATATTTGCAACTGTTAAAATTGGTTCACTCATTTTTATCACCTCGTCTTTATGCTTATTATAGATTTTTGTTAATTTTTATGTGATTTTGTTTTTTATCTGTTTCACTCATTTTTTTAATGTGTTTTTCTTTTTTCTATACGTTTACCTTAAATTTAGTCTCGCCTCTAAAAAATAGATTAAAAATCCTATGTTTTTATTGATTTTTGTATTGCATATATGTTTTAATCAATATAGTTACCTTTTTATATGAAATGGAGGAATTTTATGTCAGAGAACTACTATCTTATTTCCGATAACGATGTACACATGCCGATCCGGTGTACGATGCAGCGATTTGATCATATCCGCCAACAGATGCATGATTATTTTGAATTGTCCATGATTGTTTCCGGAAGCTGTACATTACAATTTGATGATCATATGTACAGTCTCAGGGAAGATGATATTTTTTGCATCAATCCACTTACACTTCATGAACTACATGGTGTCAATTGTGTCATCATAACCGTTCTGTTTAATCAAACATTATTTGAACAGATTCTGCCGGTTCCATCACATCCCCGCTTCTTCTGTATTAGTCCCATGTCGGATAATCAGGAAGCAATTGCACAATTACGCTCTCTGATTGCTCACATCATCAAAACAAATGTGGACAAAAAAGATGGCTACGAACTTCGCAACTGGTCATATATCTATAATGTTATGGATATTATGTACCTTCATTTCCGTGTAAAATTATCGACTGCAAATGAAAAGAAAAACCACAAATACGCTATCCGGATAGCAGAAATATCACAATTAATCCAACAGCGCTATACAGAAAACATAACCTTAAAAGAACTTGCCGATGAAGTTCATTTGTCCGTTCCCTATCTTTCAAAATTCTTCGTTGACTATTTTGGGATGAATTTTCTAAGCTACCTGAATCAATACCGCCTTATGCATGCGATGCAGGAACTTTCCATAACAGATAAAAATATTGATGAAGTAGCGATTGACAGCGGATTTCCTAATAGTCATGCCTTTGTAACTCTTTTAAAAAAAGAATATGGAATGCTGCCAAAAGAATATCGGCGCGAGCAAAAAAAAGAAAAGCAACAGACCTCTCAACAATTAGAACAACATAATTATATTGCAGGATTAAAGAAATATTTAAACGACAATACACATACCCACGTCGTATCCCCTATATCAAAAAAACAAATTGATTTCTCTGTAAATGGAAGTTCTTACGTATTGCTACATACATGGAAAAAAATGATGACAGTCGGTCGTGCCAGTGATGTGTTAATCTGTGATATTCAGGAAATGTTGACCAGATTTCAAAATAGGATTGGATTTGAATATATTAAATTATGCGGTATATTTTCAGATGATCTGCATGTGTACAATGAGAAAGCAAACGGTACACCTGTGTACAGTTTTACATATATTGATAAAATTCTTGATTTTGTAACCAAACTTCATCTTAATCCATGGATTCAACTTTCTTACATGCCGGAAAAGCTCGCCAAATATCCAAATAAACGCTTGTTTGGTTCTAATGTCAGCCAACCCCATTCCATTGCCGCATGGTGCCGGCTTGTTTCAGAGTTTCTGCAACATATCAGCAACCGCTATGGACTTGAGGTAATTCGCTCATGGAAATTCGGTCTTTGGAACCAGCCCAACACAAACATGGATCTTTTCGGATTTTCAAACGAAAAAGACTTCTTTCAGTTTTATAAGGAAACTTTCCTTTGCGTAAAAAATTTCTGTCCGGATATTGAATTTAGTCTTCCGCCGACTTACTACATCGTATCCGAAGGCTACGAAAACTGGTATCTGAACTTTCTGGAATGGTGTAAACAAAACGACTGCATCCCTGACAGTTTAAGTTTCACTTATTATGACACCAAACTGATTTCCAATAAAAATCATTCAAAAGAATCTTTCGGTTTCATATATGCCATGAGTTTATCGGAATCACCAGACGGACTCAAAGATTTTGTCATGCAGGTTCTCAGAGAACGACGCCGGCTAAATCTTGGTAAATTGCCAATCTACTTATCCGAATGGAATAATACACCAAGCCAACAGGATCTACTGAATGATACCTGCTTCAAATCCTGTTATATTGTCAAGAACATCCTTGAAAACTATGACCGTCTGGAAAGTTTTACTTATCAGGCGCTCACAGATCTTATGGCAGACAGTTCTTTACCAAATATGTTATTTTTCGGTGGACTTGGTCTTTTTACCGTAAATGGAATTCCAAAAGCCAGTTATTATGCCTACACACTTCTTCAACAATTGGGTGATCAGTTTCTTGGGCGTGGAGACGAATATTTTATCACCCGTGAAAATGATAGTTTTCAAGTCATGCTTTACAATTACAGGCATTTTAATTACTTATATGCGAATGGAGAACGTTTTGATATGACAGAAACAGACCGCTATACCGTTTTTGCTGATTCGGAACCGGTAATGATCTCCCTGTGTTTATCTGATATTCCACAGGGAAACTATAAGATTTCTGAAACCTATGTAAATCGAACGCATGGAAGTGCTTTCGATCAATGGGTTTCTATGGGTGCATTGGAACTTACTACACCTCAGGAAATTGATTGGTTAAAAAAATCATCCGTTCCTGGATTTCATCAGAAAATTGTGTCTGTCAACTCCGATGAAATCCTCGAACTGGATGTCACATTAGAATTGTTAGAGGTACGATTAATTCAAATTACACCTCTCCACTGACTTTTTCACAACTTATCAATGGAAAGCAGATCCGAAAATGTATGGATTGGATATGTCACATATTTATGACTCGCGGCATCTCCAATCCCTGCACTTATGAATCCACCGGCATAAGCCGCATCAATTCCTGCAAGTGCATCTTCTACAACAAGACAATTTTCCGGCTTTTCCTCAACCATTTCCGCCGCTTTTATAAAAACCTCCGGATCCGGTTTTGACTTTGTAATGTTTGTTCCATCGCTGACCGCGTCAAAATATCCATCTAATCCAATTTGCTTTAAAATCTTCTTTGTATTCTTACTGCTTGATCCGATTGCAAGCTTGTAACCGCGCTGTCGCAAGGTGTCCAACGTATTTTTTACTTCATCCGAAAGATCCCTTGGAGACATCTTTTCCAATAGACGAACGTAACTTTCATTCTTTCTTGTAGCAAGCTGTTCTTTTTCTTCCTGTGTATAGCATCTTGATGCTCGCTCCAAAATGATATCAAGGCTTTCCATACGGCTTACACCCCTTAATCGTCCATTAATTTTCTCATCAAAATAGATTCCTTCTGCATCTGCCAATTCTTTCCACGCCTGATAGTGATAGTTATCTGTGAAACAAATGACCCCATCCAGGTCAAAAATAATAGCACGTATCGTATCCATAAAACACGCCTCCTTTTTCATTTGCTTCACCATAACAAAAATAAGGACAGCTTTTTAGCCTCTGATTAGACCAAAAAACTGTCCTTATTTGATATTTTTATTTTTGATGTGTTATGCGATAAGATCTCGGTGTCATACCAAATCTTTTTTTAAATTGCCTGAAAAAATAACTCTGATTCTCATATCCTACATCAAGTGAAATATCTTCGATTGACAGATCCGTTTCCTCAAGAAGTTTGACCGCAGCCTGAAATCGCCTCTGTTGCAGTAAATCCTGAAAATTTGCCCCTGTCTTTTGCTTGATCAGCTTACTTAATACGGTAACTGACTGATGTGTATCTGCTGCAATCTTTGTCAAATTTGCATTTTTACAATCACTGTTGATATATTCAAGAACCGACTGCACAATAGTCTCCTTGTAATCCATAGAAGAATTATGGCTCAAATTCTCCAAATGATTTAACAAATACAAAAAGACAAGTCCCATGGAATACTGATTGATAACATCTTCATTCATATATTCATAAAGCATGGATTCTATCATATTCTCCATCAGATTTTCAATCTGGGGATTCTCCTTTAAACGAAAAATCAGATAATGAGGAACCGGACTCTTCTGCCGGAATGCCCCTGCAATGAACTCCGCTAAAACATTTTTTTCCTGAAGCATTCCAAGCGGAATTTCAAAAAATTCCGGCAAAGCAATAAAATTGATTCCAATGTCTTCAAATTCAGCTCTGTGAATCGCATGTTCCACATACTGATTGAGCATCAGTAAATCTCCTTTATAAAGTGTTAATTCTTTTCCGTCAATTACATGTGTAATCTCCCCCTGTACCACATACATAAATTCCACATAATTATGCCGGTGCAACGGAAATTCCACAAATCTGCTGTGACGTCTTACAGTAATCAGTTTTCCCCTTCTGAGCAGTTTTTGACGATCAATCTCCTGTATGGACGCTTCGCTGTATAACTGTTCCTCAATCGCTGCCTGTCCTGCCTTATATTTACTTTCCTCTTCTGATATCTGCATAAGTTCATCAAGAAGTTGTTGTCTCATTCCTTCTTCTCCATTAAATACCCGGTCAAAGTCTGCATCACCAGATTTTGACTTAAAAGGGGGCATGATTCAAAGAATCATACCCCACTATTTACATGCCATTACCAATAAACAGCTTACTATTGATTTCTCAATGTCCTTCCCACAGAAACCGTATAATTAGATACAACCGTTGTCTTATCGGAAAGTGTTGTGGTTGCCTGTACAACAACAGAATTGATATTGACAGACATTCCTGAAGTAACGGAATAACTTGCGCCCGGTACACTCGATCCGGTGACGGTACAGTCTGCAATCACTCCGCCATCCATTCCCTGAATGCTCAGGCAGTTCTTTGCCAGATCCAGTGCCGTCTTACAGTTTACGGTAGATACGGTGCGATCTACACTGATCACTGGATTTGCCTGACTGTCGGTAACTTCCAGATATCCCGTAGTTGTAGCCAGTGATGTGCTCTGTCCATCACTTGGATAGAACTTCAGTTCCAGCAGATAAGTACCTGTCTGTGCCTTTGTCACAACATTTCCATTCAGTGAAACCGCAGAAATCGGAATTTCTGATCCACTGCCAATTGCTGCAGGTTCTGTTGAAGATCCACCCTTTGACAGATCACTTCCATAATACTGTCCACCCTTACTGATCCTTACAGATGCAATATTCACATACCGATAGAATACGCCTCCGCGATACTCTGCCAGACGCAGTGTTGTCACTTTTGATGCAAGCAGATCCGATGCAGATGCTCCAGAAGTAATTGCCAGATCAATGACCGGTTTGCTGATATCAACCTTATAGGAAGATGCTCCATTATAAGGAGGAGTCTGTACAACAACGGTAACATTAACGGATGCCTTATGTCCGTTCATTGTCAGGGTCAGGGTATAATTGTAAACACCTGCTGCTCTTCCGGATGCGTCAAATACCATACGGTCGGTTGCCGGATCATAGGTAGCCATAGATACTTTATTGGTACTGTTTTCTACGATCTGGTATGTCTCATTCTCGAGTTTCAGACTCTGTCCATACTGATCTCTTCCCTCAATATTGACATATTCCTTATACCCTGTTGCATAAGCGTTTGACATGGTAATCTGCGTATTATCTGCAGACAATGTTGCAAGGTATGCCGGTTCCGCTACCGTAATCTCGTATACATAAGTGTATTCCTGCTTTGCATAGGTTGCGGTAACGATAATATTTGCGGTACCTGTCTTGATTGCTGTTGCATAAGCAACATTGTTCTTTCCAGGATTTACAAGCAATGTGTCCGGATCGGAAGACTCAAACTTGATGCTGTCATACTTCATCTCGGTATTGTCTGTATCCAAAGCCCGGAAATGTACATAATAATTGCTGCCGGATGCTACATTATGATTGTCCTTGTAATTGGATGCACTGTAATTTGGCACTGCCTCTGAAGAAGTAAGTGTAAGGTTTGTGTTGTTTGACACACTGGCTGCCTTACATACAAAGGTTCCGCTTCCGGTCAGTACCAGATTCGGATCGCTTGCACATTTATAAGTCAGTGTAACCGTTCCGGTATCTCCCACTCCGGTCATATAAATCTTATTATCCTTTGTACGGTAACCATTTGTAATCCGTTCCGTATAAGTAATATCTCCCGGATATGCTGTCTTGACATCAATTCCATTCGCATCAAGAATCTCGTATTCGATTGGTGTCTCTTTTCCGACGGTCACTTCTGTTGTCACAACTCTAAGGCTGACCGGTCTTCCCACGGATGCGGTAAAGTCATATGTTGACTGTCCATCGGTAACCGTATAGATTGCACCGTCTTTCAGCTGATTATAGGTGGTAAGAAATACCTGTGTTCCGTCATCGGAAAATACAGCCGACTTGATTTCCATCTTTGCACCCGCCTGGGTCCGGATAGAAAAATCTCCTGTTTTCACAAGATTTTTGGCATTTCCGGAATATACAGCCGCTACCTTGTTTGCTGCCATCTGTGCAATTCCGGTCATGGAAGTTGCGACAGTGATAACCTTGCTGTCGGAAACCACTTTATTTCCCGCTTTTGCCTGCACGGTGATGGTATAAGTACCTTCTTTTGCCGGAGTAAATGCACCGGTCTTTGTAATCATGGACGAAACATCATTTCCGTTTCCATCCACAGCGGTCCAGACATTTGTGCTGATGGCATTTGCCGGAGTGATACGGAACTGGAACTGATAGGTCTGTCCCACCTGATATTTCAAGACTCCGTTATCTACAATAGAAATTGTTTTCGGCAGTATTTTAATCTTGGCAGACTTAGTCCTGACCGTGCTCACGCACTTCTTCCCTTTGTAAACTTTTGCAGTTACCATCACGGTTTTATTCTTTGCGGCTGCCTTTCCCTGGGTGCGGATTGTCAGACTGTTTGCAGATGTCTTTCCGCTCACGGATGTCGTTGTTTTCTTCAGCTTTGCATAACTTTTTCCGGTGCCGGAAAGGCTCCATTTTACCCTCTGCCCTTTGGTAAGATTGGTTACGGTATATTTATACACCCCCTTACCGGTGCTGTTTTCATAAAGAACCGTATAATTCTTTACAAATTTCGGTTTTGCTGCCGCATCTGCCTGTACTGGAAATACAGAAATAATCATTGCCAGCGCACACAATACAGCAATCAGTTTTTTGCTTTGCAAACGCATAATCTCTCCTCCTTATCTGGTTCACTCGCTACTTAAGAACAACGTCCTTTTGTCTTATATTAGCACACCCTCTGTGCTTTCGCAATTGTTCAGACAGAGGGTGTTTCTTAAGATTTTTTTAATCCTGGGCGATCGCTTCTTCTTCCCGTCTCCGGAGAATATCATATTCATCCGGTTCCATCCCCAGATCCACATAAAAGATCTGCTGCGGATGCGGACAGGATTCCATCGGCTCTCCCTTTTCATCCATCAGTCCCCGCACCGTAACGGTCACATTGCGTCCGTCCGGTTTCATCACTTCGATCTGTTCTCCGACAGAAAATTTATTCTTTTGTTCCACCCGGTACATTCCCTTTTCATTTTTCGGACCGACAATTCCCAGATAGGTATATCCCTTTTCATACGTGTTGTTATCGTAAATCTGTGTCTCCTCCGAAGGTTTTCCGTAGAAAAATCCCGTGGTAAACTGGCGGTATGTGCAGCTTTTGATCTGTTCGAGATACCATGGCATATTTTCCTGATATTTCTCCGGAGATTCCAGATAATCGTCAATCGCCTTACGGTAAGTACGCGCCACCGTTGCCACATAAAGTGCGGTCTTCATACGTCCCTCAATCTTAAAACTGTCAATTCCTGCTTCCAGAAGATCCGGAATATGCTCAATCATACACAGATCTTTGGAATTGAAAATATAGGTTCCGCGCTCATTCTCATATACCGGAAAATACTCACCCGGACGCTTCTCTTCAACCACAGAATATTTCCACCGGCACGGATGTGTACATGCCCCGCGGTTGGCATCCCTTCCTGTAAAATAATTGGACAGCAGACATCTTCCAGAATAGGAAATACACATAGCGCCATGTACAAATGTCTCTATCTCCAGATCATCGGAAATGTGTTCCCGGATCTGCCGGATCTCCCGCAGGGAAAGTTCTCTTGCCGTTACCACACGGGTAGCACCGAGTTTCTCCCAGAACTGAAATGTTCCGTAATTGGTGTTGTTTGCCTGTGTACTGATATGGCGGTCAATATCCGGGCATACTTCTCCGGCGATCGTAAAGATTGCCGGATCTGCAATGATCAGAGCATCCGGCCGGTCCGGCTTCATGTTCTGCAGTTCCGTAAGATATTCCCGCGCACCGTCAAGATCATAATTATGTGCCAGAATATTTGTCGTCACATAAACTTTAACTCCCCGTGCATGTGCAAATGCAATTCCCTCTGCCATCTCTTCCATGGTAAAGTTTTTCGCCTTGGCTCTGAGTCCGAATGCCTCTCCCCCGATGTAGACCGCATCGGCTCCATAAATAACTGCAATTTTTAATACTTCCAGACTGCTTGCCGGAACAAGCAACTCATTCTTTCTCATCGTTTTCTACCTCTACTTTTGTACTGACTGTAATTCCATCTCCCACCGGCAGCACCGCTGTTACCAGATCTTTCCGGTGCGTTAACTCATACAAATATTCCCGCATCCGTTTGTAAATCGTCCGGTTTCTGCGGATCACCGCATAATGGGACTCAATAATGTCCCCATCCTGCAGCACATTATCCGAGACAAGTGTCCCTCCGGTTTTCAGCAGACGCAGAATATCCGGCATAAAATGAATATACTGTCCTTTTGCGGCATCCATAAAGATCAGATCAAACGGCTCGGTGAGTGTCGGAAGGATTTCCGCTGCATCCCCTTCAAGCAGTGTAATCTGCTCTTCTTTCCCTGCTCTCTTAAAATTTTCCCGGGCAATCGGGATTCGCTTTTCATAATTTTCAATCGTGACAATCTCACACGGTACCGGATCATATTCTGCCATCAGAATGGAAGAAAACCCTACCGCAGTACCGACTTCCAGAATTCTTTTTGGTTTTGTCATCGCCAGCAAAAGCTTCAAAAAGCTCTGCATCTCCTTCCGAATAATCGGAACATAGGAATCCAGAGCTTCTCGTTCGACAGCATCCAAAATTCTGGTATTTCCCGTATCCAGGGAATTGATATATGTTACCAGTCGTTCATCTACTATCATATTTATTTCTATTGTGCCTCCGTGCTTTCCACATCCTGCGTATCCGGTACCATCTGCTTTTCTGCAAAGAAACGATACCCGTAATCATAACAGGTCCTGCATAAATGAACGGTTCCATATAAAATCAGCAGGATCAGCATAATAACAAACGCAATTTTAATGAAAGTGAACAAAGCTTTATTCATAATACCCCTATACTTCCATGATAATCGGCATGATCATCGGACGTCTCTTGGTCTCTTTCCAGACGAAATCACCCAGAGCATCTTTTACTTCATTTTTGATCTTGCCCCAATCTGTAATGTTGTGATCCATACAATAATCCATGGTCTTATCGAGAACGGTTTTTGCTTCATCCATCAGACTCTCGGAATTACGTACATAGACGAAACCTCTCGATACGATATCCGGTCCTGCAAGTACCTGTCCGGATCCGTTTTCGAGTGTCATGACGACAATAATAATTCCGTCTTCTGCCAAACGCTGACGATCCCGAAGAACGATATTTCCGACATCTCCGACACCAAGTCCGTCTACCATTACATTGCCAACCGGCACATGTCCGGTCACTTCTGCACCATTCTCATCGATCTCAAGCACATCTCCGGAAGAAAGGATTTTGATATGATCACTGTCATATCCAAGCTCTTCCGCAATCTTCGCCTGTGCAATCAGATGCTTGTATTCTCCATGCACCGGAATCGCGTACAGCGGATTTACCAGAGAATAAATCAGCTTGATATCTTCCTTGCACGCATGTCCGCTGACATGTACATCTTCGAAAATCACATCTGCACCCTTGCGCATCAGTTCATTGATAACACCGGTAACCGATTTCTCATTTCCCGGAATCGGATGGGAACTGAATACAATGGTATCATTTGGCTTAATGGTAACTTTGCGGTGCATGCCGGATGCCATGCGGGACAATGCGGCCATGGACTCTCCCTGGCTTCCCGTTGTAATGATAACCGTCTTTTCATCCGGATAATTTTTCAGCTGATCCACATCAATCAGAATGTTATCCGGCAGGGAAATATATCCCAGTTCCGATGCGATGGATACAATATTGACCATGCTTCGTCCCTCAATCGCAACTTTTCTTCCAAACTTGTCTGCAGAATTGATGATCTGCTGCACACGATCCACATTGGATGCAAATGTCGCAATAATAATTCTTGTATTTTTATGCTCGGAAAAAATGTTATCCAGCGTTTTTCCTACTGACTTTTCGGAATCTGTAAATCCCGGGCGCTCCGCATTGGTACTGTCACAAAGCAGTGCTAACACTCCTTTTTTACCGATCTCGCCGAAACGCTGCAGATCAATGGCATCTCCAAATACCGGTGTATAATCAACCTTAAAATCTCCTGTATGCAGGACAATTCCTGCCGGGGAATAAATCGCAAGTGCCGCCGCATCCTGAATACTGTGATTCGTGCGGATAAACTCTACACGGAAACATCCAAGATTGATGTGCTGTCCGTATTTGACAACTTTTCTTTTTACTTTTTTTAGCATATCATGCTCTTCGAGTTTGTGCTCGATCAGGGCATTGGTCAGTCTGGTCGAATAAATCGGCACATTGACATCTTTTAAAACATATGGGATGGCACCAATATGATCCTCATGTCCGTGCGTAATAAAAAATCCTTTGACACGATCAATATTTTCCTTTAAATAAGTGACATCCGGAATCACCAGATCCACTCCGTACATGTCATCTTCCGGGAATGCGAGACCGCAATCCACCACAATAATACTGTCTTCGTATTCAAAGGCAGTAATATTCATACCAATCTGCTCAAGACCTCCCAACGGTATAATCTTAAGCTTACTGTTATTCTGTTTTTCCTGTTTTTTCATAAATCCTCCAAATATAATATTCCGCTCTAATATAAAAGCTGTGTTTCTTCATCCGCAAGTTCAGCAAATATTTTCGCGAGTGCAGCAAACTCTGTATCATCATCTACCATCTCGTAAAATACTTCCTCATCCTGTGTCTTTATTTCTTTTAATATATATGCTTCACTGTCCCCGTTTTCATTGCCATCAGAGACAAGTAAGTATCTGATTCCATTCAGCTGTGTCTGTTCTTCCACAGCAAATTCCACCACCTCATTGGTGTCCGGATCTGTAAACTGAATTTTTTCCATTTATTTTTTCCTTGTATTTTTATTTTTCTTCTGGATGATTTGAAAGATAATCCAGATATCCCTGTAATATAAAAATAGCCGCAATTTCATCTACATATTCCTTGCGGTTTTCTCTTCGAATTCCTGTTTCCATCATCGAACGGTCTGCTGCAACTGTTGTCAACCGTTCATCCCATAAAATAACAGGGAGACCACAGCGTTTTTCAAGCATTTCCTTGAATTCTTTTGTTTTCTCGCAGCGCTCCCCTTCTGTACTGTTCATATTTTTCGGGTAACCGAGCACAATTTTTTCCACCTCGTACTCGCTTACCAGCTGTTCGATCCGCGCCAGTGTCTGCCTGAGTTTCGTTGGAGCTTTCCTTCGGATAATTTCCACTCCCTGCGCTGTAATTAACAGCGCATCACTCACTGCAACACCCACTGTCTTTGAACCGAAATCCAATCCTAAAATCCGCATAATTCTCCCGTACCGGATTATTCCCAGGAATTGTTTTTGATGTATGCACGTAAAACTTCTTCTACAAGTTCGTCCCGCTCTACCTTCATGATCAGACTTCTCGCATTGTTATGACTGGTAATATATGTCGGATCTCCGGACATAATATATCCTACAATCTGATTCACCGGATTGTATCCTTTCTCACTCAATGCACGGAATACGATCTCTAAAACATCTCTTACCTGTAATTCCGGTTCCTTTTGTACTGTAAAATATTGTGTATTATTTAAATTCTCCATATTCGCCGTCCCTGCCCTTGTTCATTCCAACAAGTCCTGTCCCATCTATTGTATACGAAATTGAGGAAAAATACAAGCGCTATAGTTTCATACGATAAATCTCATCGGTCAGAGCCGCTTCCACTCTTCCCCTTTTCATCACATTATCAAGCGGTTCTGCCGTTTTTGCCGCGATCTTTACATACTCTTTGGTATATCCAGTATACCACGTTTCTCCGTCAACTTCCATTGGTTCCTCAAAGAGTACTTCTTCCTCTTTTCCCACATAATATGCGCGGAATTCCCTCGACATACTTTCCGCAAGTGCCAGCAGCTGGGCACTGCGCTTCGTCTTGATTTCCTCCGGCACCTGATGTTCCATCACTGCCGCACGGGTTCCCTGCCGTCGGGAATATTTAAAAATATGCATCTCATAAAAATGAATGCGTTTTAAATATTCCTTTGTCTGTGCAAATTCTTCTTCTGTCTCTCCAGGAAATCCAACAATAACATCCGTTGTGATTGCCGGATGCGTAAAGTTTTTCCGTAAAATATTGCATGCATTTTCGTATTCTTCCGTCGTATATTTCCGGTTCATCCGGGCAAGCGTTGCATCGCATCCGCTCTGCAGTGACAGATGAAAATGCGGACAGATCTTCTCCATCTTTGCCAGTTCTTCTGCAAATGTTTCCGTCACGATTCTCGGTTCCAGCGATCCTAAACGGATACGCCGGATTCCCTCCACCTGATGCACCATCTGGATCAGATGCAGCAGACTTTCCCCGCAGTCAATCCCGTAGGAGCTCAGATGAATTCCGGTCAGTACCACTTCCTGATATCCGGACGCTGCCAGACGCTTTACTTCCTCCAGAACATTCTGAACATTTCTGCTTCTCACCCGTCCTCTGGCATACGGAATAATGCAGTAACTGCAGAACTGGTTACAGCCATCCTGTACTTTTATAAACGCGCGGGTATGCTCTGCTGCATGATCCAGTGTCAGCTCCTCAAATGCCTGTTTTTCGTGGTTAATATCCACCACAGCCTCCACCTTTTCTCCTCTGCCCGCAAAGAAAGCATCCAGCCGCTCTACCAGCTCTTTTTTCTGATTATTTCCGATCAGAATATCAATTGCTTCATCACATTTTGCCTCATCCTCTTTGGTCTGTACATAGCATCCGGCAGCAACAACAGCCGCATCCGGATTCCGCTTTTTTGCCCGGTGCAGCATTTGTCTTGATTTGCGGTCTGCCATATTTGTTACGGAACAGGTATTGATCACATAGACATCTGCTTTCTCCGAAAACGGCACGATTTCGTACCCCGCTTCTTCAAGCATCTGCTGCATAGCTTCTGTCTCATATGCATTCACTTTGCATCCCAGATTGTGTAATGCTGCTTTTTTCATTTTTACTCCTTTATACAATTATCTTCATACATTTCTTGACTTTTCCAATAAAAAATATTACTATCAAAGATATAAACAGCATGAGTTTTTCATGAATATTTTCAAGGAGGTTTTCATTATGAAAACAGTACAGATTTCATTAAATTCTATTGGAAAAGTAAAATCATTTGTTAATACCATCTCTCAGTTTGAGTACGATTTTGATCTGATTTCCGGCAGATATGTCATTGACGCAAAATCCATCATGGGAATTTTCAGCCTGGATCTTTCCAAGCCGATTGATCTCGCCATCCATACCGAGGATAATCTGAATGAGATTCTGGAAGCTTTAGAGCCATACATTATTTCCCAGTAATTACTTACAAAATCCCCTGTCTGTATTGCAGACAGGGGATTTTTTGTTTCACGGAAATAATTTTCCAAAAACAGATTATTCTGCATCTACCAGAATCGTCTCTGTCGTATCGATTGCTGTCTGCATCAGTTCGTCTATTTTTTCTTCCAGCCGGCACTCTGATTTTTTAATATGTTTTAAGCTTGGCTTGGTAACCGGATGCTTTGCCACGAAAATCGTACAACAATCCTCATACGGAAGAATGGACGTCTCGTATGTGTCAATTTTTTCTGCGATTGATACAATATCCTGCTTGTCCATGGCAATGAGCGGACGGTATACCGGCATATGACACACTTCATTGGTCACAGCAAGGGACTGCATGGTCTGGCTTGCCACCTGCCCGATACTCTCTCCGGTAATCATACCCAGACATTTTCCCTCTTCGGCAAAATGCTCTGCAATTTTCATCATATAGCGGCGCATGATGATAGTCAGTTCCTCATGCGGACATTTCTCATAAATATAAAGCTGGATATCGGTAAAGTTCACCACATGAAGCTTGATCTGTCCGGAATATCTTGCAACTTTCTTTGCCAGGTCAATCACTTTCTGTTTTGCACGCTCACTGGTGTATGGCGGTGCATGAAAATAGGTCGCTTCAAGTGTTACCCCTCGTTTGGATACCATATATCCGGCAACCGGTGAATCGATTCCGCCGGATAAAAGAAGCATTGCACGGCCTGCTGTGCCAAGCGGCATGCCTCCCGGTCCCGGGATCTCTGTGGAATAAATATTGATCATCGGACGGATCTCGATATGAATCATCACCTCCGGATGATGTACGTCAACGCTGGTTTCCGGAAATGCTTCAAGAATCTTTTCCCCAACAGCTGCATTGATCTCCATCGAAGTCATCGGATAATTCTTTCTGGCACGGCGCGCATCCACCTTAAATGTAAAATTTTTGTCCGGATATGTGCGATCCACATAGTCACATACTACTTTTGCCAGGGCATCAAATCCTTCATCTTCGACCAATACTACCGGACAGATTCCTACGATTCCAAAAATCCTCTGTAATGTTTCTACAGTTTCATCATAATCGTATTCTCCTTCCGTATCCACATAGATACGTCCGTTTTCCTTGCGTACATGGAAGGTTCCCTCTACACGCTTAAGATGATATCTGATATTCTGTACCAGTGCATCCTCAAACAGATAACGGTTCTTTCCCTTAATGGCAATTTCCGCATATTTAATCAAAAATGATTTATACATATTGCTCTCCTTTTTCTAATGTCTTGTATATTTCTGCAGCATCGGAACCAATGCCGCCATCTCTTTTACTGCATAATCAATCTCTTCTTCCGTTGTCTCCACGCAAAAGCTGAACCGGATGGTTGCATCCAAAAGCTCTGGCTTTAAGCCAATACTTTTTAGCGTATGACTGACAGAAGGCTTGTTGGAAGAACATGCACTTCCCGCTGACACATAGATCTCTTTATCCTCTAATGCATGAAGCAATACTTCCGCGCGCACACCTTCCGTGCTGACACTGACAATATGCGGTGCATTGCTGCGATCGGTATGACCGTTGACGTGTACACCCGGAATTTTTGTCACTTCCTCAATAAAATGCTCTCGCAGGGTATACATCCGGTCGATTTTTTCCTCAAAACCAGTATAAATACGTTCCGCTGCTACGCCAAGTCCTGCGATTGCCGGAACATTTTCCGTGCCGGAACGCATTCCCCTCTGCTGTCCGCCTCCGTTTAACAGCGGATGAATTTTCGTCTTGTCTTTGATATATAAAAATCCGCTTCCTTTCGGTCCATGAATCTTATGTCCGCTGACCGAGAGAAGGTCTACATGCATTTTTGCCGGATAAATTCTCATTTTTCCGTAGGACTGAATGGCATCCACATGAAAAAGCGTCTGTGGATTACACTGTTTGATCAGTGCCCCCGCTTCCGCGATCGGCTCCACCGCTCCGATTTCATTATTTACCTGCATGAGGGAAACCAGAATGGTATCCGGCCGGATTGCCGCTTTCAGATCGTCCAGAGAAATCACACCATAAGCATCTACCGGAAGATATGTGACTTCATATCCGTGTTCCTCCAGATATGCCATCGTTGCCGACACGGACGGATGTTCAATGGACGTCGTTATCACATGTTTTCCACTTCGCTTGTTTGCCTCTGCCACACCGATAATTGCAAGATTATTGGACTCAGTACCACCTGACGTAAAACAGATTTCTTTTTCCTGTACCTTTAATGTCTTTGCAATTTTTTTTCTTGCATCGTTCATATAATTTTCGGCGATCACGCCTTTGTTGTGCAGGGAAGATGGATTTCCATAATCCTCCGTCAGTAATTTTACCACCAGCTGTGCCGCTTCCTCACAACATCTTGTCGTTGCCGAATTATCCAAATATGCTTCCATTTTTACCCTTCTTATATATCCAATTCGTATATCAGCATGGAAAGTGTTGCCATTCCTGCTGTTTCTGTGCGCAAAATACGTCTGCCAAGAGAGATCCGATGCATGTCTTTATCCAGCTGCGCAATCTCTTCCGGGGAAAATCCGCCCTCCGGACCGATCATTACTCCGATGGACGCCCCTTCCGGAATCGAGCGAAAGATCTCTCTTGTTGCTTCCATGCCTCTTTCATTCTCATACGGAACCAGGACAACGTCCAGCTCCTTTGCCTCTTCCAATGCCTGTTTCCAGGAAAGTGGCATCTGAATCTGCGGAATCACGGTCCGCTTCGACTGTTTTGCCGCACTCTCTGCAATTGCCTGCCACCGCTTACATTTGCTCTGTGCCTTCTTTTCATCCAGCTTTACCACACAGTTTTTCATGGCAACCGGTATGACGGTATAGACACCAAGTTCCACGGTCTTTTGTATGATCAGTTCCATCTTATCACTTTTAGGAAGGCCCTGAAAAAGATACACCTTATGGGAAAACTCTGTCCCCATTTCATCGGTATCCTCTATCTGTGCCCAGACCTCTTCCTCTGTAATTTCCAGAATACGGCAAAAATACGATCTGCCGCTCTGATCGCTGATGCGGATTTTCTCCCCTGTCTTCATGCGCAGCACATGACCGATATGATTGACATCACCGCCCACAATGCAGATCCGATCCTGCTGCACCTGTTCATCTTCCACAAAAAACTGGTACATACCCTGCTCCTACTGTTTCTGTGCGGTAATATTTACCCACTCACCCTGATGATTGATTTCCACTACAGTAAGTCCTGCTGCTTCAATCGCTTCTTTTACTTCGTTTTCCTTAAAATCAATGATGCCGGAAGTGATAAAATAACCACCCTGTTTTAATCTGGCCGGAATGACCGGTGCCATGGCAATGATAACTGGTGCTAAAATATTTGCCACAACAATCTCATATTCCTCTGTCCCAACCTTTTCCTGAAGTTCTTCATCATCAATCAGATTTCCCACATAAAAGGTTCCTAGAGACAAATCGAGATGGTTTACCTGCATATTATCCCTTGTAGAAGTCATGCAGTCTGCATCCAGATCCGTTCCCACGACTTCTCTTGCGCCGAGTTTTAATGCCACAATCGATAAAATTCCACTGCCACATCCCACATCCAGTACTTTCGGATGTTTTCCTTCCACATATTTCTGTAACTGCCGGATGCAAAGCTGTGTCGTTTCATGTTTTCCTGTTCCGAAAGAAATTCCCGGATCGATCTCAATCAGAAATTTATCTTTGTCTTCTTCCTTTAATTCTTCCCAGGTCGGTTTGATTAATATATCATCAATGGTAAAAGAAGTAAAATATTTTTTCCAGTTATTGATCCAGTCAAGATCTTCTGTTTCGGAAGATGTAATGACACCGCTTCCCACTTCCACCATGTCACGCAGTTTCTCGAGTCCGATCTTTACCTGCTTTAAAATCTCCGTCTGATCACTGCCGTCTTCTTCCACATAAAAGCTCACATGGCTGATGCCCTCATCCGGAGGAAGTTCCGGCAGAAAATCAATAAACATATCCGCCTGGTCTTCTTTGGTAAGCGGAATATTGTCTTCAATCTCTATTCCCTCAATGCCCAGATCCATCAGCATGGAACTCATAAAATCCTCTGCTGCGGTCGTTGTCTCAATTGTATATTTTTTCCACTTCATGTTACCATCCTCTCAATTCTACACTAAGGCATACTATATGTATCATACCTTATTTCCAATAAAATTTCAAGAAAACATTGTACATCAAAAAAACCCATGTTATAATATAGGGGTTAAGTTGATAGTTATACAGTTATAGGAGAAAACAATAAATGGATAAACGCAATCTTGTAGAAGGACTTCAGAAAGCATTCAACACCGATGACCGGCAGCGAAATACTTCTGATACCAGTGATGTAGAATATAAAGAGAACACCAATACTCTCTATATCAAAAAACAGAGAACCTACAATATGGAAGAAAACATTCCGTCCGCCACTGCCATGTCAGAGGAGGAGATTTTTAAGCGTCTTCATGAGGAACGACATTAAACATGTTAAACATGCATAAAACAGCCATACGGTCTGCGGACAGACCGTATGGCTGTTTTAATTTTTGTACACAGCACAAAGCTTATGATACTCACTGTTAATTTCCTGAACGGTATTCTTATCCCCATCCAGATTATCCGGATGATAAATTTTGATCAGGTCTTTATAACGTTTCTTAAGGGACTGTCTGCTCTCTACTCCGGAGAAAAACATTTCTCCCCGGATAACAGGCTGCTCTGCTGTCACAGAAAAATCGCTTACCCGCTGATAGAAAGCTTTCTGCTTCTTCACATGTTCTTTCTCTGTTGCAAGTTTTACAAGTTCTTCTTCGAGTATTTTAAATTTCATATCAAAAAGCTTCTGCTGCTGTTCCAGACGGCGATCCTCATTCTCCACCCGCCGCGCAAATTCTTTTTTCTCCCGCTCCAGTGTGCGGCGCTGCTCCTCCAAAGCTTTACGTTCTTCTTCCAGCGTCATCCCCCACATGCCTCCGTATCCGTACACACATGTTGCCAATAATACTAACAGACTCATCATACAATACTTTGTACCAGATTACTATAGGCGATTTGTACTAATGTTCATCGAAAGATTCTTTGATTTTGTCCATAAAACCCTTCTTTTTTTCTTTTCCGGTCTGTGCTCCGCCCTCTTTATTCAGGGAATTTCCCGTCAATTCATCAAATTTACGCAACGCCTCTTTTGCCTCTTTGTTTAAGCCCGTCGGCGTGTTGACAATCAGTGTTACATAATGGTCTCCACGTACTGCCTTGTTTCGGATCGATGGTACTCCTTTGCCTTTCAGGCGGATTCTCGTTCCGCTCTGGGTACCCGGTGCAACGGTATAGATGATATCTCCGTCCACCGTCCTGATACGGATATCCCCGCCCAGTGCTGCGATACCAAAGGAAATCGAAGCATTGGAAAATATATTCATGTCCTGACGTTCAAACGCATTGCTTCTGGAAACAAGAACTTCTACCAGAAGATCTCCTCTCGGACCTCCGTTTCGTCCCGGTTCTCCGTAACCTCTGACACGAACAGACTGTCCATTATCAATTCCGGCCGGAATCTCTACGGTCTTTCGTACTTTCTTTGAGATATATCCCGTTCCCCGGCAATCCGGACATTTTTCACGGATCACCTTACCGGTACCGCCGCAATCCGGACAGGTCTGCACATTCTGCATCATGCCAAACAAAGACTGCTGGGAATATACCACTTTCCCTTTTCCCCCGCACTTGCTGCAGGTTTCCGGTGAAGTTCCCGGTTTTGCCCCGGTTCCGTGACAGGTCTTACATTCTTCTTTATACGGGAACTCAAGTTCCTTAGAACATCCAAACACAGCTTCTTCAAACGTAATACGGACGGTAAGACGTACACTTGCGCCCTGCGCCGGTCCGTTATTGTTACTGTTTCGTCTTCCGCCACCGAAAAAGTCTCCGAAAATATCGCCAAAGATATCTCCCATATCCATGCCGGAAAAATCGAATCCGCCTGCACCGCCGGCGCCTCCATCAAACGCGGCATGACCAAACTGATCATACTGTCTGCGCTTTTCCGGATCGCTCAAAACGGCATATGCCTCCTGCGCTTCCTTAAATTTTTCCTCACACTCTTTATCTCCCGGATGCATATCCGGATGATACTTCTTGGCGGTTGTACGGAAAGCTTTTTTTATTTCTGCTTCCGTTGCGGTCTTTGGAATTCCAAGGACCTCGTAATAATCTCTTTTCTCTGCCATAATATTAATCCCTTATAGTACGCATAGGGTTTCCGGAAAACCGGAAACCCCACGCTTTGTCTATTTATTTTCTAAATTAAACCTCTTTGAAATCTGCATCGATGACATCATCATCTGCACCATTTGCTCCTGCTCCGGTGTTTGCTCCTGCTGCAGAACCCATATCAGGACCTGCTCCCGGATTCGGGCCTGCGCCTGTTGCACCCTGTGCTGCCTGTGCCTGCTCATACATCTTTGCAAATACCTTCTGTGCACTCTGTGTCAGTTTCTCCTGTGCTGCCTTTAATTCCGCAACATCTGCATCTGTCATCTGCTCTGCTTCCTTGTGTGCATCCAGGAAAGCCTTTACTGCTGCAACATCAGCTTCTACTGCTGACTTGTCTGCAGGATCAACCTGATCTCCTACCTGCTTTAATGCATCCTCTGTCTGGAATACAAAGCTCTCAGCTTCATTTCTGGCATCGATTGCTTCTTTTCTCTTCTTATCCTGTGCTTCAAACTCAGCAGCTTCCTTAACAGCCTTATCGATTTCTTCATCGGACATGTTAGATCCGGCTGTGATTGTGATATGCTGCTCTTTGCCTGTTCCAAGATCCTTGGCAGATACATTTACAATACCGTTTGCATCGATATCGAATGTAACCTCGATCTGTGGAACACCACGACGTGCTGGCGGGATACCATCCAGACGGAACTGTCCGAGAGATTTGTTATCTCTTGCGAACTGACGCTCACCCTGTACAACGTTGATATCTACAGCGGTCTGGTTATCTGCTGCGGTAGAGAAGATCTGGCTCTTCTTCGTAGGAATGGTAGTATTTCTCTCGATCAGACGGGTTGCAATACCACCCATGGTCTCGATAGAAAGTGACAGTGGTGTTACATCGAGAAGTAAGATCTCGCCGGCACCTGCATCACCTGCTAATTTACCACCCTGAATAGAAGCACCGATTGCTACACACTCATCCGGGTTTAAGGACTTGCTTGGCTCTTTGCCTGTCATCTGTCTTACCTTATCCTGTACAGCCGGGATACGTGTAGAACCACCAACCAGAAGAACCTGGCCTAAATCTGCATTTGTAAGACCTGCATCCTTCATAGCGTTCTGTACTGGTACTGCAGTTCTCTCTACGAGATCATGTGTTAATTCATCAAATTTTGCTCTGGTGAGGTTCATATCAAAGTGCTTTGGTCCCTCAGCAGTAGCTGTGATGAATGGTAAGTTAATATTTGTAGTAGTTGCGGAAGAAAGTTCCTTCTTTGCTTTCTCGGCAGCTTCTTTTAATCTCTGTAAAGCCATCTTGTCGGTAGAAAGATCAACACCCTCTGCCTTCTTAAACTCATCGATCATCCACTGTGTGATCTTGTTATCAAAATCATCACCACCAAGATGTGTATCACCGTTGGTAGATAATACTTCGATGACACCGTCACCGATCTCAATGATAGATACATCAAATGTACCACCACCAAGGTCATATACCATGATCTTTTGTTCTTTTTCGTTATCAAGGCCATATGCAAGTGCTGCTGCAGTAGGCTCGTTGATGATACGCTTTACATCCAGACCTGCAATCTTTCCGGCATCCTTGGTTGCCTGACGCTGTGCATCGTTGAAATATGCAGGAACTGTAATAACAGCTTCTGTAACCTTTTCTCCAAGGTATCCTTCTGCATCAGCCTTTAATTTCTGAAGTACCATAGCGGAAATCTGCTGTGGACTGTACTGTTTGTCATCAATGGCTACTTTATAATCCGTACCCATATGTCTCTTAATGGAAGAAATCGTCTTCTCAGCGTTTGTAACAGCCTGACGCTTTGCCGGCTCACCGATGAGACGCTCTCCTGTCTTTGTAAATGCTACAACGGATGGTGTTGTTCTTGCACCTTCCTGGTTTGCAATAACGGTAGGTTTTCCACCTTCCATAACAGCTACACAGCTGTTGGTTGTTCCTAAGTCAATACCAATGATCTTGCCCATTTTCTTTTCCTCCTGCTAAAATTATGATCAAATAAAATTGTTTTGCTAATTTATGATTTACTACTCCATGCGAAATAGGAAATACCTTTATTCGCTGACTACAGCGACCATACTGTGGCGGACCACACTGTCCTTGTAGGTGTAACCTTTTTGTAATTCCTGGGCAACTGTTCCCGGTTCATACTCTTCGCTTTCCACCTGCATAACTGCATTGTGGAGATCCGGATCAAATTCCTTTCCCAGTGCCTCAATCGGTTTCACCCCGATGGCATCTAATTCTGTCAGCATCTGCTTATATACTTTATCCATACCGGTAACAAAAGCATCATCCTTTTGTTCCTCTGGTACAGCTGCAAGCCCACGCTCGAAATTGTCGATAACCGGGAGAATCTTTTCAATGATTGTTCTTGCTCCCATGTCAAACATCTGCGCTTTTTCTTTTTCCGTACGTTTACGGAAATTATCAAACTCTGCCATCTGACGTTTCAGACGGTCGTTTAAATCTTCGATCTGTTCGTCTTTTTTATCTTTCTTTTTCTTTCCAAAGGCACCCTTTTTTTCGGATTTCTCTTCTTTCTTTGTATCCTTTTCTTCGGCTGCAGTTTCTTTTGCTTCCTCTGCCGCCGTCTCCTTTGTGTCCTTTGTTTCTTCACATGTCTGTTCGGCCTTGGTTTCTTTTGTATCTACTGCCTCTTCTTCCATGACTTTTTTGTTCTCTGCCATGTTTACCACCTTTCTAGGATTGCCCTTTTTCTTTATCAAAAATACCGTCTAACTGGGACTTTAAGTTTTTGAGGTTGTCAACAACATTCTCGTAATCCATCCGTTTCGGACCAACAATTCCGATCGTTCCTTTGATGCCCTCCCCCAGATCATAAGTTGCGGTAACGACACTGCAATCTTTCATTGTCTGTACCGGAGCTTCATTTCCGATATAAACCTGTATTTCATTTCCTTTGCTCTCCCCCTCAGAAAGGGATTCCGTTACCAGATTTACCAGCTCATCTTTTTCCTCAAATGTGGAAAGAAGACCTGCCGCACTCTCTGAATCAGAAAGTTCCGGATATTTCAAAATATTGGTTGCACCGCTTGTGTAGATCTGCAGATCCTCGTTTTCACTCAGTGTCTGTCCCAGTGCATCCAGCACATGGGAAACAATCTCACTGTGCACGCCTGCCTGCTCTTTCAGTTTGGAAATCGTTCCCAGATTGATTTCCTGCAGCGACAACCCATTCAATGCTGTATTCAGCAGAATGTTCAGTTTCAGTAAAGTTTCGTTGTCGAGCGGTTCTTCCACGTCGATCATCTGATTCTTTACCATGTTGCTGTTCATTACGATAACTGCCAGTATATGTTTCTCATCTACATTGGACAGCTGCATAAACTTTACTTTGTTTCCACTGTAAGTCGGTGCGGAAACAATTGTCGCATAATTGGTGTTGTTTGCAAGCATCTTTGCAACCTTTTTTAATACCTCATCCATCTTCTGGGTTTTTTCTATTACGAAGTCCTTCATTTCTTTGACTTCCCGGTCTTTTTCCTGCATCAGATGATCCACATAAAACCGATAGCCTTTGTCTGAAGGAATTCTTCCTGCTGATGTATGTGGCTGCACGATATAACCAAGTTCTTCAAGGTCTGCCATCTCATTGCGGATGGTTGCAGAACTTAAATTCAGATCCGTATATTTTGAAATGGTTCGTGATCCCACAGGTTCACCGGTTGCAAGATAATTACGGATAACTGCATCCAGAATTTTTACTTTTCTTTCATCCAATTCCATATTCTCGTCTGCCATTTTCCCGTCTCCTGTTCCTGAACCTTCACCGGTTGTTTTTGGTTTGTTAGCACTCATTTACTTAGAGTGCTAATATCGTTCTGTTATTAAAATAGCACCAAGGTGTTTTTTTGTCAACACCCTGATGCTATTTTATTTTTATTTTATAATTATATTTTATAAAAGAAACTTCGCCATCACGTAGTTGGCCAGATCCATCCCCTTGTCGGTCAGTGCAATCCTGCCAGCAACCATCTGCAAAAGTCCCTGTTCTTTCAGCTTGCGAAGTGTTTCCAGATACACGGCCTCAATCGGTACCCCAAAGCTTTGCTCAAACGCTGCTCTGGTTACTCCCTCATTCATCCGCAGCCCCAGAAACATAAATTCCTCCATCTGCTCTTTTCTTGTCAGAATCTGTGCCTGTTCCTGTACACAGCTGCCAATCCAGAGATCCTCCGGTACGGCATGCTCCCCGTCTTTTAAAAACTCTGCCGGAGACTTCTCCTGCAGGTGGTCACAAAATTCTCCATACTCATACAGCTGCCGGGTGTTGGTATACCGGACATTTTCCACCAGGGAAGATGCCCCCAGCCCCAGCCCCAGATAATTTTCTCTGGTCCAGTAGCCGATGTTATGTCTGCAGGCATACCCCGGCTGGGCAAAATTAGAGATTTCATACTGACGGTATCCTGCCTGTTTCAGTACATCCTGCGTGGCCTTATAAATGCGGTATACCTCATCCTCGTCCGGAAGAATCTCTGTATGAATCCCCGCTTCCTGCTTCACTGCGTCAAACTTATACCGTTCATAAAACGGTGTCCCCTTTTCTATGATCAGGGAATATGCCGAAATATGTTCCGGTTTCAGGCGGATCACCGTCTGCAGGGATTCCAAAAATTTGTCCAGCGTCTGGTAAGGCAGACCGCTCATCAGATCAATATTGATATTTTCAAATCCTGCATTTCTCGCCAGCTCATACGTTTTTAAAAACTGATCATACGTGTGAATTCTTCCAAGTGCTTTCAGCTCCTCATTGTTTGTTGACTGCAATCCGATCGAGAGGCGGTTGATCCCCGCACTCTGATAGACATTCAGTTTCTTTGCCGTCACCGTTCCCGGATTGCACTCGATGCTGATCTCCGCATCCGCCTCCACATGAAAACTCGAAGCAACCTGCTGCAGCACGGTGTAAATCAGATTTTCCTCCAGCCAGCTCGGCGTGCCCCCTCCGATATAAATTGTCGGGACATGATAATCCCCAAGCAGATTTCCGTAATAACGGATTTCCTGCAGCAGGGCATGCACATATCTGATCTGTGTATTGCTGTCTGCCGGAAAGGACAGGAAATCACAGTAATCACACTTTTTCACGCAAAAAGGGATATGAATATATAATTCCAGTTTCTTTTCATTCATAGAATCAGTCTTCATCCAGTTTCAATACACTCATGAATGCCTCCTGCGGCACTTCTACGCTACCGACCTGACGCATTCTCTTCTTTCCTTCCTTCTGTTTCTCCAGAAGCTTTTTCTTACGGGAAATATCACCGCCGTAACATTTTGCCAGGACATCCTTGCGCATGGCCTTAACCGTTTCACGAGCGATGACTTTTCCGTTTACGGCTGCCTGAATCGGGATTTCAAACAGATGTCTCGGAATCTCTTCTTTCAGACGCTCACACATTTTACGGCCTCTGTCGTATGCACTGTCTTTGAATACAATAAAGGATAAGGCGTCCACCATCTCCTTATTAATAAGAATATCCAGTTTGACAAGGTCGGAACGGACATATCCTTTCATTTCATAATCAAAAGAGGCATATCCGCGGGACCGCGACTTTAATGCATCAAAGAAATCATAAATAATCTCATTCAGTGGCATATCATATTTGATCACGGCACGGGTTGCTTCAATATAATCCATGCTGATATAAATACCGCGGCGTTCCTGACAAAGCTTCATAATTGCCCCGACATACTCGCTGGTTACCATGATCTCTGCCGATACAAACGGTTCCTCCATATATTCAATCTCCGAAGGGTCCGGCAGATTGGACGGATTGGTCAGGTCAAACACTTCTCCGTTGGTCTTGTGCACCTTATAAATAACACCGGGTGCCGTAGTCACAAGATCCAGATTAAACTCACGCTCTAAACGCTCCTGAATAATCTCAAGATGCAGTAATCCCAGAAATCCGCAGCGGAATCCAAATCCCAGGGCAAGGGATGTCTCCGGTTCATACTGTAACGATGCATCATTGACCTGCAGTTTTTCAAGCGCATCCCGCAGATCCGGATACTTGGCAGAGTCTGCCGGATATAATCCGCAGTACACCATCGGATTGACCTTTTTATATCCCGGAAGCGGTTCTGCACACGGACGGTCGAGCTCTGTCACAGTGTCTCCGACACGTGTATCGCGCACATTTTTAATGCTCGCCGCGATATATCCAACCATACCTGCGGAAAGCTCGTCACACGGAATAAACTGCCCGGCACCGAAATATCCCACTTCTGTCACCAGATCCTCGGCTCCTGTGGCCATCATTTTGATTTTGGTTCCCACTTTGACGGTACCTTCCTTGATCCGGCAGAAAACAATTACCCCCTTATAGGAATCATACAGCGCATCGAAGATCAACGCCTTAAGCGGTGCCTTCGGATCTCCGGCAGGTGCCGGAATCTTTGTCACGATCTGTTCAAGCACTTCCTCAATATTCAGTCCGGTCTTTGCAGAAATACGCGGAGCATCCATCGCCTCGATACCGATCACATCCTCGATTTCCTGTGCGACCTCTTCCGGGCGTGCACTCGGCAGATCAATCTTATTGATGACCGGAAGCACATCCAGATCATGATCCAGTGCCAGATAGACATTGGCAAGTGTCTGGGCTTCCACCCCCTGTGCGGCATCCACAACCAGGATGGCACCATCACACGCTGCAAGGCTCCGGGATACTTCATAATTAAAATCCACGTGTCCCGGCGTATCAATCAGGTTAAAAATATATTCCTCTCCATCCTTTGCCTGATAAATGATGCGCACTGCCTGGGATTTGATCGTGATTCCCCTCTCACGCTCCAGATCCATATTATCGAGAACCTGTGCCTGCATCTCACGGCTGGTCAGCGTTCCTGTTTTTTCTATGATTCGATCCGCAAGTGTAGACTTACCGTGATCAATATGGGCAATAATACAAAAATTACGAATTTTGCTCTGATCGATTGACATCTTATTCCTCTTTTTCTTTCTACTATAATTTATCGTTTGATAAGTACGGTCCATCAGATGCTGATAGAACCTACGCAATGTTACATTATACCGAAAACAGGTCTATAAATCAAACATTGACATCCACTTTTTCCATAATACCTGTTTGGTATCATCGTCCGCAAATGCCGAATGCAGCGAAGCCATATAAATTTTCTCACACATCGGCTCTTGAAACATCCCGGCTTCTGCCAGACGCATATATTCATCCGTACAGCTGGTATCGCTGACGGTACGGTTGTCCGTATTGATGGAAAGCAAAATTCCGGCATCGTAAAATTCCCGGAACGGATAGTCTGTAAAATCCGTGACCGCCTTTGTCTGCAGATTACTCGTCGGACACAGTTCCACTCCGATCTTTTTCTCTGCAACTTCCTTCTTTAATTCCTCGTCCCCGCTCATGGCAATTCCGTGACCGATCCGCGATGTTCCCAGTTCAATGGCCGTACGGATTTCTTCCCTGCTTCCACATTCTCCTGCATGGATGGTATATGGCATGCCATATTTTTTTGCAGTGGCAAATACGTCCGCAAACGCTGCTGTCGGGTACGCCTTTTCATCCCCTGCCAGATCACAGGCAACAACACCGTTTCCGAGAAATTCCCGCGCTTCTTTTAACATGGCAATATTTTTTTCGGTTTCCAGATTGCGCATGGTGCAGACAATCATTCCGGTCAGGATGTCCGCTTTTTCTTCTGCTTTTTTCAGGCCATCCCGGACGCTCTCTAAGATTTCCCGGACCGAAAGCCCCTGCTCCATGGAAAATGCAGGTGCAAAACGCACTTCCAGATACTTGACCTGTTCTTTTGCTGCAGAAAGTGCCAGATCCTGTGCTGCTGCCGAAAGTCCCTCCTTCGTCTGCAGGCAGCCAAGCGGCAGTTCAAACTTCTCCAGATACTCTGCCAGTGAACTGCAGTCCATCGGTGCCACCAGTTTTTCCCGCAGTTCTTCCAGCCCCAGCGGCTCTTTCCCCTCCTGCTGCATCAGTTTCTGGATCAGGGGCAGGCTCATCGAACCGTCCAGATGACAGTGCAGCTCTATTTTTGGCATATTGTGTGCAATAAATCGATTCATCATCGGCTTTTCCCTCTCTTCTGCAAACTATAACAACGGAAGAAGTGATGTGCCGATCGTATTTGCCGGCATCTGCACTCCAAAATTATCCGCAATGGTCGCCCCGATCACCGCAAATGTATCCTGTGTCGGGAGCGACCCGCTTCCCTGATCGGATGGCGAATACAAAAGCAGCGGCACCTGCTCTCTTGTGTGATCCGTGCCCTTATACGTTGGATCGTTTCCATGGTCCGCCGTGATCATCAGCAGATCCTCTTTTTTAAGCAGTGGCATAAGTTCTCCGAGCTTTTTGTCAAACCTCTCGATTTCCTCTCCGTATCCGATCGGATTTCTCCGGTGTCCCCACAGGGCATCAAAATCGACCAGATTGGTAAAGCACAAACCGCAGAAATCGGATTGGGCCAGCGCAATGGTCTGGTCCATCCCATGGACACTGCTGGTCGAATGCAGACTTTTTGTAATTCCGTATCCGTCAAAAATATCATGGATCTTTCCGACTGCCAGCACGTCATATCCGGCTTCCTGAAGCGCATTTAATGCTGTTGGCCCGGTCGGTTTCAACGCATAATCCCTGCGGTTACTGGTTCTGACAAACTCGCCTTTTTTCTTTCCCACATACGGGCGGGCGATCACGCGTCCCACCCTCCACTCATCACGCATCGTCAATTCCCTGGCAATCTCACAGTAATGATACAGGGTCTCTAATCCCATCGTCTCCTCGTTCCCGCAGATCTGCAGAACCGAATCTGCCGATGTGTACACGATCAGCTTTCCTTCCCTGATTTCCTGCTCGCCGAGTTCCTCTAAAATCTTTGTTCCGCTTTCCGCCCGGTTTCCTATAATTTTTCTGCTGCATCTTTTTTCCAGTTCTGCGATCAGCTCCGGCGGAAATCCATGTTCCGTAAAGGTGATGAAAGGCTTTTTTGTTTCAATCCCCATCATCTCCCAGTGTCCGGTCATGGTGTCTTTTCCGTTGCTTTTTTCATTCAGTGCCGCATAATATCCAAGTGGATGTTCCTGCGGCTGTACCTGTTTTAAGGATTTCAGGTTTGCCAGCCCTAAAGATGCCAGATTTGGAATATAAAAATGTTCCACGGTCTGTGAAATATGCCCCAATGTATCGGCACCTTCATCTCCGAAGCGTGCGGCATCTGCCATCGCTCCCATTCCCATCGAATCGAGTACTATTACAAAAACACGTTTCAATCGTCTGTCCATGATTTACTCCCCTCCCTGTTTCTTAAGATTTTCCGGTCCAAAACTAAGAGGCAGCAGTTCCTCCAGCGTGTGTACTTCATAGTCCTCCTGGGACCTTGCAAGTACAATCTCAAAATCTCCCGGACAGAATTCCCGCATCACCTGTCTGCAGATTCCACACGGACTGCAAAGATCCGTACATTGGTTTTCCTCTGCCGTTTTTGGGTACAAAACACTTCCACCAACGATTGCAATCGCCTGAAATTCCCGCACACCCTCACTGACCGCCTTGTAAAATGCCGTACGTTCGGCACAGTTTGTTGCAGGATAGGAAGCATTTTCTATATTGCATCCCTGATACACAGTTCCGTTTTTGGCCAGAAGAGCCGCACCCACCTGAAAACGGGAATACGGTGTATACGCCCGCTTTCTCGCCTGAAACGCACTCCGGATCAGTTCTTTATAATCTGTCTGCATCTTTATCCTCCTGTATCAGCAACCGGATGGCATCCATTGTTGTAGCGATTGCCTGCGTTGTATCATGCACCTGCACGTTCGGCAGCCCCCTTTTTTCCCGCTCCTGATTGGCAAGGACAAGAAAGCAGGCGCCCACACGCACATGCAAAAAACTTCCGGCAATAAAAAGCGCCGCCGATTCCATCTCCGATGCCAGACATCCCATCCTAAGCCATGCCTGCCATTTCTGCGTGAGCTCATAACTTACCGGCATAATCTGCGGCTCATGCTGTCCGAAAAAGGAATCCTTGCTCTGTACAACGCCGACATGATGACGTATCCCGCGTTTTTTTGCTGCCTGTACCAGTGCAGTAGTCACTGTAAAATCCGGGACAGCCGGATATTCGACCGGTGCATACTCGCGGCTTGTCCCCTCCATCCGGATCGCTCCGTCTGCAATCACCAGATCTCCGCCAAGTATATTTTCCTGCATTCCGCCGCAGGTGCCTACACGCAAAAACGTGTGTGCACCGCATTTGGAAAGCTCCTCGATGGCAATCGCAGCCGACGGTCCGCCGATTCCGGTGGAAGTCACACTCACCCTGACGCCTTCTAACGTTCCGGTGTAAGTCGTAAATTCCCGGTTATCTGCCACCTGTTTTGCATCCGTTAAAAATTCCGCAATCTTTGCACATCGTTTGGGATCTCCCGGCAGGATCACATACTTACCTATGTCCTGCGGTCCCACGCCTGTGTGATACTGTCTGCCTGAGCCTTCTGTATAATCAACCATAAAAAATGCCCTCCTCATATAAGTACATTGTAACATTTACAGCCGTTATTTCAACACTTTTGCAAACAGATCTGCAAGTGGTTCCATCGCATTTTTTGCTTCCTCAAACGTATTCGTCTGTGCGCCCACTTCCACCAGCATACTCTTCGGGCAGAAATGCATATTAAAGCGGTACCCTTTTAGATAAATTCGCCTTGTAAAATCCGGATAATATTCCGCAGCGGCAAGCTGCATCTGAAACGAAAACGCCAGATTATCGGAAATATACGGATTTTTTAAATACGGAATATCCCCGGAAGCCGTTGTTCTGCTCAGTCCGTTAAAAAACATGATCTTTGCCATCTTTTTTCCGTTTTGCGTTGTCACCAGACGCGTGTTTTCTCCCACGCCGTCTCTATGTAAATCGATCACTACCTGAATCGATGGATTATCATTTATGATTTTCTGAATCGACGGGGCTGCCTTGGAATATGCATGATCCCGGTCGCCCACATCGTATTCTCCTTTATGATGCATGACTTGAAATCCTTCCTCTTCCAACAATTCCGTCAGATAATCTCCCACTCCGACAACACCCGTTTTTTCATCTTTTGAATCGGCATACCGTTCCTGGGAATGGGTATGATAAATTAAAATCTGCGGGCCGTCCACCGACTGGTCAATCCTTAGATCCGGTTTCATCAGCTTATCCACGTCCAGCTGATTTTTCCCGATGGTCGTTGTATTATCAACCTGATAAAAGGTCTGTCTCAGATAATCAAAATCCTGCAGTTTTTTGCGGTTGACAGAAACTTTTTTCCCGGAAGTTTCTGTTTTTTTCTCCGGCTTTTTGGACTCTTTTTGTGTCGGAGTCTCGTCCACATTCTGACTTTCCTGCTGCACTGGCTGTTCCGTTACCGCCTTTTCATTTTCCGCAATGATCTGCTTTGCCTGTTCGTTTTCCTCTGCTGCCTGATTCTCATAATACGCCAGGTTTTCCTCCTGTGATTCATACCACAGCCGCTGCTCGTTTTGTGCAATTGCTGGATACATGGAAGCCGTCACATCCCGGTATATATTCGGAATTCCTTCCTCCTGCGCCCCCAGTACCCCCGGCACATAAAGATTAAGCACTCCGTTATAAAATTTCAGGGACAGATTCTGCCCCAGAAACTGCACCAGTCCGCCACCCCAGCAATACGCAAAAGCGCAGACCAGCACAAAATCTATCGTCACCAGAAAAAGAAGCAATCGTCTCCTCACCCTATCACCACCTTGAGAGAATTATATGCCTTTTCTTTTGTCCCTATTCCTCTTTATCTCCCAGAAGCGCAATATTGAGTCCCTCCGAAATCAGAAAACTTAAATTTTTGATCGAGTCATCAATGTTTTTCGGTGTGACAAAAAGACCATTCAGCTGTGGCGAGAGCAGTTCCCTTGCCAGTTCCTGCCGCTCCCTCTCATCCAGCTTCTGCAGATCCGAAAGCGATAATGCGGAAATAAATTCCGTCATGGCATCCGAGACAATCGTTGCCGCATCCACGACCGTCGGCACACCGAGAGAAATCACGGGAACGCCCACACTTTTGCGGTTGATGGCATTGCGGTGATTGCCGATTCCGCTTCCCGGCGTGATTCCCGTATCCGTCAGCTGGATCGTCCGTCCCAGCCGCCGGATGCTTCTTGCCGCCAGCGCATCGACCGTGATCAGAAAATCCGGTTTCGTCTCTTTTACCACACCCTTTAAGATCTCCACACATTCCATACCGGTCTGCGCCATAACCCCCGGCACGATTCCGCTGACTTTTCCCACATCTTCTCTCTGGAATGCATACTTTCCGAATTCATTCAGGATGTGGCGGGTGATAAATAAATTATCCACCACTCTCGGTCCCAGCGCATCGGGCGTCACTTCCCGGTTGCCCAGTCCGACAACCAGTGCCGCGACTTCCAGCCCCTTTTTTAAATTTTTTTCAATCTCTTTTCCCGGCAGAAGATTCCGCATGATCTTTGCCAGCTCCAAAGAAATATCCCTGTGGTATCCGGCATCTTCCTCGATCATCTCCGGCGCCTCGATCGTAATGTACGTCCCCTTTGGCCTTCCCATCGCAACGGATGCATTCTCAGTCTCGATCATCACGGTACTGACAATCACTCCATTTTCCCGCCGTTCTTCCAGAACACGGATGCCGCGCATATCTGCCTGGTCTTCCTGCAGCCGCTCCTGTGATTCGAGTGCCAGATCCGTACGGATCGGATAACTATTTTCCAACATGCCTCTTCCTCCCCTTTTACCATATGCATTTTTGCAGAAATGGTTTCTGGAGATAGTATGTACGGCATAGATTTTTTTATGCCTGAAATTAAAAACCGCAGGGACATTCGTCCCTGCGGTTTATCTGTATTCCTCTGTTTCCGGATCAATTATTTACCAGCGTAAAGAGTTACTAACTTCTTTAAGTGGTCATACTCATCCTTAGAGTTCTTCTCAGCCTTTGCAAATAACTCAGCAGCTCTCTCCGGGTTGAACTTAGCAAGAGATGCATAACGGTTCTCACCCTTTAAGAATGCCTGATAATCGCCTGTAGGCTCCTTGCTGTCTAATGAGAATGCATCTTTGCCTTCTGCAGCAAGTGTTGGGTTGTAACGGAAGTTGAACCAGTATCCAGACTCAACAGCTAACTTCTCCTCGGTCTGAGCCTTGCTCATACCCTTCTTGATACCATGGTTGATACATGGAGCGTAAGCAATGATCAGTGATGGTCCCGGATAAGCCTCTGCCTCTGCAAGAGCCTTAACACACTGATTCATATCAGCACCCATAGAGATGTGTGCTACATATACATAACCATAGCTCATTGCGATACCGGCAAGATCCTTCTTCTTTGTCTCTTTACCACCGGCAGCGAACTGTGCGATCGCACCTGTAGGAGTAGACTTAGAAGACTGTCCACCTGTATTTGAGTAAACCTCAGTATCGAATACCATTACGTTGATATCCTTACCGGATGCTAATACATGGTCTACACCACCGAATCCGATGTCGTATGCCCATCCATCACCACCGAAGATCCACTGAGACTTCTTAGCGAGGAAATCCTTCTCTTTTAATACATTCTTGGAAGCATCGCATCCGCAAGCCTCTAATGCTGCTACTAACTTCTCTGTAGCTGGTCCGTTCTCGATACCGGAAGCGAATGTATCATTCCACTCCTTGATGGCATCCTTAACATCAGCCTTATCTGTGTTAGCTGCGATCTCATCCAGCTCGTTCTTTAATCTGTCACGGATTGCTCTCTGAGCAAGTAACATACCATAACCAAACTCTGCTGCATCTTCGAACAGTGAGTTAGACCATGCAGGACCATGACCCTTCTTGTTTGTTGTATAAGGTGTAGAAGGTGAAGAGTTTGCCCAGATAGAAGAACATCCAGTTGCATTTGCAATGTACATTCTGTCACCGAATAACTGGGTAATTAACTTAGCGTAAGGTGTCTCACCACATCCACCACAAGCTCCGGAGAACTCAAGTAATGGCTGACGGAACTGAGATCCCTTAACAGAGTTAAGTTTGAATTTCTCGATAACATCTTCCTTATCCTCAAGAGATACTGCGTAATCGAAGTACTTCTGCTCATCCTCATGTGCCTCGAATCCGGTCATTGTGATAGCCTGTACCTTATCAGGACATACGTTTACACAAGAACCACATCCTGTACAGTCGAATGCGGAAACAACGATTGCGAACTTGTAACCTGGCATCTGGTTGAGATCCTTCATCTGCATTCCTTCCGGAGCCTTAGCTGCCTCAGCCTCTGTCATAGCGACTGGACGGATTGCTGCATGAGGACATACATAAGAACACTGGTTACACTCGATACACTTGGTAGCATCCCATACAGGAACGTCTGTTGCAACACCACGCTTCTCGTATGCTGCTGTACCGGATGGAGTCCAGCCTGTCTCGTATTTCTTAACAACAGATACAGGAATTGTGTTACCCTGCTGTCCGTTGACTTTCTGCTGAATATCCTTAACGAAGTCAACAACTTCCTTGTTGTCTCCCTTAACTTCTACAGAGTAATCATCATCTGTGCAGTTCTTCCAGCTCTCTGGAACATCTACCTTAACGTATGCTGTAGCACCGGCATCGATTGCGTCGTGGTTCATCTTAACGACATCGTCACCCTTCTTAGCATAAGATCTTGTAGCTGCATCCTTCATAAGCTTGATAACTTCCTCTTCCGGAATCAGCTTTGTCAGAGAGAAAAATGCTGACTGAAGTACAGTGTTGATACGGTTTCCAAGACCGATCTCTTTACCGATCTTTACACCGTCGATGATGTAGAAGTTGATGTTGTTCTCTGCGATGTATCTCTTTACCTGACCCGGTAACTTCTCATCCAGTTCATCAACTGTCCACTGTGTATTGAACAGGAATGTACCGCCCGGTACCAGATCCTGAACCATGTTGTACTTGTAGATGTATGCTGTACAGTGACATGCTACGAAGTTTGCCTGAGAGATCAGGTATGTGGAACGGATTGGAGAATGTCCAAAACGTAAGTGGGAAATTGTAACACCACCGGACTTCTTGGAGTCATAATCAAAGTATGCCTGAGCGTACATATCTGTGTTGTCACCAATGATCTTGATGGAGTTCTTGTTGGCACCTACTGTACCATCTGCACCAAGACCCCAGAACTTACAGTTTGTAGTTCCTTCCGGAGTAGTAACAGGATTTTCCTTAACATCCAGGGAAAGATTTGTAACATCATCGATGATACCGATGGTAAATCTCTCTTTCTCTGTGTTGTTGTATACAGCGATGATCTGTCCAGGAGTAGTATCCTTAGATCCTAATCCGTAACGTCCGCTTGTAATTGTAACCTGATCGAACTTAGATCCCTTTAATGCAGCAACTACATCTAAGTATAATGGCTCACCAAGAGAACCTGGCTCTTTTGTTCTGTCTAATACTGCAATTCTCTTAACAGTATCCGGAATAGCCTCGATTAAAGCTTCCTTTACGAATGGTCTGTAAAGACGAACCTTAACAACACCGACCTTCTCGCCCTTTGCCATTAAGTAATCGATGGTCTCATCGATGGTCTCACATACAGAACCCATAGCAATGATGACACGGTCAGCATCAGCAGCTCCGTAGTAGTTGAACAGCTTGTAGTCTGTGCCGATCTTGGCATTTACCTTGTCCATATATTCCTGTACGATTGCAGGCAGCTCGTCGTATGTAGAGTTGCAAGCTTCTCTTGACTGGAAGAAGATGTCAGGGTTCTGTGCAGATCCCATTTCTACCGGATGATTTGGATTTAATGCATTCTTACGGAAAGCATCAACTGCATCCATATCTACCATATCTTTCAGATCTTCATAATCCCATGTCTCGATCTTCTGAATTTCGTGAGATGTACGGAATCCATCGAAGAAGTTGATGAATGGAATTCTTCCCTTGATTGCTGCGCAATGAGCAACCGGAGTTAAGTCCATAACTTCCTGTACGGATGACTCACAAAGCATTGCAACACCTGTCTGACGGCAAGCATATACATCAGAGTGATCACCGAAGATGTTCAGTGCATGTGTAGCAACACAACGAGCGGATACGTTGAATACGCCCGGAAGTCTCTCACCAGCTACTTTGTACAGGTTCGGGATCATAAGTAACAGACCCTGGGATGCTGTGTAAGTAGTTGTTAATGCACCAGCTGCAAGAGATCCGTGTACAGTACCGGCTGCCCCAGCCTCAGACTGCATTTCTGTAACCTGAACGGTCTGTCCGAAAATGTTCTTACGACCAGCGGTTGCCCACTCATCTGTAGCCTCAGCCATAACAGATGAAGGAGTAATAGGATAGATTGCTGCAACATCAGTAAACGCATAAGAAGCGTGTGCTGCTGCATGGTTTCCATCCATGGTTTTCATTGAACGTTTCATGAATTAGTCCTCCTATTTTTAATTAAAGTTCAAACATAAAAAACATTGAATCAGAATGTCTTCTAACTAAATAATATAGGATGAATGCACCCAAAAATCAAGCGATAGCGACAGCATTTCTTGTTTTTTTACAAATACATCTTTTCAAAGTCGCCAATCGGAACCGGACAATTGCATAAATATCCCTGTCCGCAGGTGAATCCACCTTCTTTGAGGAACTGCTCCTGTTCCTCCGTTTCCACCCCCTCTATAATAATATCTTTATGTAAAATCTTTACCATACGGCCGATTTCGTAAAGAAGATTTTTCTTTTGTTCCGTCATGCCTTTATTAATAAAACTTTTGTCAATTTTTATGACGTCTGCAGGCATATCTGCAAGTACGGAAAGTGAAGAATATCCTGTTCCGAAATCATCAATTGCCACACGGAATCCAATCTCGTGCAGCCGGTTCATACACTTTTCAAGGACTGCTACATTTTTTACAAGTACGCCCTCTGTCACCTCAATTTCTATATACTCCGGACGGACACTGTATTTGGAAAGCACATGCTGGATACGGTTTAAAAATTCCTCTCCGTCCGACTCAAAATGACGCCCGGAAAAATTGGTTGAAATCACAATTTTTCTCCGGTGCTGCTTGTCCCATTTTTCGAGAGTTTTTAACACTTCCTCATAAATATAAAAATCAAGCTCTGTGATATATCCTATTTTTTCGAGAGAATCAATAAACATTCCCGGCGGAAGAATCTTTCCATCCGGACGTTTCCATCGTGCCAGTGCTTCTGCCCCATAAACACTCCGGTCACGTAAAATAAACTTTGGCTGCAGATACATCTGGAAATCATCCCGGTATAATGCCTCATAAAATTCCCCGACTATTTTTTGCTCCTCGGTACGCTGGATACGCAGGGAAGGATTATACAGGGTAATATCCCTCTTCCCGGTATTTTTTGCATTTTTCCATGCAAGATTGGCATTTTCGATCGCAAACTCGATGTCCATTTTATTGTCTTCCAGAATATATACCCCTGCCGATATCCCCATTCCACTGTTTGGATACCTGTGATTCTGCATATTGGAAAATCTTTTATTTCTGTTGTGCAGACGATCGATCATTTTTTCCTGACTTTCATCTGCAATCAGAAGCAGAAAAAAATCCGAATACAAACGGCAGCCTGCACGGAAATACTCCTGCATAAAGATATCCTGTGCAAACATTTTAAGGACACTGTCCCCTACTTTATAGCCATAATTTTCATTGATATATCCAAAATTATTGATATCCATATACTCAATGGCATATACTTCATCCGGCTTGGAATGTGCCAGAATTTCAACCACCGCTTCACGGAATGCCTCCTGATTGTACAGCCCTGTCAGCGGATCTTTTTTCTGGATGGAACTGATCTGTTCCCGGCTTTCCGCGACCCGATAGCGCAGGGACACAAAAATAGCCATCATACGGGTCAGTTCCTGAAAAATTTCCAACTCTCCCGGCTGCCACTGCCGTTCTTCGTCCAGTGACACATAAATTACTTCCCCTGTACAGCCCCCAACATATTCAAATTTTCCAACCACAGCAGAAAACGGAGCTTTTTCGTTGTATGTATCCGTTGACTTAAGATAATTTCCCATCCCCGTTGCAAAATTGCTCCGCGAATTTTTAACTATCATATACTCCCCTGGCTGTAGTTCCTTTAGTGAAGGACTTTTCTTTGGAAACGCACTTTTCCCATAAAAAGAGAAATTATTTCCAAAATAATTGGTCATGACCATTCCGTCATTTTCGGTGTTATCCTCAAATACCATAACAAGATCCAGCTGGTATCTTTCCGTAATCCTGTTTAAAAGCATATTCAGCGACCCATCTATATTTTTGGCGTGCGCCATAAGACTGATGGAAAATGCAAGGAATTCACGGTCTTCTGCGCCCATGTTTTCCCGCCGCTCAATGTTTTTGATTCCGTTTCTGATCATTCCCACATCTTTTGCACCGGCAATCTCATATCCATTTTTGCCCCCCTGCTTGGTACGATACATGGCATGATCCGCTTTTTCAAACAGGGAACTGTATGTATTTCCATCCCCACCGTTACAGGCGGCCAGACCAATACTTGCCGAGATCCTGTAGTGAATGGAGCCCCCCGTATAAACTTTGCAGAGTGCTTCTCCAAGATTTCCGGCACGTTCCTTTGCCTTCTCGAGTGTTGTGTTCTTCATCAGCACAAGGAATTCATCCCCACCGACCCTTCCGGTCAGATCATTGTTGCGGAAAAAAGATTTGATGATATTTGCAACATCTACGATTACAGTATCACCGAATGTATGCCCGAAATTATCATTGATACCTTTAAAATTATCAATATCAATCAGAAACAATACATGGGTTCCGTCTTCTGTTCCTTCCAGAAATGCATCGGTCTCCCTTTGGATTTCCAGCTTGTTGAGCAGTTTCGTCAGCGGATCTCTCCGCACTTCTTCCTGAAGATTCTTATCTTCATCAATATTAAAACTTCTTCCGATAATCCGGGTGATCCGTCCATTATGGTCTGCAATGCTCTTGTAATAAGTTCTAAACCAGAGATATTTCGGTGTCTCATTTTCCGTATGGATATTAAACCTTGTATCCATACTTCCGGTTTTTTCCTCTGTGGCAGCTTCTTTCATAGCCTTCAGAAAAAGCTCCTGATCCGGTGGACAGAGTGTCAGAACTTCTTCATCCACCGGAAAATATTGTTCGGAATAATCGTATTGTCCCCTCAGTTCCATCAGCCGGTACGAGCGCAGCATCGTCCAGTTTTCCACATCCAGATCAAACGGATATTCCAAAGACAGCTGTTCCATCAGCTCATATTTCTGGTTCAACAGTTTCTGATGTTCTTCCCGTCTTTTTTCCTCATCAATATCCCATAAAAATAAAACCACATATGGTTTTACATCGTAATGTGCCAGAACACTGCACCGCATCTCCACCCACCGGGTTTTCCCATCGGGGCGTACGATACGAAGCTGCATTTTTCCGTTGTCATGTGTCCGGACAACATTTTCCAATACACTGACCAGATTTGCATAATCTTCGTCATATACCATTTTTTGTGGTCTGGTTTCCCGCAGTTCCTTTTCCGTGTATCCAAGTACATCCGTAAACTCTGCGTTTGCCTCTTCCACTCTCCAGTCTGCCCCACAACTGACAATTGCAACTGCGACAGGCAGATCCAACTGTATAAATTCCCTATAATCCATAGCTTTGCCCCAATTTCGTTCAATTCTTTCTCCATTATATCATTATTTCTATACATTTCCAACAAGAAAGCGTTTTTCTTCTTGAAATATATCCCATGTCATGTTTATAATAGAATTTGTGATTTTATCATAGACATATTAAGTAAAGCAATGAGGTTTTCGTATGATTAGTGCAAATAACATTACTTTAAGATTAGGCAAAAAAGCCCTTTTCGAAGATGTAAACGTAAAGTTTACCGAGGGGAACTGTTACGGTTTGATCGGTGCAAACGGTGCCGGCAAATCTACCTTTTTAAAAATTTTATCCGGGCAGTTAGAGCCAACCAGCGGTGACATTGTCATCACACCGGGACAGCGTCTGTCTTTCCTGCAGCAGGACCACTTCAAGTATGATGAGTATACCGTACTCGACACGGTTATCATGGGAAATAAACGTCTGTATGACATCATGAAAGAAAAAGATGCCATCTACATGAAAGAAGATTTTTCCGATGAGGATGGTATCCGCGCCAGTGAACTTGAAGCAGAATTTGCAGACATGGACGGCTGGAATGCCGAATCCGATGCTGCCACCCTGTTAAACGGTCTTGGAATTCCGACCGAGGATCACTACACACAGATGGCAGACCTGCCGGGTGCCGCAAAAGTCAAAGTACTTCTTGCGCAGGCACTGTTTGGCAACCCGGACATTCTTCTTCTCGATGAGCCGACCAACCACCTGGATCTTGATGCCATCGCATGGTTAGAAGAATTTCTGATCAACTTTGAAAACACGGTTATCGTGGTTTCCCATGACCGTTATTTCTTAAACAAAGTCTGCACCAACATTGCAGATATGGATTACGGCAAAATTCAGCTGTATGCCGGAAACTACGATTTCTGGTATGAATCCAGCCAGCTTCTTGTCCGTCAGATGAAAGAAGCCAACAAGAAAAAGGAAGAAAAAATCAAAGAGCTGCAGGAGTTCATCTCCCGTTTCTCTGCAAATGCTTCCAAATCCAAGCAGGCAACTTCCCGTAAGCGTGCCCTGGAAAAAATCCAGCTAGATGACATCCGTCCTTCCAGCCGTAAATATCCGTACATTGATTTCCGTCCAAACCGTGAAATTGGAAATGAAGTTCTGACCGTAGACGGAATCAGTAAAACCATTGACGGTGTAAAAGTTCTTGACAACATTTCCTTTATTGTCGGACACGATGACAAAATCGCCTTTGTCGGTGGAAATGAGCTTGCAAAGACAACATTGTTTAAAATTCTCGCCGGGGAAATGGAACCGGATGAAGGATCTTACAAATGGGGAGTTACAACAAGCCAGTCTTATTTCCCGAAGGATAATACCGCCATCTTTGATTCCGATGAGCAGATCGTTGACTGGCTGACCCAATACTCCGAGATCAAAGACGCAACTTATGTCCGCGGTTTCCTCGGCCGTATGCTTTTTGCCGGTGAAGATGGTGTAAAAAAGATGCGTGTCCTCTCCGGTGGAGAAAAAGTCCGTGTCCTTCTCTCCCGCATGATGATCATGGGAAGCAACGTTTTGATCTTTGATGAGCCGACAGACCACCTGGATATGGAATCCATCACCGCATTGAATAATGGTATGATCAAATTCCCTGGTGTCATCCTGTTTGCCTGCCGTGACCATCAGGTCGTACAGACAACTGCGAACCGCATCATCGAGTTTCTTCCGGATGGAAGCATGGTAGACAAGGTTTCTACTTATGACGAATATCTCGAAAGTGATGTTATGGCAAGAAAACGTCAGGTATACAATACAACTGCAGATGAGGAGGCAGATGATTAATCTGTTACCCTCTGTCTGTTTGGTAAAAACAGGAAACCCTCTCTGCTGGTCTGTCCAGCAAAGAGGGTTTCCTGCATTTCGAAAACTCATTTTCAACTATTTAAAACATATCTGTAAAAATATTTCCGCTGTTATAATTGTAATTATACGTGCCGTTCTTCGTATATGTATTGGATTTTGCGGCTTCTGACTTTGCATAGGACTCTGTCATGGCTGCCTTTGTTGCCACACTGTATGCGTAGGAACCGGTTCCATTGAACAGGTTCTTTATTTTCTCTGTGTCCGCACTCTTAAACGTTGTCTCATCCACCGACAGCCTGCCGGTCTTTTCATCGACCGTAATTCCTATTTCCTTTAAGGGTTTCTCATTGTAAGAAGTCTCATTTTTCATAGAACTTACCGACCGGGAAATGCGGTTCGTCGATGACTTGCCGGCTGTATCCAGCATGGAGTTGTAATCATCCGCAAAACGCTTTACTGCTTTGTAGATCTTGTCCGTATCGTAGCTGCCCCCGGAATCCTTTGTAAACACCTTGTTGTTACTGCGGGTATACAATGCCTTGGCAGAGTCTGTCAGTTCCTTGGCATCGGACTCAATCGCAGCCAGCGTCTTGGTACTGTCTTTTGACGTTGATGTGGTCGTGGCCAGATCCTCGATCGTATTTTTGGTGCTGTCATCCGACTTCGAGGTGCCCTTCGTGGAATCCATTGAAAAATAAGAGCGCATTAATTTGCCATAAGAACCACTGCGAATACTTGCATACTCACTTAAATTGATTCCAAACAGGCCACTTCCTGTGCTTTTCGAAGAACCCAGACTGGAAAATAAAGTACTTACTGACGATGAATCATACATCGAAATTCCTCTCATAGTATCACCTCTTTCACACAATTCTTTCTTTTATCCTATCGCTTTTTCACTGTTTTTACAATACTTTTGTGGTATTTTTCCCTATTTTGGTTATAATTACGAAAAGATAACAATTTCTTTTCGTTTTGTTCATATTTTATTCACAATCAGATGCTATTATAAGAACATAAAAGAAAGCAAAGTTACTAACTTGTTATTTTTTCATAATTCGCCCCATTGTCCATTGGACAATGGGGCACTCCTCTTTTTATTTAAGAAATTTCTTATATGTCTTCTATCTGCCAGTCAATCGGCTCGATTCCATGTTCTTTTAGAAACTGATTTGCCTGACTGAAATGTCTGCATCCAAAGAACCCGCGATACGCGGAAAGCGGACTTGGATGCGGTGCCTTTAAGATCAGGTGCTTTGGATTTGTAAGCATCGGTATTTTGCTCTGCGCCGGACGTCCCCACAACATATACACAATCGGACGATCCTGCGCATTCACTGCCTGAATGATCGCATCCGTAAACTGCTCCCATCCTCTTCCCTGATGGGAATTTGCCTGATGCGCCCGCACCGTAAGCACGGTATTCAAAAGCAGTACACCCTGATCTGCCCATTTTTTCAGATAGCCGTTGTTTGGAATTTTACACCCCAGATCATCCTGCAGTTCTTTATAAATATTCTGCAGAGATGGCGGAATTTCTTTCTGATCCGGAAGGACAGAAAACGAAAGACCATGTGCCTGATGTTCATTGTGATACGGGTCCTGTCCCAGAATCAGTACTTTTACCTCACTAAGCGGTGTAAAATGCAGTGCATTAAAAATATCCTCTGCCGGCGGATACACAACCGTGCGGCTATACTCTTCTTTCACAAACTGATACAGCTGCCGGTAATATGGTTTGGCGAATTCCTCACGGACTGCCGGAAGCCAGTCGTTTGTTATCATTGCCATAATTTCATTCACTCCTATCTACGCACGGAGACACCGCGGTCTGCCAGATAGTTTTTCAGATCCATGATCTCCAGCTCCTTATAATGAAACAGGGACGCTGCCAGTGCTGCATCTGCATGTCCCTCTGTCAGGGCCTCATAAAAATGTTCTTTTGTGCCCGCACCACCGGATGCAATCACTGGAATGGAAACATTGTCTGCAATCTGTCTGGTCAGTTCAATATCATACCCTGCCTTTGTTCCATCGCAGTCCATGCTGGTCAGAAGAATTTCTCCCGCACCAAGTCTGTTAGCTTTCATTGCCCATTCTACAGCGTCAAGCCCGGTATCAATACGACCGCCGTTTTTGTAAACATTCCAGCCACTTCCATCCTCTCTTCGTCTGGCATCAATGGCGACTACCACACACTGGCTGCCAAACTTGTCCGCTGCATTTCCAATCAGCTCCGGTGTATTGATTGCGGAAGAATTAATGGAAATCTTGTCGGCACCTTCCCGAAGCAGTACCTTAAAATCCTCCACCGTACGGATACCACCGCCTACCGTAAACGGGATAAACACCTTCTCTGCAACCTTACGCACCATGTCTACCACCGTTGCACGGTGATCGGAAGATGCGGTAATATCCAGAAAGACTACTTCATCTGCGCCCGCCTTGTCGTAAGCTGCTGCGACCTCTACCGGATCTCCGGCATCTCTTAAATTCACAAAGTTAATGCCTTTTACCACACGTCCGTCATTCACATCCAGACAAGGAATAATTCTCTTCGTAAACACTATGCATTTCCTCCCTGCAGCTTTGCAAAATTTTTCAAAATCGAAAGTCCAACCGTACCGCTCTTTTCCGGATGGAACTGACATGCAAATGTATTTCCGGATTCTACCGATGCATGAATTGTCGTACTGTACTGTGTGGTTGCTTTCACTATCTGTTCATCCGCTGCTTTCAGATAATAGGAATGTACAAAATATACATACGGATTTTCCTCCAGCCCAGCAAAAAGTCTTCCGTCATTCTGTAAATGCAGAGAATTCCACCCGATGTGCGGAATCTTAAGTCCCGACTGATCCGGAATCCGCAGAATCTGTCCGTCCAGCACATGGAGTCCCTCTACACCCTGACTCTCATCGCTTCCCTCAAAGAGAAGCTGCAGTCCCAGACAGATGCCAAGAAATGGCTTATTTTCCGCTGTCACCTGATGAATCACCTTGTCCAGCTCGTATTTTTTCAATTGTTCCATCGCATCGCCAAATGCACCGACTCCCGGAAGAATCACTTTGTCTGCGGTCTCAATCTCGTGAAAATTACGTGTGATCACACAGTCTTCTCCGAGAAAATGCAATGCTTTTTCCACGCTTTTTAAATTTCCAGCGTTGTAGTCTATTATTGCAATCATATAGGTCTTTCTCCTAAATTAACAGTCTCCTGCCTTACTTTCTGCTATTTTTTTATCCCAGCCCAAGTTCTTTCAGCTTCTGATGCAATTTTACCGTATAATCATCCCGCTTTCTGGTCTGGTAGATATCCAGTGCCTCATCCCCTGTCATATCATAATCTTTCAGCAGTGCTTTGATAATCTTTCCTCCGATCTTCTCAAGCTGATCTTCACAGCCATACTCTTTGGCATTTTTCTGGTTCAGGTCATAACGCCCATATGCACATACCAGTGCATCAAGTGCATCAATTTTTGAACCGTAATTATCAAATACGAGATATGCCTGATACTTTTCCGAGACAGCAGCAAGAGTTGCCAGCTGATGATAAAGCTTTTCATCGCGCTCCTTGATCGAAAGCCCCTGCAGCTTACGGTATGCCTCCACATAAGAACCCTGCTCATATTTTTCCTTTGCCTGACTTAAGTTTGCCTGATACCCCAAAAGATTTGTCACAATCATGACAAATGCAAACAATGACACTGCCATAAGAACAATCGCAATCACCGGTCCCTTTGACAGCGGCGGTGTGTTATCCACTTCCTTAGGTTTTTTCTCCTTTTTCGGTTTCGGCGGTTTTGGCTGTTTGGGCTTCTTTTCTTTCTTCGGTTTTTTCTCTTTTTTCGGTTTTTCCTTTTTCTTTTCCGGTTCCCTTCCGGCATCACCGCCTGTACCTTCAAGTTCCTTTAAGATCTGCTGGTTTTCCTCCGAAAGTTCACTGACATCCGCTCCCTGTGTATTTCCGATGTCAACCGCCTGCTTTTCTTCCTCATCATCCTCTCCGAAAATAATCCGGGAAAGTTTCTGCCAGAAGCCGCCTTCTTTCTCTTTTTTCTCTTTCTTATTCTTTTTCTTTTTTTTATTTTTCCCATTGGAAGCGGTTTCTTCTGCCTGTGCCGGTATGTCTTCCTGCTCTGTAAGTTCTGGAATCTTATCTGCCACTTCTTCCTGCGGATTCATTTCCGATCTTGCAAAATCACCGATGGAATCAGTTTCTTCCAAAGGTTTTCCATCTTGATCAGAAGAAAGCATATCCCCCAGATCCGATAAATCCTGATCTCCGGAAAGCATATCCATAAGATCCGAATCCGAAAGCCCTGACAGATCCAGTTCTCCATCCTCTTCTTTTGGCAGATTGCTGTCAAACGTTCCGACTGCATCATCAAGTGTATTCACCTCGAAATCATCCTCATCGGGTGGTATTGCAGTTTCCAACGGACTTTTCCCCTGAAAACCGGTTTCTTCTTCCTTTGCTGCATCCCCTGTCGAAAAATCATCCTGTGGAATATTATCGAGCAGATCATCCAGGGAAGCGTCAATCTGTGTGGCTTTTTCTTCCTGTTTTTTTTGATTCAGGCTCTCGGTATACTCCGGAATATCTTCCTTGAGCAGTTCTTCCTCAAACTCCCTCAAAAAATCTTCTTCATTTTTCGCTTTTGCCTTTTCCTTCGTTTCTTCTTCTCCAAACAATTGCTTTTCAAAATCATCTCTCAGAACCTGTTTTGCTGCCTGCTGTTCCTTCGGATGTTCCGTTTCTTCTCCATGCATGGAATTTAATAATTGATCCAGATAATTTTCCGATGAGTGGTCTCCCATGTGTTTTTCTCCATTCCATCTGTTTATTCCATAAACCTGCAAAGGGATGTGATGAAGCCATCACACCCCTTACTGTTTTGCCGGAATTTATTTGTTTCTCTTTGCAAGTAATTCATCAATGGCATCTACAAGACTTCCGATTTCAGGTTTGGTCAGCTGTGCATCTGCACCAAGCGACTCCCCTTTTCTTCTCATTTCCTCATTTACAAGAGAGGAGAAAATGATAACCGGAAGATGTTTCAGTTTGTCATCTGATTTGATCAGCTTCGTAAGACGATGTCCGTCCATCTGGGGCATTTCAATATCGGTAATGACACAATGAACGTTCTCGTCCAATGTCCCCGCCTTTTCAAATTCCTGAATCTTGTCCCATGCTTCCTGTCCATTACATGTAACAATCAGTTTTTCGTATCCTGCTTTTTTCAGGCAGTCCGTAATCAGACTGCTCAGCAACGGAGAATCCTCTGCAATCAGAATTGTATCCTCGCTCCGGCTTCTCTCCCCGATCTGTTCAATATCATTGACCCTGAGACCGGTTTCCGGACTGATGGATGATACAATTGCCTCAAAGTCAAGAATAACAACCAGTTTTCCGTCCATCTTGATCACACCAGTTGCAACACTTCCGTCTTCTCCATTAATCGTAGAATCCGGTTTGATGATCTCATTCCATGATACACGGTGAATTCCTACCACCTGATCCACATGAAATGCCACATCAAGTTTATTAAAATTCGTGATAATAAACAGACCTTCCTGTCCATCATCCTCCATGCCAAGACACTTTTTCAGATTGATGACCGTAATCATCACCTCGCGCGGCATAAAAATGCCTTCTACGCTCGGATGTGTATTCGGTACAGGAGTAACCTTCTGGTATGACAAAATCTCCCTGATCTTTGCCACGTTGATTCCGTAATGATTATCTCCTAATGTAAACTCTAAAATTTCTAATTCGTTCGTCCCTGACTCTAACAGAATATTTGTATCCATATACGTCCTCCCGCACTTTTCTGTATTGGTAATCCCTTATGTTTATTATATCATATTTTGTAAAATTTGGGGGCATTTATTTGTATTTCAGAGAATAAATTGTATCTTTTATTTCTGCATACAGTGTCTCACCCGAAATTTTATCAGCCTGGTCTTTCGGAATCTGAAACAGTAAAACCGCTGTTTTCTTCTTTCCGCCCCTGATGGTTTCCCCATAAGAGGAAAGACTTCTGGTTCCGAGCGAAGCAGTCTCCTTTATCCTGTTTTTTCCGTCAAAACATGCATAAAATGTAATACCGAGTTTTTCTGTATCCAGCCTGACCTTTTTCTTCCCCTTATTTTTAATTTCAAACTTCATCACAACAAGTTTGTTTCCATCCTCAGGAGTTACTGCAAAATAGTCTCCCTCCTGATAGATATTCTGAACCCTGTATCCTTTGTAAGAAACGGTCAGACCCGATGCATGTCCGATTGCCTCGGCGATCGGCATCGTCTCCATCTCCTGTGTCTGGGTTTCTCCCGTGGCATCTGACGCCATGTTGTTGTCCGCACTCTGGGTATTCTGGCTCTCCGGCATCTGGCTGTCCTGTTTTTGTGTTTCCTGTGTCTCTTCGGATGAAGCGGCTGTCATTCCGTCTTTCTGCTCAATATTATACTTTGCAAGAATATGCGCCGAATACTGCACGACCAGATTTTCTTCATCCTCTGACAAATCATACATCTGGGTTCCACAGCCTCCCAACAGGAGTATTGCTGACACTGCCATCACAGGCAGACTTATTTTCTTTTTCATACTCTTTTACCCTCTTGTCACTTTTGCCCTATAATCTATGTTTTATGGTATCATATTCTGAAAAATAAGACAATCTTTTCTTTGCATTAATTATTGGTCTCCAATTCCATCCAAAACTCCACACCGTCCGGGTGATTGACTGCACCGCATTTCTGATGAAAAGAATCCATGATTGCCTTGACAATGGACAATCCGATTCCGCTTCCACCATATTCACGTGTTCTTGCTTTGTCTACTTTATAGAATTTCACCCAGATCTTGTCAAGATCCTCTTCGGGAATCGGGTCACCGGTATTAAACACACTCGTGCGTACCAGATGGTCATGTTTTTGAAAACGAATGGTAATCTTTTTTTCTCCTGCCGCATGGTTCATGGCATTGGTCAGGAAATTCGTAATCACCTCTTCCACCTTAAACTCATCCCCCCAGACATATACCGGGCCTTCCCTGTAAAATTCGATATTCACCTGTTTTTGTGCCGCCATGATGGATGCAGACTGGATCACGCCGTCAATCAGCTCCGTGATATCAAACCGTGTCATTTCCACGGTATCATTGCCAAACTCCAGCTGATTGAGGGTCAGCAGCTGCTTTACCATATGATTCATCTTTTCCGATTCATCCATAATCACATCACAGTAAAAATCACGGCTCTCCGCATCATCATTGATGCATTCTTTTAATCCTTCCGCATATCCCTGTATGAGTGCCAGCGGTGTTTTCAGCTCGTGTGAAACATTCGAAAGAAATTCTTTTCTCATTTCATCGATCTGTTCTTTTTTCTCGATATCCTGCTGCAGGCTGACGTTTGCTGTCTTTAGTTCCGAAATCGTCTCTTCCAGTGTCTCCGACAATTCATTCATGGAATTTCCAAGTTCATCAATCTCCCGGCTCACATGACGTACCGGTATATACTTTGCATCAAAATCCAGCTGTGTCATCCTTCTTGCAATATCGGATAAGGCATGGATCGGATGGGAAATTCCTTTCGAGAGAACGATGATCAGAATCACACTTAAGATGATGGCTCCCGTGCTCACCATTACAAAAAACTGGTTTGTTATGCTCGCACTTTCCCGAATGCTTTCCACAGCCGCACGCATGTAAAGATTGTTTCCATTTTTTAAAGTTCCCAGAAGAACCAGATACTCCGACTGCAGCCGTTCATCGGTCTGCCGAAGCAGCGTATAATCCTTTCCGGATGAAAGCACCTGCACACGGCTGCGGTCACTTCCATACAGCCAGTCCTCCATCTGCATCTGAAAACGCTGTGCACTGCTGTAGGAACTCCATATCAGGTTTCTGTCCTGATCTGCAATAAGCATATTGATATTTCCGTTTGCACAGATTCTCTCGAACTGCACATACGCATCATCACTGGAATCCCCCTGCTTTTCACAAATCAGCCTTACCTGGTCAAAACTGCTTTTTAACTCTTTTTCCTTATGAAAAATATAATATTTTTCCAAAAAGGTGGTATTAAAAAACCAGCACATCGCAACCGTTCCCGCAACAATGACAACCATCGTCAAAATCAGCTGCCACGTCAGGGAAGTCTTTTGTTTCTTTTCCATTTAGGACACCTCAAACTTGTAACCCATTCCCCATACGGTTTTTATATAACTTCCACATGCCCCGAGTTTATTTCTCAGTTTTTTTACATGTGTATCAATCGTCCGTGCATCCCCAAAATAGTCATAATTCCACACACTGTTTAAAATGCGTTCCCTCGAGAGGGCAATCCCCTGATTATTCATAAAATATTCCAGCAGTTCAAACTCCTTGAAACTGAGTTCCACCGGATTTCCCGAAATTTTCACCTCGTGCGCCGTCTTATCCAGAATAATCTCTCCTGCCGTCTTAAGATCGGCCGCATCGCCGATCTTATTGGTCCGGCGCAGAATCGCTTCGACACGCGCCACAAGAATTTTCGGTGAAAACGGTTTGGTTATATATTCATCAACCCCAAGGTCAAATCCCATAAGTTCATCACTCTCATCACTTTTGGCCGTGAGCATGATGATCGGGACTTTGGATGTCTGACGGATTTCCCTGCAGACTTCCCAGCCGTTCATCTTTGGCATCATCACATCCAGAATCAGCAAAGCGATCGCTTTGTCTTTATAAAAAATATCCAGTGCTTCCTCTCCATCTGCTGCTTCTAAGACTTCATAGTTCTGCCGGGTCAAAAAATCCCGTACCAGCTTCCTCATCCGGCTCTCATCATCTACCACAAGGATCTTCACTTTGTCCATCTCTATTCTGCCTCCTGTTCCGTCAGTCTCAATTCCCTCTCCTCAAGCTGGCTTTCCCGTTCATCCAGCTGTTTTTCCCAGATTTCGTATTTATCAATCACCTTATTTTCATAGTTTAAAATCGTCACATTATCTTCGCTGAGCCACGTAATCACAAGCATCCCAATGATGCCAAGTGCAAAAACAACTGCGAAAAATGTACTGATGTGAAACAGTTTCTGATAATCCCGGTTCTTCTTCCGGCGGTTTTTACTGACCACATGCTCTTTGTTTTTCTGTCTTTTTTTCTTCTGCTTTATTTCCTCTTTGCTTC
>UMJU01019099.1_pt1 | contig 61857 bp, 60 predicted proteins | sample 1966161 | NCBI WGS metagenome assembly UMJU01 (sample SAMEA4836156, study PRJEB28245) | human gut metagenome | biome: gut microbiome; material: fecal sample | place: Denmark | collected 2008 | reverse complement strand
TAAGGCTGCCGAAGCCGCGAAAGCCGCCGAAGCGCCCAAGGCCGAATAAAGGTTCTTAAAAAAAGAGGAACGCGAGGGAGGCACTTCGTAAGGAAGTGGCCTCCTTCGGCTTTTGTAATCAGCCGGAATGATTGAATTGTAGGTAAAATCAATCACATTGGAGGATTACAAAATGGAGAAGTACATCTATAACGAACAGAACGGACTTTGGTATGAGCTACAAGGGGACTATTATCTGCCCTGTCTGAAACTGCCGGAGGAAGAAACGGCCCATATCGGCATCTGGGGGCAGCGGCACCGACGCTATCTTAAGACCCATCGCAAGGCACTGTACACCTCTCTGCTTACCTGCGGCAAACTGAACAGCTATCTTGCTGACATTGACCGACAAGCAGGGGAAATGTTCTCTCGGCTGGTAAAGCAGCTTTCCGAAAAAGAGGGTGTGACAGAAACGCTCAAAGCGGAAAACCAAATGCTATGGGTGCAGAAGATGAACAATCTGCGCAACACCGCTACGGAAATCGTTTCGAGTACGCTGATTTACACATAACAAATACTTACTAAAAAGCTGCTGTCAACCGACAGCAGCTTTTATTGTGAGAAGAAAAGGAAGCGCTCAAAAAGTGTGAGCGCTTCCTTGCGATTAGATAGTAATTTTTTGGGATATTAGTGCATCTAATTTTTCGATGATTTCTTTTTGACTACTTTGTGCAGATGTAAACTTTTGGGCAATCTCCTTCTGAAGCGAAAGACTAATATTCCCCTTACCATCCACAGGAATCGGTACCATAACTTCACGCAACATCGATGGATATAGTTTTGTAAATTCATCCTCTCCGTTATCGCCTTTTCGACCCTTAGCCAGTTCCCGGAATATGGGTTCTAATGTAAATTTCATATAATCGAAGTCCAAATCTTGACGCCCGTTTTTAGGAACCAAGATTCCACGATCTCCGTTAATAGAAAATTTACCATCCAAAATAAGAATTGTGCCTGCAAATCCGTTTGTTGACCATGTCATATAACGGCCGTCATAATCGTAGGTGTCCAAGTGGGTCAGCGTCCCTTGACTTGACGCTGAGTAGACGGGGTAAGGACCTGCGTGTAGATTCCCATATTTTTTGGTATACTTTGACTTTCCCTTAATGGTGTCGAATAGTTCGCTCAAAGGCAAATATTCAATTGCATATTCGTCACAATCCGGCACAATAGAAACCTGTGAGAGATTTGTAATTTGCTCAACAACTGTTTCTTTTGTTTGTTCCAAAGTTGCATAACTTGCGGCAATTTCTATTTGTTTTTCAAGCCAAAGCTCTCCGTTACGGTCTACCGGAACAACAAATTTTACAGATTGAATCATTAATGGAGGCAGAGATGTATACTCATTCTCTCCATTATCACCTTGTCGTCCTTTTTTAAGCTCTCTAAAAATCGGTTCCAAGGTATATTTTGCGTACTCCAGGTCTATTTTTTCATCTTTCAATAGAAGTATCCCACGGTGGTTGGTTGCGGAAAAAGGGGTTCTGTGAATCATCATGTAACCCGCTAGACCATCTATTGCCCAGGTCAATGCTGGAACATTATAATCATAGGAATCAATCTGAGCAAATGGTCCAAATGTGTTGCCAGAAAATAATGGATACTCCCCTGTGTGTTCATGCACATAACTTCGAGTATATTTTCCGTCGCCACGAACAATATCAAACACCTGGATAATTGGGACTTCTATAAACCGGAGGCCGTCATCGTTTTTTTTTTCAATTTCAGCCAATGGTTCATCGAGTTCAGATAATGAGTTAATCGTATCAGCAAGTAAAACTCTAAAGTCATTTACTCCGATTGTCTTGGATTCTTCTTCGATACCAAGAGTCTGCCGCTCTTCGTGAGTCCACCATCGTTCTACGCACCAATGAGTTCCGTTGTAAAAATCATCAATGCTCGAAATTTTGCATCTCTGATCGTCAATCATGTTCAATGTGTTGGAAAAACTCGTTTTTGCGCCCTTGAACATATTAAAAAGATCAGATGCAACCTGCAAATCATTTTGCTCGATGTCAAAACGGTACACATCACGGGTTTCTCCAATTTCCGAACACAGATAGGTAAATACTGGGGAGGTTTGGCGCTGAAGCGTAGACACACCATTCACCATAGCAGGTACTTTCTTCGTCAAAGCAAGAATGTAAGTTTTTTTATTAGTTGTGAAGAAAGTGTTTAACGGAAGAGAAATGACAGCATCAATTTCACATTGTTCCAAAATAAAGTCACGGAGTTTTTTGTCGTTGCTGCGGTTCATAATTCCATCAGGCACGACAATAAATGCTTTTCCGTTTGGCTTGAGGGCACGAATAATCCATTCCATAAACAAGCCCTCGATTCCCATTGCGCTTACAGAAAAGTATTTCTTCAGTGTATTGTCTTTGGAAATCTCTTCCTTTAAATTACTACTCCCGCTCATGACATAAGGCGGATTTGTTAAAATCAGGTCATACTGATTATGGACAGGCTTTGCCAAGGTTCCAAGGATTGAGTTGGTCTGAAGCAGAAATGTGTCGTTAAAAAGTTTAGCAAATTTATCTGTCATGTCTGGATGTTCTCGAAGCAAACCGGACATATAAATCAGCATATTTGCTTTAGCAAGAATGATTGTTTTTTGCTCGTCCTTATCAAACCCTTTGTCAAAACCACTCAATGTAATTTGAGGCTTTAACTCTCCATCCTCCACTTTATAGAACCGGTGCAAATCGTGAAGAATTGGTTCAAGCAAAAATTTCCCGACGCCACATGCAGGATCACAAATTTTCATCCCCGGAGTGATGTCTATCATATTGACAATAGCTCGAACTACCTTCAAGGGTGTGAAGTATTGGCCCCAATTTTTCTTGCTGATTGATTCTTTCAAGAATGTTTCAAACAGCTTGCTTTTAAAGTCGTAGTCTATATTCTCTAAAGTACCAAAATCACTAAAACGCTTAAGAATTTTGTGGAAGACAGTCGCATACCCAGAGACAGCCTTGTCATCTTTGGACACAAAAATTGTTCCGTTGATAATGGTAGTTTTGTCTTTCGGGTTGCCAGGGAAAAGGGTTTTGATCTTTACTCGTACAGTAGAAGCATAATACTCAAGCACTTCATTCTCATTATTGCCGGAGTACCTTCCCAGCAAATCATAGAATGAATACATTCCCTTCAGAACACCTAAATCACTAAGGTATTTGAAGATAAAAATCTCAACAAAAGTATACAAGCAATTTTCAGGTGTCGCTCCTGAAACAGCCCATAAATCTTGCCACACCTTTTCGGCCAGCGGTAGAGGATCAACAGACGCAGCAGCCTTGATTTGATTATTAGTAGCGTTAATTGAGGCTCGAATCTTATTGATTAGGGTAATACACTCTGTGCTGCTCTTGTCAAAATTCAATGTAATCCGGCTACCATCTTCCTGCAGAATTTCTTGACCTGTAGCGGGGTTGATCCAAAAAGTTTTCTTACCGTCAGTAACAACATAAACTTTTGCCTGCAATATCTGGGCTGTTCCTATTTCTTGTGCAATAGCTTTCGCAATCTGCTTTTCGGTTCGCAGCTCCTGAGGGGTCTTATACTCAATAGCTGCGATAATAATTGGCTTTTTTACAATCAAGGCATCCGGCTTTTTTACCTCATATGCCTCATAGTCTTTATCGGGAATGATCTTCGCTCCTTTAAGAGCTTTTAATGTAGTAGCGCCTATATTGTAGAAATTCCAATCGCCCATTTTTTCAGGAGCTTCTATCAAATTACGTTGAATCAGTTCTTCACTCAATGGTATCCACTCCTTCCTGCCCCGTACTGGTTGCGTTAAGATAGGCATCTATATCATCTTTACGGATACGCCAATTTCGACTTCCTACCTTGGATGCGACAAGCTCCTTAGAGGCAATCATTCGCCGTACCGTTTTATCACATACTTTTAAGTACTCAGCCGCTTGAGCAACTGTAAGCAATTCATCTTTCATAGCATACTCACCCCGGTTTGTTAAGTATATCATAATTTTTTACGGAATGCAATGTATTGGTGGGGATTTTTTGTGAATTTATTAAACATAGTAGGACAGCAGCGGATTTAATTGGACAAATCATATCGTGATTATATAAAGATTCTTCTTTCTCAAGGGCTAATAGATAGGAATACTGTTGAAGCATTTATTTCAGACACATTACCAAAATGGCATATTTCCACAAGCAAAGGATAATTCTTGTGGACCACCTTGCTTTTGCCAGTAGAATTCTTTCAACCGTTTGCGGCAAGAAGAGAAAGCACGGAGAAAATCAAAAATAAGGCTCCTAACACCATAACGGCTACCGGAATCGATAGCGCTTTGCCTGTCACAATGTTCCAAAAATCATTGACGAACAAGCGTTCTATATGCTATACTATATTCCGTTGCTTATAGCAGAGCCACACAACTGAATATCTGAAATGAAACACAAGGCAGCCGCCGAAATAGATTGCGGCTGCGGCGCTCCTGTTGCTGAGTCTGCCAGCGGAGCGGAAAAAGCAGGCATTGAAGGTTTCTGAGTATCAGAGCCGGTACATAGTTTCATCAAAGATAGAGCGAGAGATTATCTCCCGCTGATTTGATGTGCTGTGTACCGGCTCTTTTTATCGTTATAGCCGTCGTTCACAAAAAGTTTACAAAATTCTTTCGTGCAAACGGCAAAAAAGTTCCCAATTGATTATTGAGGGGGTTAATTTTCGGCCCTTCTCGCTGACTACCAATTGAGGGGCAAATTGAAAACTGAATGACCGTCCGAATGGGATATGACTGAGCGAAGACATGAGCTTGGCGACGCTGCGGTGAGATTCCGGGGCAGGGATAGAAAAACTACATTCGGAGAAAACGGCAGAGCAATCTAAAAACATAAGGCGCTGTCCACAGGAATAACGAGCATCGGATTGTGGCCCCCACAATCCGGATCCGCAGCCTTGCGGCGTGCGGACCTCTCAGGGCGTGCCGCCCTGAAACCCTGCTGAGAAAGAAAAAATCGACTGAAGGAGATGACAAAATGAAGGAAGAAAAAGTGCGTATCAAGGTACACCTGACCGAAGAAGAAAAAGAGAAATTGGAGCGCAATAGCGCCCTATGCGGACTGACCCAAAGCGAATATGTCCGCCAGCTTTGCCGGGGCATCCACCCGAAACCGAAGCCACCGGATGTATTCTGGGAGCTGATGGACGAGCTATATAAAGTTCATTCCGATTTGAAAGAGTGTGCCAGATACGAGCCGTCCGCCCTCAAGCTCTGCGCCGAGATCGAGCGGCTGGTGCTGGACTTGCAGGAGGTGATCTAATGGCAACGACTTCTCTTTGGCACATCGAAGGCCGCTTGAAGGACCTCATTGACTATGTGGAGAACCCGGAAAAGACGGCAGCGAAAACGCCGGAGCTGCAAGACCTCTACAATGTGTTTTCCTATGTCCAGCGCCCGGAAGCCACGCAGGAGGGCGAGTATGTCACCGCCATCAACTGCCTGAAGGAAACAGCGCTGCGGCAGATGATCCTCACCAAGAAGCGCTACGGTAAGACGGACGGCTATATCGCTTGGCATGGGTATCAGAGCTTTAAGCCGGAGGAGGTCACGCCGCAGCTTGCCCACGAAATCGGCGTGAAGCTGGCAAAGGAAATGTGGGGCGACCGCTTTGAGATCATCGTCACCACTCATCTGGATAAAGAACATCTGCACTGCCATTTCTGCTTTAATTCCGTGTCCTTTCGGGACGGCGGCAAGTACAACTATTCCAAAGCAGAGCAACAGCGTCTGCGGGAAGCCTCAGACCGGCTTTGCCGGGAATACGGGCTGTCCGTCATTGAGAAGCCCCACAAAGCCCCCTCCCGTCCCGTGTGGCTGGATGAGAAGAGCGGAAAGCCCACCCGCTACAATGTCTACCGTGTCGATGTGCAGGAGGCGATAGACTTCAGCCGCACACCCTACTATATGGAGGACTATCTCCGGCGCAAGGGGTATATCACCGACTTTACGGGCAAGCACTGGAAGATACGCTTGCCCCAGTACGAGCATTTCACAAGGCTGGACACGCTGGATGAAAGGTGGACGCCGGAGAACATACGCCGCTCTATGGGCAGGTATGCCACCTTTGGCAATCACAGGGCGTATATCAGTTATCCGCCCCAGATGCCGCAGGAGCTTTCGGACTGGTTCCGTCCATTCCACAAGACCAGCCATATCTACAAGCTGTACTTGCACTACTGCTATCTGCTGGGGTACTTACCGAAGCATACCGACTACAAGCCTACAAGTCCCTATCTGAAGGAGGACTTGCGGAAGCTGGACGAGCTGTCCCAGCAAGTACGATATATGGGCAAATATGGTATCGAAACCATTAACGATCTGTACGCAGACCGAGAGAAGATCCAGCGGGATATGGACACCCTCATTGCTCGTCGCACCAAACTGCAAAACAGAATACGCCGTGCCGTACCTGCCGAAAAGGAAACACTGCGGCAGGAAAAGGTAGGCGTGACAGATCAGATCACCGCCCTGCGAAAGCAGCTAAAGCTGAATAAGGCCATAGAGGTGCGTTCCGCCAAAATACAGGAAAAGACGGATCTGCTCTATGCCAATGAATACCGTGCCAAGAAAGAGCAGCAACAAAGGAAAGCACAGAGAAGGGAGCGTGACCCACGATGACAGCCGATAACGAAATCTATACACAGCTTGACCGCATTACAGACCACCTTGCGACAATGACCAAGCAGGAGCGCATAGCGTGGTTCCGCAGAAGCGCCTATGTGCAGCCGCTGAATTTCATCAGGGAGATCGACGGCACCACCTACGCTGTAAGAACCTTTTTCAGCGAGGATGCTAGGGAGAACATCACCGAAAAGGTGCAGCGCATCATCCTGAAAAGCGATGATAATAGCAAAGAGATTTGAAACTACCGCATTAAAGCGTTGAAGTTTACAGTCGGATATGGTAGAATGGGTTCACCTATAAATTCGATCATATCCGGCTGTGGAAAGGAGAGCTATGACAAAACAACCGGATAAAATCACAGCCCTGTACTGCCGCCTGTCCCGTGACGATGAACAGGACGGCCTGTCAGGGTCCATCAAAAATCAGCAGACCATCCTCGAAAAGTACGCACAGGAAAATGGCTTCCGGAATACTCGTGTGTTCATTGACGATGGCTGGTCGGGTACGAACTTCGCAAGACCTGCCTTTACGGAGATAATGGAACTTGCGGAAAAGGGCCTCATCGGCACCTTGATCGTCAAGGATCACTCCCGCTTGGGGCGTAACCGCCTCATCGTGGGACAGCTTCTGGAAGAAGGCTTCGACAGCCTCGGCGTCCGCTACATCGCCATTATGGACAACATCGACACCGCCAAGGGCATCAGTGACCTTGTCCCGATGCAGGACTTATTCAATGAGTGGCACGCTAAGAACACCAGCCAGAAGGTACGCAATGTGTTCAAGAGCAAGGGAATGTCCGGCGCACCGCTGACCACCAATCCGCCCTTTGGGTATCAGAAAGACCCAGAGAGCAAGAACGGCTGGCTTGGGGATGAAGAAGCCGCAAAGACTGTGCGGCAGATTTTCGCTTGGTGTGTGGACGGCCTTGGACCGACGCAGATTGCCAAACGCCTGAAAGCTGGCAAGATACCGACACCTACCGAGCACTGGAGCAATATTGGTAGGAATTGCAGCAAGCTGCCTGCTGTGCCGTACAACTGGTGCTCGGCCACAGTTGCTGACATCCTCGGTAAGCAGGAATACTGCGGTGATACGGTGAATTTTCGCAGCACCACCAAGTCCTTCAAGAACAAAAAGAAAATTGAGCGCCCGTCGGAGGAATGGCAAATCTTCAAGGATACCCATCCTGCCATCATCGACCGGGAAACCTTCGCCTTGGTGCAGGAGCTTCGCAAGCACCGCCGCAGGCCCACGAAAAGCGGCATTGTCAGTCCCTTTTCGGGATTGTTGTACTGCGCCGACTGCGGCGAGAAGCTGTATTACAGTGTCACCAACAACTACAAGCGGGAGCAGGCGTATTTCTTTTGTTCCTCCTATCGCAAGAACTCCGAGGTCTGTTCCGCCCACTATATCCGTGAGAGAGTGGTAGAGCAGATCGTTCTGGAGAGTATGCAGCGCATCCTCTTGAATGTGCAGGCGTTTGAGAAAGAATTTGCCCGCAAGCAGATGGACTGTTACACGGAGGACAAGAAAAAACAGCTTGCCGCCAAGCGCCGGGAGCTGGGCAAAGCGAAGAAACGCATTGCGGAGATCGATACCCTGATCCAGAAGATCTACGAGGACAACGCCAGCGGAAAGCTGTCTGACGAGCGCTATGCCACCCTGTCCCTGTCCTATGAGGAGGAGCAGAAAACGTTGAAAGCCTCCGTTCCGGAGATGCAGGCCTATCTGGAAACCGAAACGGATAAGACCGAAAGCTTGCAGCGGTTCATCCAGAAAGTCAAACAGGTCACAGAGCTGAAAGCCCTGACCCCGGAGCTGATCCACGAGTTCGTGGATAAAATCGTGGTGTATGCGCCCAGATACCTTGACGGCAAGCGAGTGCAGCTTTTGGACATCTATTACAGCGGCGTGGGCATCCTCCACGAGCTGACCCCGGAGGAGATGGAAGAAGCCTTCCAGCAGCACCTTACCGAGCGTAACAAAGAGAAAACGGCATAGCCACAAGGGTTACACCGTTTCCGAGAACTTATAAAACTGTGATACAAGAGCCGCCCCGGGGCACCTTCCTTATGGAGGGTGCCCCGAAAGCGTTCCTCTTTTTTTATTCTTCCAAAAGCGGCAGGGCCGCTTTTGGAGAAGGTTTGCACTGCGCTGCATGCACGCGCCAAAGGCGCGCACACTCCGCTCCGTGAGAAGTGTAAATCGCCACGCGCCGGTCGCGGCGATTTACGATTTTAATTTTTCCGTGCCTGCGGGCACGGAATTCTGCGAAGCTGCCGTGAAATGGAAAAGCGCCGCAGACTTTTACCCACAAGGGGTGCGCGGCATCCATAAGGCAGCGAAGCTGCCAACGGCTGCCCAGGACTGCCGCGCACGGCGGCAAATAATGTTAAATCTTTTTTGGCGCGACAGAAAGTGAATTGCCGCAGAGCAGCAAGAGAAGCCGCCCTGGGGCGTGTGCGTGCCAAAAAACTCTTCTCGCGCAGCGAGTGTCGAGCCGTAGGCGAGGCACAGAGCGGAGTGAAAACGCTTCAAAAGGCAGGCCTTGGCCTGACTTTTGCGTAGTTCACAAACTGTTTACACTGCCTCCTATTGACAATGGGAAATGTCGGTGGTACACTGCGTTTAGCACTCAGGGGAAAGGAGTGCTAAAGCTACGAAAGGAGCGCGGCGTATGGACTTGACCGAGCGCAAAAAGCAGATTCTCAAGCGCGTTGTCGAGGATTACATCGCCGCGGCTGAGCCGGTCGGCTCCAAGGCGCTGGCCGAGGAGATGGGCGGTTCGGTGAGCTCCGCGACCATCCGCAACGAGCTTGCAGACCTGGTCGAAATGGGCTACCTTGAGCAGCCGCACACGTCCGCCGGACGCGTGCCGTCGCCGAAAGGTTACCGCTTGTACGTCAACGAGCTGATGGAAAAGCGCGAGGTCTCCGAAACAGAAGCGGAGGAGATCAACGAGCAGCTAAAGTCCAAGCTCAGCGGCACGGACAGCGTGATCGCCAAGGCGGGGCAGATGGTGTCGAGCATCGTCAATTACCCCGTGTACAGCGTGACGGGCGGACGGCGCGAGGCGAGCGTCAAGCGCTTCGAGCTCATCGCGGTCGATGAAATGAGCTTCATCGTCGTGGTGATGGGCGAGGATAACCGCGTGAAGAGCCAGCTCCAGCGCTCGGACCTCCCGTTCGACAGCCAGCGGCTTGCGGACGTCAAGGAGCTTTTGAACACGCACTTCACCGGCCGGAGCGCCGATGAGATGAGTGCAAGGCTGATGCGCCTTTCCGAGCAGCTTTCACCCGAGCTATTTTTAGTGGTGTCCAAAGCGGTCGAATATGCGATCGGTGTGCTCGAGCAGAGCGCGCAGCGCAATGTGGAGACCGCAGGCGCGAGCCAGATCTTGAAAATGCCTGAGTACCGCGATGTCGACAAGGCGCACGATCTCGTGACATTCCTTGTGGATAACAAGGAAGAGCTTCCCGTGCCGGATGACGGCGCGCCGCTCAAGATCCTGATCGGGCCGGAAAACGTGAACGAGGCGCTCAAGGAAACGAGCGTGGTCGTCGCCAGCTACGATATCGGCGATGGGATGCGCGGCCTCGTCGGTGTGGTGGGTCCCACCAGAATGGACTACGCCACCGTGACGGCGCGGCTGAGTTATTTTGCAGACAGCCTGACGCGGATGTTCGGCAAGAACGAGCTTCCGCCCAAGGAAGAAGATAAGGAGTAAGAAATGGGTAAGAAAGACAAGCAGAACGCGGCGGAGAGCACGCCGGAAAAGAACACGGCGCAGCAGCCCGCAGCAGACGAAGCGGCTAAGACCGCAGAGACTGCCAAGGCTGACGAGACCGCCGAAAAGAGCGCGGAGCCCGAGACCTTCACCGTCACGCGCGAGCAGATGGAGAAGATGGAAGGCCTTGCCAAGTCGCTTGCCGACGAGCAGGACAAATACCTGCGCCTTGCCGCCGAGTACGACAACTACCGCAAGCGCACCGCGAAGGAAAAGGAAAGCCTTTACGCCGACGCGAAGATCGACACGATCAAGGCGCTGCTGGGCGTTTACGATAACCTCGAGCGCGGCCTTGCCCAGTACGGCGACGAGGAGTCGCCCCACCGCAAGGGCCTTGAAATGGTGTTCAACCAGTTCAAAGAGAGCCTCAAAAAGCTGGGCGTTGAAACGATGGACGCCGCCGGAAAGCCCTTTGACCCTGAAAAGCACAATGCCGTGATGCATGTGGAAGACGAAAACTACGGGGAAAACACCGTGGTCGAGGTGCTCCAGCAGGGCTTCACGCTGGGCGATAAGGTGCTGCGATTTGCCATTGTAAAAGTGGCCAACTAAAGTGCAAATTCCGCGCGGAAGCGCGAAATGATAAATTAATTTCGTTAACAAAAAAATTAAGATAGATCTTAGGAGGACAACATTATGTCTAAAGTTATCGGTATTGACCTTGGTACTACCAACTCTTGTGTGGCCGTGATGGAAGGCGGCGAAGCCGTCGTCATCCCCAACGCCGAAGGCAACCGCACCACCCCGTCCGTCGTTGCGTTCAGTAAGACCGGCGAGCGTATGGTCGGCCAGGTCGCAAAGCGTCAGGCCATCACCAACCCCGAGCGCACGATCTCTTCGATCAAGCGCGAGATGGGCTCTGATTATAAAGTCGAAGTCGACGGCAAGAAGTACACCCCGCAGGAGATCAGCGCGATGATCCTGCAGAAGCTCAAGAGCGACGCTGAGGCTTACCTCGGCGGCCCCGTGAGCGAAGCCGTCATCACCGTTCCCGCTTACTTCACCGATGCGCAGCGTCAGGCGACCAAGGACGCCGGTAAGATCGCCGGCCTCGAGGTCAAGCGTATCATCAACGAGCCGACGGCCGCGGCCCTCGCCTACGGCGTCGACAAGGAGCAGAGCCAGAAGGTCATGGTTTACGACCTCGGCGGCGGCACGTTCGATGTCTCCATCCTCGATATCGACGACGGCGTTATTGAAGTCTTGGCCACCGCGGGCAACAACCGCCTCGGCGGCGACGACTTCGATGAGTGCATCATGAAGTGGATGGTCAGCGAGTTCAAGCGTACCGACGGCGTCGACCTCAGCGGCGACAAGGTCGCCATGCAGCGCTTGAAGGAAGCTGCCGAGAAGGCCAAGATCGAGCTCTCCGGCGTGACCTCCACCAACATCAACCTCCCGTATATCACCGCTGACGCCACCGGCCCGAAGCACCTCGACCTGACCCTCACGCGCGCTAAGTTCAACGAGTTGACCGCGCACCTGGTCGAAGCCACTGCCGGCCCTGTCCGTCAGGCGCTCAGCGATGCGGGCCTCACCGGCAACGACATCCACAAGGTCCTGATGGTCGGCGGCTCCAGCCGTATCCCCGCCGTGCAGGAAATGGTCAAGAAGCTCACCGGCAAGGAAGGCTTCAAGGGCATCAACCCCGATGAGTGCGTCGCCATGGGCGCTGCTCTTCAGGCGGGCGTTCTGACCGGCGATGTCAAGGGCCTGCTGCTGCTCGATGTCACCCCGCTGTCCCTCGGCATTGAGACCATGGGCGGCGTTTGCACCAAGCTCATCGACCGCAACACCACCATCCCCGTGAAGAAGAGCCAGATCTTCTCCACCGCCGCCGACAACCAGACGAGCGTTGAAGTCAACGTTCTGCAGGGCGAGCGTGAGATGGCCGCTGCCAACAAGAGCCTCGGCCGCTTCCACCTCGATGGCATCGCTCCGGCCCGCCGCGGCGTGCCTCAGATCGAGGTCACATTCGATATCGACGCCAACGGCATCGTGAACGTCAGCGCGAAGGACCTCGGCACCGGCACCGAGCAGCACATCACCATCACCTCTTCCTCCAACATGAGCAAGGAGGATATCGAAAAGGCCGTCAAGGACGCCGAGCAGTACGCCGCTGAGGACGCCAAGATCAAGGAAAAGGTCGAAGTCCGCAACCAGGCCGACCAGATGGTCTACCAGAGCGAGAAGACCCTCGGCGAAGTGGGCGACAAGATCCCCGCGGACGAGAAGGCCAAGGTCCAGAGTGGTATCGACAAGCTGAAGGAAGTCCTCAAGGGCGACGACACCGACGCCATCAAGAGCGCGACCGAAGAGCTCACGCAGATGTTCTACCAGATGAGCGAGAAGCTCTATCAGCAGACGAACCCGCAGGGCGGCGCACAGGCCGGTCCTGACATGGGCGGCCAGAACGGCGGCGCGCAGACCGGCCCGAACGGTCAGCAGTATTACGATGCTGACTACAAGGTCGTGGATGACGACGACAACAACAAGAAGTAATTTGAAACCGATCGACGCAGCGGGGACAGTTTATACTGCCCCCGATTGCGGCGTTTTTAGGAGCGTAGTCTATGGCTGAAAATAAAAGGGACTATTACGAGGTGCTCGGCGTTTCCAAGGGCGCTTCGGAAGAAGAGATCAAAAAAGCATACAAAAAGCTCGCGCGCAAGTATCATCCCGACATGAACCCCGGCGACAAGGAAGCCGAGGAGAAGTTCAAGGAGATCAACGAGGCGAACGAGGTTTTGAGCGACCCAGACAAGAAGGCGCGCTACGACCAGTTCGGCTTTGCGGGCGTTGACCCGAATTACGGCGCAGGCGCCGGTGGCGGCGCTTACGGCGCGGGCGGGTTCGACTTCGGCGACCTCGGCGATATCTTCGGCAGCTTCTTCGGCGGGGGCTTCGGCGGCGCGCGCGCGAACCCCAACGCGCCCCAGCGCGGCGAAAGCCTGCGCACGAGCGTGAACATCAGCTTTGAAGAGGCGGCCTTCGGCTGCGGGAAGGAAGTCAGCATCGACCGCATCGAGCAGTGTCCTGACTGCCGCGGCTCGGGCTGCGCCAAGGGCACGACCGCCGAGGTATGTCCTGACTGCCGCGGCAGCGGCGTAATCCAGCAGCGCCGCCAGACGCCGCTGGGCTATATGTCGACGTCGGCCCCCTGCCAGCGCTGCGGAGGCAAGGGTAAGATCATTCATCAGCCCTGCCCCAAGTGCGGCGGCAAGGGCATGATCCGCCACCGCAAGACCATCAAGGTCAGCATTCCTGCGGGCATCGACAACGGGCAGACCATTTCGCTGCGCGCGCAGGGCAACGCGGGCAAGAACGGCGGCCCCGCGGGCGACCTGCTGATCGTTGTGTCCGTGCGTCCGCACGAGATCTTCCGCCGCGAGGGCACGAGCGTCCTGTGCGAAGCGCCCATCACGTTCACGCAGGCGGTACTCGGCGCGGAGCTTGAGATCCCGACGATCGACGGCAAGGTGAAGTACACCATCCCCGAGGGGACGCAGAGCGGCACGACGTTCCGTCTGAAGGGCAAGGGCATCCCCGGACTCAACGGCCGCGGCCGCGGCGACCAGTATGTCACCGTGTATATCGAGACGCCGCGCAACCTGAACCGCGAGCAGAAGGAAGCGCTCAAGAAGTTCAGCGAGTCGCTCGGCGAGAAGAATTATGAGGAACACAAGAGCTTTTTCGGAAAGTTCAAGCTGTAACGAATAGAAGATGTATTTATCCGATTATCACACCCACTGTTCGCTTTCGTTCGACTCGAAAACGCCGGTGGAAGACATGGTGCGCGCGGGCATCGCGCAGGGTTTGCAGGAAATGTGCCTGACCGACCATGTAGACATGTTCCGCCCGAGGGAAACGGCGCACTGGGAGCACGATTTTTCGAATCGTGAAGAGACCTTTGCGCGCGCCGACCAAGCGGCGGACGGGAAGATCATCGTCCGCCGCGGTATCGAGCTCGGCGAGGCGATGCGCGACTTTGCCTACGCAGACGAGCTGCTCTCGCGTTTGCCGGAGCTCGACTTTGTCATCGGCTCGCAGCATCAGCTGTCGGAAAAGTACGATTGGAACGACCTCTACTTCATGCCCGAGGCCACGGAGCAGGAGGCGCGCGAGCAGATCGCGGACTATTTAACGCTCGTTCTGGAGACGGCCAAGTGGGGAAAGTTCTCCGTGCTCGGCCACCTGACGCTGCCGCTTCGCTACATGAACGAAAACCACGGCATGCACATGAGTTTCGACGGTTTTGAGGACGAGGTGGCGCAGGTGTTCTGCGCGCTCATTGAAAATGGCTGCGGCATCGAGTGCAACGTCAACCGCGGCAACACGCCGCTGCCGGACGCCAAATGGCTGAGGCTCTATCACGAGCTCAGCGGCGAGATCATCACCATCGGCACCGACGCGCATACGCCGGAATTCGTCGGCATGCGCGCCCGCGAGACGCAGGAGCTTTTAAAGAGCTGCGGCCTCAACTATGTGTGCACGTTTGAAAAGAAAAAACCGGTCTTTCACAAAATCTGACTGACAAAAGGAGAAACACTATGAAGATCGCATTGGGCTGTGACCACGGCGGATACGCCATGAAGGAAGACATCAAAAAGCAGCTGGAGGGCCTGGGCCACGAGGTCAAGGACTGCGGCACCTATTCCACCGAGAGCTGCGACTATCCCATTTTCGGCGAGGCCGCCGCGCGTGCCGTCGCGAGCGGAGAGTGCGAGTACGGTATCGTCGTGTGCACGACGGGCATCGGCATCTCCATCGCGGCGAACAAGGTCAAGGGCATCCGCTGCGCGCACTGCGCCGATACGCTCGAGGCGCAGCTCTGCCGCCAGCACAACAACGCGAACATGATGGCCATCGGCGCGGGCTTCACGGGCCCGAAGCTGGCCGCGGCCATGGTTGAGACGTTCCTCTCCACCGCGTTTGAGGGCGGCCGCCACGCCCGCCGCGTCGCGCTGATGGACGCTATCGAGGGCTAAAGCATATACAAAAGCGGAAAATCAACAAAACCGAAAGGTTTTTGTTGATTTTTTTGCTCTCAAAAGGTAAACTGTTGCACGAGAAAAGGAGGCGGATGCAGACAATGGCAAGAAGATCGAGCGGAACGAAGGGCTATACCGGTTATCGCGGGCGCAGGCGCGGCAGAGGCGTGCTGGCCGCGGTGCTGGTGGTCATTTTGCTGCTGGCGTGCGGCTTTTTGTTTGCGCAGCGCTATATGGTATACGATGCGGACGGCTCGGTCCGCTTTGAGTTCCCCTGGATAAAGAAAACCCCACAGGACGACACCGCAAATGGCGGCGACAGCGGCGACGATAAGAAGCAGGACGACCTTGAGATCACGGTGCAAAAGCCCGTCATCAAGGATACCTACGCAGTCGAGCTGGGTGCGGACGCGCTCGGCAGCGATTGGCAGGCAGCGCTCGATGGCCTTGATAAGGACGTGAACGCCGTGGCGGTCGAGCTCAAGGACGCGAGCGGCAAGATCCATTACGGCTCTAAGGTGCAGGGCGCGATCGACTGCGGCGCGGTGGCTGGGAACAGCACATCGGACACGGCCATTCAGGGCCTTGTCGACTCGGACTACTATACGATCGGCCGCATCAGCACGCTGCACGACAGCCTGTACGCCTACGAGCACATGACGGACGCCGCCGTGTGCCAGCTGACGGGATTCGTCTGGTACGATACGAACAGCACCCACTGGCTCGCACCCGAAAAGCAGACGGCGCGGCAGTATGTGACCGATATCGTCACGGAATGCGCACAGATGGGCTTTGATGAGCTGCTGCTCGACGATTTCCACTACCCGCGCGAGGGGCGCATGAGCCGCATCAAGACGGACGAGCGCACCATGACGCAGCAGGAGGCGCTTGCGCTGCTCGCCGACGATATCCACACCGCGCTTGAGCAGGCGGGCTACAAGGGCAAGCTCTCCGTCAGCGTGGACGCGGACATCGCGCTTGCGGGCAGCGAGGCAAACTCCGGCATCGTGATGAGCGAGCTCACGGAAAAGTTCGACCGCGTGTACGTCAAGGTCACGGCAGACCAGCTCGAGAGCGTCACCGAGGCGATGAAGGCCTACGACGTCGAGTTCGTCCCCATCGTGACGGAGGCGACGGACAGCGGCAGCTATCTGATCGAAAAGTGAATAGAAAAAGCGGTCTGCTGAAATCTCAGCGGACCGCTTTTTGCGTAAAAAGGGAAAAGGGCACGGGGCAGCGAAGGCTGTCCCGTGCCTTTTTTGATGTGGAGAAAGACGAGGGGGGACGCCCCGTTCGAGCGTTGGAAAAAGCGTTGATAACCGCTTTGAGACATAATGTACAAAAGTTGAATGAATTCGACATAATTTAAACGCTTGATTTTATGCAAAATAGATAGCATGCTGTTGAGCATATCAAAAAAAGGGCCCTCGAGGGCCGTTGCGCCCGCGCGGGAAAGAATATGCCCGCGGGCGAAAAAGAGGATATGAGACGCCCGCTCTCCGGTGAGTGAGAGACCTGCCGCAGCGCACAGAGCGGCGGAAACGGGCCGATACGGAACATACAGCAAATTCTGCACAGAAGATAGAACATCATGCTTGAAAACAACCACACGATTCACCTGACGCTCAACGGCGAGAGCCGCGCGTTCACGGTGGAGCCGCAGGAGACGCTTTTGCACGTGCTGCGCGAGCGCGCGCACCTGACGGGCGCGAAGAAGGGCTGTGACCTTGGCGAATGCGGCGCCTGCACGGTCATCATGGACGGGCGCGCGGTCAACTCGTGCTGTGTGTTCGCCATCGAGGCGGACGGCAGTACGGTCGAGACCATCGAGGGCATCGGCACCGCCGACGAGCCGCACCCGCTGCAGCAGGCGTTTATCGACGCCGGCGCCATCCAGTGCGGCTACTGCACGCCCGGAATGATCATGGCGGCCAAGGTGCTGCTCGACCGCGATCCCCATCCCACGCGCGAGGAGATCCACGCCGCCATGTCCGGCAACCTCTGCCGCTGCACGGGCTACACGAAGATCGAGGAGGCCATCGTCGCGGCCTCCAGGGTCATTGAACAGTACGCGAACGGAAAGGGGGCACAGCAGTGATGGAACAGCATCATTTCGACATTGTCAACCACGCCACGCCGCGCCTTGAGTCCATGGATAAGGCGCTGGGCCGCGGCAAGTACACCGACGACTTAGAGCTTCCCAACATGGCCTACGCCGCGCTCGTGCGCTGTCCGTATTCCCACGCCAAGGTGCTGAGCATCGATGTGAGCGAGGCGGAAAAGGTTCCCGGTTTTCTTGGCTGCGCCCTGCCGGAGGAGGCCCCGCAGGCCTACTTCAACTGCTCGAGCAACCCGCCCTCTCCGCTTCTGATGGCGGATGAAAAGGTGCTGACGACCGAGCCGCTGACCATCGGCCATCGCGCAGGCGGCGTCGCTGACGGTGTCCCCGCAGATCAGAAACATCGCCACCGTCGGCGGCAACATCATGCAGGACCGCTGCTGCATCTACTTCAACCAGCCGCACCTGTGGCGCAGCGGCCTTCCGTACTGCTTCAAGACCGGCGGCAGCATTTGCCACCAGATCCCGAACTCGCCGGTCTGCCGCGCGATCTACTATTCCGACGTCGCCACCGCGCTCATCGCTTACGAGGCGGAGGTCGAATACATCGAAGACGGCGAGACGCACCGCACCGACCTCAAGTCCCTCATCGAGCGCCACAGCGTGGCCAACGGCCTTGCCTGCCACGAGCACCTGCCCATCCTCGTCACGCGCTTTTTCGTCCCCGTGGTGGAAGAGGGCGAGCGCAGCGGCTTTTATAAGTACGCGATGCGCACGACGATTGACTTCCCGATCATCAACTTCGCGCTCCGCTGCGGCGGCAATCGCCCCGCGCGTCTGGCCGCGGGCGCGGTCGCGCCCCATCCGGTCGTGATGGCCGAGACGGCGGCGAAGATCGACTCCGACGCCACGGATGACGAGGTCATCGCGCAGGCCGAGGACGAGCTCAGAAAGCTCGCCATGCCCATCAAGGAGGCCTGCATGACCCCCGCGGTCAAGAGAAGTCTCTATCGCCACGTCGCGATGCTGCTGGATTTGAGAAAATAAGCAAAAAAAGAACCGTCCGATCGGACGGTTCTTTTTTGTCGTAGGAATTTACTTCGCGGCGCGGGCCAGAACGGCCTCGGCGCTCATGTTCGGATTGATGGTCTCTTCGCTCTCGACCGCGATGGCCGCGGCGGCGGTGCCGGCGGTGCAGCTTTCGGCAAGGTCGCGGCCCGCGAGAAACGACCAGACGAGGGACGCCATCATCGCGTCGCCCGCGCCGGTGGCGTTGCGCATCTCGGCCTTGCAGATGGGTTCCAAATGTGTCTCGCCCTGCTGCGCGGCAAACACACCGTCGCCGCCGAGCGACAGGAACACGCGCTGCACGCCCTGATCGAGCAGCGCCTGCGCGGCCTGATGGAGCGTTGCATTGTCTGTGATCTTCACGCCGGAGAGGAGCTCTGCTTCGATGCGGTTGGGCTTGAGCGTGTGGACGTGACTGAGTAAGCCATGGAGCTTTTCTGCCTTGACGGTGGACACTGGATCGACGAAGAGCGGCGCGGCGCAGTGCTCGACAAGGTACGCGATGGACTCGCGCGGCAGGTTCGCGTCCACGACCACCGCGGCGGCGCCGTCGAGCAGCTCCTTCTGCGAGGCGAAGTAGTCCGGAGTCAACTTTTCGCAGATCTCCATGTCGGCCACGGCCACGGCCATGTCGCCGTCGCTGTCGCCCACGAACACGTAGGTCGAGGTGCGGCCGTCGGGCACGCGCAGCGCGTGCGAAAGGTCGATGCCGAGTTCTTTACAGCTCTCTTCGACCTGGCTTGCGCGCGAATCGCCGCCCACGGCGGTCAGAAGATACGTCGGTACGCCGAGCAGGCGCATGTTGTGCGCGATGTTGCGTCCCACGCCGCCGAGGCTCAGCTCGACCTTGCCGGGGTTCGAGTCCTTCGCGCGCAGCGGTGCGAAGGAGTGCGCGCCGATGTCGATATTCACGCCGCCGCAGACGACGGCATAGGGAAGATTCTTTTCGTTAGACATGATGTTGCTTTCTCCGAATTATTTGTGATAAAGACGCTTGGATTCATACTTCGGCTCGCAGCTGACGTGAATGCCGAGGCGCTTGTAGAGCTTGATGTCCTCCTCCGAGATGATGACGGAGAAGTGCGCATCGCAGCCGCGGAGCGTGCCGAGCTGGACTCTTGCCATGTCGGCGAGGGGGTTCGTCAGCGCCGAGATCGCCAGCGCGATGAGCACCTCGTCAGAGTGCAGGCGCGGGTTGTGGTGGCCGAGCGACTGGAGCTTGAGCGCTGAGATCGGCTCAATGACCTGATTCGAGATGAGGTTCATGTCGCTGCGGATGCCCGCCATGGCCTTGAGCGCGTTGAGCAGCAGCGCCGCCGAAGCGCCGAGAAGGGAAGAGGTCTTGCCCGTGACAACGCGGCCGTCGGGCAGCACCATCGCGCCCGCGGGCGCGCCGGTCTCCTCGGCCTTCTGCTTGGCCGCGGCCACAGCGGGGCAGAGGTCGGGCGTCACATCCGCCTGCTGCATGACGAGCTCGAGCTTTCTGAGCTGGCAGGCGTCAGCAATGCCGCGCGCGACGTCGACCTGCGCGGTGTAGTAGCGGCGCAGAATTTCCATGCGCGAGGCCTGACGACAGACCTCATCGTCGATGATGCAGTTGCCCGCCATGTTGACGCCCATGTCGGTGGGGGACTGGTAGGGGCACTTGCCGGAGATGCGCTCGAAGATCGCGCGCAGGACGGGGAAGATCTCCACGTCGCGGTTATAGTTCACGGTCGTCTCGCCGTAGGCCTCGAGGTGGAACGGGTCGATCATGTTCACGTCGTCAAGGTCCGCGGTCGCGGCCTCGTAGGCGAGGTTCACGGGGTGCTTGAGCGGCAGGTTCCAGATGGGGAAGGTCTCAAACTTGGCGTAGCCCGCGCTCACGCCGTGTTTGTGCTCGTGGTAGAGCTGGGAGAGGCACGTCGCCATCTTGCCGCTGCCGGGGCCCGGCGCGGTGACGACGATGAGCGAGTGCGTCGTCTCGATATACTCGTTGCGGCCAAAGCCCTCGTCGCTCACGATGTGGGCGACGTCGGAGGGATAGCCCGCGATGGGGTAGTGGCGGTAGTTGCGAACGCCAAGCGTGTTGAGACGCTTGATGAAGGCGTCCGCCGCGTTCTGCCCCGCGTACTGCGTGATGCATACGCCGCCGACATAAAGCCCCAGCGAGCGGAACGCGTCAATCAGGCGCAGGCAGTCGTCATCATAGGTGATGCCGAGGTCGCCGCGCACCTTGTTCTTTTCAATGTCGTTCGCGTTGACCGCGATGACGATCTCCGCGTCGTCGCGCAGCTGCTGAAGCATGCGGATCTTGCTGTCAGGCTGGAAGCCGGGCAGCACGCGCGAAGCGTGAAAGTCGTCGAAGAGCTTGCCGCCGAACTCCAGGTACAGCTTGCCGCCGAACTTGCTGATGCGCTCGCGGATGTGCGCGGACTGCATGGCAAGGTATTTGTCGTTATCAAAACCGATTTGTCCCATCGTAAAAAGCACCCCATTTTCAATTTACACATAATATATGCCTATTATATAGAACGTACGGCGGCTTGACAAGAAATGTGCCCGCAGAAAAATAGATGAAAAACGGCGGCGAATTTCTGCTATTTTCCCCTCTTTACATCAGCGAGCTCTTAGCGTATGCTATAAACAGTCTCTTTACGGGGGGGAGAAAAAATCCGCACTTTTTGAAAAAAGATGTTGACAAAAAGACACGGATATAGTAGTATATCACTGTTCGATTCGCGCGGTTAGCTCAGCTGGTAGAGCACATGCTTGACGTGCATGGGGTCACAGGTTCGAGTCCTGTACCGCGCACCAGAGAAAACCTTGAAGCTTCAGTGGCTTCAAGGTTTTTTTATTGCCCTGAAAGGGCTTTTTGTTCCACGTTTGTTCCACTATGCCTTTTTCTTTCCGAAATTGACCGGGAGCGCTGCCGCGAGACCGGCACTTGCTTCCGCTTGTGCAGTCTCGAAGGCGTGGGAGTAGATGTTCAATGTGGTCGACGTCTGAGAGTGGCCAAGTGCGGCAGAGACGGTGCGCACGTCGGTGTGATTGGCGATGAGCAGCGAGGCATTGAGATGCCGAAACTGATGGATGCCGTACCACGGCAGGCCGTGACGTTCGCAAAGCTCTTTTCCCCAGTCATAGAAATCCCCGGGACGCGCCGGCGATCCGTCGAGCTTGGTAAAAAGCCGACCGCTCTCATGCCACTGATCGCCCAGCTCCAGCCGTTTCATTGCCTGCTCTGTACGTAGAGCCTTTACCATATCGAAGATCCATGCGGGGAGCTTCAGGGAACGATGCGAACGTGCTGTCTTTGGCGGACCTGTGAATATCCCGTGTGCCGGATCATAGAGGGAGACGCGCTCGACTGTGACGACGTTGGTGGTGAAGTTGAAATCTCGGAATTCAAAGCCGAGCAGCTCCTCGCGGCGATACCCGCCGAAGATCGCCAGCACAAAGAAAACCACATAGCGTAGCGGTTCACCGTCAAGTGCATCGAGGAATGCTTGCGTTTCCTCGATGGTGAAGATTTTTTTCTCCCTCTCTTGACGCTCCGGTAGTACGACACGCGGGCAAGGATTTTCTTTGACCACGCCCATTCGTAAAGCATAGGCGAAGACGCTGGAGATAAACGAGAGATAATTTCGGATAGATTTTGGATGAAGGCCCTTAGTAGAGTCCTTTTCATTTGCCCCCGGCTCGGACAAACCGGAAATGAACTTCTGGATCTGTCGCGCAGAGAGCTTGTCCATATAGAGGTGCCCCAGCGCAGGGTATACGCGCTTGGTAAGGGCACGGTAATTGCTGATCGTGCGCTTGCCGAGCTTCTGAGCGGCATATTCGTTGAACCATTGCTCGGCAAAGGCTTCGAATTTGATATGTCCGGCGCAGACGCCGCCGCGGCACTCCTCCTCAAAGAGGACCATTTGCCGCTGCAGCTCTTTCTCAATCTGCCGCTCTGACATGCCGGGCGTCGGCTTCCATGTCATGGACGGGCGAACCTGCTTGCCGGAGACGGTGAGGCCGCTGGATGCTCTGATTAGGTATGCGTTGCCTCGTTTGGTATATGTAGCCATAAAATAACTCCCTTCATCTTGCCAACCGCGCCCTCTCGTGGTAAGATAAAAGGGCGCGGAGAGATGGATAGACTCCTTTCTTCTTTCATTTCTTCTTTCGTGGTTGTTAGGGGATATGTTTGCGCACTGCCGTCCTCGGTGTTGGTAGCACCGAGGACGGCGTTTTTTTATTTTATTCCGGATAGCTGCCGAGAACACGGCCCAGAGTATAAAGGGTATCGCCTTCGGAGACGATGATATCTTTATAAGCTGGGTTGAGCGAGTGCAGACGTACTGTGCCGTTCTCTCGATCTACAATAAGCTGCTTGATATAGGAATTTCCGTTCAGGGCGAATATGCCGATCTCCCCGGCATTGAGGACCGGCGTAGACTGGACGAATGCCGTGCTTCCGTTTTTGAACTTCGGCATCATCGAGTCGCCGGAGATCGGAACACCATAGTTTGTTCCGGATGGGATTATGCCGGAAGGATATTGTTCCATGTGCGTAACAGGCGTATCACTCAGATAGTTACCGAGGCCTGCAGCGGCAGCTTCTTCAAAAACTGTAAGCTCGTCGAAATTGTCCTCCTTGCGGTGGTTGATCTTCGCCTTCGGGAATGGGAGAACGGCTTGCTTGATGGGAGCAGACGCTGTGTCAGGTTCAAGGGTATCGATTTGAGAGTTGCTGCACGGGAATTCATCTAAATCTTCCACATAGGGATCCAGCGCGGTATCCACAATGTTGCGGATTGGCTGTCCGGCCTTCAGGTAAGCGTGCAGGAGGAGCATAGTCTTTTCGGCCTGGCTGCCGTCAAACTGGTCGACGGTGCCGATGATGTCAGTCAGAGAGAGGGCGACGTTTCGCTCCAACGCCTTGTAGTATAGCAGGGCGATTCTCTTATTGTCCTCGCAGGCATAGATATTATGGATGCTGTGCTCTGTACCGAAGAGCCGACGGAGCTCATCTATTGCGGCGGGGCGACCGCTTGCAGAATCTTCTGAAATCTGGAGCATCAGCTCGAGATTCTCATCTGAGTCAGCTACCCAACCTAATAAATCTGCAGCTGGGGTTCCGAGAACGCGAGCAAAAGCTTTGAGACGCTCAATATCCAATGATTTGATATCACCATCTTCGTATCTCTTGACAGTGGTTTCATGTAGACCGACGAGTTCTCCGACCTTTGCCCTGGAGTACCCCTTAGCTTTTCGTGCCAGATACAACCTTTGACCGACCGCTTTGTTGAAATCGTTCCCCATGTTCGTCACCTCATGTTTAGCTTGCCCTAATATTACAGCAAACTTTACTGTAATGCAAGATTTTTTTAAGCCAAAGCAAAAAAACTTGCATGAGGGTATTGACATCTTTTAAGTAATAAGATATTATCATAACGCAAAACTTGCATGACACGCAAGTTGGAAAGGAGGCTTTCAAAGTGCCTGACCTGAACAAGCTCAAGGGTATCATGGTTGAAAAGGGGAAGACCTATGTCGATGGCGCTCGCATTATCGGCTGTTCTGTTACTTCTTTTTCTGCAAAAATGAACGGTAAGAGTAGCTTTACTGTACTAGAGGCTAATGAGTTAAGTAATGCTCTACACCTTTCCAGAGAAGAGAGGGCGACTATTTTTTTAGCCTAAATCTTGCATATAATGCAAGATTTAGAGGAAAGGAGAAAAGGACATGGATAAGCAGAAAGACCTTTGGACCGAGGTAGGCAATAAATGTCTGCGACGCGCGTCAGAACTGCTGGACAGCGAGACCACCCCAACCGCGGCAACGGCTGAGGTGGTGAAGAGTCTGGTCGAGACGGCAATCTCGATGGATCTGCTCAATCTTCGTTGGGCGATTCAAAACCGATCCGGCGCGGCGACGCGCAGAGCTGGAACTGCTGTCGTATCGTCCGAGGCTGACATCAAAGCTGCTGCCGCAGCCATTCATGGTAGACTGCCAGAAGCCCTAAAGCGGATTGCCAACAAAGACTCTGAATCTGAAGAGCGGTTACGTCGCGAGGGTCCAGAAGATCCTCAGCCTTAACGAGCTTAGCCGCAATATCGGCGTCTTTCATGATACCTGCAACTGTGTCCGGACTAAGCGATGCAATGAAATCCGTGAATGACGGCAAATCCATATTTTCACCCCCTTCCGCCGCCAGTCTACCACGGCGTAGCGAGGAGAGCAATATCCCCTAACAACCACGAAAGGAGATCACTATGACACCTACCGAAAAACTGCTCGCTGAGCAGGAGAAAATCGTCGCTGAGCGCGGCTATTACATACGCCCCGTTCGTATGGCGAATCTAATGAAAGCGGCTTCGAGGATCTTCGATATCCTCACAAAAGCCGATACCGCAATCAGCTATGAAGAATGCCGCATTGTACTGGAGATCGTGGCGCGAGCCATCGATGCCGCGGCACCGGATGTAAAGGAGCTCAGCCATGGCAAGAATGAGAACAGCTGAAGGCGTGATGGCCATTATCCGTGAGCAGGACCCGAAAACACAGGTCACTGTGCACGCGATCCGGCGTCTGATTGCAAGTGGAAAAGTCCCGGTGACGTGCTGCGGCCGGAAATACCTGGTCGATGCTGATGCAATGATCGAGTTTATAGCGCGAGGAGGTGAGCCAGCGTGAACCGAGGCACCCGCGATACCATCTGCGCCACTATTGGCCTGCTGATCGTAATTGCTTTGCTGACTACTGTAGCCGCGCTGGACTCTCCTGGTGAAATGGACAAGCCGAATGCGTTATCGTCAGCGGCGCCGGAGCCGCGCGTAGAGATGCCGGAAGACAGCCTGCCCGCTGAGGAGTATGCGTACTGCAACGACGTGTGCCTCGGACTGTTTGAGCTTACGGCCTACTGCCCGTGCTCAGCCTGCTGCGGCAAGAATGACGGCATCACCGCTACCGGCACGGTGGCCACTGAGGGCCGTACTGTCGCGGTCGATCCGACCGTTATTCCCTACGGCACGACCATCGAAGTGATCTATGCCGATGGCAGCTCTGCGCGCTATGTCGCCGAGGACTGCGGCGGCGCCATCAAGGCCCAGCGTCTGGATGTGTTCTTCGCGGATCATCAGACCGCGCGCGAATACGGCATTCGGACGGCCTATGTCTTTCTTGTCCGGGAAGGAGGCAGCAATGAATAAGGATTGCAAAGTATCAATCGAGCGCGATGCAAATGGCAGCCTCAAGATGCAGCTAACCGGCCACAAAGACGACATAAGGATGCTGTGGACCATGCTCAGCATCAATGTTGCCAAATCGACCAAGACCCCACTTCCTGTGCTGTGCGCGGTTTGTGCCGCCTCGGGTCCAGCTATTGAGGATCTGATGGCGAAAGAGAACGGTATCACCATTGACATGAGCGCCCTCGGCAGATTCGCAAAGGGAGGGGGAGATGCCCAATGATCCGTTGTGCATTCTGTGATAGTGCCATGATGGCACTTGAGATCAACGGGACAAATGCTCATGTCTGCCCCCTCTGCGGCGCTGTATTTGCCCGCCGGCACGGAAATACCTATTCCCTCATTGCTGATCTGAAAGGTGCTCAAGGCGTCAAGGAGCTGCTGCACTCTATGCGGCCGCACGATCCCCTGTATCGGTCAATCATCACAGCGTAGGCCTTGAGAGCTTGGCCCAGATGGTCGAGTTGTTGGGCATGGACTGGCTCTATCATCTGGGCCAAGCGCCCGAGGGATAGTACCCTCCTTTCTAACAAAAAGCGGCCCCGTAAGCAGCCGCTCGCCGTCTGAGAGATGGTGCCCCAGTGCAATTCTGGCAGGGAGACAAGCGGCAGCGCTCATGGTCGATGCATTTCTGGAAAGAAAAGGGGCGGTTCGATTCCACCCTGCCGCATAGAGGGAGACGTTCCTGCCCTCTGCCGGGCGTGTACCCGGCACGTCCACTCTTTCACTGCCGAGTGCCGCAGCGCCGACTAACCCTCCCTGCTGCGGTGTCCGGCAGAGGGCAGAAACTCTCTATCCTGAAGGAAAGGAGGAAACGAATTTGGAAGATCTCAGCAAGCGGTCAATTATTGACATGGCACGCGGTGCCATTAAGGAACGCGTGGACTATGAGATGACCAGAGTTGTCGAGAATATTCTTGATCCCAACACCTCGGCAACCGCAGCGCGCAAAATCACCATTACACTCAACCTCAAGCCAGACGATACGCGCCAGAACATTGCTGTGAGTTGTGTGGCCAAATCCACTTTGGCTGCAACCAACCCCGTCACTACAGCTCTCTATGTCGCCGATGAGGAATCCATCGTTGAGATGGTTCCGCAGATCCCTGGGCAGTTGGCGGTTGACGCCAGCGAGCAGGAAGCTCCGCCCATGCTCAAGCTCATTCAAACCGCTTAATTTTAGGAAAGGAAGTACATTCCCATGCTCAAAGAAGCCATTCAGTATGTGCTCGAGAATATGCGCCCGGAGGCCCAGAACCTCGGCAATCGCGCATATATCATCACCTCAAAGGGCGCGCAGGAGGTCATTGAGACTCCCATCGCGCCGGACACCGTTCCCCTGCACAGCCTCGATTCCATCGTGAAGATGATCCGCACCGAGGCCATCCATCTGGCAGATGTCAACACCCCAGCGCTCTTCGTCAATATCCCTTCGCCCACCAACGTGGTCTGCTTCTCTCAGCCGGACTATGAGCAGCGCTGCCACCGCACGGTTTTCTATTCGGCCGACGCGACCGATGTCCCCGGATGGGAAGCAAAGGTCACGCTCGGCTTTGAGGAGGCTCAGATCGCACTGCGTACTCGGTTTCAGGAAACGCCGGATTCGCTTTATGCGATGAAGCTCGTCAACGATATCTCCCTCGGCGCCAAGGTCATCTACAACGACAACGGCGTCGCCACCACCGTGACCACGCAGAAGGGCGTCGCGCTCCAGACCAACGAACAGATCCGTCCAATCGTCAAGCTCCGCCCCTACCGCACCTTCCAGGAGGTCGAGCAGCCGGAGAGCACCTTCCTCATCCGTATCAGCGACCGCGGCATTTCGTTTATCGAGGCGGATGGCGGTATGTGGCGTCTGATCGCCCGCAACACCATCAAGACGTTCCTCGAGGAAAATCTCGCTGCTGAGATCGAGAGCGGCAAGGTCATCGTCGCTCTGTGAGAATAAAAAAATCCCCTGCAGGTCTCGCACACCTGCAGGGGACCGATTGGCAGCAAGCCAATCCTTAGTTGCGCCCTATTGTAAGGGCAGAAAGCGAGTTTGTCAATGAAAACGACCAAAATTGTAATCAAAAATCTGTTCGGGATCAAGGAGACCGAGCTCGACGGCCGCTCCGTGGAGATCTCCGGCCCGAAAGGAAGCGGCAAGACTTCCGTCCTTGATTCCATCCGTTACGCCCTCACCAACCGCTCAGATCGTGATTATATCGTGCATCGGGGCGCCGATGAGGGCGAAATCCTCATTGAGACCGATACCGGCCTCTCCATCGACCGTAAGGCCCTGCCCGCCAAGTCTGCCGGCACGGTCAAGGTGCGCGACGGATCTCTCCTTCAGACGCGTCCGGCAGAGTTCCTCTCGCAGATCTTCACGCCACTGCAGCTTAATCCTGTCGAGTTCACCCAGCTCTCCCGGCAGGAAAAGAACCGCGTCATTCTCAATCTCATCGAATTTGCGTGGGATACTAACTGGATTCGTGAGCAGTTCGGTGAGATCCCGCAGGGCGTGGATTACTCCAAGCATATCCTCGAGGTCCTGCACGACATTCAGGCGGAAAACGGCGTCTATTTCCAGTCACGCCAGAATATCAACCGCGATATCCGCAACAAACAGGCATTTGTTTCCGACATCGCGAAGGACATCCCCTCCGGCTACGATTTTGACCATTGGAATACATATCCCATCGGTGAGAAGTACCGTGAGCTGGAGAGCCTGAAGGAGCAGAACAACGTGATCGAGCGTGCCAGAGCGTTCCGGAATAGTCACGAGGCGAAGCTCCGTGGGCTGGAAGGGCAGCGCGATCTTGACATTGCGGCTATTGACCGCAAGACCTCTGAGGACCGCACCCGTCTCACCGCGGATATCGAGCGCCTGAAGGCGGAGATTCGCTTGTATGAGGAACGGCTTGCCGGACTGGACGAGCGCAGGGAAGAAAGCGTGCGAGTGGTCATTTCCAGCTTTAATGAAAAGAAAGCCAAGCTGGAGCGCGATGCAGGGATCGCAGACCAGTATATCGGCCGCGAGCTTGCTGATACGACCGCGCTTTCCAAGGAGATCGACACAGCCGAGGCTATGCGTAAGCACCTCAATGAGTACCAGCGCATGGTTTCCATGCAGGAAGAGATCGGGAAGCTTACCGAGGAATCCGAGGAGCTGACACGCAAGATCGAGCTCGCGCGGGAGCTGCCGGCGACGATCCTGCAGACTGCGACGATTCCCGTTGATGGCCTGACCGTTGAAGACGGTGTGCCGCTGATCCACGGCCTGCCCATTTCCAATCTGTCCGACGGCGAGCTACTGGAGCTGTGCGTGGATATCACGGTGAGCAAGCCGGGACAGCTTCAGATCATTCTCATCGATGGCGCCGAGCGCCTTGATAAGGAGAGCCGCGAAAAGCTGTACGCCAAGTGTAAAGCCAAGGGCCTGCAGCTGATCGCAACGCGCGTGACCGATTCCAATGTAATGGAGGTAACCAACTTAGATGATGACGAAAGATAAGCTCCGCCAGCTTAGTGGCGATGAACGCCTCGGGCAGATGCGAGAATCCGAGTATCTGGGCGCCGAAGACATTGACGATGGGACCGAGCCGATACTGACCATTGCCGGCCTGTGGTATGGCTCCGTCACGCTCCAGCGCGGCAAGGAAAATAAGGATGTGCTCTCCTTCAAGGAAGAACGCGTACCTGGCATTCTTCAGGTGCGGCCGCTGATCGTCAACTCAACCAACCGCAAGACGCTGCGTAAGCTGTTCGGCGATGCCAAGGCTTCCACGCTGGTCGGCAAGCAGATCCAACTCTATGTGGACCATAATGTCCGCGATCCGCAGGATGGCGGCATGACCGACGGCATTCGCATCCGTCCCTATAAGCCCCGCCCCCCGAAGCAGGAGCCTGTGCCGCCCTGCGCAGACTGTGAGGGCGAGATCATTCCCGCAATGGGGAGAGACGCCCGCTGGCTCGCCGCATACACGCAAAAGCACTACGGCGTTCCGCTCTGTGCGGAATGCGCGCAGAAGCGCAAGGATGCTGCGACCGCAGCCGCGGCGTCGCAGGAAGAGCAGCCGACCCCGTCTGAAGAGACTGTGGCTGAGACCGAGGAGGTGCTGTAATGGACCTTCCGGTAGTTACACCGGAGAATTATTATTCTCCGGAAATGAACATGGCCTATATGGGCTCTACGCAATTCAAGGCCTTTGAAAAATGCGAAGCGGCTGCATTGGCAGAGCTCCGCGGCGAATATACGCCGCCGACGTCACAGGCTTTTCTGGTCGGCGGATATATCGACGCCTGGTTTTCCGGCGAGCTGCCGCTCTACCAGGCACAGCATCCGGAGATCTTCAAGCGTGACGGTACGCTCAAAGTGGAGTACGTCAAAGCCACTGAGATCGTCGCCCGCCTTCAAGCGGACGAGCTCTATTCCATGCTCATGTCGGGAAAGAAGCAGGTCATCCGCACCGGCGTTATCGCCGATGTTCCTTTCAAAGTTAAGATCGACAGCCTGCTTGACGCCAATACCTGCAATGTGATCGCCAACCGCTGGCCGCACACGGCAGCCGCGCTGGGCTTTTGCGATGGGGCCATCGTAGATCAGAAAATCATGCGGGACACAGCAGAGGTGTGGTCCGAGGAAGACCATTGCAGGCTTCCGTTCGTCGAGGCTTACGGCTACGACCTTCAGGGCGCAATCTATCAGGCCATCGAGGGACACTTCCTGCCGTTTATCCTCGCCGTCGGTACGAAGGAGGATGCTCCGGATCTGGCGGCCCTCTATATCAACGACGATGACCTTGCAGCCAAGCTCGCTGAGGTCGAGGACCGCGCGCCGCGGTATCAGGCTATCAAGGAGGGAAAGGTCGAACCGCGGCGTTGCGAGCATTGCGCCTATTGTCGGGCGACCAAATGCCTCACGGCCATTTTGGACTACAGGGAGATGAATTACCTTGCTGAATAAAATCTTCATCATGGGACGTCTGACCCGTGATCCAGAGCTGCGCCATACGCAGAGTGGAACGGCCGTCGCGTCGTTTTCCCTCGCTGTGGATCGAGACTTCAAGGAGCAGGACGGCAGCAGAGCGACAGACTTCATTGACTGTGTTGCATGGCGATCCAGCGCGGAATTTGTGGATAAATACTTCTCCAAAGGTCGCATGGCTGTGGTTGAAGGCCGACTCCAGATCCGTGACTGGACGGACAAGGACGGCAACAAGCGCCGCAGCGCCGAGGTCATCGTGAACAGCATTTATTTCGGAGACAGCAAAAAGGACGGAGATTCTTCCACCGGAAACTATCGTGCAGCTGGCGCTCCGGTCGATGTGAGCGCGTCCGACTTTATGCAGCCGTCCGCGCCAAGGCAAAAACCGAACTAAGAGGTTATGCTGCCGGATATGTAACCAACGCACTGGAAGGCGGACACGTGCAAACGCCAGGTCGGTATGTTCCGGCAATGGGCAAGAAACTCAAGGCTAATCGTGTAAAAGGAAAGTATATGTACCGCAAGACAGCCGCTGAGCTGCCGCAGATCGCCGAAAGAGGCGCGCAAGAAATCGAGAAGAAGGCCATGGCCTACCTGGAGGGGAAAGGATGAACAGCACGGAGATTCTGGACGCCGTCAACGCGCGTCTGCTGGAAAAGTGGCCTGAGCGCACCGTCTATATCAACGTCTGCCCGGAGGACTATGAACGCCCTTCCTTCTGGCTCGAGGTCACGCGCGACGACCGCACGCCGGTCACGCAGCGCATGACGAAGCGGAATGTACAGATCCGGCTTACACTGCACGATGAGGCCGATGAGCACTATGACATCAGCTGGGCAAGGCTTAACAACGATGTATCGGCGTGCCTGAAGCTTATGATGCAGGTCCTGCACGTGGGGGCGCGCAGGCTGCTGCCGCAGCTGCAGAGCATGCCGCGGGACGTTGACAGAGCCGCTATTCTGCTGAATTTTGAATTTATGGAAAGCAATGAAGAGACCGCACCGGAGATCCCGACGGCGGACTCTTACCAGATCTCCGTGCAGGTAAACGGCGGAGAAATTTATCAAAGGAGCGAATGAGTATGGGACTGCCTGAACTCACTTTTACCCTGAAAAAAGCCGCGGAGACGGTATCCACCCGCATTTCCCGCGGCGCTGTCGCGCTGATCCTGCGCGACGCCAAAGCGAACGGCGTACACGTCGTTTGCCAGGAGAGCGATATCCCGACGACGCTTGGCGCGGACAATATCGCATACATCAAGCGTACCCTGATGGGCTACATCAACCGCCCGAGCGCTGTGTACGTCTCCGTTGTGCCGGCGGCCGGAACGATCGCGGCAGGCTTCAGTGCACTGGCGGCCTACACCTATGACTACATCGCGGGCCCGTCCGACATCTCTGCTGAAGACGCCACGGCGCTTGCCGCTCTCGTCAAGGAGCGCCGCAAGCTGCGCTATATCGGCAAGGCAGTGCTGCCCAACACTGCGGCGGATTATGAGGGCGTCATCAACTTTGTGTCTGCCGGTATCGCCGCCGGCGGCAAGACGGCTTTCTCTGCCGCGGCTTACTGCTCGCGCATTGCGGGTATGCTGGCCGGTACGCCCGCGCAGTGCAGCGCGACCTATGCGCAGCTGAGCGAGGTGACCGGCGTGACGGCGACCGAGAACCCCGACGCAGCGGTCGACGCCGGCAAGCTCTTCATCATCGACGACGGCCGCGTGCGCAAGCTGAGCCGCGCCGTGACCAGCAAGGTCACGATCGGCGACACGGAACCCGAGGCGCTCAAGAAGATCAAGATGACCGCGGCCATCGACCTGATCCGCTACTACGCCGTCTCGAGCGTCGAGGACGACTACTTCGGCAAGTGCGCCAACACCTACGATGACAAGTGTGTCCTGCTGCTGGCGTTGCAGGACTACCTCAAGAGTCTGGAGGACTCCAAGGTGCTGGAGAGCGGTTCGTCCGGCGCGGTGCTCGACGCCGACGCGACGCGCAAGTATCTCATCACCGCCGCCGGCGACGATGCCACCGAGGCAGAGCGCATCAAAAAGCTCAGCGACAATGAGGTCATCAAGGAGAACACCGGCAGCAAGGTGTTTTTGAAGCTCTACGGTAACATCATGGACGCCATGGAAGACTTCGCCATCGTTTTCGAGGTCTCTCCGAGCGTCATTGCAGCCTGATAGGAGGAAACACACATGAGTGAAGCTATTGACACCACGCTGGTACGCAGCGGCACATGGGGCAGCCTGTGGATCGACGGTGAACAGGTCGCCGAGTGCTACGGCTGCCAGGCTAAGATCAGCAAGACCAAGGAGAGCGTTCCCCGTTGCCGCGCCATGATGGAGGACAGCAAGCTCGTATCCACCAAGGGCACCGGCTCCATCCGCATCTATAACGCGACTTCCCGCCTCATTGAGCTGGAGGGCGAGGCGCTCAAGACCGGCAAGGACCTGCGCCACACGATCATCAGCAATCTGGACGACCCCGATAACCCGAACAACCAGCGCATCGCGCTCATGGGCGTCAGCTTTGACGACCTGACGCTTGCGGACTGGGAGGCCGCCAAGCTCGGGCAGATCGAGTCCCCGTTCACATTCAACGACTATCAGATGCTGGACACCTGAAAATATTGCGCAGCACCGTCGGGAGACCGGCGGCGCTGCGCATAGTCAAATTTGGAGGGAATTATGGAAAATACCATCGTCAATCAGAACGCCGCCGCAGAGCAGCCGTCTGTGCTGGATCTGCTGCTGGGCGAAAAGGTCATCAATGTGGCGAAGAACCTGCCGACGGCCAAGTTTGAGGTCCCGCGCCTGAGCGAGGCAGCCGGCGCGCCGGTCATCTTCACGCTCCAGGCTCTGCCCTACGGGCGTGTGCAGGACATAAGCCGTCTCGATCAGGACGCCGAGCTTCAGATCCTGCTGGCAGGCTGCATCGACCCCGACCTGAAGAGCACGCCGCTGCAGCACAAATTTGGCGGGATCACGCCGGCGGAGACGCTCAAGGCGATGCTGCTGCCCGGCGAAATCGCCGATCTGAGCCGCGAGGTTGAACGTCTGAGCGGCTATCGCCGCGCGACCATCGAAAAGGTAAAAAACGCCTGACGGAGGGCAGCGATCCGGAGCTGGGGCTTGCCTACTACCTTTTTCACGTGCACGGCATCCTGCCGGGCGACTACTACAACCGCCCGCAGGGAGAAAAGGACCTCATCTGGGCGCTGTCCTCCTATGAGGCTGCTGCACGCAGCCGCCCCACGCCGCGCGGCAAAGCCATCAAGGTCACGCGGGGTAAAAAATAAAGCCGCCCATTCGGGCGGCTGAAACTCTAAATGAAAAATGGAAGCAATACCGCAATCAGAAGTGAGACTGCTATTGTGATGATAGATGTCTTCGTCATAGGTATCACGCTCCTTGCTTTCATTATATGCATTTTCGCGACAAAGTCAATGATAAGGCGGTGAAAGAATTGCCAGAAACCTCAATCGTAATCAAGACGCAAGACAAGTCTTCTGAGGGGATGAAGACGATTGCGAAGAACGCCGCCGATCTCGGCAGTAAGCTCCGTGAACTTCAGGACAAAGCGCATTCTCTCAGTAAAGAGAAAGCTACGCTCAATGCGAACTTCGATAAAGCAAAAAAAGAGCTGACCGAAGCAAAGAAAAAATTCAATGAGACGCAGGATGCCATGGATGGCCTCAAGATGGAGGCCGCACAGGCGAACTTCGATAATTTATCCTATCAGTTCCGTTCCGTCAGCAAAGAAGCCGAAAAGGCCCGCAAGGAGATCGAAAACCTTGACACGAAGGCCAACAAGTCGATGAACAGCTCGGGCGGCATAGGCGGCGGCTTCAAGTCAATCACAAACGCACTCGTCACTATGCAGGCAGCGCAGATGATTGGCGGCGCAGTACAAGGATCTCTAAACACAAAAATCGGCAGTGCTTTGGGAAGCGATTCCGGTACCCTTGCATCCAGCATGATCTCCTCTGTGCTCTCCGGCGCAATAACCGGGTCAGCATTTGGGCCGCTCGGCGTGCTGGCAGGTGCCACAGTAGGCGGCATTACCGGAGCAATATCGGGAAGTGCACAACGATATGAATCGCAGGATTCCTCCTTCAAGTCTTACGTGCAGGACGCTGTGCAGGAGCAGCTGGACGCGCAGAGCGAGTCGCTGACGAGCGGCAGCTCGATCGCCGCGGGGCGCGAGACCGACAAAATCTCCTTCGCGACGCTGTTCGGCAGCAAAGAGACCGCGGACAGCTATCTCACAAACCTTGTCGGCATGGCCAACTCGACGCCGTTTCTTTATGACGACCTGACAAGCATGAGCAAGACGCTCGCGACCTACGGCTACGATGCAGACAGCATCCTGCCGGTGTTGCAGACCATCGGCGACGCGGGCGCGGCGCTCGGCCAGTCTACGAACGATATGACCGCCGTGGCCACGGCCATCGGCCGCATGAAGAGCAGCAACAAGACGACGCTCGAATACCTCAACATCCTCAATGACCGCGGTATCGGCGCGGTCGGGATGCTCTCTGACGCATACGGCGTGGATCAGGGCACGATGTACAGCATGATCTCCAAGGGCGAAGTTGCCGGGCAGGACGCTGCCAGGATCATTCTGGACGCGCTCTCGGACAGCTTTGCAGGGTCAATGGAGGCGCAGTCCAAGACCTTCAGCGGCATCACATCCACCATTGAGGGCCTGCAACAGGAGCTCGACAACGCCATGGGCGAAGGCTACAACCAGACGCGCATGCAGGGCCTTGAGGCGCAGAAGGAATGGCTCGCCAGTGACAGTGGCCAGGAAATGCAGGAAGCCTACACCGCGATCGGCGCCTGGAAGGCCTCGCTGGAAAATGCCAAAGAACAGTACATCCGCGACGCGATGAACGACGCCATGGGCAGCGAGGCGTATAAAACCGCCGAAGCCGAAGGCGACGCTGCCGAGATGGGCCGTATCTTGATGAAGGCGAAAATCGACGGCATGAACGAGTATAACGCCAACGAAGGCAAGGATGAAGAACTCGCCCAAGAGCTGAGCCTGATCGAGTCTGTGCGCAACGATACGGCGCTCAACAATTCTTACTGGAATGCCGGTTATACGCTCGGACAGGAGTTTTCCAAGGGCCGCGCCGCAGCGACAACGGATTCCGCCTGGGCGGATGCGGTGAACAATTTCAATTCCGGTTATACGAAGCACCGTTCCGGCCACCAGCGCGCCATGGGCATCGACTACGTCCCTTATGATAACTTCCCCGCCCTGCTGCATGAGGGTGAAAAGGTCCTGACGGCCGGCGAGGCCAGGCAGGAGAAAAACGGCGTCGGCAGCATCCAGATCGTCATCAACGGTATGACGGTGCGTGAGGACGCCGACATCGACCGCGTGGCGCAAGCGTTGCTGAGCAAGCTGGAAGAAGCCAACATGAGGGGGTAATGCCATGCAATTCTGTTTTATTGCGAACGGCGACGTGCTGACGCTGCCGATTACGCCGGCCTCCTACGAGTGGACGACCGGCAAGAACATTGAGACCATCAATGTTTCGCAGCTCGGCGACGTGTACCTCCCCGGCAACCGCAGCCGGCACAGCGGCACGATCGAATGTCTGCTGCCCTCTCAGGATTATCCGTTTAACCAGCCTGGGACGATCCTTGACCCCGGCTATTATCTGGAGCCGCTGCGCTACTGGGCGGCTGAAAAGATCCCCGTGCGGTACATCGTGACGGAAAGCGATATCAATGCGCTTGTATATATCGAGAGCGTGACCGAAAAGGAGCAGGACGGCACGGGCGACGTCTACTGCTCGATCGCACTGCGCGAGTACGTGGATCTGGAAGCCCAGGAGGTCGCAACGCTCAACACGACGCGCTATACCGGCAACAGTGGCCGCAAGAGCGACGCCGCAAAGGACATCACCTATCACCGCGTCGTCTCCGGAGACACGCTCAGCATGCTCTGCCGGCGCACCTACGGCGACGGCACGGCGAGCTACTACAACGCCCTTGCCAAATATAACGGCATCAGCAATCCGCACCTGATCTACGTCGGGCAGACGATCAAGCTGCCGCCGAAGGATATTCTTCTGGGAGGCGGCTGATGGAGATCTATTTGACACATGACCAGTCGACCCGCCGCATCACGGATATCCTGCTCAACTGGTCCTGGAGCGGCGATAAGTCGACGCTGGTGCGCCAGCTCGTCGCCGAGATCGTTTTTGATGAGTCGACCGGCCTGCCCGTCCCTCAGATGGGCGACGCCGTGATGATGACGGACGACTCCGGCAATCCGATTTTTGACGGAGTCGTGCTTCGCAGAAGCGCCGGCAGCGAAGAGACGAGCATGAGCTTCACGTGCTTCGACCGCGGAATCTACTGCCGGCGCAACGACGGCACCTACAAATTCCGCGACGCGACGCCGGAAAGTATCACCCGCCAGGTCTGCGCCGACTATGAGATCCCCATTGTGTCGCTGCCGTCGACCGGCGTGAAGATCAGCCGCAAATTTGCGGGCGTCGCACTGGATAAGATCTTTGAAACGGCCTGGACACTGGCCACACAGCAGACCGAGGACAAATATGCCATCACCTACACGCCGAAAGGCCTTCTGGTGGCCGTCCGAGACGTCAGCGAGCGCAGCATCGTGCTCAAGGCCGAATCTAACCTGATGGACGCCAGGACGGTGGAGGACGCGACAAACATAGTCAACAGCGTGGCCATCTACGACGCCGACGGCAGCTTTCAGCGTCGCATGGGTACCGATGATGCGCAAAAGCTCTTCGGCATGATGGAGCGCCATCTGACCGAAAATGCCTCATCTGACGTCGATATCGACAAAGAGGCGCAAAAACTCTTGGACGACGGCGTCATGACGCAGACGGTCACCGTCGACGTCCTTGGGGATCTCTCACTGATCACCGGCCAGACGGTCGTTGTGCGGGAGAACAAGACCGGCCTGCAGGGGATCTTCTGGATCGACGCCGATGTCCATACCTGGAAGCGCGACAATTACTACTGCAAGCTGACACTCAACTGCCGGAATGTCGTTTCCGGCAGCACTGCCGGAGGTGAATTGACATGAGCGAAAGCGCCCGCGATCCCTATGTCGGGATCAACCAGCATATTTCGCAGCGCGCCAACAAGGAGCAGCACCCGACCTACACGATCGGCAGGATATTATCGCTCGATCCGATCAAGATCCGCGCCGACGGCATCGACCTTGAGAAAGAGGATCTCCGCGTGGCGGAATCCATGTATCCCAATTTTCTGGCAGATGTCGAAGCACGCGAAGAAAACGGCATCGAAACGCTGCTGCCTGAGAAGCTGGTGCAGGTCACGCAGAGCGCCATCGGTCCGTTTGTTTTTCTCCGGCCGGAGGAGCATGTTTTCGGCTGGGTCGTGCTCAACGTCGACGACGAGGTGCTGCTCATGCGCTCGGATGACGGCCAGACCTATTATCTCATTGAGAGGATGGTGACACTGGAATGAACATCTTTCCTTTGATCAGCTCGCCGGTATCCGATTTGGGCACCGAGCTTCCGCTGGCGCGTGAAGTGCGCTGGGACTTTACCGAGGACGAGCCCATCTGGCACGGTGGGAACCCCGCGACAGTGACCGGCGCGGAAGCTGTGCTGGTATGGGCCTGGAACACGATCAATACGTCGCGCTATCTGCACGACGTATTTACCCATAATTACGGACAAGATCTGCAATCTCTGATCGGTGAGGCCTATGGCGACGATATCAGGCAGTCGGAGGCCATCCGCTGTATCCGCGAAGCACTGGAGATCAATCCATACATCAAAACCGTCCATCAGATCGATGTGAAGTTTGAGGGCTCGGTGCTGCACCTGTCTTTCAAGGCAAAAACCATTTACGGGGAGGTAACACTCAATGACGGAAAAATCGCCCTTTGAGAGCATGACGCCGGAAAGCATCAAGTCTGAGATGCTCGGGCGCGTGATCAATGCCGGCGTCGATGTGGATGCCCGCGAGGGCAGCTATGCCAACATCCTGCTGAGCGAGGCTGCCTACGTCATGTGGAAATACGGTCAGACGCTCAATGGTTTTATCGACATTCTCTTCCCGGGGGCCCAGAGCGGGCGGTATCTGGATCTGCACGCTGCGCAGATCGGTATGACCAGGCAACCGGGCGCAAAAGCAAAGGTGACGGTGACCTTCTCAGGCGTGAACGGCACGAAGATCCCCGCGGGGACTGTTGTGTGCACACCAAGCGCGCTGCGCTTTCTGACGACGGAAGAGGTCACCATTGCTGACGGGCTTGCCAGCGTGCTCTGCGTCGCCGAAGATATCGGCGCTGATTACAACGTGCCGGAAGCTACCGTCACACAGATGGCGGTCAATATCCATGGCGTGCACGGCGTGACCAACGCGGCCGCCGGCGTCGGCGGCGCGGACGAAGAGAGCGACGCAGATCTGTGGGCACGCTATCACGAGCGCCGCACAGAGCCGATCACATCCGGCAACGCCAACCACTACGTGATGTGGGCAAAGGAGGTCACGGGTGTCTCCTATGCCCGCTGCATCCCGCTGTGGAACGGCAATGGCACCGTCAAGGTCATCATTGCCGGCGCGGACAAAAAGCCGCTGGACGACACGATCGTGACCGCATGCGCGGAACACATTGAGGCAGAGCGCCCAATCGGCGCGACGGTAACGGTGGTCTCGGTCACGGAGGTTGAGATTCCGATCGTTGCCAAGATCAAACTCGTCAATGGTCATAGTCTCGACGAGGTCAAAGCGGATCTTTCCGCAGCGGTCAGCGCACTGCTGGCAGCTCTGCCATTCGCTGAAGAGCAGAGCGTGCCTTACAGCCGTTTTCTCGCAAGCCTTCTGCAGTGCGCAGGCGTAGCGGATTACAGCACATTCACTGTCAATGGAGCAAAGACGGCGCTGCGCATCAACTCTGGCACGATTCCCGTGCTCGGCACTGTTGATGTAACGACCTATTAAGGCGGTGGAGCATGGAGAATCGCGAGAAAGTACCTGTTCGGTATCGTAAAAATGCACAGACAGCCGCGCTGCTCGACACGCTCGGGCTTTCCGCCCAGCAGATGGCAGATCTCGTGGAAGACGTCAAAAAGCAGTTTTTTATCGAGACGGCCACATGGAGCCTGCCGCTCTGGGAGTATCAGGTCGGTATCACGCCGCCCGCGAACGCGACGGAAACCTCACGCCGCAATGCGATCAAGGCCCACCTGCTTGCTGGCGGCAACACCAACGCTGACACGGTCCGCGACATGGCCACAGCGATGACGGGCTACGCTGCACGCGTCATCATGAACGACGATTATAGCTTCACGCTGGAATTCCTTGGCGAGACGGATGACCTTGTCGAGTTAGATCTGAGCAGCCTGACCGATTCCGTCAATCTCATTAGTCCGGCACACCTGCGCTTTATCATCGCCGGTCTGACGTGGGAACGGTTTGAGGCTGTCAACATGACATGGCAAAAACTGGAAGATATGAACATGACGTGGGAGCGGTTGGAAGAGTCTGTTCCCATTGTCGGAACAAAACAGTAAAGGAGAGCAATATGAGAAGTCAGGGACGGTTTGGTGCCAATTACAGTGTGAATGGGCACCGCACGAGCGGCGAGCGCCGCGTCGACTTTAATAAGGGGTATAGTTTCCTCTTCGAACGCTGCTTTGAAGAAAATACCTTGGAGGAAATTGAGAAAATCGACTGGTCTCATGTCACTGTGAAGACACTGGATGCGAACTATCCTCCCTGCAGTCTTCCTGAAGGATATTCCTTCGTTGTCAAGGATATTCAGTACATCAAGTGCTACGACAGCTTTGAGGTGACGATTGAGGTCGACAAACAGTACTGGGGCGATGTGACGCCTTATCAGGCGCAGATTGCCGAGCTGACGGCGGCATCCGAGGCCAAGGACAGTGAGCTTTCCGAGAAAAACGCCCTGATTGCGGAAAAGACGCAGCAGATCGCGCAGAAAGACAGCAAAATTGCGGAAATGGCAGACGCCGAGCAGGCGGCGAAGATCCTGCTCGGCGAGGCCGACTAACGGGGATGTGATAGGATGACCGCCTACGAGCAGGCCGATCAGGAGCGCAAGCAGCTATGGGATAGAAAAGAGCTCGTCAAATCGCAGTTAAAGGACATCGTCAATCCGGAAGAGCTCGCCAAGCAGAAAAAACGCTATGGCATTCTTGAGGCAATGTATGAAGAAGCCCTGCTGCGTATGGAGGCTGCCCGACCGCCGAAGGACAAGCGGCGGAAGGCCCCCAAGCAGCGCAGGATCGCTCTTTATATGGAAGGCGTCCTTGAATCCGAAAACGCTTGCCGCGGCGAAGCTAAAGACGGTGCTGTTGCCGATATTTTCGGGAATACGGTGCGTTGGACGGACCTTGACATTGATCCGGATGACGAAGGCAAAAAAGCCCGCCTGATGCGATGCCTCAAGCGCGGAAAAGCCGCCTGCTCGCCTCGGCAGCAGGAAATGCTTGATTTGTTTTTGCAGGGGAAATCGATTCGGGAAATTGCAGAAGCAACGGGGGTGGATAAGACCACAGTGTCGAGAACTCTAAAGCGCGCAAAGAAAACGATCAACGAAATCGAAGGAGCCATGCGCAACGAAGAGCGCGCAGAAGCTCGGGGCGTTATTGATTTTTCTTCAAGAGAAGTGGCCGAGGACATTCTTTCTTCCCTGACCGAAACGCAAGCCGTTTACTTATATCTTTACTACGGGGAATGGTTAAGCCTGCGGGATATCGGCGAATTGCTCGATAAGAGCCACGTTTCCGTATGCAATGGAATCCACCGCGCAGTAAAAAGGATCCGCGAAAAATATAACGATAATGAGGACTTGATGCTCTGCGGTGTTGAAGACCTTGAACCCATGCTATATGAGATATATCAACAGCCGGATATCGAACACCTCGTGCCTCAGCGGGCAAAAGATGCTGCAAAGCACGCCTATGCGAAACGAAGGTTCCCCGAAAACATGGAAAAGAGGAACTTGCGCCATAGGGAAATATGGAACGAACCGATATGGGCACAACGAAGAATTCGCAAAGTCAATGACAGCAGACTGCTCCGCGCTCTGCAAGACGCGGCAGCACAGCGTGCCACATCGGTGTTAAATCTGTTGTCAAAGCTGATCACTTATGCACGAAAGAAGATTTTGAAAGGAGTCGATTCCTATTATGAGTGGAAAAAGCTACACTGAGCGCGCACGCGCGCTGAGGCCCTATATCGAGCAGGCCAGCGAAAGCCTGACGGACAGCGACGCAGCAAAGGCCGTTGAGCTGTTCCCGCGCTGGGCGGATCACATCGGCGAGACCGTCAAGCCCGGCGACCGCCGCAGCGATACGGACGAAAGCGGCGTGCTGCACGTCTACCGCGTCAACAAAGGTCAGGGCCACACCACGCAAGAGAACTGGCCGCCGCACTCCACCCCTGCCATGTGGACGATCATCAACGTCGACCACGCGGGCACGCAAGATGACCCGATTCCGGCCGCTCGTGGTATGGAATACACCTATGGTCTTTATTACAAAGACCCCGAGGACACTAAGCTGTACCTGTGCGAGCGTACAGGTGAGCAGTCCGGCAACAAAATCACTCTTCAGTATTTGCCGCACGAGCTTGTGGGGCAGTATTTCACGGCGGTGAGCGCATGACGGCGGCGTTGATTTCCGCCGCAGCGGCGGTGGTGGTGGCGCTCATCGAGGCCATCGCCGCCCGCGACCGTCGGCGCGACAAGAAGGAGCGCGAGAAAGCCGCCGAGCAACAGAAGATGCAGGAGCAGCTGATGCTCAAGCTCATCGAGGGCAGCTGGGCGGCTATCGCCCTGGGTGAGGCGACGGCGAAGGCGATGCAGCGTATTCCGGACGCGCACTGTAACGGGGACATGCACGCCGCACTGGACTACGCCGCCGAAGTGAAGCACAAGCAAAAAGAATTTTTGGCCGAGCGGGGAATTCACTCCATCCTCGATAATGGGGCGGCGGCATGAAAGCGCTGAAAGCCCGCTGGGACAAGATGAAAAAGCGGGATAAGTACATATCCATCGCCATTTTCAGCCTGACGTGGTACACCGTCGCCTCGCTCACCATGACGGCACTCGGCGTGCCGCCGCCGGACGTGCTGACGGAACGCTGGTTCAAGGCGTGGACGACAGAGCTTGTCGTGGTGGCAGGCATCAAGATCTTCAGAAAGGACGATACAACACTATGAATAACGAATTGCTGAAAAAGAGGCTGGCGAACCTGTGCAGCGTGAAAAGCATCGTGACGATCGCCGCGACCGGCGCGGTGATCTACGGCTTTGTCGTCGGCAAGATCACAGGCGAGCAGCTCATGCTGATCTACAGCTCGATCATCGCGTTCTACTTCGGCACGCAGAGCCAGAAGAATCAGGACGCCATTGACAAGGGGGTATAAAGGCATGAACATCCGCAAATACCCGGCCAACGCGGGCAACGTCGGCGGCAAGCGCACGGCGAGCGGTATCCGCTACATCGTGATCCACTACACCGGCAATGACGGCGACACGGCGATGAACAATGCCAAGTACTACGCGGGCAGCGTGGTGAAGACCAGCGCGCACTACTTCATCGATGCAAACGAGATCGTGCAGAGCGTGGACGACCTGCGCATCGCGTGGGCGGTGGGCGGAAAGAAGTACCCGAGCTGCGCGCAGACGGGCGGCGGGACGCTGCACGGCCGCTGCCTGAACGCAAACAGCATCAGCATCGAGCTGTGCGACGCGAAGAAGGACGGCGCATACGCGCCGGACGCGCGCACCGTGGAGCGGGCGCTTGCGCTGACGCGCGAGCTGATGAAGAAGTACAACATTCCGGCGAGCAATGTGATCCGCCACTTCGACGTGACGGGCAAGCTGTGCCCCGCGTACTGGGCGGGGAGAGAAAACGCGGGCAAGTGGGAGAAGGAATTCCACGGCAGGCTCGCAGGGCCGGACTACCGCGCGCAGCTGCAAAAGCGCGCGGGCCTGACGGACGGCACGATGGATTACCTCTCGGCGTATCAGTACGGCGACGACTTGATCCGCAAGCTTGCGACGATGCGCTGACTGTCTAAGCACAAAACACCCAGACAGCAAAAGCTGACTTGTTACTACCTAAATCTGCACTCCTATAATGGGGACAGTATAAAGCGCCCGAATCGCTACCAATTTGTGCCTCGCTTCTGAGACAGAAAAAGGTAGTAATTTCGGGCGCTTTTTGTTCCACGTTTGTTCCACGAAATGACAGAAAAAAACAAAAATCGTCAAATGACATGAAATACAAAATGAAGAAAATTAAGAAATATCAAGCAACACGGAGACTGCGAAAAGAAAGCGAATATAAAGAACCTCTTTCGAGTCCTGTACCGCGCACCAGAAAAAACCTTGAAGCTTCAGTGGCTTCAAGGTTTTTTATTGCCCTGAAACCCTGTTTAGCCTTATTTTTTAGCCTTATTGTCCCTCAAGCATCCGAAACGCTCTTGATAAACTGCTCCATACGGGCAGCACTGTCCTGCTTCATCTGCTTCGTAACGTGTCCGTAAACATCTAATGTAAACGCTGCGGTGGCGTGACCGAGATTTTCCTGCACGGTCTTAATGTCGTCGCCGCTCTTGATAGAGGCAACGGCGAAAGTATGACGCAGATCGTGGAAGCGTGTGGCCGGTGCGCCGATGTTTCGAACAATTGCGCATAGTGTAGGCGTTTGCGAACATAAGGAAGGGCCAGAGAGAAACTGGTTTACATTACGGCTACGCAATACTACACAGGTAGGGTTAGGTGTAGTATTGCGTAGTCGTGGGTCGACAATACTATGCAGACTACAGCTCTGCAGGGCCGCCTGCTTTGTTGGTGCGCCCGATGAGTGTACGTTCTAACAAGTGAAAGCCCCGGATCCGCTCAGCAGTAAGAAGAATATAAAAAAGAACTTGCCAAAATACATCAGACATATTATACTCTAGACCAAACAAACAATCGATACAGGAAAGAAGGCAGAGTATGAAAAAAGCGGTTGGGGGAAAATCGCGCGTCGATCTTGCAGTCGATCAGATCATTCAGGTCATTTTGGACCGCAATATGAAGGCCGGTGACAAGCTGCCGAACGAGTATGATCTGGCGCGCGAGCTGGGCGTGGGCCGCAGCACGCTGCGCGAGGCGATTAAGCGCCTTGTTGCCCGCAATATTTTAACGGCGCGGCAGGGCGCGGGCACGTTTGTCTCGGAGAAGAACGGCGTGCCGGAAGACCCGCTCGGACTGACGTTTATGATGGAAGAGGGCGCGGAGAATCTCGCGCTCGACCTGCAGGATATTCGATTGATGCTTGAGCCGGAGACCTGCGCGATCGTTGCGCGCGGCGCAACGCCCGAGCAGATCGACCAGATGCAGGCATACTGCGATGAGGCGACGCGCCTGATCGAAGCGGAGGAGGATTATTCCGCCGCCGACGCAAAGTTCCACCAGTATCTTGCCGAATGCAGCGGAAACCATGTGCTGCCCAATCTCATCCCGATCATCGCCTCGGCGATCGGCGTTGTGATCACGGTGACGAACGATGAGCACCGCTCCCAGAGCGGCATGGAACACCAGCGTATCGTCGACGCCATCCGCCGCCATGACCCGGAGGGGGCAAAGTACAGCATGATCGCGCACCTGAACACCAGCCGCAATTCCATGCTCCATTCTCGGGATAACTGCGCGGCGAAGCGCTGAAAGCGCACCACACCTTGAGTCATCACACAACTAACGCACAGAGATTTCGTATGCCTAACGAAATTTCTGTGCGTTTTTGCAAAATAACTAAAAAAGGCGCAAAGAAATCAGACGAAATACAGAAAACATTGTGAATTAAATATCAACTATTGACGAACGGAGTTGTCTGATGTATTCTGAATTTGCGAAATACATCAGACAACAGCACAAAGCCATCCACCAACCAATAAACTGACCGTATCCCCGCGCACCGCTGGGGCACGCCGGACGACATGAAGGGCACGGCCATCTTCCTTTCCTCCCACGCCTCCGACTATCTCAACGGTGCGGTCATCCCCGTTGACGGTGGCTATCTTGTCAAGTAAAGGCGGGGGGAAGCAATGGCAAAATATCTTGTTTGTGTCAGCGATGAGCGCCATGCGAGCTATGAGATCGAGCGCGCCATTCTGGAAAAGGCCGGTGCAGAGCTGAAGCTCTGCCACTGCGAAAGCGCTGCGGATATCGCCGCACAGTGTGCGGATGCGGACGCCGTACTGCTTGACCTTGCACCTATGACCGCCGAGGCGGTTGCAGGGTTGAGAAAATGCAAGGTCATCAGCCGCTACGGTGTCGGTTTTGAGAATGTCGATCTGGATGCGGCGACCGCCGCAGGCATTCAGGTCACCAATGTTCCCGATTACTGCATGGAGGATGTTTCCGACCATGCGTTGGCGCTGATGCTTTCCTGCCTGCGTCATATCCCGCTGCGCGACCGCGAGGTCCGCGAGGGGAAATGGAACATTCAGGCAGACAGCTTCCGGCTGAAGGGCAAAACGCTCGGTGTCATCGGCGCAGGCCGCATCGCGCGCGCGCTGATCCGCAAGGTCAGCGGCTTCGGTTTTGCCGAGGTCGTGGCATACGATCCCTATATCAGCGCCGAGCAGTTGGCTGAGATCGGCGTGCGCAAGGTGGAAAAGGAGGAGCTGTTCCGCATTTCCGATATCATCTCCCTCCATCTGCACGCCAATGCTGAGACAAACGGCATGATCTGCAAGGAGACGCTTGCACTGATGAAGCCGACGGCGATCCTCATCAACGTCAGCCGCGGTCCGCTCGTCAAGGACGAGGATCTGCTCGACGCGCTGCGCGGACACCGCATTCTTGCGGCGGGGCTTGATACGCATAATCACGAACCGCTCGGCGCGCAGTCGCCCTTCTGCCAGCTTGACAATGTTGTGCTGACCGATCATACGGCCTACTCCACGGCGGAGGGCGTAACGGAGCTCAAGACCAAGGCGGCGCAGAACGTTGTGGACGTACTGGAAGGGAGAACTCCTCGCTATCCGGTCAATCACCTGTAATTATTCCACTTATTTGCCCGAAAAGGGCGGGAGGTAAAAAAATATGACAGCATTAGAAAGACTCTATAACGCGGCAGTGGTGCCCGTCGTCGTGCTCGACGACGCGGCGGATGCGGTGCCGACTGCTAAGGCGCTGCTTGCGGGCGGCGTGGACGTGATGGAGATCACGTTCCGCACTGCGGCAGCCGCCGATTCCATCACGGCAGTCGCCAAGGAGTGCCCCGACATGCTCGTGGGCGCGGGCACGGTCATCACGCTCGAGCAGTGCAAGAAGGCCGTCTCCTGCGGCGCAAAGTTCATCGTCTCCCCGGGCTACAGCGAGGAGGTCGTGAGCTGGTGTGTGGAGAACAACGTCGCCATCACCCCGGGCTGCGTCACGCCGACCGAGATCATGGCCGCGATATCCCACGGCCTGAAGGTCGTGAAGTTCTTCCCGGCGAACGTCTACGGCGGCCTGAGCGCAATGAAGGCGCTCTCCGGTCCCTTCGGCGGCATCAAGTTCATCCCCACCGGCGGCGTGAACGACAAGAACCTTGCCGAGTACATCTCCGCGCCGTTCATCCATGCCGTTGGCGGCAGCTGGCTGTGCGCCAAGGCGGACATCGCCGCGCACAACTTCGACAAGATCACGAGCCTCTGCAAGGAGGCGCGCAAGACCGCGCTCGGCTTTGAGATCGCGCACGTCGGCGTGAACGCCGGCGACGCGGAGGAGTCCCTTGCGGTGTGCCGCGCGCTCGACGCGGCCTTCGGCTTCGGCGTGAAGGAGGGCAACAGCTCCAACTTCGCCGGCAGCGGCGTAGAGGTCATGAAGAGCCCCTATCTCGGCAAGAACGGCCACATTGCGGTCAAGACCAATTCCATTCCCCGCGCGGCGGCGGAGCTTGCCAAGAACGGCTTCACGCTCGATGAGTCCACCGCCAAGTACAAGGGCGAGAAGATGGTCGCGGTCTATCTCAAGCAGGAATTCGGCGGCTTTGCCGTCCACCTGCTGCAGAAGTAAGGGAGGAACGAACGATGAAATTTTTGACTTTCGGTGAGATCATGCTGCGCCTGAAGGCGCCCGGACAGGAGTGCTTCTTCCAGTCCCCGATGCTCGAGGCCACCTTCGGCGGCGGCGAGGCCAACGTGGCCGTCTCCCTTGCCAACTACGGCGAGGACGCGGCGTTCCTGACGGTCCTGCCCGATAACGCCATCGCGGACGCCTGCAAGGCGGAGCTGCGCCGCTTCGATGTGGATACCAAGCGCATCGTCACGGGCGAAGGCCGCATGGGCATCTACTATCTCGAGGGCGGCGCGAACCAGCGCCCGAGCAAGGTCGTCTACGACCGTGCCTATTCCGCCATCGCGCTGGCCAAGCCCGGCGATATCGACTGGGACAAGGCGTTCGACGGCGTGGAGTGGTTCCACATCACCGGCATCACGCCTGCCATCAGCGAGAGCGCGATGGAGCTTTCCGTTGCGTCTGTCAAGGAGGCAAAGAAGCGCGGCATCACCGTCTCCTGCGACCTCAACTACCGCAAGAACCTCTGGAAGTACGGCAAGAAGGCCAGCGAGGTCATGCGCGAGATCGCAAAGTATGTGGATGTCGCCATCGCCAACGAGGAAGACGTGCAGAAGTCTCTCGAGATCACCGTGGACGATGTGAACGTCGAGTCCGGCGAGCTGGACCGCGCAAAGTACAAGGCGCTCGGCGACAAGGTGCTCGCGGCGTATCCCGATATGAAGATGATCGCCATCACGCTGCGCGAGAGCCACAGTGCCGACTGGAACGGCTGGGCGGCCTGCCTGAACGACGGCAAGGACTTCTACGTTTCCAAGAAGTACGAGATTCGCGACATCGTGGACCGCGTCGGCGGCGGCGACAGCTTTGCCGGCGGCCTGCTCTACGGTCTCAACCACTATGAGGACAAGCAGTCCGCGCTGGAGTTTGCCGTGGCAGCGAGCTGCCTGAAGCACTCGGTCATCGGCGACTTCAACCGCGTGAATGTTTCCGACGTGACGAAGCTCATGGGCGGCGACGGCACCGGCAGAGTGCAGAGGTAAAGCGGATGAACTGCTTTTACTGCGAAAAGGACGAGCGGCTGCTGGCGCTGTGACGCCGCTGACCGAGCTTCAGTGGTCGGATGTTTATCTTTTCAACGACCAGAAGCACAAGGGACGCTGCGTCGTGGCGCTCAAGGGCCATCACGACGAGATGTTCGAGCTCGATGACGAGCAGCGCAGCGGTTTTTTACCGAGGTCTCCCTCGTGGCGCACGCGATCGCGAACTACACGAAGGAGGATAAGATCAACTACGCGATCTACGGCGATATCGTTTCGCATTTCCATGTGCACCTCGTTCCGAAGCATCGGGACGGTTTGCAGTGGGGCGGACCCTTTACCGATACGCTGCCGAAGGTGACGCTGAGCGCGGAAGAATTCAAAGCGGTCGGCGACGGCCTTCTCAGCGAGCTGGAAAAGCTGAAAAAATGATAAAAAAATGGGATGTACCGCGCGGTACATCCCATTTTTTGTCGGTCAGGATCATTCCATATAGGCGCCCTTCATGGGGCTCACGGCATGCTCGGTATAACGCTTGAGCAGGCCTTTTTTGTATTTGGGCGGCTTTGCCTGCCAGCGCGCGCGGCGCGCGGCAAGAATGGCGTCGATCTCGCCAGGCGTTTTTTCCTCGCCCTTCACGCCGACGATCGCCAGCACGCGGCCGGGAACATCGATGCGGATCAGATCGCCCTCTTCCACCAGCGCGATCGGCCCGCCGACAGCAGCCTCGGGGCTGACGTGGCCGATGACCGGGCCGCGGCTTGCGCCGGAAAAGCGCCCGTCGGTGATGAGAGCGACGCTGGAAGCAAGCGCCGGGTCTGCGCAGATGGCCTCGCCGGTATAGAACATCTCGGGCATCCCGCTGCCGCGCGGACCCTCATAGCGGATAAAGACCGCGTCGCCGGGGCGGACGTCGCCGTGCAGCACGGCCGCGATGCACGCTTCCTCGCTGTCGTAGGGCTTTGCTCGCAGCGTGACCTGAAACATCTCTTTGGGGCAGGCGGTGTGCTTGATGACGCAGCCCTCGGGGGCTAGGTTGCCCTTGAGAATGGCAATGCTGCCGTCTGTGCCCTTGGCGTTTTCGAACGTGCGGATGATGTCGGTGCGCGGCGGTCTGCGGCTCAGATATGCGGTTTTTTCGCGCAGCAGCTCGTCGCAGTGCTCGTAAAAGCTGCTCTTTTTCAGCGCGTCCAGATTTTCGCCGAGCGTTTTCCCAGTCACCGTCATTGCGTCGAGGTGCAGCATGGAGCGGATCTCCTCCATCACGCGGGGGACGCCGCCGGCATAGTAGAAATACTGCGCGGGCCAGTCACCGGAGGGACGGATGTTGAGCAGATAGTGCGCCCCGCGGTGCATCCGGTCGAAGGTGTCAGCATCGATCTCGATGCCGAATTCGTGCGCGATGGCGGGCAGGTGCATCGTCGCGTTGGTGGAGCCGGAGATCGCGGCATGGACCATGACGGCGTTTTCAAAGCTTTCTTTGGTCACGATGTCCTGCGCGCGGATGCCTTGCTCCAGCAACTTGAGCAGCTGGACGCCCGCATCGTAAGCGGCCTTTTTCAGCTCCGGGGCGGTGGCGGGCATCAGCGCGGTGCCAGGCAGCATCAGCCCGAGGGCCTCGGCCATGATCTGCATGGTGGAGGCTGTGCCCATAAAGGAGCACGCGCCGCAGCTGGGGCAGGCGTTGTGCTTATAATAGCGCAGCTGCTGGCCGGGGATGACGCCGGTTTTTTCCCATGCGTCGAATTTGCCGATCTGCTCGAGCGTCAAGAGCTCGTTGATCGCGCAGGCAGGGTCCTGCACGGTGTATTCCTCCGGCAGAGGATGGGCTTCCATGACGCCGCCGGTGACGACGATGGCGCTCATTTCCTTGAGCCGCCCGATGCTCATCAGCATGGCGGGAACGGCCTTGTCGCAGCTTGCGATGAATATGCCGCCGTCAAATCCGCTTGCGTTCGCCTGCGCCTCCACCAGATCGACGATGGCTTCACGGTGGGCGAGGGAATAATTGATGCCGTCGTGTCCCTGTGCGATACCGTCGCACAGATCGGTTGCAAAATAGCGGGCGGCTTTGCCGCCGTGCTCGTTGACCGCCTGCACGGCCTGTCTTACAAATTGATCGAGATGCGCGCTGCCGGGATGGCTGTCGCCAAAGGTGCTCTCCACCATGATCTGGGGTTTGCTCAGGTCATCAATCGTCCATCCCATGCCGATCTTCAGCGGATCGCTCTCTGGTGCAAGTGCGCGTACCTGCTGAGAATGTAATTCCATTATAGACCCCTCCCCGTACAATTTGTCATTTTGAAGCGAAAATCATCAGATGATTTCTTGACATATTATAACGAAGTATGCCGAGGCTGACAAGTAAAAATGGTGTGATTTTGCGCATCCGGAAGAGGAGAGCTTTTGAGACGCTGTGTGCCGGGGGGGGGAAAGAGAGCAGATCATGCTGGTGTCAGTCGGCGTCGTCGGTGCAGTAAAAAACGTAACGCTCGGCGTATTCAACAGTGAGAGACTCCAATACGAATCGCAACAATTTAGCGTAAGTGTTTGAGCGTATAAGGGAAGGGACGAATGGAACTGCTCTGCAGTACGGCTATGCAATACTGCATCATCTGCAAGGTCAGGTGTAGTATGCGTAGTCCTGAGACAACAATAAAGCCGTGCGAGGGCAATCGGACGAAATGGGTTCGACTCACAGAATAAGGAATTATTATAGCGAGGAGGATTAGACACTCGAAACATAAAAAATATACATTTCAGATAATAGGACGGGAAGTAGATCCGTCCTTAGAGAGAATTATTTCTTAGTGTCCGGCAGCAGCTTTTGCTTTATGATGAAATAGTAGGCTGTCAGAACAATCGTGCGAGGAGTATTCCCTTGAGTAAAATCAATGGCCTTCATCGTTTGAACTATATGGAACACTCCTACGAGTTTGAATTGTTTTCGATTTTTGGACATGACACCGCTAAGATCAAGAGTAGGCAGCGGGCTTCTGACGAAAAAGGCATGTCCTGTGCGGCAGCTAAAATTCAGCCTTATTTTCAGCCTTTCTGCATTGATACGAGATAAGATTACCTAACATGAGATGGCAATAAAATCGCATGACTTCCCCACATTATGGTACCGGTTGGCATAGGCAGGGACAATCTAAAACACCTTTTTGCCGGTTCGAGTCCTGTACCGCGCACCAGAAAAAACCTTGAAGCTTCAGTGGCTTCAAGGTTTTTTTATTGCCCTGAGGTGCCATTTACCCTTTATCGTACCCTTTATAAATTGAGAACATTTGTCATGAAGCCTTCCATATGCATCCCTCCCATCTGTGAATTGCAACCGGAATCCATCTTTTTCTCATTGCCGATTCAATCTATTGGGTGACACGAACTCTATAACTGCCGTGTACGCGGGCGAAAGGTGATGGATATTTACCGCAAACATACCGTTGCGGTAGGGGGCTGATTGTGGTATGATTCATCAAAAAGGCACAGGCCCGGCCTGTTTTCCCGCGTCCTGCGGCACAGGATAATAGGGAAGCGGAAACGGCGGGCGGGACCTTGAAAATTGACAAAACAGAAAGGATCACTTGACGATGAAACCCAAATTTGACGGCTACGCGGCGCAGTACGACGCCTGGTTTATGGAAAACGAAAACGTGTTCCAGAGCGAATTCCGCCTGTTTGAAAAGGCGCTCGGCGATATTTCGGGGAAGCGCGTGCTCTCCGTCGGCTGCGGCAGCGGCCTGTTCGAGAGTATGATCGACTGCAAGAACATCGAGGGCGTTGAGCCCTCGCGCGACATGGGCGCGATCGCGCAGAAGCGCGGTATCAACGTCATCGCCTTCGGCGCGATCGAGGAGGTCGAGCTTGAGGAGAACGCCTACGACATCATCTATTTGAACGGCAGCTCCAGCTATATGGAGGACCTGACGCGCGCGTTCGACGTGTGCAAAAAGGCGCTCAAGCCGAACGGCAAGTTCATTTCGCTGGATGTGCCCAAGGAGAGCGCGTTCGGCTTCATGTACCTTCTCGCCAAGGCCGTTGGCACGTTCGACCACCCGTCCCTGCGCGGTGTCATGCCCAAACTGCCGTATCCGCTCGAACTGTGCTGCGCGGGCGTGTGGCACTCGACCGAGGAAAAGGTCGACGCGCTCAAATCGCTCGGCTTCCACGATTTTGACTTCTACCAGACGCTCTTGAAGAACCCTATGTACACAAACGAGAGCGTGGAGGACGTCGTCCCCGGCTATCAGAGCGGCGGCTACGTCGCGCTCATCGCCCACAAATGAGCGGGGAGAATAGAGTGAAGCTCTCCGAGAGGATCTACGAGCGGGCAAAGGCGCTCTGGCCGCGGTATCTGACCCATCCGTTTGTGACGGAGATGGCGGACGGCACGCTGCCGAAGGAAAAGTTCCGCTACTATATGGTGCAGGATTATCTGTACCTGCGGGATTACGTGAAAATTTTTGCGGCGATCCTTCAGAAAACCGACGACTTCGAGCAGATCCGCTTTTTGAGCGGGGAGATGGCGAACACGATCGACGAGACGTTCCGCACGCATCTTCCGTACATGAAGCGCCTCGGCGTCACGGAGGAGGAGATCGCCGATGCGCGCCCGCACATCGACAACAGCGCCTACAGCCATTACATGCTCTGCGAGGCGCAGGCGGGAGATGTGCTGACGGGGCTCGTGACGCTTTTGAACTGCTCGTGGAGCTATGCGTATATTGCCGAGCAGATGGTGGAGCGCTGCCCAAGCGCCCTGCACGATGAGAACTACGGCGCGTGGTTCGCGGGCTACGTTTCCGAGGAGTACCGGCGGACGAATCAGGCCTTGATCGACCGGATCGACGCGCTCGCCGAAGGGATCGACGAAAAGAAGGCGCAGCGGCTCTGCGAGATCTTCGAAAATTGCTGCCTATTTGACCTGCGCTTCTGGGACATGGTCTACACGATGGGCGAGAACTGAACAGGAAAGAAAAGCCGGAGCAGCCTGAGCTGCTCCGGCTTTTTCATTGAAAAGAAAGGAAATTCACGGTTCCACGTTGGCGTGCTCCATCAGGTCGATGAGTACGCGGATGCCCTGCAAATACGAGCGGACGAGAAGACGCTCGTTCGTGCCGTGCACGCCGGAGGCGGCCTCCGCGGGCTCGGTCATAAACGGGCTGCACCGCAGGCACGTGTCGCAAATCTCCTCATAGCGGTGCGCGTCCGTCGCGCCCACGGTCATCGAGGGAATGAACACGGCTTCGGGATAGTAGCGCTGGAAGCTCTCGACCACTGTGCGGTAGCCGTAGCCGTCGCGGCGCGCGATGGCGGAGGGGTCGTTCGCTTGCAAAAAGCGCATCTCGACGCCTTTGTCCTGTACGGCCTCACGGCAGTGGGCCATGACGCTCTCGACCGTGTCTCCGTCCGCCAAGCGGAAGTTGATGACCGCGGTCATATCCTGCGGCATCACGTTGCACGCGGCGCTGCCGCCGCGGATCATCGTGGGCGCGATGGTGGTGGTGACAAACGGGAAGAGGTCGGGCGAGCCCATGCAGCAGGCCGCGATGGCGTCCGCGTTGCCCGCAACATCCTGCACGAGCGTTTTGAGCGGCTCCTGCGTGATATAGGGCGCGAGCGTTTCAAACGCGCCGATCATGGCGCTGTTGAGGCGCACGGCAAACGGCGCGCGCGTGATGTCGGCGATCGCACCGGAGAGACGCCCAAGTGACGTGCCGCCGTAGGGGCGGCTCGAATGCCCGCCGATGCTGTGGACGGAGAGCTCCAAATCGGCATAGCCCTTTTCCATCAGCTGCACGCTGACAATGGACGTCTCCGGCGCGCCGAAGGCCGTGCCGGGCTCAATTTTGCAGCCGCCCTCGTCAAGAACGAATTCGAGCGTCACGCCCTGCGCCTTCAAATGCTCGGCGATGGCGAGCGCGCCTAAGTTGATGGTCTCCTCGTCGTCGCCGAAGGCGAGATACGCCGTGCGGGCAAAGGACTTGCCGCGGGCGAGCAGATATTCCGCGGCCTCCAGCACGCCGAAGACCTGCTCTTTGATGTCAAGCGTGCCGCGGCCCCAGATATAGCCGTCCGCGATGTCGCCGGAAAAGGCGGGATGCGTCCAGTCCTGCTCTGTGCCCTCAACAACGGGAACGACGTCCTGATGCGACATGTAGAGGCAGGGGCGCAGAGAAGCGTCGCTGCCGGGGATGGTGATGAGCACGGCGTGGTGGCCGATGCGCTCAAACGTGCCCACGCGCATGATGTTGGGGTAGCTTGCCTTGATGTGCGCGTGCAGCTTGTCGAACTCCGTGTAGTCCGTCCGGCTGTGGTCAAAGTAGTTGATGGTCTTGCACTGGATGGCGGCGGACAGGCGCGCAGCCGCGCCCTCGCCGTCCAAGTCGGGATAATTGCCCTCCAGGGCAAAAAAATCGGTCACTTTTTTCTGTATCATGCCATTTTATCCTCCAGATAACGGCTGAGAAACTCACGCGTGCGCGGCTCCTTGGGGTTACCGAAGACCTCCTTGGGCGAGCCCTGCTCTAAGATAACCCCCTGATCCATGAAGACGACGCGGTCGCTCACTTCCTTGGCAAACGCCATCTCGTGCGTGACGACGACCATTGTCATGCCCTGCTGGGCGAGGTTTTTCATGACGTCCAGCACTTCGCCGACGATCTCGGGGTCGAGCGCGGAGGTCGGTTCATCGAAGAGCATGATCTCCGGTTCCATGCACAGCGCCCGCGCGATGGCGACGCGCTGCTTCTGCCCGCCGGAGAGGCGGCGGGAGTCGGCGTGGATGAAGTCGGCGAGGCCAACGGTCGTTAAGTGCTTGATGGCCGTGGCCTCGGCCTGCGTCTTGGGGATGTGCTTGACGTCCATGGGAGCGAGGGTGCAGTTGTCAAGCACGGACTTGTTGTTGAAGAGGTTAAAGCCCTGGAACACCATGCCGATCTTCTGGCGCAGGGCGTTCAGGTTGACCTTTAAGTCCATTAAATCCTGCCCGTCGAACCAGATGTGGCCCGAGTCGGCCTCTTCCAGTAAGTTGATGCAGCGCAGCAGCGTCGATTTGCCGGAGCCGGATGCGCCGATGATGCACACGACCTCTCCGCGGTTGACCTCAAGGTCGATGCCCTTGAGCACGTGCAGGTCGCCGAAGGACTTTTCGAGCTGTTCGATTTTGATGATGGGATCGTTCGTCATAGCGCCCTCCTGTCAGTTCGAGCTGGGAAGCCCCAGATCGACGGTTTGGTTGCCCTGGTGCCGCTTGGTGTTGTCCGGCGCGGTCATCTTTCCCGTGATGGCCTTGAGCAGGAGCGAAGAAAGATACGTCAGGAACAGGTAAACGATGGCGGCGATGAGGTAGCACTCGGTACCTTTATAATAAATACCGGCGACCGAGCGGGTCATGAACATCAGATCGGACACGCCGACGACGCAGAGAACGGACGAATCCTTGATGTTGATGATGAATTCGTTGCCGATGGCGGGAAGCGAGTTCTTGATGGCCTGCGGGAAGACGACCTTGCGCATGGCCTGCCAGTGCGTCATGCCGAGCGAGCGCGCGGCCTCCATCTGGCCCGCGTCCACGGCGAGAATGCCGCCGCGCAGCACCTCGGCAAGATATGCCGTCGAGTTGAGCGAGATCGTGACAAGGCCTGCTAAAAAGAGCGGCCAGACGCGGTTGATGTCCGAAACGCTCATGCCCGTGCGCTTGAAAAGGCCGAACACGGCGTTGTAGAGGATCAGCGACTGCACCATCATCGGCGTGCCGCGGATGACGAAGATATAGAAGCGGGAGAACTTGTTGGCAACGATCTTGAGGAACTTCACAAAGTCGTTATCACGCTTGTCTGGCTCCTGAATGCGGAGAAAGACCATGAGAAGCGCCAGCACGAACGCGATCGCCGTGCCGAAGAGCGCGAGGCGCACCGTGTACGAAATGCCGATGGCGAAGAGCGAGCGCTGGTTGTACGCCATGTAGGCCATCATGGAGAGCGTGTCGGTCGGGTTGCTGTCGGCATGAATGGCGGCGTTGATGATGTAGGCGAGCTTTAAAATGAAGCGGTCGAGCACCAGCAGCGCGCAGGCCGCGGCGTCGAGATACGAGAGGTAACGGCTGACGCGCACGATGAGGGGGCGCTTCATAATAGTGGAGCTGTAATTGTTCCAATAGGCCCACTTGACGAGCAGCGCCATGGCGCTCACGCCGAGGAAGAACCAGCAGATCGCCGCGAGCGCCGTGCCGAACACGGACTGCGCGGGGATGAAGCTGTACGGGCTGGGAGCGGAATAAAACATGCTCAGGCCCAGCAGGGCGATGAAACTTCCGCCTAAATAAACATAACGGTGATCCCGGGTGATGAAGTTCTTCCGGGGCGCGGTGGGTGCTGCCATGGTGTTTCCTCCTTTATGGTGCGAAGCGCGTTGTCTCTAGAGTGCTTCGCGTACCCGCCGCCGCGTGAAAAACGCGGCGGCGGGGCGTGGGATATTACTGGGGCTGGCCGTCGACGGCTGCCTGCCACATGGCGGCGCGGGCGTCGTCGTCGATGCCGGAAAGGATGGTGTTGATCTGATCAAGGAGTTCATTGTCGCTCTTGCGCAGACCCACGCAGGAGCCCTTGGCCGGCAGCGTGAAGCCGCTGCCCTCATCGAAGGTGACCAGGCGGAAGTTCGGGTTGGAAGCGAGGTAGCCCTGCGCGTTCTCAACGTTGATGACGATGGCGTCGCAGGTGCCCTGCTGCAGGCGGGAGATCATGTCGGGCACGCTGCCGACGGGGCTTAAGTGGTCGACGCCTTCGATCTGCTCGATGACATCGTCAAGCGCCGTGCCCTGCTGGCCGAGGACGGCCGCGCCGGAGAAGTCCTGAATGGAGGTGGCATTTAAGTACGGGGAATCGGCGAGCACCATCAGGCCGTAGGTGGTCTCACGGTAGGGCTCGGAGAAGTTGATGGATTCGCGGCGCTCGGCGGTGTCCATCATACCGGCGATGATGGCGTCGATCTGGCCCTGATTGAGCGCGTCGATCAGGCCGTCCCAGCTGAGCTTGACGATGACGAGCTCCTTGCCGAGGCCCTCTGCGATGGCCTTGGCGATCTGCACGTCGTAACCCTCGGCATACGTGCCGGCGACGTTTTCAACGGGGACGTTCGAGTCCGTCGCTTCGCTTTCCTGCCAGTTGTTGGGGGCGTAAGCGCACTCCATGCCGACGCGAAATTCGTTGCTTTCGTTCGTGGTGGTGTCCTGCTGTTCCTGCTGCTGATCGCTGCTGGGATCGTCGGCGGCCTGACTGCCGCAGGCGGTGAGTGCGAAGAGCATGATGGCCGCCAGCAGGAGGGCGGTAAAGGTTCTGAGCTTCATGGTGGTGGTTTCCTTTCTTGTGATGAGGTTGATTTTTCAAAAACAGGGGAGTCCTGCTTTTTTCGGGTTTTCGCACTCCCGATGCAGACAAAAAACAAAGCCGTAAATGCTTTGTGAAGCATTTACGGCTGCAACTGTACTGCAATCCGGCAAACCGGTCATCACCTTTTGGGGGGGGACAAACAGCTTGCCGACCTCGATAGCGCTCCACATACGTGACAGTCCGGCGGATATTCTCCGACGAACCAGCGGCAAACGGCACAGGAACCGTTTCCACTTCGGCGGCATCCCCTTTCGCGCGCTCCGGCTTCCTGTGCCGGTGCGAACGCGCTACTTTTGTCAGCCGCGCCTCTATCTTCCCGACCTCGCGATCGGGCGTTTGAAATTGTTGGCGTTACCATACTCCCATGCTGGGAAAATGTCAATCCCTAATTTTCCACTTCTCCAAATTTTGAGAATCTTTTTACATGGAAGAATGGGCTCTTGTGAAATATTACCACAGCTTTCCTGCATGAATATCGGATATGACACAGCGGAATGTAAAAAAGGGGCCGGAGCATGATACCCCAGCCCGCTGAAAATTCATCTCAAAACTCGGTGACGACATCATATCCGCTGCCCGTCCAGATGGCGGGACGCGTTTCCAGCGTGTGCAGCGCGGTGACAAAATCGGGCAGCGTTGTGACCGTTTCGGGCAGCCATGTCACGTATTTTCCCACCTGCTCCGGCACGTGCGCGTCGCTCGCGCCGATGGCCTTGAGCCCCAACTCGCGGCAGAAGCGCAGTGCCGTCCGGTTCTCCTCAAGCGGCGTGCTGCCGTTGAGGACCTCCACGCCGTCAAGACCGTGCACATCGCGCAGGCGCTCGCGCAGCCCGCGATTGTTGCTGCGAAAGGGGTGGCAGGAGACGCAGAAACCGTCCTTTTCGCGCACCAGGTCGATAAAGTCCTGTGTGCTGACGCGCTGGTCGGGGATGCCGTCGATGCCCCAGGCGGTGATATCGCCCCAGAGCGAAAAAAATTCCACGCCGACGAAGATGGGATAGCCGATCTCGCGGGAATAGGCCTCCGCGCGCTCGCGCAGGCCCATGCTGTCGTGGTCCGTGATGCAGATCGCGTCCAGCCCCTTTTGCCTGGCGATAGAGACGATCTCCTCCAGGTGAAGAAAGCTGTCGGTCGAGTAGGTGCATTCGTGCAGGTGCATATCAACAAGCATGGCAAGTTTACTCCTTTTCTCCGTGGCGGATGACCTTCAGCACGCTGCCGTCGTCCTTCCACACAATGTCGTTGAGGCCGAGAAATGACGCGATATAGTCGTTTGCAGGATGGCGGAAGACCTCCTCTGCCGAGCCGAGCTGCAAGAGCTCGCCCTCGCTCATCACGGCGATGGAGTCAGCCAGAATGAGCGCCTCCTCCTGATCGTGTGTGACGAAGACCATCGTGGTGCCGAGCTCGCGCTGCAAGCGCTTGAGCTCCCCGCGCATCCGCACGCGCAGCGCCGCGTCGAGGTTCGAGAGCGGCTCGTCAAGCAGGCAGAGCTTTGGCTCGACGATGAGCGCGCGGGCGAGTGCCACGCGCTGCTGCTGGCCGCCCGAGAGCTCGCCGATGCGCGCGTTCTCGCGCTCGGCAAGGCCGACGAGAGTCAAGTACCGGCGGCCCTTTTCCTTTGCCTCCGCGCGGGAATAGCCGCGGAATTTGAGCCCGTAGGTCACGTTTTGCAGCACGCTCATGTGCGGGAACAGGCCGTAGGACTGGAAAACGGTCGAAACCGGCCGCCGCTCGGGCGGGAGCGCGGTGATATCCTGCCGGTCGAGGAGCACTCTGCCGCCGTTGGGCTTGAGAAAGCCGCTAATCATGTTGAGCGTGGTCGTCTTGCCGCAGCCCGACGAGCCGAGAATGCACAAAAGTCCGCCCTCTTCCAGGCCGAGGGAGAGGTCATGCACGGCGTATTTGCCGTCAAACTGCTTGCTCAAGCGGTCAAGTTCGAGATACACGGCGATTTTCTCCTTTCCGGGTGATGAGGAAGGCGAGGCCTTCGACAAGAAGGACGATGACGGTGATGACGCTCGCGATCAGCGAGGCAAGGGCGTAATCGCCCTGATACACCGCGTCAAAGAGCTTGAAGACGGCCAGCTGACGCTTGGCGTCGATGAGAAAGATGATGGAGCCCGCCGTCGTCATGCTGCTCGTGAAGTTATAGACAAAGCAGCTCAAAAACGCGGGGCGCAGTGCGGGAAAGACCACATCGCGCAGCACAGCGAGCCGTCCCGCGCCAAGGTCGCGCGCCGAGCGCTCCTGCACTTCGGGTAGGAGCGCGAGCGACGCGGTGCATATCTTCGTGGAGGTCGGCAGCTGCTTGAAGAGCATGTTGGCCAGCACGATAAGGGCCGTGCCCGTCAGCTTGAGCGGCGCGTGGTTGAACGCGAGAATGTAGCCGATGCCAAAGCACGTGCCCGGCAGCATATAGGGCAGCGTCGCAAGGCAGTCAAAAAGGCTGCGGCCGATGATGCGCCGGCGGTCCATGTAATAGGCGAAGAGCATCGCAAAAACCGTACCGGCGATGGAGACGATGAGCGCGTATTCAACGCTTCGCAGCATCGTCGACGAGCCGATGCGCCAGAGCTGGTCCCAGTATTGCAGCGTGAAGGAGTAGACACCTTTCGTGCTCTTCAAAAAGCCAGAGAGGAACACGCAGCCATATTGCAGCACGATCATCACGAAGAAGACGGTGCTCAGCGCGATCATGCCCCAGCCCATCGCGCCGCAGTGCGGCAGCGTGAGCCCGAGCCCGCCCTGCGAAGCGCGGCTGCCCTCGGTCAGCCTGTCCGAGCGGCGCATCAGCGCGCGGTAGACAAAAAAGAACACAATGGACGGGATGAGCAGGAACATATTCATCGCCGAGGACTTTTCAAGGTCCGAGTATCCAACGACTTGCAAATAGATGTCCGCGGCCAGCGTGCTGAAGCGCCCGCCGATGATGATGGGCGTGCCGAAGTCCGCGAGCGAGCGGACGAACGAGAGCAGCAGGCACACGAGCGTCGCGGGCCGAATGAGCGGCAGGACAATATCGCGCAGGATGGCGCCGCCCGATGCGCCGAGGTCGCGCGCCGAGCGAAGGCTGCCCTCGTCCAGCTTTTCGAGGATGCCGGAGAGAAACATTGCGTTGAGCGGCACGAACGAGATCGACTGCATCAGGATGACGCCCCAGCGATTGTAGGGGTTCAGGCTCAGGTGCAGCAGGCGGTAGGTGATCCACCCGCGCCGCCCGTAGAGCTGGATATAGGCGAGCGACGAGACGAACGGCGGCGACACCATGGCGACGAGCATGATGACCATGCAGAGCGTCTTCTTCCACCCGCGCGCCGTGGCGCATACGAGCGCCGCTGAGAGCGAGAGGATAGTGGACAGCACTGCCGTAAAAACACCGACAAATACGCTGTTGCGCAGACTCTCGCCGTATTGGCGCAGAACAGTGCCGAACATTGCAAAGCTCACGCCGCCGTCCGCGCCGCGCAGGCTCCGCAGCGCGATGCACGCGATGGGCCAGAGAATAAACAGCAGCACGCTCCCGAGCAGGACAAGTAAGATCAGTTTGTCGGCCGCGTTTTCACATAGGGAAAAAAGG